>Ga0187887_10000975_pt1 | contig 25895 bp, 22 predicted proteins | sample June2016WEW_7_10_FD_132977 | JGI IMG/M metagenome (GOLD analysis project Ga0187887, IMG submission 132977) | Peatland microbial communities from SPRUCE experiment site at the Marcell Experimental Forest, Minnesota, USA - June2016WEW_7_10 | ecosystem: Environmental > Terrestrial > Soil >... | reverse complement strand
TCCGCCCGCGATGGCAAGCTCGACCCCGTCATCGGCCGCGAAGACGAGATTCGCCGCCTGATGCAAGTCCTCAGCCGCCGCACGAAGAACAATCCCGTGCTGATCGGTGAGCCTGGGGTAGGGAAGACCGCCATCGTGGAAGGCCTCGCCCAGCGCATCGTCAAAGGCGACGTGCCCGATCAGTTGCAGCACAAGAAGCTGGTAGCCCTGGACCTGGGTTCCATGGTGGCCGGCACCAAGTTCCGCGGCGAGTTTGAAGACCGCCTGAAAGCCGTATTGAAAGAGATCACCGAATCGTCGGGCGAGATCATCTGCTTCATCGACGAGCTGCACACGCTGGTGGGCGCGGGTTCCGCCGAGGGCGCCATCGACGCCGCCAACATGTTGAAGCCGGCGCTAGCCCGCGGCGATCTGCGCTGCATCGGCGCCACCACGCTGGCCGAATACAAGCGCGTGGAAAAAGACGCCGCGCTGGCGCGCCGTTTCCAGACCGTCTTCGTGGGCGAGCCCACGGTGGACGATACGGTCGCCATCCTGCGCGGATTGAAGGAAAAATTCGAGATCCATCACGGCGTGCGCATCAAGGATGCCGCCATCGTGGCCGCCGCGCTGCTTTCGCAGCGCTACATTACCGACCGCTTTCTGCCCGACAAGGCCATCGACTTGATCGACGAGGCGGGCGCTGCGCTGCGCTTGCAAATCGGCTCCATGCCCATTGAAATCGATGAGAAGGACCGCCGCATCACGCACCTCGAAATCGAGCGCCAGGCACTGGGCCACGAACGCGACGCCGCTTCCCGCGAGCGCCTGCGGCACGTGGAGGACGAGCTGGAAAAACTGCGTGGCCAAACCGCCACCTTGAAGGAGCGCTGGAACCGAGAGAAGGCCGCCATCCACGGCGTGCGGCAGCTCAAGGAAGAGCAGGAGCAATTGCGCAAGGACGAAGAGCAGGCCACCCGCCAGGGCGACTGGGAAAGGGCCGCGCAGATCCGCTATGGGCGGCTGGCGCAAATCGAGAAAGACATTCAAGCCGCCGAGCGCGACCTGGAGGCCATCAAGGACTCCGCTTTGCTGAAGGAAGAAATCGACGACGAAGACATCGCCCGCATTGTTGCCAAATCCACCGGCATTCCGGTCACCCGCATGCTGGAGGGCGAGGCCCGCAAGCTGGTGCAGATGCCCGACCGGCTTAAGGAGCGCGTGGTCGGCCAGGACGAAGCCGTGCGCCTGGTTTCCAACGCCATCCTGCGTAACCGCGCCGGCTTGAGCGATCCGAACCGGCCCATCGGCAGCTTCATTTTTCTGGGACCGAGCGGCGTCGGCAAAACCGAGCTGGCGCGCGCGCTGGCCGAATACCTGTTCGACGACGAGAAGTCCATGATCCGCGTGGATATGTCCGAGTACGGCGAGAAACACTCGGTGGCCCGCATGATAGGCGCCCCGCCCGGATACGTGGGCTACGACGAAGGCGGCCAGCTTACCGAGCAGGTGCGCCGCCGGCCGTATTCCGTGATTTTGTTCGACGAAATCGAGAAAGCCCATCCGGACGTATTCCACTCCATGCTGCAAATCCTGGACGATGGACGCCTTACCGACGGCCAGGGCCGCACCGTGAGCTTCAAGAATACGGTGATCGTGATGACCTCGAACGTGGGGTCGACCAGCATGCGGGAAGTCGGGCCCATCGGATTCTCGGTGCATACCAAGAATACCGCCAACGAAGCTACGCGCACGCGCCTGCTGGATGCGCTGCGCTCCACGTTCCGGCCGGAATTCTTGAACCGCATCGACGACATTATCGTGTTCAATTCGCTCAGCCGGGAGCATCTGACTTTGATCATCGACATCCAGTTGCGGCGCGTGGACAAGTTGCTGAAAGACCGCGGTATCCGGTTGGAGCTGACCCAGGCCGCCCGCGAGCTGATCATCAAGGAAGGGTACGACCCGCAGTACGGCGCGCGGCCGATGCGCCGCGCGATCCAGCGGCTCATCCAGGATCCGCTGGCGCTGAAGCTGCTCAGCGGCGATTTCCAGGACGGCGACACCATCGAAGTGGACGCCGATCCCGCCGCGACCGAGCTTCGTTTCCAGAAGCTAGTCCCAGTGGAGGCATGATATCTTGTGGGGCAGGCTCGAAGCCTGCAGCCGGCCTCGTAGGCCGGCTTCCTGGCTAAATAAATGACCACCACTAACACGCTCAAAACGGTCCTCCTGCTAGGCCTGCTAAGCGCCATGTTACTCTTCGCCGGCGAAGCGATCGCCGGCCGCAACGGTCTCTATATGGGCTTGGGCCTGGCGGTCCTAATGAATTTCTCGGGCTACTTCTTCTCCGACAAAATAGCGCTGGCATCTTACGGCGCGCAGCCGGTCACCGAGTCGGAGAACCCGGAAGTTTATCGCCGCGTGGCACCCATCGTGCAAGGCCTGTGCCAGCGCATGAGCCTGCCCATGCCGCGGCTGTGGCTGCTGCCCGAAGAGAGTCCCAACGCATTCGCCACCGGGCGCAACCCGCAGCACGCCTCGGTGGCGTTCACGGTAGGCATTCTGCGGCTGATGGACGATCGCGAAATCGAAGGAGTCGTGGCCCACGAGTTGGGCCACGTACTGCATCGCGATATCCTGATCAGCTCGGTGGCCGCCACCATCGCCGCGGCCATCATGTTCATTTCGCGCATGGCCTTCTGGTTCGGCGGCTCGCGCGACGACGAAGACGGCGGCGGCGGCAACGCAGTCGCAGCCTTCGCCATGATGATCCTGGGACCCATCGCGGCTATGCTGATCCAAATGGCGATCTCGCGCTCGCGCGAGTATTCCGCCGATGAAGCGTCCGCTAAGTTCACCGGCACGCCGTACGAACTAATATCGGCGCTGGGTAAGTTGGAGACTTACTCGAAGCGCATCCCCATGGAAGCCAGCCCTTCGACCGCGCACTTATTCATCATCAAGCCATTTACCGGCCAGTGGTTCATGAATATGTTCTCGACCCACCCATCAACCGCGGACCGCATTGCGCGCTTGCAGCAGATGCGGTAAGGCTTAAGAAGGTGCTTATGGCGTCAGCAGGAATCCGTGATATGTACCGTCGTGGTTGCTGTAATATCCCGCCACGACCCCTGCCGTGTTGATGCTCTCGGGTACGGTGCGGCACAAGCTGCATGCGGACGGCTCCGCGAACGTAAATATTATGCCGCTGGCTGCCCGCAGGAAACCATGAGTCACATCGCTTGGCGGAACATATTGGCCCGTGATCGCCCCCGCCGCGTTGATCCCAAACGATAGGGTGCCCTTATAGGCGCCGCTGCCCGCGCCTGGAGCGTCGAACGTAGTTATCGCGCCGCCGGCCGCGCGCATGAAGCCGTGATATACGTCGCTCGCGTCAAAGTACGACCCGGCAATGTCTCCGGCCGCGTTGATGCTCCGGCCGTAGGTGCCTTGGTTACGTAGCGTGCCTGCGCCGGGAGCGTCGAACGCGGTTATGGCGCCGCTGGCGGCGCGCACAAAGCCGTGAATCCGGTAGTTGGCGTCGATGTACTCTCCCGCGATAGTCCCCGCCGTGTTGATGCCAAACGCCTGCGTCCCCTGGAAGGTGTCCGTGCCCGCGCCCGGAGCGTCGAACGTGGTCAGTGCGCCACTGGCGGCGCGCACGAAGCCGTGATACACGTTGCTTGCGTCGATGTAGTAGCCGGTAATGGCTCCCGCATCGTCGATGCCTTCGGCGACAGTTCCCTGGGCATCGCCCGTGCCCGCGCCCGGAGCGTCGAACGTGGTCACCGCGCCACTGGCGGCGCGTACGAAGCCGTGAGAGAAAGACAAATTGCCCGCGTCACAATAGTATCCCGCAATAGCCCCCGCCGTGTTGATCGAAACGGCATAGGTGCAGCCTGCGCCAGGCGCATCGAAGGTGGTTATCGTTCCGCCCGCGGCGCGGACGAAGCCGTGAGGCAGATTGTCCGCGTCATAATAGTATCCCGCGACGGCCCCCGCCGTGTTGATCGAAATGGCGAGGGTGCCCTGGTCGGCGCCCGCGCCGGCCTCCGGAACGTCGAACCTGGTGAAGCTCCACTGACCGGCACTCCCGATGCCTGCGGTTCCTGTCTGCTGCGCGGTGGTTACCGCTGCGAAAAGGAAGAGTAGCCCGGCAGTTGCCATTCCGGCCCTGGCTAGTTTGATTTGCATCTTCTTTCCCTTCTTTCATCACTAGAATACGCCATCGCCTCCGCCCTTCACTCCCTTGGGTACAATTGTGCGTACTGGTACTTCGCTCCAAGAAAGGCTGCGGCGTTGATACAATCTTCTTCAATGCGACGATCCGTTTTCATTCTGGCTGTTGCTTGTGCCGCCCCTCTCGCCTGTGCGCCGCTCGACAAGCAGGACGTCGAGTACGCCCGTCCGGACGGTAAGCCCCTGCTGCTCGACCTGCACGTGCCGGACGGCCCCGGACCATTTGCCGCCGCTATTCTGATCCACGGCGGCGGATTCGACGAAGGCAGCAAGAGCACCAATGTCCGGCCGTTGTTCGACCCGCTGACAGACGCCGGCTTCGCCTGGTTCAGCATCGACTACCGGCTCGCGCCGGCAGTCCATTTTCCGGAAGCGATGGCGGATGTGACCAGCGCCATCCGTTGGGTGAAGGCGCACGCCGCGGAGTATCGCGTGGATGTCTCCCGCTTGGCGATCGTCGGCGAATCGGCCGGCGGCTTCTTCGTGAATTATGCCGGAACGCACGAGACACCGGACACCAAAGTAGCGGCAGTCGTAGATTTCTACGGACCGTCCGATTACGGAAAACTTGCGCTCGCGCGGCGCGACCACCCGGAGCGCTTCAACATGGCGGCCATCAACCGCCACGCGGCCCACGGCGGCGGCATTCATTTCTTCGGAGTGGAACAGCTCGATGCCGCCGGACTGGCGAAATTGCAGGCCGTTGCTCCCATCGCGGCGGTCCACAAGGGTATGCCGCCGTTTCTGGTGATCCACGGCACCAAGGACGATCAAGTGAGCTTCGAGCAATCGACCGAGTTTTGCGATGCCATCCGCAACGTGGGCACCGCCTGCGAACTGATTACCATCGAAGGCGGCGGGCACGGCATGGGCGGCTGGCGTGCGCCGGAGATGCAGCACTGGAAGCCGGAGACGATTGCCTGGCTCAAGAAAACTCTGAGCGGGAAGTAACAGGCCGCCTTAAACGTAGTGGGGCAGGCTCGCAGCCTGCGCGGGCTTCGCAGGCCCGCTCTTCGGCGAGCGTAGCCCGCCTTACACAGGCTGAAGCCTGTGCTACACAGGCTGAAGCCTGTGCTACCCGCGGGGCTGAAGCCCCGCGCCGGCTAAAGCCCGCCCTCCAATTCCAGCTCCGGCAAACGTAGAAACTCCAGCGGCGAGCGTAGCTCGCCTGTGTCGGCAGAGTGCCGACACGGCACGCACGAGTGCGTGCGCCACGCGGGCTACCCCACCCGTCAGCCTGGTTGGCGGAACGCGTAGTTCCCCAAAATGAACTGATCCGCGAACCAGTTCATCACCTCCCGGCTGTTCATATACATATCGAGCTGGCTGGAACAGGCCAGCAAGCGGCCCAGAAGATCGAGACGTTCCCCGGTTTGATCGGCCGGCGCTTTGCGGAACCACGCGTTCACCAGATCGCCGCGGCGATCCACCCGAAATCCGTAATGCACCAGGCATTTCTCCAGGAAACAGGCGCGCAGGCTTCTTCGGCCGTGGGCGGCGCCGCCGCCCTCGAATCGAAATGAGATGTAATTCTCGGCGGGAGTATCGGAGAGGCAGGCATCCACCAGGCTGTAGTGGTAGGCCAGGCGGGAGTTCAGGTTCATGTATTCGTCGGCCACCAGCAGATGGCTCTCCTGCCCAAGGGGACGAACGATGCCGCCGCGCGGCGTGAAGGTGGCCGCCAGAATGGACGCCATGTCGCCAAAACTCGCGGGCATATGGCGCGTCCAAGTGACTTCCGGATGACTGATCCCTTGCCACAACGCTTGAAAGGGCCGCGAGACAATCTGAGAGGGCGTGACCGAGCGGTTCCGCGGGTCGGCCAACGCCAGACCGCCGCCCAGATCGATCACGGAGAGATTCAGCGGCAGCGGCGTTTCCAGCTTCCTGAAAGCCTGGGCGCCGCCCCGTTCCAGTTCCCGGTCATTGATCTCGAACATCGTCTCGATGGCCTTCTCATGGCAATAACGAAGCACATCGTGGCCCGATTTGCAGCCCGACGGACGGAAGTTGTCGGCCGCGGGATCCTGCAGATTGAGTGTCAGCAGCCGTGCACCGATAGGGTCGCCGGTCCGCTCCCGATAGCGTTCCACAACTGACGATTCCTTACGGCCGGGCGGCCACAGAATGCCGGGATAGACGCGGGCCTGTACCGCATCCAGGCTCACCGCCTCGCCGCTGGTCAGGCGATCGAATGCGCCCGTCATTTGGAACACGGATGGAATCCGGAACTCCCGCAGAAGCGTGGCGGCATGGCCGGCGACATTGCCCCACTCGGCCACCAATCCGGCGATGCGGGGAAGTATGCCGACGATTTCCGGCGAGGGCTTGCGGATGAAAACGACCGCGCCCGCCGGGGCCTCGCCGATGTTCTGGATCTCGTCAACCAGAAACGCGTTGCCGGAGGTTCGGCCGGGATACACGGTTCGTCCGCCAGCCAGCTTCGGCTCCATCTTGGGAAGGGAACGCGGCTTGGCGCGTCCGGCGTCGGCATTCGCCAACGGGCGCGACTGCACGATCCACAGCGCGCCCTCGCGGTCGAGCACCCATTCGACATCCTGCGGCGCGCGGAAGTGCTGCTCGATCTGCACGCCCCAATCGGCGAGGGTGTGCAGGTAGACATCGGGCAGGCTGGGCTGCTGCTGCGTTGCGGCGATTACGGGCACGGTGGCGATGCCACCGCCCTCTTGCAATACGACTTCTTCTTCCTTTTTGACGAGGTTGCGCTCGACCACGGCGTGCGGCGAGGAGCGCGTTACGAGGAAGAGGTCCGCGGGGTTGCGGCCGCTGGCGATGCCCAGACCCAAGCCTCGTGTCGCGGTGATCCAGAGAGTCTTGCTTTTTGGATTGGCCGGGTCGCGCGTGTACATGATGCCGGCCGCGCGCGCCGGGATCATCCTGACGAACAGCGCGGCCATGGGCGTGTCCACTTCCCGCAGCCCGGCGGAGAGCCGGTAGAACAGCGCCCGCTCGCGGAACCTGGCCGCAATCACCCGCCGGTAAGCGTCCACGGCCTGGCCGGCCGGCACGTTCAACAGGCTGAGAAACTGGCCGGCATAGGATCGCGCGTTTCCCTCGCCGCGGGCGCTGGACCGCACTGCCAGAGTGCCGCCTTGGCGCAGCAAGGCAGCGGCGCCATCGGTGATCGCGAGTTCGACGGCGTTGGGCAGCGCCGATTCCAGAACATACCGCATGAGCGACTCGGACGCGCCGCGGAGGGCGTCGAGATCGTTCAGGTCCAGGTTGCGCGTGGCATCGCGGATCTTTTCCCAAAGGGGGATCCCGCAGTACTGGCGGTAGGCTTCCGTGGTTAGCACGAAGCCATCGGGAACCGGCAGGCCCAGGCGGTTGCGCATTTCTCCCAGCACGGCGGCCTTGCTGCCCGCGTCGTTTTCCGAATCGGCATCGAGTTCGGAAAGCCAGGCGGCGAGCGGCGGTGTGGCGCGCTCCTCCAAGCCGGTGGAGTAGCGTTCGATTTCACTATGCTGGGTTTCGATCGCCGCGGCCAGGGTCCGTTGGGAGAAGCCCGTGAGGCGTTCCAGAGATCCTACGACGCCGCGAATCCGCTCGAAGATCGTCCCGATGCGGCCGCCCAACACTTCCGGGCGCGGCGGCACGTATTGCAGGTCGTCCTGCAGCCCGGCCATGAGTTCCAGGGACTCGTTATTCAGCGCCAGGAGGTCCCGGAAGCTGGCATACTTCGCGCGCACCCGGTCCGCGGCCGGGTAGGGCGTTACCTGCGGGTTGGTTCCGCGCCGGAATAACCACATAGGTCGGGTGGGACGAGCTGTTAGCCGGCGGCGTTGGAGAGATCCGTCTTCGTCACGTTCATCAATCGTAGCGCCTGGACGGGGTCTTTGTAGTAATAGCGAACCACGTCGCCGGCTTGCCAGGTGCCGGCCGGCATCGCCAGCAGGTCGTTGGGGGCGGCGAATGTAATCACGGTTCGATCCTTCGCGCCGTAGAGCGTGATGGTTTTCCGAATGCGGTCCACCACCGGAGGGCCGGGGCTCTTCGAGACATTGTGGCGCTCCGCGAGCGGCGTGTATTGGATGGTCCGGAAGGCTTGGGCGGCGCGATCGTAAATCACGATGCGCCGGTTCTTGGAATCCAGGAGCATCAGGCCGCCGGCCGCCGGCGCCGGGCCCATTTCGTTGGGATCCGTGGGAGCGTCGATGGTCACGGGCGGCAGTAACCCCGGTTCGCGAATCAAGGTCACCTGCCGCGTTTGCGGGTCATAACCGACGACCCGACCCTGCTCGACCTGACCCAGTTTGCCGCAACCGGTGAGAGCCAGCGCCGCCGCGATGCCGGCCAGGGTAGTTCTACGCAACCAGCACCGCCTCTCTCTTCTGGGCCAGTTCTTCCCGCACGCCCATTACGAACTTCAAGACGATAAACAACGAGAGCAGCGACACCAGCCCCAGAATCAGAATCGTCGCGGACAGGTCCAGCACCGATTTGAGGCTGGGCTGCGTGGCCGCCACGATCTTCATTAGAATGGATATGTCGCAGCCGACGACGGCGCATCCGAAGAAGATGCGGATGCCGTAGCCCTTGACGTACTTGGTGGCCACCGCGCCGATCTGCGCGCCAATGGCGGCGCCGACGAGCATGATGAATGCGGCCCACAATTCCACGCGGCCTTTGTAACTGTAAGTCGCGGCGCCGTACAAGCCGGAGACGGCGATTTCGAAAAGATCGGTGCCCACGGCGACGTGCGTGGGGACGCCGATCAAATAGATCAGCGAGGGCATGCGGATCAATCCGCCGCCAATCCCCAGAACGCCGGCCAGCCAGCCGGTAAAGAATGCCACGGCCACCGGCAGCCAAACGGAGCAGCGCACACCGGCTCTGGGAAAGTTGACGACGGGCGGGATCTTGATCCGCTGGAGCGTCTTGTACCACTCGATGCCCGTTGTCAGAGGATCCACCGGCTGGCCCGCGGCCCGGGCGGCGCGATCTTTGTTCCGCCGCTTCAGGACGTCGGCAAACACCAGCCATGCGATCCCCGTCAGCAGCACCAGGTAGCCGCAGCGGACGTAGAAATCGATCTTGCCGATGCGCTCCAGCCACATGATGTTGCGGGCGCCGATCTCCAATCCGCCGATGGTTCCGAAGACCATGATCAGCGAGAGCTTGTAATCGACGTTGCCGAACTTGGCATGCCGCATGGTGGAGATCAGGGATTTCCCCGCCATGTGGGTGATATCGGTCCCGATCGCAAAGGCCATCGGAAGACCGAGGACGTTCAGGGCGGGCGTAACCATCCACGCGCCGCCCATGCCAAAGAAGCCTCCGATAATTCCGACGCCCAGGCCCAGGATCACCAGGCCGGGCCACCATACGTGCACTCCGGCAATGGGCAGGAGCACATAAAACCAACTCATGAAGTCACCTCAATAACCCTCGAAAAAAATCGGGCCGCTAGTTCTCCTGCAGCGCCCGGGACTTCAGGTCGATGCCGATCTGGCGCATCAGCAGGTCGGCAATGCCTCCCAGAATGGCGCCGGCCAGCGGGATTGAAACGACGGTCAGCAGCGCGAAATAAAAATGGCTTTCGTTGTACACGTTGACCCACCAGGCCGTAAGGCCGGTGAGATGGCGGCTGTCCGCCACGATTACCATGGCACTCGCCTTTTCCTGCGCCAGCAGATTCGTGGGAAGCAGGGTTAGAGCAAGAGCCAGCGGCTTGGACATGCCGCGGACGGACGGGAATGTTTTTAGCACCATGCAGGTATAATAGATAGAATTACTTAACTGATTTCTGTTGTCAAGCCGGTTTCTACCCTTTCTCTATAGAATTTGTTCTAGTACTCAGATGGGTTCGTTTTGGGGGGGAATTTGCCGCACCGCATCGCGGTGTGTTGTACTGTTGCCATGAAGCCAGTTCTGTGCGGGATCCTGCTGGCGGCGCCCTTGGCGGCCCAGGTGCGCATCGCGCAACACGGCATCGAATACATCTCGGTGGAGATCAAGGACAAACCGTTCACCCAATTCTTCATCGGGCCGGAGACCAACAAACCCTATTTGCACCCGCTGCGCTCGGCTAGCGGTAAAATCGTGACGCGCGGGTATCCGATGGAAGAGGACATCCCCGGCGAATCGCGGGACCACCCCCATCATCGCGGCTTGTGGTTCTCGCACGGCGACGTAAACGGGTTCGACTTCTGGGGCAACGAGGCGCGCGGCGGCAAATTCGGGCGCATCGTGCTGGCCAAGATCAATAGCTTGACGGATGGAAAGGACTCCGGGGCGATAGACGCCACTTTCGACTGGCGCGACCCTGCCGGCCAGGTGCTTTTGAGCGAAGGGCGCAGGATGACGTTCTACGGTCAGGCGAAGACCCGCACCATCGATTTCGATATCACCTTGACGGCGCGCGAAAAGGTGACCTTTGGCGACACGAAGGAAGGCACATTCGCGGTGCGCCTGGCATCCGCGCTGGAAGAACCGCACGGCGGTGCGCCGGCGCAACCCGAGCGCACCGGCCACCTGGTGGACTCCCAGGGAGGTGAGGGCGAAAAGCAGGTCTGGGGGAAGCGCGCCGATTGGGCGGATTACTATGGCGTGCTGAATGGCGAGCCGCTGGGAATCGCGATATTCGACCATCCGTCGAACCCCAGGCATCCAACTTATTGGCATGCGCGCAGTTACGGCCTGTTTGCGGCCAATATTTTTGGCGTTCACGATTTCGAGAACGACAAGAGCAAGAACGGCAGCCTCACCCTGGCGCCAGGTGAGGCCTTGCGCTTCCGCTATCGCGTGACGATCCATCCGGGAGACGTTCGCAGCGCGCACATCGCCCGGCTTTACACGGATTATGCGGGCGGGCGATAGGCACCCCGCCGGCTGCGGAAACGGAGCCAGTACTGGTGGTTTTTACAGAGGGTGGGTATGGTCGCTCAAAGCGCACTCAGGTCGCGCACAGCGTTGCGCAATGGGGTGCGGTTTGGGACACATGAGACAAAAAGGGCGCGAGATTACTCCCGCGCCCTCAAGAGCATACCTGGACTTTAGGCGGCTCGCAGCAGATCGTCGATCGACTCGGCGGCGGCGAACTCGTGCCGATCGGCAGCTTCCTGGCAGTGGATGCAGAAGGCCGCCCACGGCACCGCTTCCAGGCGCTTGGGCTTGATGTCCTCCTCGCAGTGCAGGCAAACGCCGTAACTGCCGTCGTTGATGCGGAAAAGAGCGGCCCTTACGTTGCGCAGCAGGCTGGCCTCTCGGTCCAAGTTGCGAATCGCAAGTTCTCTCTCTCCAGCAAGTTGCACCTCATCCAGGGCATCCGGGGTCTTTTCAATCAGGATTTCGTCGCGATTCCGCAGGCCACCGGACAGTTCGGCTTGCTTGGCCAACAGGATCGCCTTGTATTTTTCGAGTTCGGTTCTGTTCATGATCTTTCTCCTATCTTTTTTCGTTCTATCTTGCCGGGTTCGTGTGCCCGACAGCAGATAGACGAAATTTCACTCCAAAAGTTTCAAAAAATCTCAGCCTCTTCGGCTCAAGTACAACCGTTCTGTTCCAGAACGGCGCCACACGGGAAACCACTGTAGCAATTCCCGTGCCAAATTGCAAAGCTCCTTAAATAGATTCAAGTACTATAACGAAAGTTACGTTCGCACAGCAGCGACGGACCGTTTGGAGCTCTCCGGCCGAACGTTTCGTACATTAGTGGCGAATCGGGCCACTTTTATCACCAGACGGCTAAGAAAAAGATGCGTTACGGTTCGGCACGGCAAACCGGTAATAGAACCAACTGTTTAACATTTGGACACTACCTGGACGCGATGATAGCCGCCGCCGCTGCGGCGGGGCTGAAGCCCCGCGCGGGAATCCCGCCCCCCCCAAACTTCTAAGGTGCGGCAACCGGCGCAGGATTCTCCCTCTTTGCGGCCCAATGCAGGCCGATGCCGCCAAAGATGAAGCCGTGTGCCGTGACGGAAGCGTAGCCGAAGTCCCGCAGACGCTCGGCGAAATCATGCATGGAGATGAAGGAGCGCAGCGAATCCGGAATATAGGTGTAGATGCGGGGGCGGCCATGCAGCAACAATCCCCAGAATCCGCCCTGCACGTACAGGTAGCCGACATATAAATGGCGCAGCACGGGATTCACCGGGAGGAAGAAATCCAGGGTCACCAGGATACCGCCCGGACGGGTCACGCGGTGGATCTCCCGCAGCGCGGCATTCAGGTCCGGGAAATTGCGCAGACCGTAGCCGATAAACACACAGTCGAAGGTCTGTTCGGGGAATGGCAGTATGGTCGCGTCGGCGCACACGGCGTCGCGGATACCCCGGTTACGGGCCAGGCGCAGCATGCGCTCGGTCAGATCCACGGCGATGGCCTTGGCCTGTGGGCGACGCTCGGCCACCAGCTTCGAAAAGTCGCCTGTTCCGGATGCCAGGTCCAGGACCGTCGCCCGCTCCGGCAGACCCGCCATTTCGACACCGCGCCGTTTCCAGCGGCGGTCCATACCATAGGAGAAAATGCGCGTAATAAAGTCATAGCGCGGCGCGATGGTACTGAACATCGCGCGCATCAGACGGAGGTCACGCCTTTCGGCTGGAATAGACATTCGCAGCCGAATTGTAGCACGCGTGGCGCCCTAGACAGGCTCTCCGGAAACCACTCGCCAACCTGTCCCTTCGCGACGTGCGGGGCTCAAGCCCCGCGCGGGATAAATCCCGCCCCACACTACCTTAGCGGCGCGACGATTTGGCGTTGGCGCTGCGGGGCGGCTCAACTCCCGCTCCGGTAGCGAAGGTCCCGATTGCCGTGGTCACCGGCGGCTCTATCATCTGCATCATGGCGTAGGGCGGCATGTCTTCCTGTTCCGTGAAAAATGTCATGCGCTCCAGTTCGCCATCGTAATCCACCTTGATGAGATCCCCGCCGCGCACCTGGTCGGTGGCGATGAGGTTGGACAACGGATGCACCAGGCTGCGATCGATGGCCCGTTTCAGATGCCGCGCTCCATACTTCAGGTCCGTGCCTTCGCGCAGCAGAAAGTCCTTGGCCGGCTCGCTCAGCGAGAACACGAACGGCGCTCCGTTCGCGGAATTGAAGATGCGGTGCTGCAGGATATTCAGCTCCAGGCCCAGAATCTTGCGCAACTCCGGCTCGCCCAGCGGCCGGAAGACTACTACTTTGTCGATGCGGTTCATGAACTCCGGGGTGAACTTCCGCCGCGCGGCTTCGACGCCGGCACGCGAAATTTTTTCCGTGAGGTTTCCATCCACTACGCCTTCGGCACACTTACGTTCCACTTCGGAAGCCGCGAATCCCAGATTGGGACGCAGGATCGAATTCATTTCGCCGGCGCCGAGGTTGCTGGTCATGAAGATCATGGCGCGCGAAAAATCCACGCGGCGGTTGTCGCCCAGCGTCAGAGTCGCCTTGTCCAGAATTCCCAGTAACAGATTCCACAAGGAGTCGCTGGCTTTCTCGATCTCGTCGAACAGCACGAAGCTCAGCTTGATCTTGTCGGTGTAATGTTGCTGTAGGACTTCCTGGCTCAGCAGCGGGTGGGTCTCGCGATGCCCCAAATATCCCGGCGGCGAACCGATCAATTTGGCGATCTCGTGGCTGTGTTGGAACTCCGCGCAGTCGATCTTAACTACTGCGCGCATATCGCCCACCAGGCTCTCCGCCGTGGCTTCCACCAGGCGCGTCTTGCCCGAACCGGTGGGTCCCAGAAAGAGGAAATTGCCGATGGGTCTGCCCGGGCCGGACATGCCCGCCAGGAACGTCTGATAGATATTTACGATCTGATCGACGGCCTCGTCCTGCCCCACGATCCGCCGACGCAAATCGGCATCGAGTTTCACCGCTTCAGTTCCCGTGAGCGTTGGGTCTAGCTGCTTGTTCGTCCGGCCCATGACTTTGCCTCTTTCCACTTTGCATTCCTCCCAGGAGGTCCTGCTCGACAGGGCCAATAGCACGTCGTGTGCCAATTTTATGGCGCACCGTGTTTCCTACTACTTCTGAGGCTTGGAAGGCCGTATTTCCACGCGGCTAATCAGCGTACGCGCGGGCATGCGGAGCAGCATGGCCACGACTTCGGCGACGTCTTCGGGCTGTATTTTCCACGGCGCCGCGCCGGCCCGCGCCGCGAAATCCGTATCCACACTGCCGGGCATGATGTAGCTGACGCGCACGTTGTCGTAACGGTGATCCAGCATCATCGCTTCGCTGAATCCGTTTAGTCCGAACTTGGACGCATTGTAAGCCGCGCCGCCGGCAAACGCATTCTTTCCCGCGAGGCTGCCGATATTGACGATGTATCCCGCGCCCCGAAGTTTCATGCGCGGCAACGCTTCATGGCTACAATAATAAACCCCGCTTAAGTTCAAGTCGATGGTGCGGCGCCACTCCTCCGGTGTGAGATCCGCCACACTTTTGAACACGCCGATGCCGGCATTGTTGATCAAGAAATCCACGCCGCCGAACCGCGTATCGACGCTGGCGAAGAAGCGGCGCACATCTTCCAGTTTCGAGACGTCGGCGGGTTCCGCCAGCAGCCGCTCCGCCGCGATGGGTTGGCAATCCTCCAGAAAAGCTTGCACGTGTTCGTGCAATCGGCTGCATACGGCTACCGCCGCGCCTTCCCGCAGCAACCGCTGCGCGATGGACCGTCCGATGCCGCGCGTGCCGCCTGTAACAATTGCAACTTTGCCGGAAAATGTCGTTTCTTCCATACTGTGATTCTGCCACGCGGCACCGCGGAGATGCGTCACACGCGGTAGACTTTAAGATGTGAGGGAGTTGCGCGCATTAACGCCCGAGGAACTCGCGCGGGCCGAGGAGAGACTGCGGAATCCGGCTCCGGGAAGCCGTATTGAGGCGGCCAAGAAGTTCGGCATCGACCTGACGCTGCTGATCGGCCAGTTGCGGCTGACGCCGGCAGAGCGCGTAGAGCGAATGCTGGAGGTTTGTCGTATTGCGGAAAGGGTCCGCGGAGCCGCTCGGCGGCGACGGGCATGAACCCAGAGACCGCGGTGCAGGCGCTCGTCGACGCGGATGTGGAGTTCGTCGTTATCGGCGGCTGGTCGGCAATCATTAACGGCAGCCGCTTCATGACGGACGATCTCGACATCTGCTACTCGCGGAGACCCGATAACCTCCGTCGTCTGGCACAGGCGTTGGCGCCGTACCATCCCCGCTTGCGCGGACTGCCGGAAGGCCTGCCATTTATTTGGGATGAGTCCACATTGCGAAACGGAACCGTTTTCACCCTTGCGACCGACTTGGGCGACATCGATTTGCTGGGCGAGGTGAGCGGGCTCGGGGCGTTCGATGAAGTGCGGGCAGGGTCCTATATCGCGGAGGCGTTTGGCCGAACGGTCCGGACGTTGGATCTCAGCAGTCTGATCAAGGCCAAGCGAGCTGCGGGCAGGAATAAGGATCTCACGGTCCTGCCGGAACTCGAAAGTCTGCTCGAGGCCGAAGAATCGTAGGACACGCCTTACGCTTCCATGTTGACCATCTGAATCAAGGCCTGGATATACCCGTACGCGTATGCGAAGGCCTGCTTGCCTTCCGCATCGCCGTCGATCGCAGGCACATGGTCGGGCATGAGCATGCCGTCGTAACCCACTTCCTTATATACACGCATGGCCCGGATCATGTTTACGTCGCCATCGTCCGGAAACGTCTCCTGGAAATTCAGAAAGCCGCCTTTGATATTGCGGAAGTGCACGTTGAAGATTTTGCCGCGCGCGCCGAAGTACCGGATCACATCGAAGATTTCGTCGGCCGGCCTGACGAGCATCTCGGAGATAGTGCCCTGGCAAAAGTTCAGGCCGTGATACGGACTGGGCGCGATCTCGATAAAGCGCTTGAGCCCGTCTACACTGCCGAGGACGCGTTCCACGCCGCGAAAACCCTTGCCGGGCGGCATGCCGGGATCGTGCGGGTGGCAAGCCATCCTGATTTTATATTCCTCGGCAACGGGGACCACCCGCTTGAGGAAATACCCGATGCGCTCCCAGGCGGTGTCCGCACTGATGGGCCCGGCTTCGGTGAGCGTCCGGTCCAACGCGGCCTTCTCGTAGACGAAGGTGCTGTAATGCGCGCCGCCGCGTCCGGGCGAGGGCTCCGACCGCACTACGCCCAGAATGGTCAAGTTGTATTTCAGGGCGGGGATGCCGGCGCGCGCGGCGTTGCGAATCATTTGGCAGATGGTGTCGATTTCGCGGTCGCGCTCCGGGCTCCGGCCCAGCATGATGTTGGGGTTTTCCGCATGTGCGATGTAACTGGAACTCAGCGGCAGCGGGACCATCTCGAGGCGAATGCCGAACGACTCGACGCGTTCGCGCAGCCGCGTGAGACCCTCGACGGACCAGTTCGCGTCCATGCGGGGGGAAGGCAGAGTAGTGCAGATGTGATTGACGCCGAATGCCGAGAGGATGCGCAGGGCCGCGTCGGATGAATCGTTTTGGGTGCCCAGCTTCAATTTGCCTTGGGATAGGCCTGCTGGCCTGTCCTGGCCGGCGGCTCGTCCCGCGGCAGCCAGGGCCGTGGCGGCGGCTTCCAGGAAATGACGGCGGTGCATGGCGACGCTCCCGTTCAGCGAATAGGCGAAAAATCCAGCGGGCGCAGGATCGCGTTGCTGATATTGGAGACGATCTCGGCGTCCGCATAACCCGGCTGGGCGCGCAGCTTCTGCCATTCGGCGTCCGCGCCGAACGCGCCCCACAGGTTCTCGCGCGCCGCCAGGCTGTCGAAGGACAGCATGTAAGTCAGGTTCGGCAGATTACTCCCGACGACGGTTTCGCCGAAGAAGACCGGCGCCATGCCGAGCCGCTGGAAAATGGCGGCTTCGCCTTCGTTGAACATGCGGATCTTGCGTTGCGCGGCCTTGGCGTTGTTGGATTCGTAGGTGCGCAGTTCAAAGATGCGCGGCGGGCGCTGGCCGGCGGGCGGAACCGCCACCGATGGCATGCAGTCGAAGGCCCGCAGCAAGGAGTTTTGCATGCGGATGTAGCTCCACTCGGTCATGGAGTTGTACTCGTCGAAGCCCGCCTTGAACTCCTGGTCGGCGGCCAGACGCTCCATGCCGGCGGCGAAGGCCGCGGCGGATGGATAACTAATCAGGGATAGGACGAAGGGGCTGCCTTCGGCCACGACCGCGCCGAAGAATCCCAGCGGACCGATGCCCAGGCGATGGGCGGCGGGCAGAAAGCGCTTGCTCAGGAAATCCGCGGTGCGCTGCGTCTGGCTGCCATTCCGCATGTAGTAATAGCGCAACTCGAAGAAGGCGTTCTGTTGGGCGGCGGCGGCGGGAAGTGCAGCCAGGCCGGCCGAAGCCGCGGCCCCCACGAATTGACGGCGATGGATCACGCCATACTTATAACAGATTGCGTGGTGCATCGGCGCCGCGCTGGAGTTTGTTCATCCCGCCAAATCCAAACGGGGTTTAGTCAATCCATTCTTAGCTCACCGCCGCCCGGTAGCACCTGCCTCACCGGAACACGCCCGTGTGCCCCAATGAATACCGCCCCGGCTGCGGATACACGCACAGCCCATGCGGACCTTTGCCCACCTTGATGCGCGCCAGCAAATGGCCGTCGCCGGTGTCGATAGCGTACACTTCCTTGCTATAACGGCCCGAGAGCCACAGCACCTTGCCATCCGCGGAGACGCCTCCCATATCGGGTGTGCCGTGCGGGATTTCCCACTTACGAGCCACTTTGCGCGCGGCGAAGTCGATCAAGGAAATACTGCCTTCTCCGCGATTTGAGACGTACAACACCTTGGAATCGCGGCTGGCATACAGACCGTGCGCGCCCCTGCCCGTCGGCACGAAGCCCAACACGCGCATCCGCTCGCCGTCGATCAGATGCACGCCATTGGCCTGCATATCGGCCACATAGAACACCTCGCCATCCGGCGACAGCTTCACGTCCTGAGGCATGCCGCCGCCGGGCAGATCCAAAGATCCCAGCACCGTCAAGGCTTCCACATCCACCTTCACCAACGCGCCCGAAAATTCGCAACTGGCGATCAGGTAGCGTCCGTTGGCGGAAAAGTCCATGTGATCCACGCCGCGGCAAGGCACCGGCAGCGACTTCACCAATTGCATCGTCCGCGCGTCCCGGAAGTCAAGCTGGTGGATGCGCTCCGCCACCACGATGGCGTACTTGCCATCCGGCGTGTAATACATGTTATAGGGATCCTTGACCTTCAGAGTCTTGCCCTTCTTGCCGGTGGCCGGATCGATCAGCGTGATACTGTCGCCTAAGTCGCAAAGCACCCAAAGTGTCTTCAAATCGTAAGATGGCGTAACGTGCTGCGGTTGCCGCCCGACGCGAAAATGCCCGACGATGCGGTACGTCTTGGGATCGATGATATCCACGCTGTTGCTGCCGCTGTTCGGCACATAGATCAGCGACGGATACTTGCGCACCACGGGGCTGAGATCGCCTGCCGCGTCGGCCGAGTAGATGTCGCGCTTGTTCAGGACCGCCGGCATGCCCGGCAGAGGGTTGGCCGCCGGGTCCGCGGCGGACAACACGGAGAGCGTGGCGATGGCACTGCAAACGAAAATGGAAGATTTCATGGCGATGTAAGGTAAATGGATCAAACCGGGCACAAGGCTTTCGAGATGGCTTCGGCCGCCTGCTTGCCCATGCGGATGCAATCCGGTATCCCGATGCCGGTATAGGCATTGCCGGCCAGTTGGAAGCCTGGAATCGCGGCGGCGCGCGCTTCGATTTCGGCCAGCCGCGCCGGGTGGCCAACCGTGTACTGCGCCATGGAGCGGGGCCAGCGGAAGATACGCCAGAACGCCGGCGCGGCCCGAAATCCGGCGATATCGTGCAACTCGCGCACCACCGCTTCGACGATCGCATCGTCGCTTTCCGAAAGAATCCCGGCATCGTCCATGCCGCCCAGAAAGCAGCGCAGCAGCGTTGTACCGCGGGGCACGCGGTGCGAGAACTTGGTGCCCACCCAGGTACACGCCACCAGGCGGCGGCGTTCGCGCTTCGGCACCAGAAAGCCGAAACCCTCGAGCGGTTTAGGGAACGCGCTGTCCGGGAAGCCCAGCGCCACGGTCATCGATGAACTGTAGGGGACGCCGCCGAGTAACTCCGCCAGCCGGCCATCGAGACCGGCCGTGAGCGTCGCGGCGTTGTGCGCTTCGCACGCCAGCACCAGTTGCGCGCTCTCCAGCCAGCCGTCGTCCAGTTTGATGCGGAAGCCGCCGCCGGTACTTTCGACCGCTTCGGCGCGCCGATGCAGAATCGTGGCGTCGCGTGCGATCCGCGCGGTCAATGCCGACACCATCTGGCCCAGTCCGCTCTTCAGCGTGCGAAACAGCGGCAGACGTTTGGCTTGCGCCTTGTTGGCTTTCAACTCGGCCAGAACGCCCTTGGTGAGGCTTCCGTATTTGGCTTCCAGCTCCACGAACCGCGGCAGCACGCTCGAGATGCTGAGCGCGCTGGGACTGCCCCCGTAAATGCCCGAGAGCAGCGGCTCGGCCAGGTAGTCCACCGCTTCGGCGCCGTAGTGCGACGTAACGAACTCGGCCACCGATTGATCTTCCACGCGGCGGCCCGGCGGGTGGAACAGTTCCATGCCCATGCGCATCTTGGTGGGCCAGCTCAGCAGCCGCGTGGTCAGCAGCGGGATCAGCTTGGTGGGCACCATAAGCTGCAAGCCGTCCGGCAAAGGCACCAGCCGCCCACCCTTCCAAACGTAGGTCACGCGCAGGTGATCGTTCGAGCCGATCACCTCGTCCGCCAATCCCAACTCGCGGATCAGGTCCATGGCCGCCGGCTTCATGGAAAGGAAGCTGTCGGGGCCGGCCTCGATCACGCAGCCATCCACGCGCTCAGTTTGAATCACGCCGCCCAGCCGCGGGCGCGCTTCGATGAGCGTGGAGGGAATGCCGGCCTGGGCCAGGTAATAAGCGGTGGATAAGCCGGAAATGCCGCCTCCGACGATCGCGACTGGTGCATCCATGAAACTTGATTATCGCAAGTGGGGCATCGACGTTCTAGTACCAGTACCTTCGTCACCAACGTTACGATGATGCTACCCTGTAGCCATTACCGTGCTCAGAGACCAAAAACCAATACCAAACAGACCGGCCATGACGCTGCTGGCGACCCTCCTGCTGCTCGCGGCGCCGTCCGCCTTCGCGCAGTCGTCGCAGGCGCAGGCGTCCCCGCCGCCGCAGACGCCGCCACCGGAAGGACAGTATGTGGGCCGCTTCCTGGTCTACGCCGGATACATGTTTCTGGATAGCCCGAAGCTCAGTCTCTTCGAGCCCGGCTTCCATATCCAGGCCGGAACGCGGTGGTCGCGGCATATCAGTCTGGGGTTCGACTACAGCCGCGGAACCGGCAACACCAGGATCGCATTGAACCAGGCCACCACCGCGCTGCAGAACCAGTTCGACCCCATACTTGCCGGATTGATCGCCGCCGGGATCCTCCCTTCTACCTATGTGGCCGCCCTGCCGTTCAGCTCGGTAACGCAAACCTTCACGGCGGGTCCGGAGTTTCCCTATCGCCGCTTCAAGCGTATTACGCCCTATATCCGGCCTTCCGCGGGCATCATTAACGAAACAGCCACCGCGCATCCTATCGACGAACTCACCCGCATCGTGGTGAATGCCGTCGCGCCATCCGGCCACGAGGAGGAATGGACGGCGTTCTACGGGTTCGGCGGCGGATGCGCGTTCAACATCAGCAAGCATTTCAGCCTGGTCGTGCAAGCCGATTTTGTACACGATCATCTGTTCCCCGACCTGCTGCAGACCGGACACAATACCATTCGTTTCTCAGTCGGCCCCGGCTTCCAGTTCGGCAGTAATGTGACTAAGCGGTGGGGCATCCCCGGCCACTGGGAATAAGTGGGGCAGGCTCGCAGCCTGCGGCGGCCTCGTAGGCCGCCCCACTGTCGATGGATCGTACCTATGCGCCTATTCAATATCGCACTGTTCATCTTGGTGGTGGCGGCTACCGTCCGCGCGCAAGCGCTCGACTGCACCGCGTCGGCGCCCGTAACACCGCATGCGCGCGCCGAAGGAGAAGCGGAACCGGTCGGCGATGTGGTGGTGGTCTGCACGGGTGGCACCGCCTCGGCTGCCACCCTAATCAACGTCACTCTGACGTTGAACACCGATCTCACCAGCCTGACCTTCGCCACCGTGCCCGTCACTTCGGAGGCCTTGCTGCTGATCGACGAGCCGCAACCCGACGCCGTCAACGACAGCAACGGCTTTTCTTATAGCGGGCAAGTGCTGGGAACGCCCTTCGCGGCCGCGGGTGCGCCCGGGTCCGGCAACGTGTATCAAGCCGAACAGTCCGCGCCCACCTCCGTCACCTGGTCCGGCGTACCTTTCGTGGCGCCGGGCCCGGATGGGACGCGCACCCTCCGCCTGACCAACATCCGCGCCAATGCGTCTGCACTGCAGGTTGGCAGTTCTCCCGCCCCGGTTTATGCGACCGTCTCGGCCACCATCCCCATCGGCAACCCGAGCCAGATTGTTGCATTCGTAGCCCCGGGTCTGTCTTTCGGAGAAATACTTGTTGTGGGGGCCACCGCGCAATTTACGTTCACGGAGAATTTCATCTATGCATTTCGTATGCGTATCACCCCCGCCACCGAGCCACTGACAAAAGCCCGCCAGGATATACCGGGCACTTACTACTACACGGAAAGTCAATTTACTCCGTGCTTCTCCTATGGAGACTGTTCGTCTCCTCCGGCCGGACCGATTGGCCTCGCCACCACCCCAACATTGCTTCTGGCGCGCATCGCGAATCTCGGTTATGCGGCCGGCTCCGTGCTCCTGCCGAACCAAGTCCAATCGGAAACCGGCTCGCTCGCGGCGGCCTTGGTTGTGGACCCCAAGATGGTGCGCAGTGCGGCCGGCGCCTCCTACGGAGGCACCTATTTCGTGCCGGTCACCGGCGGAAGCGTGGACGTTCTGTATGAAGTGGCCGGTTCCGCGGGCCACTTCGGCTGCCACTGTAACGACAGCTTCACGATTTCAGCCATCCTTTACGATCGCTCCACGCATGCGATCGGGTTCCCCACGGCGACCGTATTCAAGGGCTACCTGGCGCCCCTCGAGTTGGCCGCTACGGCCAGTCCGACGGCGTCCAGGCCGCGATTCGCCCCGTAGCGCTACCAGCTTATGACGCCAACGCTGTCCGAGACCCCATAAGCGATGGCGGGCGTCTTGCCGCCGCTGAAACTCCCTGCCACCGCCCCTAATGGATGACCGGCCTGAAACGACGCCGCCGGTGTAAGGGAGCCCGTCCCGCCGCCCAACGCTACATACAACACGTTGACGTTGTGCCCCGTGGCGATTGCGTCCGATTCCGGCTGCCCTCCGGTCGGGAAGACTTGCGCGGACTGAAAGCTTCCCTTCCCATCGTTGAGCAGCACGGAAATGTTGCTCGCACTGGCGTTGCAGGTGACGATATCCAGCAGTCCGTCGCCATTTACTTCTCGCTTTGCGATCCCCGACGCTCCTCCCGCGCCGGTTCCCAGCGGATATTTTTCGATTGGCCATTTTAGTGGGACGGCCCTCGTGGCGCACGCCCCCGGCGTGCCGTGCCGGTACTCCTGCCGGCACAGGCGAGCTTCGCTCGCCCCTGGACATTGGCCTTGTTGTGGGGCAGGCTCGCAGCCTGCGGCGGCCTCGTAGGCCGCCTGCCTCGAAGCTGTGCCGGGCTTGGTGGCATAGGCGTTAGCCTGTGGAGGCGAGCGAAGCTCGCCTGTGCCGGCAGAGTGCCGACACGGCACGCCGGGGGCGTGCGCCACGAGGGCTACCAAGCCCGTCTAGCATCCCCGGCGCTGCGCCGGAGAACAAAAAAGCCGGACCCCAAGAGGTCCGGCTTTTCTAATCTCCGGCCGATTTGAAGCCGCCGGAAAAGGTAATGGTGGTCGGTTACTTCGCTTTAGCCAGTGTGTTGATCAGGTTGGCCCCGTTCGGGCTTCCCCAGCCGGTCGCCAAATCGTAACCCTTGGTCGCCGAGTAGCCGTTGCTGCCGCTGGTGATGTCGTGGAAATCGGTGGTATAGATCGACGACAGACCAATTTTGTAGAAGAAGGGATTGACGAAGCCGAGCGGCTTGCCGCCCTTAGACACTCGCAGTTCATTAGCGAGCGCTGTGTAAGCGGCCCACATCGGCGTCGCAAAGCTGGTCCCGCCGTAATCGTTGGCGGTGCAGGTAGTCTGGTCGGCGCAGACGTAAAACGTAAAGTTCGCGTTTGCCGAAACGTCCGGGCCGTTGCGCAGGGTCTGGGAGCAACTGGAGCAACCCGCCGCCGTAGTTACCTGCCAGGAGGGAATCGCAATACCGTTCGGCGAAATGCCGCCGCCGCCGTCGGACCAAGCAGTTTCCGAAGCCCAGGGGCCGCCTGCGCTGGCGGTCTCGAGGTCCGTCCCGCCTACGGAGGTGACATACGCCGAATCCGCCGGCCAAATTTCGGCTCTCGACGTCCACTTCCCGCTATCGCCGGCCGCCTGAAAGTAATTCTGACCTTGCGCCGCGAACTCTTCGAAGTACGGGTCGTCTGTGCTGGGGTCCGCTGGCCGCCAGGTCCAAGAGGAACTCAATTGCGCGTTCAGCGGACTGGCCGTCGCCATACCGTTAAGAATCGCGGTATCGGTGGATCCGATGTACATCACCAGGCTGGCGAGGCCGGGGGCCATCCCCAACGCCTGAGTCATATCAATGGTCTGTTCGGTGTCGTCACAGCTTGGGTAGATACAGCTCGTGCTGGTGTTGTCCGTGGGTTTAAGAGTGATCGGGACATTGTTGGTCTGACCCGCGTTCTTGTAGTACGTGTTCAGATCGGCCAGGTCGGTGCCGTAGTATTCCAGCAACCCCAGCGATTGGCCGGTGCCGGTGAGACTCGAACCACCGTAGTATGCCGCCCGCATGTCGCTGCCGCAAAAAGATTTTGACGGGCAGGAGCCGGTGGTGGCGTCGGGTTGCACACCCGCGGGTCTCCGCGAGAGGAGAGGCTGCGGGATGGAATAGTTGTCCAGGCCCGAGATGCTCCACAGCGGAATCGAAAGATCCGGTGTAGGCTCCCGGTCCGGGGAGAAGAACGTGCGGTTTTCGGTGGGGTGCTGGTAGACGCCCATGTTTACATGCAGGGCCGACTCGATGCTGGCCACCGTTCCCGTCACATCCAGGTTCGTGCGGTTGACGGAAGTTCCAACTACCGTCAAACCGTGGGTTTGCGCGAAATTCACCAGCGCGTCATAATCCGGCTGGCTGGGACCAAACCTGCTGGTGAACTCTTCCACCGTGAAGTACTGTTCGTAATTGGGGCTGGAAGGATCGTAGATTTGCTGCAACAGGCTCTGCAACTCAGCCTCGTTGCTGTGCGGCAATACCATAACCAGGCGCATGGACTGCGTTGCTGGAAGGCGCCCGACCTGCCGCGCCTGCCCGCTCGAAACCACATCGCGCACATGGTGCGTCAGAGGCTGCGCCGCCTGGCAAACCACAGTGACGACCGGCACAATCGCGACGATCGTCAGTAAAGACGTAGGTAATCTTCGAATCATGAATTTTCCTCTATTCTCCTCTTGTCCGGTGCCGGAACGTCCTCTTTGCTCATCGGCCGGGCGGCGAATCAGGTATCTCCCCGACGTGAGCTTCTAGAAATGGCGACGATTACAAACGGGACTCCCAACTTTTTGAACCCAGACTTCGCCAGTATACACCACCCGCTACCGGTGGCGTTTTATTTTTCTTGTTTTTTGGTACTTTTTACAAAACGCGTGGGGCGGCGCCATGCGCCGCCCCGGCCGCCGCTGAGGCGATGGCGATGTCACCGCCTGATCTGGAACGAGAGGATAGTGGTGTGCGTAATGCCACCGCCCGCGCCCGTTATAGTGATCGGGTAGGTGCCGGTGGGCGCGGTTCTGGACACGGTCAAATTGAAATCCGACGTGCCCGAACCCGGAGCCGCTATCGACGACGGCGTGAAGTTGTAGGTGACGCCGGCCGGCACGCCGGTTGCGCTCAAGACAATCGCCGCGTTAAAGCCGCCGGAGACCTTCGTGGTCACGACAGCGTAGCCACTTTGGCCCTGATCCAGGTATCCCGAAGTGGGCGAGACGGAAATGGTGAAGCTGCCGGTCGTCGCCGTCGTCACGGTGAGCGATACAGTCGCCGAGTGCGTGATACTGCCGCCCGTGCCCGTGGCTGTGATCGTGTAGGTGCCGGGCGCGGTTGTGGACGCCACGGTCATGGTCATGGTGGATGTGCCCGAACCCGGAGCCGAGATGGACGTCGGGTTGAAACTGACGGTGACGCCGGTCGGCTCGCCGCTCGCGGTCAACCCGATCGCCGAGTCGAATCCGCCAGAGACGGTGGTCGTGATCGTCGAAGTGCCGCTGCTGCCCTGCACTACCGAAACGGAAGTGGGCGAAGCGGAAATGGTAAAGCTGGGGCTCGCCGTGGCGGTGACCGTTAGCGAGACGCTGGTGGTTTCGACAGTGCTGCCCGCGGTTCCCGTCACCGTAATCGGATACGTGCCGGTGGCTGTGGTCGAGGCCACGGTCAGGGTCATGGTCGAAGTTCCAGTGCCGGTAATCGATGTGGGGCTGAAGCCGACGGTCACGCCCGTTGGCTCGCCGGACGCGGTCAAGCTAACGGCCGAATCAAAGCCGCCCGTCACCGTACTGG
>Ga0187887_10000972_pt1 | contig 25927 bp, 25 predicted proteins | sample June2016WEW_7_10_FD_132977 | JGI IMG/M metagenome (GOLD analysis project Ga0187887, IMG submission 132977) | Peatland microbial communities from SPRUCE experiment site at the Marcell Experimental Forest, Minnesota, USA - June2016WEW_7_10 | ecosystem: Environmental > Terrestrial > Soil >... | reverse complement strand
GACCAGGCGCGCACCGCTCGCGCCGAGCGGGTGTCCGAGCGCGATGGCGCCCCCCTGTGCGTTGACATGCGATGCGTCATCCTCGATCCGGAGCTCCCGCAGCACGGCGAGCGCCTGCGCGGCAAATGCCTCGTTGAGCTCGATGAGATCCATGGTCTCGAGCCCCATGTCGAGGCGCCCGAGAAGTTTTCTCGTCGCCGCCACCGGCCCGATGCCCATGATGCGGGGCGCGACGCCCGCCACGGCGGTACCGACCACGCGTGCCCGCGGCCTGAGGCCGAAGCGCTCTGCGGCAGCGGCGCTCGCCAATACCAATGCGCACGCCCCGTCATTCACGCCCGACGCGTTGCCGGCGGTCACGGTGCCGCCGGCCCGGAACGGCGTCGGCAGCTTTTGCAGCGCCTCGAAACTGGTTTCCCGCGGGTGCTCGTCCGTGCTCACCACGGTTGCCTCGCCTCGCTTCGAGGGAATCACGACGCCGACGATTTCACTGCGAAAATGCCCCGCCGCCTGGGCTGCGAGCGCCCGTTGCTGACTGCGCAGCGCGAACCGATCCTGGTCCTCCCGCGAGACGTGAAAGTCCTCGGCGACGTTCTCGCCGGTCTCCGGCATGGAATCGACGCCATACTGCTTTTTCAGCACTGGATTGACGAAGCGCCAGCCGATGGTGGTATCGAACATCTGCACATCGCGGGAGAAAGGCGTCGCCCCTTTCGACATCACGTAGGGGGCGCGGCTCATGCTCTCGACGCCGCCGGCCAGCACAACCTGCGCCTCTCCGGCCGCGATCATGCGCGCCGCCGAGGCGACCGCATCGAGTCCCGAGCCGCACAGGCGATTGAGCGTGGCGCCCGGCACTTCCGGCGGAAGACCCGCGAGCAGCGCGCTCATGCGCGCGACATTTCGGTTGTCTTCGCCCGCTTGGTTCGCGCAGCCCATGATGACATCGTCCACCGCGCGCGGGTCGAGTCCCGGGCTTCGCTTCATGAGCTCGCGCAGCACCGCCGCGCCCAGATCGTCCGGGCGCACCGAGGAGAGGGCGCCGCCATAACGGCCGATGGGGGTACGGATCGCATCGCAGATGAATGCCTCGTTCATGTGAATCCTCGTTGGTCGAATTGTCGTTCGGTGGCGGCGCAGCCGCTCAGGGCGGCGCGGACGGCGCGCGAAAGCGCGCGCAACGGCCGCGAAAATGCGCCCGTACACCGCCCGCCTGATCGCGGACGGTGACATCGTAGATCCCATGCCGCTCCCCGCGCGACGTCTCGGTCGCCGTCGCTATCAGGCGCTCTCCCAGCGTCGCCGGCGCGAGAAATTCGACGCTCGCCCCGGCCGCCACCATGGGCGCGCCGTAGGAACTCGCCGCCCGCGGCGGCGGGCGTCTCGTTCATTCGCAATGGCTCCTCATCTCAACGGCCCCGGAATAGCGGTGTCCGCTTTTCGGTGAACGCGGCCACGCCCTCGGCGTAATCCGCGGAGCGGCCCAGCTCACGCTGCATATCGCGCTCGACGTCGAGCTGCTCGTGCATCGTTCGGCTCCAGCCGCCGTAAATGGCTTCTTTCGTGGCGGCGAGTCCGCGGGTGGGAGCCGCTGCGAATTGCCGCGCCAGAGCATCCACCGTGAAGGCGAGTTCCGCATCGTCCACGCACTGCCAGATCATGCCCCAGGCCGCCGCTTGCTCGGCCGGCAACTTTTGACCCAGAAGCGCGAGACCGAGCGCACGCGCATTGCCGACCAGGCGCGGCAAACTCCAGGTGCCGCCCGAATCCGGAACCAACCCGAGCCGGGCAAACGACTGCACGAAGGTCGCGGACCGCGCCGCAATCACCAGATCGCAGGCCAGCGCAAGATTGGCGCCGGCGCCGGCCGCGACTCCGTTGACGGCGGCGATGACCGGCATCGGAAGGCTGCGCAACACGAGCACCAGCGGCTTGTAGTATTTGTCGATGGACTCGCCGAGGTCGACCGCCCGGCCTCCGGGGGCGACGGCCCGGTCGCCGAGATCCTGCCCTGCACAGAAGCCGCGTCCGGCGCCGCTCAGCACGAGCACTCGCGCGCCGCCCGAGGACAGACTCGCCAACGCCTGCCGAACTTCCTCGTGCATCTTCACGTTGAAGCTATTGAGCTTGTCCGGACGGTTCAGCGTCAACCGCGCGATTCCGTCCTCGATGTCGAACAGGATCGTCTCATGGACCATGGGCGCACCGCTCCCTCATCGCGACCGGATCACTTCTCGTCATAACTCAGCTCCAGCGAAGGCGTGGTGGGCCGGGCCTGGCAACAGAGCACGAAGCCCGCGTCGACCTCCCACGGCTCGAGTGCGATGTTGTGCATCATGTCCGCCTCCCCGGCGACGATTTTCGTTCGGCACGTGGCGCAGATGCCGGAGCGGCAGGAGAACGGCAGCTCGAGTCCCGCGCGCTCCGCAGCCTCCAGGACCGAGGCATCGTCGGGCGCCATGAAAAAGCTTCGGCGCCGTCCATCCATGACCACCGAAATGGTGGCGAGCACGTCGCGCACGTCGGCCTCCGGCGCCCGGGCGGCGGCGGCCGCGATGAGCGGATCGGCGGTCTTCGCGACGGCCTGCGTGCCCGCCGCGAAGCGCTCGAACCGGATCGGCGCCTCGGGGTTCGAACGCCTGACCGCATCGCGCACCTCGTCGACCATGCCGCCCGGCCCGCAGATGAAGTATTCGTCCGCCGATGCGACCCCGGGGATCTCGCGCGCCATCGCTTCGATTTTAGCGGCATCGATGCGGCCGTTCATGAGCGCGGCCTGCTGCGGTTCGCGGCTCATCACGAAATACACCGAGAATCTGCCGAGATAGCGGTTCTTGAGGGCCAGCGTTTCCTCGAGGAACATGGTGCGCGCCGTCTTGCGGTTGCCGTAGATCAAGGTGAAGCGGCTTTGCGGCTCGCGCGCGAGGATATCGGTCGCCAACGACAGCACCGGCGTGATGCCGCTCCCCGAGGCGAACGCGACGTAGGACAAGGTTCTCGACGGATCGACCGCCGTGCGAAAGCGTCCGATCGGCGTTCCCACCTCCAAGGTGTCGCCGGCCCGAATTCGCGCCGTGAGTTCCCGCGACATGCGACCGCCCGTCTGCTCTCGAACGCCGAGCCGGATCACCGATCCGCCCGGAGCGGTGACGATGGAATAGGTACGCCGTTCCTCGATCCCGTCGATCGCGCGCCGCACGGTCACGTACTGTCCGGCATGGTGCCGGAACTGATCGCGCAACGCCGGAGGAATCGCGAGCGTGAGGCAGACGGCATCCTCGGCGGTACGATCCACCGACACGACCTCGAGACGGTGGAAGCTCAGCATGCGGTCAAATGCATTTGAAGCATTCGAAAGGTTCCAGGCAATCGCGGCAGCGGTGCAGGGCCTTGCAGGGGGTGGAACCGAACTGGCTGGTGCATTCGGTGCGGATCGAACCGCAGCGCGGGCACGCGATGGGCGCGGGGCGCGTGCGCGGGTCCGGGGCGGCGGTGGCCGGCGGCGGTACGATTCCATAATCGGCGAGCTTGCGGCGTCCGTCCGCGGTAATCCAATCGCTGCTCCATGCGGGGCTGAGCACGCGGGTGAGCGCGAACGGGCTCACGCGGGCGGCATCGAGCGCCTCGCGCACCAGCGACTCGATGTGCTCGGTCGCGGGACATCCGGTGTAGGTCGGAGAGAGCCCGACGCCGAGCACGCCGTCCGAGCGCACCTGCACGAATCGAACGATACCGAGCTCGACGATGCTGAGCGCGGGTATTTCCGGGTCTTCGACCGCGGCGAGCGCCCGCCTTGCGGCGGCGACTCGAGCCTCGCCGCCGATCCTCGGCAGCGAGCCTGGCGCCTGCTCGCGCTCCGCCGCCGGCGAGGCCGCGCTCACCAGCGCGCCCCCGGATAGGCGCGCTGCAGGTACTGCATATCGGTGAGGATGTACCCGAGATGTTCGCTGTGCTCGCCGCGCTTGCCGAACCACGAATACGGAGCGTCGCGGGGCCGCTCGAGCGTCGCCTCGGCCAGAATCGAGTCGATGCAGATCGACCATGCGGAACGCACGTCGGCCGGGCGCGGCGCTATGCCGCGCGCAATCATGTCCCGGTCGAGATCGTCCTCCTCGAACAGCTCCGTCGTGTATCGCCACAATCGGTTCAGCGAGGACTGCACGCGCGCGTGGCTTTCGGGCGTGCCGTCACCCAATCGCACCAGCCAGCTCGAGCTGTAACGCAGGTGATACCGGGTCTCCTTCACGGCCTTCGCCGCGATGGCCGCGATGCGCTCGTCCGCCGTGCTCGCCAACCGTTCGTAGAGCGCGAGCTGGAACGCATCGATCAGCACTTGGCGCACGATGGTCTCGCCGAAGTCCCCGTTCGGCTGCTCGACCAGCGTGGGGTTGAGGTATTCGCCTTGCTCGCGAAGAAAGGCCAGGTCATCTTCACTGCGGCCCCGGCCCTCGACCTCGCCCGCGTACGTGAGCAGCAGCCGCGCCTGTCCGATGAGGTCGAGCGCGATGTTGGCGAGTCCCAGGTCCTCCTCCAGCACGGGGGCGTGCCCCACCCACTCTCCGAGCCGCTGACCGAGGATCAAGCTCAAATCGCCCAGCCGCAGCGCATATCGGCAAAGCGGCGGCAGCCCGGCGAGCGCGGAAATCCCGGCAGGCTCTGCGGTGAGGGCCGCACCGCTCATAGCGTCTTCACCTCGTCGGGGATGTCGTAAAACGTCGGGTGCCGATAGATCTTGTCCCGCGCCGGCTCGAACAGCGACTCCGCCTCTTGCGGATCGGTAGCCACGATGTCCGAGGAGCGCACCGCCCAGATGCTGACGCCCTCCTGCCGGCGTGTGTACAGATCGCGCGCGTGCTCGATGGCCATGCGCGCGTCCGTCGCATGCAGGCTCCCCACGTGCTTGTGGTCGAGACCGCCGCGCGCGCGAATGAAGATCTCGTACAGCGGCCATTCCCGGCTAGCGGCCGCCGCACCCTCGCTCTGCGGATCGCTGGGTGTGCTCATGCCGCGCAACTTTCGCCGCGGCGGCGCTGCTTTTCCGCGTACGCACTCGCCGCTTCGCGGACCCATGCGCCCTGCGACCACGCACGGCGGCGTGCCGCCAACCGCTCCGCATTGCAGGGGCCGTTGCCTTTCAACACCCGCTCGAACTCGCTCCAGTCGATGGCGCCGAACTCATGGCGTTGTTCCCGCTCGTTCCAGCGCAATTGCGGGTCGGGAACGCAGATGCCGAGAAATGCCGCCTGCGGCACCGTGAAGTCGACGAATTTCTGGCGCAGCTCGTCGTTCGAGAAGCGCTTGATCTTCCAGCGCTGCGAGTCGGAGCTGTGAATGGAGGAGGCGTCCGGGGGACCGAACATCATGAGCGCCGGCCACCACCAGCGGTCGAGCGCCTCCTGCGCCATGCGCTTCTGGGCGGCCGTGCCGCGGCAGAGCTGGAGCATGATGTCGTAGCCCTGTCGCTGGTGAAAGCTCTCCTCGCGGCAGACGCGCACCATGGCGCGCGCATAGGGGCCATAGGAACATCGGCACAGGGGAATCTGGTTCATGATCGCCGCGCCGTCGACCAGCCAGCCGATGGCGCCGACGTCCGCCCAGGTGGGAGTCGGGTAATTGAAGATGCTGGAATATTTGGCCTTGCCGGACAGCAGCTGCTCGATCATCTGGTCGCGCGTGATCCCCAAGGTCTCCGCGGCGCTGTAAAGATAGGCGCCGTGACCGCCCTCGTCCTGGACCTTGGCAATGAGAATGCACTTGCGCTTCAAGCTCGGGGCGCGAGTGATCCAATTTCCCTCGGGCAGCATGCCGACGATCTCCGAGTGCGCGTGCTGGGAGATTTGCCGGGTCAAGGTCGCGCGATAACGAGCGGGCATCCAATCCTTGGGCTCGATCTTCTCCTCGCGGTCTATGCGCGCTTGAAAGCGCCGCTCGAGCGCCGCCTCATCCGTCGGCGACGCCGGATCCGGCCCTTGGACATCCAATCCTTGCGTGTACATGAGTGCCCCTCGTCCTCGCGCTCGGCCCGGAGCAACGCCGCCCCTGCTCATGCTTATCGTGACACACGATTTTACTCAAATCAATTTTTCGTGTGTCATTTTACCAAGAACGATATACACTACGGGAGAGCATGTCCACGCGCGCATCCGCTGTCGCCGCCGATCTGGTCGAGCGCTTCCGCCGCCAGCGCCCGCTGCGCGCCGGCTCCTTGATCGTGACCATCTTCGGAGACTGCATCATGCCGCGTGGCGGGGCGATAGCGCTCGGCAGCCTCATCCCCCTCGCCTCCCCCTTCGGGCTCAACGAGCGATTGGTGCGCACCGCGACCGCACGCCTCGCGCAGGAGGGCTGGCTCGCGGCGCGGCGCGTCGGCAAGCGCAGCGAATACCGGCTCTCCGACGGCGGCCGCGAGCGTTTCGCGGAAGCCACGGAACGCATTTACGGCGATCCCTCCACCGGAGGCTCGGGACGCTGGACCCTGATCGTGCTGCCCTCGATGCCCGTGGCAGAGCGCCGGCGGCTGCGCCAGGAACTCTCCTGGCAGGGGTTCGGGGAAGTCGCAAACGGAGTCTTCGCCCACCCGCAGCTCCCCGCCCGAGCGCTCGCCTGGCAGATTCGAGAGGCGAATCTTCCGGACCGCACGCTCGTGTTCGAGGCCGATCTCGCCTCGCCCGCGACTCCTGCGCCGCTGCTGGAGCTCGGTTGGGATCTCAAGGATCTTGGTAAGCGCTATCAGCGATTCGTGCATCGCTTTGAAATCGTGGATGCGGCGCTCACCGGCCGGCTCGAACCGGAAATCGGCTTCATCGTGCGCACGCTGTTGATCCACGAGTATCGCCGCCTGCATCTCCGCGATCCGTTGCTGCCGGCCCGGCTGTTGCCCGAGGATTGGCCGGGACTCAAGGCGGCGGAGCTCTGCCGCTCCCTCTATGCGCGCGTGTTCGCCGCCTCGGAAACCCACCTCTCGACGGTCGCCGCGCAGCTCGACGGAGCGTTGCCCCCCGCCGGCCCGTCCATCATGCAGCGCTTCGGCGGCTTCGCGGCCGTGCGCGCGGACTGACTGATCCGGTAGACTCGCATGCAATGAACGCCGCCGCGCCGCACCGCCAGGCTGCTCTCGCCTTCATCTTCGTCACGGTTCTCATCGACATGCTGGCGTTCGGCATGATCATCCCCGTGCTGCCGCTGCTGGTGCAGAACTTCGTCGGCAGCGATGCCGCCCGGGGTGCGCAGATGTACGGACTTTTCGGCACCGCCTGGGCGCTGATGCAGTTCATTTTCTCGCCGATCCAGGGTTCCCTATCGGATCATTTCGGACGCCGTGCCGTCATTCTCATCTCCTGCACCGGCCTCGGCTTGGATTTCGTGCTCATGGCGCTCGCGCCAAACCTCTGGTGGTTGCTGGCCGGACGCATCATCTCCGGCATCGCCGCCGCGAGCTTCAGCACGGCCGCCGCTTACATCTCGGACATAACCCCAGCGGAGAAGCGCGCCGCCGGCTTCGGGCTGATCGGCGCCGCCTTCGGCGTCGGATTCGTGCTCGGGCCGGCCATCGGCGGCTTGCTCGGGTCCATCTCGCCGCGGCTCCCTTTCTGGGCATCGGCTTTCATGGCGCTCGCGAATGCCCTATGGGGGGTGTTCGTGCTGCCTGAGTCCCTGCCCCCGGCAAAGCGCACGCCATTCGCCTGGAGGAATGCGAATCCGCTCGGAGCGCTCAAGCTGGTGCGGTCGCATCCGACGCTCGCGGGCCTCGCGGCCAGCTATTTCCTCATGAATCTTGCCCATGTAGTACTGCCGAGCACGACCGTGCTCTATCTGCATTATCGATATGGCTGGAACACGCGTCAGGTCGGTGTCTTGCTGGCCGGCGTCGGTATTTGCTCGCTCGTCGTGCAGGGATTTCTGGTCAAGCCCGCCGTGCGCTGGTTGAAAGAGCGGCGCGCGCTGGCGCTCGGGCTGTCGTTCGGAGCCGCGGGTTTTGCGATTTACGGACTCGCACCGACGGGCGCCATCCTCTGGACCGGGGTGCCGGTGATGGCGCTCTGGGGAATCGCCACGCCGTCGATGCAAACGCTGATGACGCGTCTGGTCGACTCCACCGAGCAAGGGCGGCTGCAAGGCGCGCTGGCGAGCATCGTCGGTCTCGCGAGCCTGCTCGGACCGACGGCATTTACGCAGACGTTCGCCGCGTTCATTGCCCCCGGCGCGGCATGGCAGCTTCCCGGGGCGCCCTTTTTGTTGGCGTCCGCGCTGATTCTCGCTGCGATGTTGCTCGCATGGCGCATCACGCGCCCGCCCGAGGCGCGCGGCGCAGCCGCACCGGCCGGCGTCTGACGTTGCACGACTTCAGGTAGCGTCCCAGCCCTCCAACAGCGCAACCACCCGGGCCAGAAAGGCGTTCGCCTGGAAGGCATCGAGCGCCCGGTGATCGATGGTGAGCGTGAGATAACACCTGCTGCGGATGCCGATGGCCTCGGCCCCATCGGCATCGACCGCGCAAACGCGCCGCTCGACTTTTCCGACCCCGAGGATGGCCACTTGCGGCTGATTGATGACGATCGGCGCGGCGAGGAGGCTGCCGCTCACTCCGTGGTTCGACATGGTGAAGGTGCCGCCGTGCACATCCTGCGGCGTGAGCTTGCCCGCGCGGGCGGCCGTGACGACCCGCCCGAGCTCCAGAGCGATCTCCGGCAATTCGAGCTTCTGGGCCGCGTGGATCACGGGCACGATGAGCCCATCGTTGCCGAGCGCGGTTCCGACGCCGATGTTCGCGTCGGCGTGAAGCTCCAGCGCGTCCTCGCGATAGGTCGCATTGACCGACGGATGCTCGATCAGCGCGCGCGCGCAGGCAGCGATGAAATAGCCGCTCAGCGTGAGCCGCGTTCCCCGGCGCTCGTATTCCGCGGCATGCCGCGACCGATGCGCCTGAACCCTCGTCAGATCCGCCTCGAACAAGGTCGTCACGTGCGGGGACTCGGCGAGACTTCGCGCCATATGCTCCGCCACTCGACGGCGAATCGGCGTATGGGCCACCCGCGATGAGGAAGGCTTTTCGCCGAGGCGCCGCTCCACATCCTGCACGGTGATCCGCCCGTTGCGGCCGCTGCCGGAGATGTCGGCGGCGCGCAGCGCATTCTCGCGGAGCATGCGGCGCACCGCCGGACTCAGCAGCAAGTCCTCCGCCGCGGAGTCCGCCGCGGAGGAACTCGGACCCGCATCGGCGGCCACCGCACCCGCCGCACGCGCGCCCGCCACGCCCGCCGCGCCCGCCGCACCCGCCACGCCCGCCGCACCCGCCACGCCCGCCGCGCCCGCGCCCCGCGTGGCCGCCGGCCCGGCCGGCGCTTCGTGCGCATGGATGGTGATCCGCGCGAGCAGTTGCCCCGGCAGCACCTCCTCGTTCGGCTGCTTCAGGATCTCCGCCAACTCGCCGGTCGCGGGCGACGCAATCTCGACCGTCACCTTGTCGGTCTCGATCTCGAGCAGCGGCTCGTCCTTCCGGATCGGATCGCCCGCCCGCTTGCACCACTTGAGAATCGTAGCCTTGGTACCTTCCTCGTTCTCCGGTGCGACGACATCCGTGAGGCTGACCATGTTCAAACCGCGGCCAGAGAGGAGAGCGCCGCGGCGATTCGCTCCACGTTCGGCAACACGGCCTCGAGCAACACCGGACTGTGCGGACTCGGAACATCGGGCATCGCGAGCCGTTCGATCGGCGCGTCGAGATCGAAGAACGCCTCCTTCGCGAGCACGGCGGCAATCTCGGCGCCGAACCCGGCGGTGACGGTGTCCTCGTGCACGATCAGGCAGCGTCGAGTCTTGCGCACCGAGGCGAGCGTCGCCTCGCGGTCCCACGGAGACAGCGTTCGCAGATCGAGCAGATCCGCGGAGACCTTGGTGCGCTGAATCGCAAGCTCGCAGCGCTCGACCATGGCGCCCCATGTCACCACGGTCACCGTATCGCCGCGCTGAAGCACGGCAGCCTTGCCGAACTTGACGATGAAATCGTCTCCCGGGTAAACGCGCCGCGCCCAACCGCCGTCGAGCAGCGACCGATGCTCGAAGAAGATCGTCGGGTCGTTGCCGCGCAAGGCCTCGCGCAGCAATCCGACCGCATCCTCGGCATTCGATGGCATGGCGACGCGCCAGCCCAACCCATGAATCCATTGCACTTCGTTCGACTGGCTGTGCCAGGGGTCGCCGCACTTGAAAAAGCCGCCCGGGATGCGCACCACCATCGGCGCCGCAAACCGATTGGCAGTCCGCCAGCGCATCGTGCCGCAGTCGTTGAGCTGCTCCGCCGCGGGATCGGCGTACTTGCGGAATTGGATTTCGGGCACCGGCATCAGCCCCGCCGCAGCCATGCCGACGGCACGGCCGATGATGCCTTCCTCCGATAGGCTGGTGTCGAATACTCGCTCGACGCCGAATTTCTCCTGTAAGCCGAGAGTGGCCGCGTGCACGCCCCCCTTACGGCCCACGTCCTCGCCGAACACGACTACCCGCGGGTTCACCTCGAGCTCGTGCTCCAGGGTGCGCCGGACCGCGGTCACCAGGTTGATGCGCGGGCCCTGCCCGGCGGGTTGCTCGGACCCGCCGCGCGGCGCTCCTCCCTCCGGCCAAATTCCACCCTGGGCTTGCAGCTCGAAACAGCCGTCGTCCGCGAGCTCCGTGAACAGGTAACGCTTCACGCCTGCGGGGTCGGGCGGCTCGCGCTGCTCGATTCGCGCGCGCGCCTCGGCGACGAGCGTGTGGGCGTGCGCCACGAGGGTGTCCCACTCCTCGGCCGATAGAACGCTCGGAACGATCTGCCCGCGAAGACGGCGCCATGGATCGCGCTCCCGCTCGGCGGCCAGAGCCGCGGCACCTTTGTACGCCTGGGTATCCTGTCCGGAGTGGCCCGATAGACGCGGAACCGTCAAGCGCAGGAGTGCAGGTCCCTCGCCGGCCCGCACTCCGGCGACCGCAGCGCGAATCAGACGGGCGGCCGATAAAGGGTCGCAGCCGTCGCCGTCGAGCACGCGCAACCCGTGAAATGCCGCGAGATTACTGGCGATGTTGCCGCCCGGCGTTTGTTGATGCGTCGGCACGGAGATCCCGTAACCGTTGTCCTCGATGAAGAAGAGCATGGGCAGCCGTTCGGTCGTGGCGATATTGAGCGCGGCCCAGAAACCGTTCGTGGCGGTCGAGGCGTCCCCGCCGTGCGCCACCGCGATGCTGCGCGCGCAGCCCGGATCCGAGAGTGCCTGCTGCCGGTAACGCAGGGCCTGCGCCCAGCCGACGGCGGGGGTGTACTGAGTGCCGACGCCACCGCACACCGGCAGTACGCAGGGCCCGCTGCGGCGCGGCAGGTTGAATACCACCCCGATGTCGCGGCCCTCGCTCATGCTACCGCGGCGCATCATGCTCGAGGCGAGTGCTTCATCCACGGACAACCCGAGGCTCAGCAGCAGCGGCCGAGAGCGGTAATATCCCCCCACGGCGTCCCGGGCCTCACCGAGTTCGCCGCCCAAGAGCACCTGTGTCACTTCATGGCCGCGGGCCGAGAACTGATACAGCACCTTTCGCTCGGGCAGCAGGGTGGATTCCTCCAGGTCGTCGAGGGCCCGGGAGATGGCGGCGTGCCGGACGACGGCGCGCCAATCCCAGGCATTGACGAATGCCGGCCGCACCAGGTTCTCAGAGCTTGCTGCCATCGGCCGACCCCGCTGCCATGACCCCTCGATCGCCGGCCTTAGACTAATCCGAAATTTTCAGGGAGAATCGCCAATTGAGCATCACAGCGGCGTCAATTGTTGGGTTAATTCTCTACATTTAGTCTGATTTTTGGTGATTATCGCCGACGGCGCAGGAAACCATGAATCTCGATCGCTTCGATGGGCGAATTCTGTTGGAGCTGCAGCGTGACGGCCGACTCCCGGTGGTCGAGCTTGCCGAGCTGATCGGGCTGTCTGCGACACCCTGTGCGCGCCGCATCAAGGCGTTGGAGGCAGGCGGCCTCATCGAGGGATACGCCGCGATCCTGAACCCTGCGCGGGTGGGGCTCGAAGTTCAAGCGCTGGTGCACGTCAAATTGACCGAGCATACGGATGAGACCGTGTCCCGCTTCGAGCGGGAGATCGCCTTGCTCGACGAAGTGACCAACTGCTTCGCGACCACCGGCGCCTATGATTTCATCCTGCAGGTGTTCGGCAAGGATCTGGAATCGCTGAGCTCGGTAATCCTGAAAAAGCTCCTGCGCATACCCCACGTACGGGATGTGCAATCGAGCGTCGTTCTCGCAACCATCAAACGTTCGACGCGAATTCCTCTCGGCCACTTACAAACTTGAAGTACCGCTCCGATGCCAACGACTCACGCTGATGTCCTCGTGATTGGCGCCGGAATCGCCGGCGCCTCCGTGGCCGCTCATCTCGCCGAGTCGCGCAGCGTCATTCTGGTCGAGGGCGAGGAACGACCCGGCTATCATTCGACCGGCCGATCCGCCGCGCTCTTCACCGAGATCTACGGTAATCCGACGATTCGCGCGCTCACGCGCGCGAGCCGGGCGTTCCTGTTCGACCCTCCGACGGATTTCACCGATCGCCCGCTGACTCGCCCGCGCGGGTGCCTGTACATCGCGACGGCCGCGCAGCTCACCGCGATGAGCGAATTTCACGCCCTTCCGGACATCGCGCCGGCGACCCGTACGCTCGATGTCCGAGAGGCGCTCGAACTGTGCCCGATTCTGCGCCGAGATTACGTGGCGGGGGCCTTGCTCGAGCCGGACTGCGCCGATATCGACGTTCACGCCCTGCACCAGGGGTATCTGCGTCTGTTCAAGAAGCGCGACGGCCGCCTGATCACCAACTCGCCGGTCCACTCGCTCGTGCGAGCTCACGACGGCTGGAGGATGCAGGCCGGTACCGAGCACCTGACGGCCTCGCTGATCGTGAATGCCGCCGGGGCCTGGGCAGACCAACTGGCCGCCCAGGCCGGAGTGCCCCAGGTCGGCCTGACGCCCTGCCGCCGCACGGCGATGCTCGTCGACCCCCCACCGGACATGGCCATCGGCGGCTGGCCGTTCGTCAATGACATCGACGAGAAGTTCTACTTCAAGCCCGAGGCAGGGTCGCTATTCCTGTCGCCGGCCGACGAGACGCCGAGCGAGCCGACCGACGCGCAACCCGAGGAGTGGGACACCGCCGCTGCCGTCGACCGGATGGAGCAGGCCACGACACTGCAGATCCGGCGGCTCAAGGCCCGATGGGCGGGTCTTAGAACCTTTGCGCCTGACCGAACCCCGGTGGTCGGCTACTCCTCGGCCGAACCCACGTTCTTCTGGCTGGCGGGGCAAGGCGGTTATGGGCTCCAGACCGCCCCAGCGCTCTCGCGGGCCGCGGCTGCGCTCGTGCTGGGATCGGCGCTTCCCTCGGATCTGGCGGCGCAGGGGCTGGAGGCGGCGGCCATGTCGCCGCAACGCTTCCTGCCGTGAGTTATATCCTACGATGGCCGGGTAGCCGCACCGACTATCTCGCCCCCCCGCTTGAACGCACACTGCAGGCGATTGAATGTGTGGATTTCCGATCCAATAAGGAAGGTGCGCTCATGCTTCACTATGCAGTGGTGTTTTTCGTCATCGCTCTGATCGCGGCGTTTTTTGGTTTCGGCGGCATCGCGGTCGGCGCCGCGGGCATCGCCAAGGTTCTGTTCGTGGTGTTCCTGATCGGCGCCATCGTCAGCTTCCTCATGAGCCTCGGCCGGCGCGTCTGAGCAATTTTAAATCTAGACAGAGGAGCAAGCCATGGAAGCTGTGGACAATGCCGGCCTTCGAAAGGTCAAGAAAGCGGCGAACTCGACCATTAACGACTTTCTCGAGAACGTGGACGATTTGACCAAGGCCATCAAGGATGTCGACGCCCCGGAGATCGCGAGAGTGCGGGCCAAGGTGAAGATGGCGTTGGCGGCCGCCAAGAGCGCACTGAGCGACAGCGCGGCCCAGGTTCGGGGCCAGGCAAGGCAGGTCACCCAAACGACCGACAACTACGTCCGCGACAATCCGTGGCAGGTGGTCGGTATCGCCGCGGTGATCGGCATCGCGCTCGGCATCCTGATGACGCGCAAGTCCGACTGATCAGGACCGCCGCCATTCGGTGACGCCGCCGGGCTTGTCCTCGAGAAGGACACCGGCGGCGCTTAGCACGTCGCGGATGCGATCGGACTCGGCAAAATTCTTTGCCGCCCGGGCTGAGCGACGGGACGCCAGCATATCCTCCACTTCCTCGTCCGTGAGCGCGCCTCCCGACGCCGCGTGGCCCCGCTTCAGGTAGGTTTCGGGGTCCTGCTGAAATAATCCCAGGATCTTCCCCATGGCGCGTATCGCCCGTGCGGCGCCGGCTGCCCGTGACGTATCGCCCGCAGCCTTGGCGCTGTTCAGTTCCCGCGCCACGCCCTGCACCACGGCCATCGCGTCGGGCGTGTTGAAGTCATCGTCCATTGCCGCGGTAAATTTCTCGATGGCCTCCTGCTCATACGCTTCGCACGCACCGCCCCCTTCGCCGCCGGGTGCTCCCGAAGGGGCTCCTTTCAATGCGCGGTAGAGGCCGGCCAACGTCTCGTCCGCCTGGGCGAGCTGCGCCGCCGAATAATTGATCGGTCCGCGGTAGTGACTGCTCAACAGGAAAAAGCGCAGCACCTCGGGGTCGCGGAGCGTTGCGAGCACGTCGCGCACCGTGAAGAAATTCCCGAGCGACTTCGACATTTTTTCGTCGTCGATGTTGACGAATCCGTTGTGCATCCACACGTTCACGAACGGCGCGTCGCAGGCCGCGCAGGATTGCGCGATTTCGTTCTCATGGTGCGGGAATTTCAAATCCATACCGCCGCCGTGCAGGTCGAAGTACTCGCCCAGCAAGGCGGTCGACATGGCCGAACATTCGATGTGCCAGCCCGGACGGCCGGGACCCCATGGCGAGGGCCACGAGGGCTCTCCCGATTTCGCATGCTTCCAAACCACGAAGTCGAGCGGATCGTTCTTGAACTCGTCCACCTGCACGCGGGCCCCGGCTCGAGACTCATCGATCTTTCTGCCGGACAGCGCCCCGTAGTTCGGGAATTTGCGTACCGAATACATGACATCGCCGTTGGCGGCTCGATACGCGAAGCCCTTGTCGATCAAGGTCTGCGTCATCGCGATGATTTGCGGTATGTAGTCCGTGGCGCGAGGCTCGATGTCCGGCGGCTCGAGTCCGAGCAACGCGCAGTCCTCGTGCATCGCGGCGGTAAATCGGCGCGCCAGCCCGGCCCAATCCTCGCGGCCCTCCGCGGCCCGCTGGATGATCTTGTCGTCGATGTCCGTGATGTTGCGGACATAGGTCACTTTCAGGCCGCGGGAGCGCAGATATCGCTGGACCAGATCGAAGACCGTGAGCATGCGCGCATGGCCTATGTGGATATGGTCGTACACGGTGATGCCGCACACGTACATGCGCACTTCGCCGGGCCGGAGGGGCTTGAAATCGGCCTTCCGGCCGGTGAGCGAATTATGTATTGCGAGCATGATGTTGAAGCCGGCTCAGCGCGGTCTGCCGCGGCATGATCTTGAGCAACGGAGCGAGTTCGGGGCCATGGGTCTTGCCGGTGAGCGCCACTCGAAGCGGCATGAAGAGTTCGGCTCCTTTGCGTCCCGTGCGCTCTTTCAGAATTTTCACGAGCGACGCGAAGTCCGCGTTCGACTCCTCGACGGCCCGAGCCGCCGCGGCAAAGAACTCGGGGCCCGCCGCCGCCACGACGCGAAGTTCCTCGGGGCCCAGCGCCGGAAGCTCCCCACGCACCACGGCCATCCACGGCGCCGCGTCCGCGGGCAGCACGACATTGTGCCGCACGAGCTCCACGAAATCCGCCGCATCGGGCAGGCCGAGCCAGATTCCGATATCGACGGCCGACATGTGCTGCAAAGTCTCCTTCTGCCAGTGCAGGAGCTGCGCGTCTTCGAACCTCGCGGGCGCCCTTCCGAGATGCTCGGGGCGAAAATGCGCCGCCATATCGGTCGGCGGCAGCCATCCCTCGACATCGGCCGTGTGGCCCAGGTGAAGGAGGTGATTGAGCAAAGCGGCCGGGAGAAATCCGCGCTCGCGGAAGTCCTGGACGCTGGTGCTGCCGTGGCGCTTGGATAGCGGCGCGCCGTCGGGACCGACCAACAGACCGACATGACCATAGCCGGGCTGCCGCATTCCCAAAGCATCGAGCAGCATCAGCTGCCGCGGCGTATTGGTGAGATGGTCGTCGCCGCGCAATACGTGCGTCACGCCCATCGCCGAATCGTCCACGGCGTTGCAAAAGAAAAACGCCGACGTGCCGTCCTCGCGGCGGATGATGAAATCACCGATGTCGTTCGAGGCGAAGCGCTGCGGACCGTGGACCAGATCGGTGAACTCGATCGTCTTGTCCTTCGGCACGGCGAAGCGCAGTGTCGGCTTCGCTCCGCTCGCGATTCGCCCGGCGCGCTCCGCCGCCGAGAGGTTCCTGCACGTCCCGGCATAGCGCGGAGGTTTGCCCGCCATCCGCTGGAGCTTGCGCGAAAGCTCCAGTTCCTCCGGCGTGCAAAAACACGCATACGCGCGGCCCTCGGCTTCCAATTGTTGGAATAACCGGCCGTACCACGCGCCTCGCTCGGACTGAGCGTACGGGGCGGACGGTCCGCCCACGTCCGGCCCCTCATCCCAATCGAGCCCCAGCCATCGCAAATCCTGCATCAATGCGCTGAGAAAGCGCGGCTCGCTGCGCTCGACATCGGTATCCTCGATGCGCAGGATGAACCGGCCCCCGCTCTTGCGGGCCCACAGATAGCTGAAGAACGCGGTACGCGCGTTTCCGAGATGCAGCGATCCTGTGGGCGAAGGCGCGAAACGGGTGACTAGGAGCGAGGACATATCTTAAGATTGTACCCATTCGAGTACACTATCGGCATGAAACAGATACCTGCATGAAACAGCTATTCTTCTGCGTTGGATTCCTCGCCGCCGCCCTCATCTCACCCGCATACTGCGCCGGCCCGCCGGCCGCCGCCGCCTCGCCGTCGAAGCCCGCCCCCGCGCCGCAGGTGCAAGTGGTGACTTCCATGGGGAATTTCACCATAGAGCTCAATGCCGAGCGCGCCCCTTTGACGGTGGCGCAGTTCCTGAAGTACGTCGACCAGGGCTTCTACTCGGGCACGATCTTTCATCGCGCCATTCCCAACTTCGTGATCCAGGGCGGCGGCTACGACACCGATTACAAGCTCAAGGGCAATCCGCAAAAGGTCGTCAATGAGTCGGGAAATGGCTTGACCAATCTACGCGGCACCGTCGGCCTCGCGCGGCCTCCCGAGCCCCATGCCGGTGACGTTCAGTTTTACGTGAACCTCGCCGACAATGCCGCGCTCGACCCCAGCCAGACGCGCTGGGGCTATGCGGTATTCGGCAAGGTGGTACAAGGAATGGACGTGGTCGACGAGATCGCCACCGTGCCGACGGGCGCCAAGGGCCCGTTCAAGGAGAACGCGCCCCTGAAGCCGGTGGTAATCCTGAAGATCGAGCGCCTTCCTACGCCGGCGTCGTGAGCCCGCCGCTCGCGTCCTGACGGTGCGGCAGGGATGGCCATCCTCTTTATCTCGGATTTGCACATCGATGCCGGCCGGCCGGACATCACCGGCCAATTCGCCGAGTTCTTGAGGACGGAGGCGCGCGCCGCGGAGGCGCTGTACATCCTCGGCGACCTGTTCGAATCGTGGGTGGGCGACGACGCGCCGGATTCCGGACAAGCGGAGGCCCTCGCCGCCCTTCGATCGCTGACGGCCGAGGGAGTGCCGTGCTTCGTCATGCACGGTAATCGCGATTTCCTCCTCGGGCAGGCGTTCTGCGCGAAATCGGGCGCCCAGCTGCTGCCGGACCCGCTCATCGTGACCCTGTACGGGGAGCGCATCCTGGTCATGCACGGCGATGCGCTGTGCACCGACGATCGGGCCTATCAGCGCTTGCGGGCCACGGTCAGGGATGCGGATTGGCAGCGGCGATTCCTCGGCCTCTCCGCCGCCCAGCGCCGGGCGCTGGCGGGGGCGGCGCGCACCGGCAGCCAGGCCCACACCGCATCGATCGCCTATACCATCGGCGACGTGAACACCGAAAGCGTCGCGGCCGCGATGAAAGCCGCCGGCGCCACGACCCTGCTGCACGGGCATACTCATCGGCCCGGCATTCATGCCTTCAGCGTGGACGGCCGCCCCTGCACGCGCATCGTGCTTGGCGACTGGTACACCCAAGGAAGCGTGCTCAGCTGGGACTCGAGCGGGCCGGAGCTCAGGTCGCTCCCACGGGCGCCCCGGAATGAAAACGAAACAGCTCATCGGGACCGTTGATGAGCTCCGCCTCCAGCTCGGCGAACACCTCTATGCGCGGCTGCGCATCGATCCCGGCGCGGGCCGCCGCGCGCCGCGCCAGATCCAGATACACCTTGAAATGCCGGGATTCCGCGGCGTGCAATCCGGCGAAGAGCTCGCCCGCCGGACCGCCGATCGCAGGTCCGAGAGCGCCGAAGCGCTCGCAGGAACGCGCCTCGATGAAGGCCCCGCAGATCATCAGGTCGACCTCGCGCTGGGGCTCGCTCCGGGCGACCAGCCGCCGCAAGCGTTCGGCATAGCGTCCCGGCGCGAGCCTAATGGGCTCGATCCCGAGGCTTTTGATCAGTTTCGCCACCTGTTCGTAGTGGCGCAGCTCTTCCCGTGCGAGGCGCGACATCTTGTCGGTGAGAACGAAATCCTCGGCATACGCGAACATGAGTGCGAGCGCAGTCGAGGCGGCCTTTTTCTCGCAGTTGGCGTGATCGATGAGGAGCACCTGAGGACTCGCGCAGGCTCGGTCGATCCAGCTCGCGGGCGTCCGCGTGCGCAGCAGCGGATGCGGCGCAATGCCTGCCGTGGACGCGGCCGCACTCATGGACGGGCCCTCCTCACGCCGGGATCTTCAATTCGTCGGCCGCCTTCAGCACCTCCCGTGCCGACTGGAAACGGTCTTGCGGGGACTTCGCGAGCAGGCGCTTCAAGATCGGCTCGTGGCTCGAATACTTCGGATCGATCGCCGGCAGCTCCGCCCGCTTGTGCTTGTAGATGACCTCCATCGCGGAGGCGCCCGTATAGGGCTTGCGTCCGATGAGCATCTCGTAATAGACCACTCCGAGGCTGTAGAGATCGCTGCGCGCATCGATCAGTTCCGCGTGCCCCTGCTCCGGGCTCATGTAGTACGGGGTACCGAAGATTTCCCGCGTGCCCGTGAGCTCCGCATCGAGTTCGTTGGCCTTGGCGAGGCCGAAATCGATCAAACAGAGCGTACCGTCCGCGCGCAGCATGACGTTGGCGGGCTTCAGGTCCCGGTGCAGAACTCCTACCGCGTGTATGGCGTCGAGCGCGCTCGCTATCTGCTTGAGATACGACAGGGCCGTCTCGGGCGGCACCGGCGCCTTCATTCTCTGGCGCAAATCTCCGGCGGGAAAATGCTCCATGGCGATGTACGCATGATCATCTGCGATTCCGAGATCGTAGATGCGCACGATGTTCGGATGATTGAGGCCCGCGACGATCTCATATTCCTGCAGAAAGCGGTCGAAGCCGACGATGCGCTCCGAGACGTCGGGTACCTGGCTGAACACTTTGAGCACGACGAGCGTCGCGGCGCGCTCGCTCTCCGCCAGATAGATCTTGCACATGCCGCCGGAGCCGACTTGGCGAATGCAGCGATGGCCGCGGATCATCATGGCGCCGAATTTGTGGATCTGCTCGAAGTCCGGCTGAGCGCGGCGGGCGTTCAAGGCCTTGCGGCGCTCGCGCGATGCGGACGTGACGGCGCCGATGAGGCCCTCGCGGTCGATCTTACGCCCGTATAACCGCCGAATTCTCGGCGTATCCGCCGGGCGCACGGCCGGCGTGTCGTGAAGCAGCAGCATGATCAAGGGCGCGAATTCCGCCCTGGCCGCGAGTTCCGCCGCCAGCGATCCCGCCGGCGTCGTTTCCGCGGGCGCCGCTCCCGCGACCGGCGGCGGGGCATCGACGATGATGGCCGCATCGAAACCGGCGGCCGTGAATTTGGAATCGAGCGGCTCGTCCTCTCCGAGCCGGTGCTCGTGGACGGCCGCATCCGGCCATTCGATCTCGATGTGTTTTCTCGCCAGTAGCCGGTATTCGGGACGGTCGGCGACGACCAACAGCCGCAGGCTCAAGATGGCCGAATCCGGACCGGTGGTCGCGCAGCCTTACAGTATGTGAACGGTCTTGAGGCCACGATTGACGCCATCGCGACGCTGCTGCTTGGCCTCGTCGGACCGCTCTCCCTGCAGGCGCTTCAGATATTCGGGCGTCACGTCCCCGGTCACATACTCCCCCGAGAAGCACGAGGTGTCGAAATCGGTGATTTTCGCGTGGTCATGACGGACCGCGTGCACCAAATCGTCCAAATCCTGATAAATCAGCCAGTCGGCGCCGATGATCTCCTGCACCTCGGCATCGGTGTGACCGGCAGCCACGAGTTCCGACGCGTCCGGCATGTCGATTCCGTAAACGTTCGGATAGCGCACCGGCGGCGCGGCGGAGGCGAAGTACACCTTTTTGGCGCCCGCCTCGCGCGCCATGTCGATGATCTGCGCGGAGGTCGTGCCCCGCACGATGGAGTCATCCACCAGCAGCACCGTCTTGCCTCTGAATTCGAGATCGATGGCGTTCAGCTTGCTGCGCACCGACTTCGAGCGCTGCTCCTGGCCCGGCATGATGAACGTGCGTCCGATGTAGCGGTTCTTGATGAAGCCCTCGCGATACTTGACTCCGAGCAGCTGCGCCACCTGAACCGCGCAGGTACGGCTCGTGTCGGGAATCGGAATCACCACGTCGATGTCGTGGTCCGGGCGCGCCCGCTTGATCTTTTCCGCGAGACGCTCGCCCATGCGCAACCGCGCCTTGTACACCGAGATGTTGTCGATGATCGAATCCGGCCGCGCGAAATATACATATTCGAAGATGCACGGCGTATGCCGCGCCATGGCGACGCATTGCTGCGCGTAGAAGCGGCCCTGCTCGTCGATGAACACCGCCTCGCCCGGCGCCACGTCGCGCACCATCTCGAAGCCGGACATGTCGAGGGCGACGCTTTCGGAGGCCAGCATCCATTCGGTGCCCTTCTTGGTATCGCGCTTGCCGATGACCAGCGGGCGGATGCCGTTCGGATCGCGAAACCCCAGGATGCCGTGGCCGATGACCATCGCGACCACCGCATATCCGCCGCGGCAGCGCCGGTAGACTGCGTTCGCTGCGGCGAAGACGTCGGCGGGCGTCACGCGCGGCGTGCCCACGCGCTGCAGCTCGGAGGCGAGCACGTTCAGCAGCACTTCGGAGTCGGACGTGGTGTTGAGATGGCGCCGATCCTCGCGCACCAGCACTTCGGTCAGCTCGCGGGCGTTGGTCAAATTGCCGTTGTGTCCGAGGCAGATGCCGTACGGGGAATTGACGTAGAACGGTTGCGCATCGTGGGCGCTGTCGGCGCCGGCGGTGGGGTAGCGGACGTGTCCTATGCCGACATTGCCCCTGAGGTTGACCATGTGCTTCTGCTGGAACACATCGCGAACCAATCCCGAGTCCTTGCGCATGTACAGCTCGCCCGACTCGCTCGTCATGATCCCAGCCGCATCTTGACCGCGGTGCTGCAGAACAGTCAGCGCATCGTAGATTCGCTGATTGACCGCACTCACTCCGACCATTCCGACAATACCGCACATGATAGGAACCTCCGGACTATGACTTCGAGGTCTTCACTTTGACCCCGGTGAGGCGTTCGAGTTTGGACCACGGCTCGCCGTGCTCGCCGACCATGGCCCGCAGCCAGTCGCCCACCGCCTCACCATAGGGCACCAGCTTCGAGCGGCCCCACCAGGGTTCTTGGTTCAGGTGCAGCAGCTCGCCGCCGATGATCATCAACCCGACCAGCACCATGCCGCGCACGATGCCGAAGAAAAGACCGATCACCCGGTCCATGGGGCCAAGGCCCATGCTGCGGGTGAAATAGCCGAGCAGCATTCCCAGCACCCAGCCGATCAACAGCACGAGCACCAGTATGACCACCCGTCCCACCCAAGGTGCAATCTTGGGATCCGCCAGCACCCCGCCCAGATGAGGCTCCACCATCGGACCGAACTTCCAGGCGCCCCAAATGGCCACGATCCAGAAAGTGAGCGACACGGCCTCGCGCACGAATCCACGCATCGCACCGATCAGGATCGAGCCCAACAGGACTACCAGAATCAGGATATCGGCTCCGGTCAAACTGCACCCTTGGCGCCTTAATCCGGCGGCGTCCCCACGACAGGCCCGGCATTCTACCGAACCCGAGGCGATGCTGCCGTGAAACGGGCATCACAAAGTGCGCCCCTGCTTGCGTGTCAGGACGACGGTGTGACGATGGTCGCAGGATGTCCAGCCGCCCTGAGTTTGCCGGCAGCGCGCTCCGCCGCCCCCCGATCCGCGAGAGGGCCCACGCGCACACGATACCTGAGCGACGGCCCCGAGCCGCTCGCACTGACATAAAGCGACGATCCGCCCCGCGCCTGCAATTGATGAACCAATCTCTCGGCGTTCGCTCTGCTCGCAAAGCTGCCGAGCTGCACCGACCAGCCGCGGCGTCCCTGCGGCCCGGCCGCGGGATCGTTTGGCGCATTTCGCGACCCACTCACCGGCGATTTGGGGGGCGAAGCGGGCGTTTCAAGCGCCGCTCCGGAAGGTTCTTGCGCTTTCAATGTGGTCACGATCGGCACGCTTTGCGCCGCGCTTTGGCCGCCGGGTGCACCCTCGGACGCTTCCTGGCCACCCGCTGCGGGCGGGCTCGCGGAGCCCGCCGCCGGATCCGCAGCCGCGCTTTGCGATGCCGTGCCGGCCGGCGCCGCAGGGCTCGCCGAAGCGCCTTCCGGGTAGTCCGGCTCCGCGGTCGCCTGGCTGGTCGCCAAGTCGACGGAGACGCTGCGGGTGGGCGCGGGCAACCCCGCCGTCAGCGGCGGCGCCGACGGCTGCCTCGGGCCGGAGAGCATTTCCGGCACGACCAGCACGATCAACACCACCAATACGGTGGCGCCGATCAGACGTTCCTTGACGCGACGTTCCATCATCGAGGAAGAGTATATTCGCGCGGAGTCTCCCGCGGCAGCACACCGCGTGCTTCGAGCCAATCCATCGCGGGTCCGACGGTGTGGAAGGAGCCGAATATCACGATGCGGTCGGCGCCGCTCGCGGCCGCGGCCGCGGCAGCGCACGCCGCGCCGATGCCGTCGATCGCGTGTACGCGCGCACCACGGAGTCCGGCCGACATTCGCGCCGCCAATTGCGCGCCGCTCGTCCCACGGACGCCGTCGGTCGAGGTGAGCCACCATTCGTCGATGCAATCGGCGAGCGACGCCGCGACACCGGCGGCGTCCTTGTCCCCAAGAATTCCGCATACCGCCAACGTTCGCCCGGCGCAGGGCGTCGAGCGCAAATTCTCCGCCAGCACGGCGGCCGCGGCCGGGTTGTGCGCCACGTCCAGAACGAAGCTGGGTCCCGAGGACTCGATCACCTGAAAGCGCGCAACCAGCCGAACCGAAGACAGGCCGTGCTCGATCGCCTGGCGCGGCAGATCGAGCGCCGAGGGCAGCTCCTCGAGGGCCGCGAGGGCGGCGGCGGCGTTGCGATATTGCGTCGGGCCGCGCAGCGCCGGCGGCGGCAGATCCCGCAAATCCCAGCGCGAGCCTCGATAACGCCAACGCTGCGCGTGCTCGGTATACTCGAACTCGCGGCCGAGCCGCTTGAGGGGCGCGCCGACTTCGAGCGCGATGCTCTCGAGCACCCCGGGCATGTCCCGGCTGCCGAGAACCGCCGGCACGGCGCGCCGGAATATTCCCGCCTTTTCGCGCGCGATGGCCTCGAGCGTCGAGCCGAGGAACTCCTGATGATCGAGGCCGATGCTCACGACCACCGCGACCGTGGGGTCGACGACGTTGACGGCATCCAGCCGGCCGCCCATGCCGATCTCGAGCACCCACGCATCGAGTTTCGCCGCGTCGAATATCAGCATCGCCGCGAGAGCGTTGTACTCGAAAAAAGTCAGCGACACCCTTTCCCCCGGGCCCGCGCACGCGTTCTCTATCTTCTCGAACGCCCACGCCAGGGTGTCCGCGCTCGCCAAAGCATCCCGCACGCGAATCCGTTCGCGATAGTCACGCAGATGCGGCGAGGTGAAGGTGCCGACCTTGAGGTCGGCGGCGCCGAGGATGGCCGTGCAATAGGCGGCGACGGAACCCTTGCCGTTGGTGCCCGCGATGGTGATGACCGGCACCGACGGCTGAGTCCAATGGAGGCGATCGAGCACCCGCGCGAGGCGCCCCAATCCAAGATCGATGGACTGCGGGTGCACCCGCTCTTGGTGGGCCAGCCACTCGGAAAGGGTCCGCAAGTTGCATCGACTCCCGGGAGATTTAAGCCGCTTGCGGCTCTTTGCCCATCATCAACCGCAGCATCGCGCCGATTCGGTCGCGCATTTCGCGCCGGTCGACGATCATGTCGAGCGCACCGTGCTCGAGCAGGAACTCGCTGCGCTGGAACCCTTCCGGCAAGGTTTCGCGTACGGTCTGTTGGATCACACGCGGCCCGGCGAAACCGATCAGCGCCTTCGGTTCGCCGATGTTGATGTCGCCGAGCATCGCGAGACTCGCGGACACACCGCCCGTGGTCGGATCGGTCATGACCGAAATAAACGGCAGCCGCGCCTCCGACAATCGTTTCAGAGCGGCGCTCGTCTTGGCCATTTGCAACAGCGAATACAGGGCCTCCTGCATCCGGGCGCCCCCGCTTGCGGCAAAGCAAACCAGGGGTGAGCGATGCTCCAGGCAGTGCTCGACCGCGCGCACGAACTTCTCGCCCACCACCGAGCCCATGGAGCCGCCCAGGAACCTGAATTCGAACGCGCAGGCGACGATATCCAAGCCCGACAAGCTGCCGGACATCACGATCAGCGCGTCGCGCTCCCCGGTCTGCTTCTGCGCCTGGGTGATGCGATCCTTGTAGCGCTTGGAATCCTTGAACTTGAGCGGGTCCTGGGGCTCGACTTTGAGCGCGAGCTCCTTGGCGGAGCCGGTATCGAGGAATTTGAGCAGCCGCTCGCGCCCGTTGATGCGCATGTGGTGGCTGCACTTGGGGCAAACGTGGAGATTGCGCTCGATCTCGGCCTTGTAGAGCACCGCATCGCAGGCGGGACACTTCGTCCAAAGTCCTTCGGGAACCGAACGGGTGCGCCGCTCTGTCTTGATGCGCGACGGGACGATTCGCTCGAACCAGGTCATGCGCTAGCCCGGCCTATGGGATTATTCATGAGTATCCGGGTAAGTTTAGCAAAAAGGGCGTGGACGGTGCAGGTATCCCGAACTTCGCAGGATACTCCACGCGCCACAGATATAGCCCGGAGGGTGGCGCGGTCGGTCCCGCCAGGCGGCGGTCGCGGCTCTCTAGAATGCGCCGCATCGAGCCCTCGGGATCGGGCTCGCGTTGCGCGTCCACCAGCGTTCCGACGATGTTGCGCACCATGTGATGCAGATAGGCGTTTGCGGTGATTTCCATCCAAACCCAATCCCCGTCGCGGCGCACCTCGATCCGCTCGACCCGGCGCTTGCAGGATTTCGACTGGCACTCGACCGATCGGAAGGCCGAGAAATCGAGCTCGCCGATGAGCGCCTGAGCGGCGCGGTGCATCGCCTCGGCATCGAGCGCACGCGGGATCCAGGCGCTTCGCAGCCGTTGCAGAGCGGAGCGCGCGCTCGAGTTCAGAATGTAGTACCGGTAGGTGCGCCGCACGGCACTGTGCCGCGCGTGGAACTCCGGCGCGACTTCACCGGCCCACTGGACTGCAATGGTCGAGGG
>Ga0187887_10000971_pt1 | contig 25943 bp, 24 predicted proteins | sample June2016WEW_7_10_FD_132977 | JGI IMG/M metagenome (GOLD analysis project Ga0187887, IMG submission 132977) | Peatland microbial communities from SPRUCE experiment site at the Marcell Experimental Forest, Minnesota, USA - June2016WEW_7_10 | ecosystem: Environmental > Terrestrial > Soil >... | reverse complement strand
TTGCCAGTTGGGAAACAGGCGCGTGAGCTGGTCCTGCGGTCCCGCCAGGATGAGGTCGGCCACGATGCCCTTCTGATTCATGTAGCGGACCGCCTGGTCGAGGCGCTGAAAATGTGCCACGTCGGGCCGGTCGGGCGTTGGGAAAACTCTGGCGGCTTGTTCCGGCGTGCCCAGCACCAGGCCGCGTATGTGGTTGAACTTCTGCGCTGCGCGGGCATCCACGATACGCTGAAACAGAGCCTGGTCGAGCGATGCCAGCGGGTACACGGTGTCGCCCATCCAGAGGTGCGGCTGGTGGCCCAGTCCCGCGCTCCAGGCCCAATGATGCACGTTGGCGGCGCGCACGAATCCCGGCGCATCGGATTCCGCCGCGGTGAATGCGCCCGTCTGGCCCTCCCACCGCTGGATATTGCTGCTGAAGCGCCACAGCCATTCGCCCGCTTCGGTGGGTGTGAAGCGGATCACCAGCCGCTGGCCTCCATCCCAAAACGCGGGCAGCTTGAAAGTGTGGAAATGGGGCGAGCGAAACTCGGCGGACAACTCGACATCCACGTACGGGTTCGGGTGCGCGGCGGCTTCCTGCGGATTCAAGTCGAAAACGAACTCGCACGGCGTGAAAGCAGGCGTATTATTGCAGGGCGCTTGGGCATAAAGCGACAGCCCAACGCCGGCGAAAAGCATCAACCGCAACACAGGCATCCCTCCAGTGTAGATCGTGGGGCAGGCCCCCGGCCTGCGCGGGACTCCCAGTCCCGCCCCCCGGAACGTAGTACACTCAACCTAATCGAAATGCATGTCAACAAAGTAGGAGTCGTCCTCTTCCAACTCGGCGGGCCGGATTCGCTCGAAGCCATCGAGCCGTTTCTCTACAATCTCTTCTCCGATCCCGACATCATCGACTTTCCCTTCGCGCGCATTGCGCGGCAGCCTCTGGCGCGCCTGATTTCGACCACCCGCGCACGGCACGTGCGCCAACACTATGCCGAAATAGGCGGCCGCTCGCCGATCCTGGAGTTTACCCGGCGGCAGGCTCGGGCGCTGGAAGCCGAGTTGCGCCGCGATTCCGACGCGCGCGTAGTCGTGGCCATGCGCTACTGGCATCCGTTTACCGCGCAAGCCATTCGCGAGTTGGAGGCGCACGCGCCGGACGACGTAGTGCTGTTGCCGCTCTATCCGCAGTATTCCCGCACCACCACCGGCAGCAGCCTGAACGAGTGGAAACGCCGCTTCCAGCCGAACGGCTGGAATCCGCGCGTGCATGCCGTGACCGGGTTTTACGAAGATGCCGGCTACCTCGACGCGCTGGTGGAATCGATCCATACGTCGCTGGCCGCGTTCGTCAATCCGGCCGAAGTGGATATGGTGTTCAGCGCGCACAGCGTGCCGATGGCGGTAATCGACGCTGGCGATCCGTACCAGCGGCAGATCGAGAGCACCGTCGAGTCCGTCTGGAGCCAGGGACGTTGGCCGGGGCGGCGGCACCTCTGCTATCAGAGCAAGGTCGGCGCATCGAAATGGCTGCAACCCTCCATGCACGCCACCATCAGGCAGTTGGCTGGCCAGGGCAGCCGGCGCGTGCTGGTGATTCCGGTCTCCTTCGTCTCCGACCACGTGGAAACACTGCACGAAATCGACATCGAGCATCGCGCCCAGGCCCTCGGCTTAGGCATTCAGGATTACCGCATGGTGCCCGGACTGAACGATGCACCGCGCTTCATCGCGGCGTTGGCAGGACTGGTGCGGGCCTCCGTCACCCAGTCTGCCGTGGTGGCGCTGAGAGACTGAAATAGTACTGTAATTTTCCGATATTTTCGATTTTATTTTGGAGAAATTCGGAAAAAATGCGTACCGCGTGCTACCATCTAATCATTCCAGATAAAACTGCCTCGATATCGAGGGCATCAGCCCAAGGAGACGAGCCCATGAATAGCGAAGACACGCGAGCCGTTTCCCAGAAGGTTGTCCAAGTGCTGTTGATTAGCCCGTTTGACGAGGATCATCAGCACCTGCGCGACATTCTGAAACATTCCAACTGGCAACAGCACGACGCACGCTCGCAGAGCGAATCGTTCGACTTCTTGCGGGAAAACGTCACGCCTGTGGTTATCTGCGAGAGCGAACTGCCGGACGGCAACTGGCAGGATGTCCTGGCTCAGCTTGGCCGAATGCGGCATCCGCCGCTCCTGGTGGTGACTTCCCGACTGGCCGACGACCGTCTGTGGTCCGAGGCGCTGAACATGGGCGCCTACAATGTCCTGGCCAAGCCTCTGAACATGAAGGAAGTCTTTCACGTGGTCGGCCTCGCCTGGCTCTCCTGGAAGCGGCGGTGGGAACGTCCCCAGTTTCTCGCGCGCACCGCCTGAAAACTGTGGGGCGGGCAATCCTGCCAGGCAATCCTGCCCGCAGCCGGCTTTCAGCCGGCTCTGGCCGCCTAAAAGGCGGCTGCGGCCAAGATTGGCTGCCAAGATTGGCCGCCCCACAATTTACCCACCGCGCGCCGCATGTCGCGCCAGCTTGATCACCTCTCCGTAACCGTCTTTATCGAACGGAGGGCATCCCGTCGGAAACTGTCCCAGCGGATGATTCTTCTGCCGCATCAGGTAGGTGCAATACGTCAGCGTCTTGCAGCAGCGGCGCTCGTCCAGTTCGCCCTTCTCCAGGGCGTCTCGCGCGAAATCCGGATAAGCCAGCGCACCACGCCCCACCCCGACAAAACCAATGTCGCAGGCCGCGATGTTGTGCGCCCCAGCGTTGATGGCGTACTTCTGCAGCCAGCTATAACCCGTTCCCACTATCGGCAGGTCCGGAAACGCGCGCTGCAGTTCGCCGGCGATGCGGAAGTGCCGGTCGACTCCGACGAGCGGATGCTCGGGTTGCTCATAATTGCCCTCGTCCGGCTTCTCGAACGGGCGGCCGATGTGCGGATTGTAGTAGGGCGAGCCCAACGACACATTCAGCAGCTCCACGCCCCATTCGCGGAAGCAAGCGATGGCCTGCTTCACTTCACGCAGATCTTCCCGCAGCGGATCGGCGGCGTCTACGCCCCAACCATATGGATACGGCGTTTCGAAGGCGCAGCCGAACGGCACCCCATCGAACGCATTCATGCGCACCGCGATCATGAGCCGGTTGCCAAACGCCGCTCGCAGTTTGCCGACCACATTCCGCATGAACCGCAGACGGTTTTCGAGCGCGCCGCCGTAACGGCCAACCCGCGTCTTGGCGCCCAGCAACTCGCTCAGCAGGTAACCGTGTACGGCCTTGATGTCCACCGCCTGGAACCCGGCTTCGAGCGCCAAACCCGCGGCGCTCACGTAGTCGTCTTCCAGGCGCTCCAGTTCCTCGTCGGCGATCACGGGATAGTCGGGCGGCGTGCCGGTCTTCCGGTCGATATGCGGATTGTGATACGCGATGATCCGGCGCGGCACGCTGTAACGCCCGGAATGCGTGAGCTGCATGGGCACTAGAAGCTGGTCCGCGCCACCGCAATGCTCGCCATGCAACTCGCGGATGCGAGCGAGCAGACCCGCGAAGTCCGCCACGTTGCGCCGCGTGATCCAAAGCTGGCGGGTGTTGGCGCGCCCGTCTTCCCGCACGGCGGTAGCTTCAAACCAGATGAGCTTGGCGCCGCCCCCCGCGAAGCGTTCGTAGCGGCGCCACGTCAGTTCGCCCGGACTCCCATCAAGCGTGCCGTCGCAGCCCTCCATCGGTTGGATGGCGATGGCGTTGCCCACCGTGAACGCGCCCACCCGCACGGGCCGCGCCAGCACTTGGCGCACTTCCGCCGGGCTGGCCGTGAACCGGACGTGCGCCGCGCCCGCCTCCTCAGCCGCGCGCCGCAATTCGTCCAGAGTCTTGTAAACGAAGTGTCTCATCCAGTGCCTGATGGCGCGGTAGCAGCAAGATGGCCAGTGCGCCGATCACGGAAACCGCGAACACCGCTCCCAGGGCCATCGCATAACTGCCGAAGCGCTCCCGCAGAATCGAAACGAAGTACGGAAACCAGGTCTGCCCGATAGTGTTGACCGGCAGAATAATGGCCATGGCGCGCGCCAGCGTGTTGACCCCGAACTGCTCCGCGGCCATCAGGGGAATCAGCATGTAGTCCGCGCCCATGCCGAATCCGAACAACACCGCGAAAGCCACCGGCGAGCGCGCCGGACTGACCGTCAACAGCATGGGAATGGTGGCGGCCACCAGAAAGTAAGTCGCGGTCATGACCCATTTCTTTGAGAAGCGGTCCGCCAGGCCGCCGATAGCCAGCCGTCCGGCGATGCTGGTGGCCAGGATCGTCATGGACGCCACCCGCCAGGTGGAATTCAGCAGCGCCACTCCTTCCTTGGTGTGGTCCGTGAAACCCTGGTCCAGAAAGACGAACTTCATATGGAAGTTCACCGCGCCGATCGCGCCGATGGAGCAGAAGCTGCCGATCAACAACAGCCAGAACGAATACTGCCGCAGCAGATAGCCGAAGCTTAGCGATGCCACTTGATTCTCGGCGGGCGGCTGGCTGTCGCCATCGGGATACAGGCCCTTGTCCCCTGCGCGGTCGCGGATCGCGAAGAGGGCCAGCGGCCACGCCAGAAGCACCAGTGCGCCCCACACCATCAGGGCGCTGTGGAAATTGGTTCCTTCCGTCAGCGGCTTCACCAGGTACGAGCCCAGGAACCCGATCAGGCCCACGCCCACGTACAAAATCCCCATCGCCTTGCCCCGATTGCGCCGGAACCAGTGCGAGATGATGAGCTGGTGCGGAATCGGCCCGGAGAGAATGTAGCCCACCGTGTAGAGGAACCACAGCCCGTAGTAGACCCATAGCGAGCCGTGCATCGTGCCGAAGCCCAGAAATGCCGCGCAGGTCAGCGCCGTCCCCACCAGGATGAGCTTGCGCGGGCTAAAGCGCGGCACCAGAACTGGGCCGATCCATAGGGTCAGCAGCGCCGCCAGCGGAAAGCCGAACGTGATCTGTCCCTTGCTCCAATGGAACTCGCGCTGGAAGTAATCGTAGAAAAACGGCATGTTGTAGTAGGGCAAGCCGACGGCGATGCCGAATGTCAGGAAGGCCGCCAGCGTTACCCACCAGCCGTAGAATGTTTTGCGCATGGTGCGACAGCTTTTAGTATAGTGGGGCAGGCCCCCGGCCTGCGGCGGCCTCTCAGGCCGCCCCTTTTTATTGTTTAATACCCGATTCCCTGTTTTTTTCCGCCGCGCCGCACTATAATCTAGTTGCGACCTGAAAGGAGGTTCTCGTGTTAGCCATATTGAGCTTCGCGGTTCTCTTCGCACCAGTGGTGGTAACCGGCGACCTGGATACCGCATATCAGAAACTGAAAGATGCCACGGCAGGCAAAGACGTCGTCCAGGTGAAGATCCTGGCGGCACAGACGTGCGCGCTGGCGCGCGAGGCGATCTCGGCGGCCGCACCCGCCGACGACGACGAAAAGCAACAATGGAAGAATCACGTAGCCTATGCCCATGATGTAGAGGTCTACACCGAGTACGCCCTGTTTGCCACCGCCGTCGGAGCGGAGCCGGCCACCACGGTGGACTTGCTGGCTACCCTCGAACAGCAAAACCCCAAAAGCAAGTACCTCTTCGATGCCTACGGCCTTTACTACTTCCCCGCCTTGCAGCAGACCGGCGCGGCGGCTAAGATCCCGGCCCTCGCCGAGAAAGCCCTGGAGAACTTTCCGGAGAACGACGACGCCCTGGCGGTGCTGGCCGAGGCGGCCTACGCCAAGAAGCAGACCGATCGTGCGCTGGGCTACGCCAAGCGTCTGCCGGCCGCCGTCAACAAACACGCCAGGCCGGAGGGCATACCCGCCGCCGACTGGGAGCGCAAGCGTAGCGTGAAACTGGCCAGCGGCTACTGGATCGCCGGCGTAATCGAAGCCGATAAGCAGGCGTATTATGATGCCGACAAAAACCTGCGCGCCGCGCTTCCCCTGCTAACCGGCGACCGGAAGGGCTACGCGCTGTTCTATCTTGGCTTGGCCAACTATCAGCTCGGCAAGATGACCATGAAGAAATCGCAAGTGCTGGAAGCGGCCCAATTCAGCAAAGACGCGGCCGCGTTCCAGGGGTCCTGGACGCACCAGGCGTGGGTCAACGCGCAGGTGATGAAGGACGAAGCCGCGAGAATGCGGTAACTGTAGTGGGGCAGGCCCTCGGCCGGGGTGCCCTCTGGGCCGGGGCTCTCAGCCCCGCTCTTGCTGTCGCTGAGTCCTGACCGTCACAGTCAGCATCAGTAGTACGAGGAGATTCTTAATGAGTTCTACGCCCGCGGCGGTATCCCCCGCCGCCACCTACATGATTGAGCCCGCCCACTCGAGCGCGCATTTCAAAGTCCGCCACCTGATGATCGCCAATGTGCGGGGTGAGTTCAGCAAAATCAGTGGCACGGTGAAGATCCACCCGTCCAATCCGGACGCAATCAGTATCACTGCCGAGATCCCTGTCGATTCGATTAATACCCGCGAACCCGACCGGGACAAACACCTGAAGAGCGCCGACTTCTTCGATGCCGAGACGTATCCCACCATGAAGTTTGAATCGAAGAAGGTCGAAGCGGATGGCCCCGAGGGTTTTAAGGTCACGGGCGATTTAACCATTCGCGGCGTCTCGCACGAGGTGGTCCTGGACCTGATCGGTCCGACGCCCGAAATCAAAGATCCGTGGGGCTACACCCGCCGCGGCGCTGAGGGCACAGCCAAGATCAGCCGCAAGGACTTCGGCCTGACCTACAATCAAGCGCTCGAGACGGGCGGTGTGGTGATAGGCGACGCCATCGAGATCTCCCTGGAAGTCGAGTTGGTGAAGACGGCGTAAGCAGGTATCCCGATCCCGCCATCGCCCATAATGGTTCTATGGAAAAGGTGGTTCGGATCTTCGCCAGCCATGCCGAAGCCGACGAAGCTGAGGCACTCTCGGACACTCAACTAAGCCCGGATGACCGCATTCGCATTGCCGTCGAACTAAGGGACCGTCGCCACCCAGATGCCGCTCAGCAAGGACTTGCGAGAGTTTGTCGGATTGTTGAACTCGAACGGAGTTGATTACCTCGTGGTCGGCGTTGTGGGGCAGGCTCCTTAGTGAGGCTCGCATAATCCAGCGACAGGCAACCGGACCCTGTGGGGCGGGCAATTTTGCCCGCAGCCGGCCCGAGCCGCCTAAAAAGGCGGCCAAGATTGGTCGCCCCACATCAGCCCGATGCAGAGGGGCACATTTGTCACAAAAGCTGTCACCGTATTGTGCGAGCCTCAATAGGTAGGGTTCGCCAACGCCGGTATCCAAGGAGAGGACCTCCAGTCACAAACTGGTTCGCTTTGACCTCGATCTCGGGCGTCGGTTTTGATGACGAGCGGGAAAATCGCACGACGGGCCCCGGAAGATCTGGGAAATACGGAGGAGACTCCGGAAGCGTTTCCGGCTCGAAATGCCCGCCCCTATTGTTCCGATTCCGGAGTCTTCTTGCGCTCGTAGGGCTTCTTCAAATACTTGGCCGCTTCTTCCTGCGCGTCCTGGGTATTGTCCTTGGTGCGCACTGCCAAATTGTATTCGTTCACCGCGCGGTCGCGCTGGCCGGTGATGTCGAAGATCATCCCCAGGTGGATGCGCGCCCACACCTCCACCCATTTGGGCTCCAGGTCGCCGTTTAGCGTCTCGCGGAACTCGTTGGCGGCCGACTGGTAGTTGTTCTGCGTGAAAAATACTTCGGCGATGCGGTAGTGCGCCAGCGAACTGCTGCGGTTGTTCTCCAGCGCCTTCTGATACTCCTTCAGCGCATCGGAGAATTCGCTCACTTCCATGAACTGCTCGCCGCGGCGGATGGCCACTGCCGTACGCACCTGGTTGTTGAAGCGCAGCACGCGGCGATCCGGGTCGATGATCACGTTCTTGGGCTTGCCGAAGGTGTCCACGCTGAATTCCGAGGACGTACCCACAACCTCCACGCGCTTTTCTTCGGGATTGCCCTCGGTTTCGATCTTCAGATCCACCGGCATGCGGAACGTATCCATGTCCTGCGCCACTTTGCCCATCACGCGGAAGCCCTTCTGCGTGCGGAAAATGGTGTACTCCAGCTTGAATTCGGGCGCGCCCGAGGATTCGATCCATTGGATGAAGAAGTAGCCCAGATCCTGCTTGGAAACATCCTGCGCCACCGTCTTGAAGTTCTCTGTGGATGCCGATTTCCAACTGTATCGCTTGGCGAATTCCTTCAACGTTTCGACGAAGGCCTGATCGCCGATGACGAATCGCAGCATGTGCAGAACGGCCGCGCCCTTGCTGCCGGTGAGCGCCCACAACTCCGGAGAGTAGTCCTCCATGCGCCCCGCCTGGATCACCGGAACGTTGTCTACCGTGAGGGCCTCCACGGCGGCGTCGCGAAATTGCGATTCGACGGCGCCCGGCCCGGCGGTGTGCTCCGTCCAGAGGATCTCCGAATAGGCGGCCAGACCGTTGGTGAGCCAGAGATGATTGCGTGTGGTGGGCGACACCAGCACCTCCCACCATTGGCGCGAGATTTGGTTGGCCAACAGTTTGGCCCCCACCTGCTTGCCGATGGCGTGCGGATTCAAGAAGATCAAGCCGGGCGCCGCATAGCCGTTGGGCGCGCCACTTTCCGTCTCCACCACGGTGAGATTCGCGTAGGGCGGCAGACCGAAATCGCCGGTAAAGTAGCTCATCATCTGGCCAATTTGCTCGCCATACTGCTGCGCCATCCCCTTCTCGTCGGCGCGGAAGTAAAGCGTGGTGGTGACGCCCTCGGAGGAAACCTTGGCGCCGGGCTCGCGCACCACCGCGATGCTTCCCGGAAAAGACGGGTGATCGAAATGAAAGCTGTAGACCACCTTGCCGCCGGCTTCCTGGTGCGTGTCGATGCCGCTGCCCAGCACCTGGTAGCCGGCGGGGACGGTGATGTGCAAGTCCGCCGTGAAGCGGTCCGTTGTGTAACCGCTCACCGGGAACCAGCGCGCCGGATACAGTAGGAAGGCGAAATCGGGATGTATGGCGGCGAACTTAATGCCGTAGACCGGGGAGTCTTCGCTGCCGCTCAGTCGTCCTTCATAAACGAACTTCACAGTGGCCGGCTGGCCTTTTGCGAGAGGCGGATCGAAGGTCAGCCGCACGGTGGAATCCTGCTGGTTGCGCGTGTCGGCGATCTGGGCGCCCTTGCCATCGGTCACGTGAGAGACGGTCAGCGCATTATTCAGCTCGAAAGCGGCCGAGCTGGCGTTGTTGTCCAGCGGAACGAAGCGCACTTCGGCGGTGGCGATGAGGGCTTGGGTGGCCGGCTGCACTTCGGCGTCGATGGTGTAATTCTCGACTCGAATGCGCGCGCGGCGCTCCTGCGCCTGGGTGCCCGCGGCGAGCGATAGGAGCGCCAGGGAGGCGAATACGGCAGGGCGGATGCCTGCTCTACGGCTACGAAACATGAGCGAGTTGTCCTTCCATGAGGTCTTGGATTATGGCGGAGGCGCGGGCCATGGGCCCCGCTTGCGGGGATAACCGGCCGGGGCCTGACAGCTTGGCCGCCACTTCGGCCAGATCCGCGCGCATTTGGACGCGCGCGCCATCGTCGCCGAGCAGCCGTTGGGCTTCGGCGGCCAGACGTTCGCCGGTCAGTTGCGATTGCATCAGTTCGGGGACCACCGCGCGCCCCGCAATTAAGTTCACCATCGAATAAAACGGCACCCGCACCAACATTCGGCCCAACAGCCAGCTCGCGGTTGTCACCTTGTAAAACGTCACCATCGGGGTGCCAAGCAGAGCCGCTTCCACCGTTACCGTTCCGCTGGCCGCCAGCGCCAGGTCGGCATGCGCGATGGAATCCCAGTTCTCTCCGTCGATCACCTGGATAGGAGCCCCGCCGATCCGTTCCTGAAAGAAGCCCACACCGGTCGTCGCCGATGCCGGCAGAATAAAACTGGCGGCCTGGTCGCGATAGAGACGCCCCACTGCGTCCAGCAGAGCCGGCAAATGCCGGGCAGCTTCCCCCCGGCGGCTTCCAGGCAACACCGATACTAATGGACGGCCCACGGGAAGTCTGTGTTTCCGAAAAAATTCCGCTCGCGAAAGACTCGGCTTCGCTATCCCCGCCAGCGGATGGCCGATGTAGGTCGCCGGCAAGCCATGGCTGCGGAAGAACTCCTCCTCGAACGGAAAGATGCAAAGCACGTGGCGAAGCGTGCGCCGCATGCCTCGCAAGCGGCCCTTGCGCCAGGCCCACACTTGCGGTGCCACCAGGTACACCACGGGAACGCCCTGGCGGTGCAGCTTGCGCGCCAGTCGCAGGTGGAAATCGGGCGAATCGGTCAGGATGGCGAGGTCCGGCCGGCGGCCTCGCGCGGCTGCCTGCAGCTTGCGGAATTCCCCGTAGATGCGGGGAATGTGGGAGACCACCTCCACCAACCCGACCACCGCCAGGCTGGCGGCATCCACCACGGTTTCGACGCCGGCGCGGCGCATGCGAGGACCGGTGCAGCCGAACCACTGCGCCTCCGGCCAACTGCGGCGCAGCTCATCCACCAACAGGGCGGCGTAGAGATCGCCGGACGCTTCGCCGGCCGATATCAGAATGTTCCGGATCACCTAACGCCAGTCTAGCGCGTGCGGCAGGCTCTCAGCCTGCGGCACACCTCTCAGACCGCCTGTGCTACTCCCCAAAAATCTCCTTGGTCAAATCTTCCTGCTTCTTGGGGCGCTGCTCATCCCACATCCCCACCGCCAGCGACGCCGCCGCCAGCGTGAACGCCACAATGGCAATGTCGTCCAGTCCGCGCCGCCACAGGATGGCCCCGGCGGTGATCGCCGTCCTGAGCAGCCAGCCGTACAGACCGCGCGCCCCCTGGCCGCGCCGCGCGCGGATGATCGAGCGCCCCAGCAAGTGCGCGAAGAACAGGCATAGCAGCCCCAAAACGACGCGCAGAACGTCCATGGGTATGGGCATGCTCTCAATTTGCCCCAACTTCTGCCCGTTTGCAAGGGCCCGTTTGCAAGCGCCCCCGCGCCTTGACACAATGAGCCTCATGGGACTGATGCAGGAGATCCGCGGGTTCCCCGTGTCGCGCAACACCGTGGCCATCTGGTGGCTCGGCCAGAACGGATTCATTTTCAAGACCGCCGAAGGCACGCTGCTCTCGACCGACCTTTACCTGACCAATTCCTGCCACGAAGCCTATGCCGATTCCGGCATCAACCTCGACCGCCAGGTGCCCATCCTGCTCCCGCCCGAGGATCTGAATATCGACCTGTTCACCTGCACGCACAACCACCAGGACCACACCGACCCGCTGACCATCGAGCGCCTCCGCCACAAAGACACTACCCAGTTCATCGGCCCGCACCCCAGTTGCGAAGTATTTCAAGCGCAGGGCGTCGAGAGCGGGCGCATCGTGCCGGCCTGGCCTTCCTGCCAGCTCGAGTTTCGCGACGTCGTCATCCACGGCACCTTCGCTCTGCCCACCGACTCAACCGACCTCAATCACATGGGTTTCGTCTTCCAGTTCGGCAAGGGTCCCCGCGTCTATGTAACCGGCGACACGGACTACAGCGAGTTGCTCGCCTCGGCCGCCAAACACCGGCCCGATCTCATGATCACCTGCATCAATGGCGGCTTCAACAATCTATCGCATTACGAGGCCGCGCAACTGGCCGCCCAGATCCAGCCCAAAGGCGCCATCCCCTGCCACTACGATATGTTCCCGGACAACTCCGTCGACCCCGGCCAGTTCCGCGCCTCGCTCGCCATGCGCGCGCCGGAAGTGCGCTACCTGCGCCTGGAACATGGCAAGCCATTCGTGTTTGGAGTCTAGTGCAGTGTCCAAGAAATAACTGTACAGCAGATTAGCTGTATTACAACTGTTCAGAATCTTCGCAGCCTGCGCGGATTCTTCGTGGGGCAGGCCCGTGGCCTGCGGCGGCCTCTCAGGCCGCCTCTTTTGGTTGCGGCTATGCTGCTCTGTGGGGCAGGCCATCGTTTTTCGACCCTGCCGAGTTCGAGCACGGTGCGCAGACGACAAACAACGATCGTCTGCGCCACTACACTAGCGCCTCGAGGCCGGCCCCAATCCGCCCGGACTTTTTCAAAGAATGGTAGGCCAGCAGCCCTATTAACGCCAGGCCAAAGCCATTGATGGCAACCTGCGCCACGACCCACGCCGCATTGTCTTCGATCAGCAGCACATAAGGAACAGGGACCGACAGCAACAGCGCTGCAAATCGCAACTCCTTGGGACCCGGCAGGCGCAGACCTAGCGCGCAAGCCGGCAGCAGCAGCAAGGCATCGTACACGTAAGCATGATGACTCACCATCAAGCCGGCCAGGACCGCTACCGTGGCTCCCACTGTGAGGGCGGATCGCCGCGAAATGATCCACACAGCGGCCAGCAGAAGCACAGCCAGCCCGGCCTCCAGGCCGCCTCCATAAGGCAGCCAGTGCGTGATCCCCGCCAGATTTGGCATCTTCCAAGGCGACGGGCTGAAGTCGGAAATCGAAGAAAGCTGCAGCAGCCGAGCCGGCCATCCCCGCCCTTCCGCGGCAAACGAAATCGCCAACTGGATCAGCCCGCCCGCTAGTCCGCCGGCCAAAGCCCCCCACCTGCGCCGCGCCAGGAGAAAGATGGGAATCCCGAGGGCCAGGTGGAACTTGGCCGCGCAAAGCGAGAAAACCAGCCCGGCCAGGAAGTCCCGCTTAGACTGCAACAGCCGCAGTCCCACCGTCACCGAGAATAGGAACAGTCCCGTATCCTGCCCCGTGGAGAGCAGGATGGCCGCCGGGACCGACCAGCACACCATGGTAATCGCATCTTGGCGCCGCCGCACCGGCCAGAGAACTGCAAATCCTATTAAGGCGGCCAGGTTCACCAGCAGCCAAGCCACCCGCGCTTGGTTGTAGCTAAGCGCCGTCAGCGGTTTGAGCAGCACTGCGTAAACAGGGAGGCGCCCGAAGGGGATGGGGTGCGCTCCGTTGCGCAATTCCAGTTCCTGCAAGCGGCCCCAATCGTACAAGTGACCGGTGCCGGCCAGCTTTGCCGCGGAGTAGAACTGGTTAAAGTCGGTGCCGCGCTCGAATAGGCTGAAGCCAATCCAAAGGCAGACGCAGGCCCCGATCAGGCAGGTAACACGCCACACAACACCATTATCCCGGCGCCCGCAGCGGTCCGGTATACTCTCCTTCGTTAACCCGTTCGAGCGTTGGCACGCCTGCCTGCGCCATCGCCCGTTGCAATCGCGATTCGAGAATGATGGACGCCGCCGCCGACCCCAGCAGCAGACTCCAGACCAAAGCACCTCTCCCCGCTATCGGCGGCGATCGCAGCCGCAGATAGGTCAGCCACGCCAGCACCGCCAGGGCGCCGGTCCCTACGCACGCAATCCGCCTGGTATTCCACCACGGCACACCCGACGCAGCTAACCCTTGCGCCAGCAGCGCGAACGGCACAGCCACGAATAGGTCCACCAGGTAATGCTCGCCGAATCCCAGCGTCGCCAGTGCGGTGATCGCTAGCAGGGCGCCGGCCAGCACGCGCCACACTGCCGGCCACGGGCGCGAATTCCACAGAATCAACAACGCCATGGCGATGTGTACCGAGGGCATCGCGTTGCGCGGCGCATCTCCCACCGCCACCAGCCGGAAAGGAGGCAAACCTGCCGCTGGCGGTGAGTACGGAAACTGCGCGCCGAAAACGTGTACCGGCCCAACCGCGGGATAGAAGTTGTACAGCAGGAATCCGCCGGCGGCCGCCACGGCGAAGGCCGGCATGATGCTCGATATATGCCGGCGGGGGGTGCTGCGCTCCATGGCGAAAGCGATCGCCATCGCCAAAGGCAGCGCTTCATAGCCCAGATAGCACACCTGCCGGAGTGCGCCGAATCGGGCGAAAAGCTGTCCGGCAAGGAAGCTCGGTTGCCCGCCCAACTGTTCATCAAACGCATACAGATACAAATCGTATGTCATTGGGTGTGCGACACTTGTAACTGCCAGAGAGAATCCGGACAGAATCAGAAAAAGAGGAAACAGGGACGCCGTCAGGCAAGTGTCCAGGCTGGTTTGCCGTTGGCTTGGAGTGGCCCAGACGGCGGCCAAACCCAGGCTGCCCAAGCTTCCCAAACCGAGGAATGCAGGGTAAGCGCCTACCCACGGCACGCCCTGGACAAAACCGTAAATCGCTCCCAAGGCCGCGCCAAGCCACAGTGTGGCTGTCAGGCTGCGCACGCCCGGCCTGGCCCAAAGATAAATAGCTAGAGAACCTATAAATGCCGATGCTAGATATGTATACGTGGGGAGATGAAAGTGGAGCATCAGCCCCACGAGGAACACTAGGATAGCAAGGGATGTAATCACCCTGCCGAGGAACCGAAGGGCCACTTACACCACATCGGCAGCCCGCGGGCAAAACCTTAGCGATCGTCTGCAGGACTACTGATCCGCGAGGTTACCTACCGCACGGTCAAGAAACTCGAAGAGGCCAACAGTATGCCCGCTACCAGAAGTGTATCGATAAGGACGTGCGTCCACGGGATCGCTTTCAGAAGCAGCATGGCCTTTCCACTCTTCGTTTCCATCTCGATATCGGGTGCATCGTATCCGACCACGCACTCGGCCGTACTTCCATTACGCATGGCGTTATCCTCCTCCCACAATTGGGGCCAACTTAACATCCGTATTGCGCAGCGTAGCTCCGGCGCGCAAGGGCGCCAGGCACATCCGGGCACTGCCCGGTTCGCACAGGTCGATGTTGTACAACGGTAGATCCCGCGCCTTCACCACATACCCGCCCGTTTGGATGCTCCAGGATTCGGCGTAGTCCGAAATCACGAACGGATTGTCACGGTACGCGCGCACCCGGAACTGCGCCGTCGAGGGCTCGTAGTTGGCATAGCTGAAACACCGGCCCACGCAAATGCGGTCCACCGCATGGGCCAAAGCCCAGATGCGGTTCTCCGGAGCGGTCAGCACGCTCACCACCCGCTGTCCCGGCGGCAGTTGCGCCACCAGCCGCTCCATCTGCGTTTCCGCCTGGTTGACGGCGCGCTCGTCGGTGTAAGATAGCCCGAAGAACAGGACTGCAACAGCCGCCATGGCGCCCACCAGTGGTTTTGGCAGCCGTACCGAAGCCACCAGCGCGCAGAACAGCACCGCGCCTGCCAGAGACATGCGCTCCGCCATCAAGTTAAGCCCGGAGCGGAACCCGGGCAGCAGTACCCGGCCGGGCAGCAGCACCACCGCGGCCGCGCTCAGCGCGCACAGTTGAAAACGGACATCCAGCACCGTGCGCTCAACCCCGCGCGCGGTCAGTACCCGCTGAAACCATAGCGTCCAGACTGCCAGCAGGGCCACCGCCAGCGCGATGTACTCCCTTCCGTAAATCCAAACCTGGTCCACTCCGGTCATGGCCATTAACTGGTTCATTCCCCAGCGCGTGGGAAACAACGCGCGCATCAGGAACCCTGCCAGCGCCATCGCGGCCAGCGAGCCGATCATCAGCAGCGCCCGGCGCCGCGGCCGAAGGGATTGCGCCACCCGGCCGTAAGCGAATATGCCCACCGCCCAAGCCACCGGCATGGGATGCGCTACGTAAGCGATCCCGGCTAGCGCCGCCGCGGCCGCCAGCGCCCACCGCTCCCTGCGACGCGCCAGCGCCAGAGCTCCGAAGCACAGGCCTAGCGAGATGTAGAAGTTGAACAAGCCCATCCGAAAGACCCAGCCATACGCCAACATAGCCAGGCAGGGCGCCAGTTGCCACGGCGCTTGGCGCGGCCGCGTGCGCGAGCTGGACCACACAAAGGCAAACGCTCCCCAGAAGAACACCAGCACCGCTACCGATACGGCAATGCGCTGGGCCGCCGCCGCGCCGAAAACGCGCAGCAAACCGCTCAACATCAAGTCGAAAAGAACGTTATTGGATTGCCGGACCAGCATCAGGCCCGGCGCTTGCCCGCGCTCGATCAATTGTGCGAGCCAGGCATTGTAGAGGTGGCTGGAAAGATCGCCGGCCTGGATCCGTACCTGCCAGAAACAAGGCACCAGCAACAGCACCGACAAGCCGATTCCCTGTAGGGCGGGCGTCCACGCCTGCAGCGGGTCTCCAGACCCGCGGGTTTTTTCCAGGATTTTCAAACCTTCTCCCTCCGCAGGCCGCGCATCTCCATTATCAATTCAAACCGCGTTGCAACGGAATTGGGCTTTTCTCCTATTTGCTGAATATTTTCCTCTGCAATTCCTTCTAAGCCCCCAGCCAGAGTTAAGTACTCAATGCGCGACGGCTCAATCTGCATGATCCGGCAGCAGGTGGCGTCCACCGCCACCGGGTCGTGCCCGGATACGATCACGCCCACCGCCTTGGGCCGCCCTTGGATCGGTCCGTTGCCGTCCATCCCCACAATCCCGTCCACAATCGCGAAATGCTTCGGAAACAGCGAGTGCAGATCCGCGATGCTCTGGTGGATGCCGGCCCAGTGCAGCACATTCTTGGGCCAGCCGTAAACTCCGCCCGGAACGATGCCGAACAGGTTCTTCATCGATAGAGTGGCTCCCGCCCAGTGGTGCGTCTTCATCTTGGGCATGGAGACCAACAGGTCGCTTCCCAGCACCGTGCGCGGCAAGTAGAGCGAACGCAGCCGGGAAACCGGATGCGGCAGCCGCACCGGCGAGAGTTCGTCCAGATTCAGGTCGGTGAATATGTCTTCGAACCCCGGAATCGTCTGGAAGTATCCGGCGGCGTCTGCCAGGTCGAGCGTGCTCCGGCGATGGCCGGGCCCCTCCGCGATAGCCACCGACGCGCCCAATTCCCGGAAGGCTTCCAGCGTTGCATGGACTAGCATGGGATGCGTGTTGATGACGCTTCCGGGTTCGAACTCTACCAGGTTGGGCTTCAACACCACCCGGCGTCCGCGTACGTTGAGCCGGTGCGCCGCCAGCACGCGGCGCATGGTGTCGTAGAGGTCCTGCGAATAGGCTGCCGCGCGCGTGACTTGCACTATCGCGCGAGGCCGCGGCGCGGGCGTTTGACGGCAGCCCGTCAACCCCAGTACCGAGGCCGATCCTAGTAGAAACTCGCGCCGTCTCATTTCAGCTACTCCAGAAACACGTTGTAGCCCTGCTCCGCCGCCGACGCGATCACCGTCAGCGCGGTGTCCGGCACCGTGCGGCAAGGCATGGTAAAAAGGGGAGCATCGGCCGGAAGTTGCTGGTGAGCCAGTAACCCGAGCCGTAACCAGGCGGCTCCAGCCGAGGACCGCTGCTCCCGCAAAAATCGTTGCGCCTGGCGAAAACTCGCTTCCAGCTTCGCCGGAGGCGTACCCGCCAGTGCCAACAGGGCCTGCCCGGTAGTCTCCGGATAGGAACCCACGTCGTACCCCAGGGCTCGCGCCGAGCCGTGATTCCATCCACCGTCGGCGCACCGGCGCGACAGCAGAAAAGCCTGGGCTTTGTCGATGCGCTCCCGTAAATCGGTGGAGGGCCGCCGCCAGTAGCATTTTCTCAACGCCAGGATGCCCAGACAGGTCGGCGTCACCCACGCCGCCGTGCCCGGAAACCAGGGCCAGCCGCTCACATCCGAGCCGTTCGGCACCTTGCCATCGCGGAGAAGACTGGTCAGACGGAAAACCAGCGAAGACTCCATCCCGCTTTGATCCACGAGCCACTTCACCGCGCGCGCGTGCCGCCCGGCCCCGATCGTCTCCGGCGGCAACAACGCCACTAAGGCTGTCACCCACGTGCTCTGAGCTACCAAAGGGCACGGCGTCCATCCGCCATCGGGCTGCTGTGCGGCGCATAGCCACGCTGCGGCTGCGCCGCTGCGCGCCGCCGCCGTCCGTCCAGCCTGATGCGCCAAAAGCGCATAGACGGTCGGTTCGGTCCACGAGCTTCCCTTGCGATAGGGCCACCCGCCATCCGGATTTTCAGCCGCCTGGATGTTCTCCAGCGCGCCGCGATCAATCTCCAAAATCGGCAATCCTTCCAAGAAGCTTAGTTAACGGCGCGGGGGCGCTACGGGTAAGCGCCTCCCGCGCCAAAATAACTGCGAGCCAGCAAACACACACGTACCTACACTTGCAACTACCGCGTTACTTTGCGGCGGCGGCGGCGTTGCAACAAAAACAAAAGCACTACACCGGCCGCAACCCAGACCAGAATCTGAATGGTTGTGTTATTCATGACCTTGTCTCCTTTCTTCTAACACGTACCTACACTTGCAACTACCGCGTTACTTTGCGGCGGCGGCGGCGTTGCAACAAAAACAAAAGCACTACACCGGCCGCAACCCAGACCAGAATCTGAATGGTTGTGTTACTCATGACCTTGTCTCCTTTCTTCTAAAATGACTCTTGCTACAAAACTCTTTGTCCGGCGCCACCGGCGCCGTTAGAAACCCTTCATCAGCGGCAGCAGATACTTGCACACCGCCAGCACGCCCGGCCCGGCGCAAACCAGCATCATGGCGGGCAGGATAAAGAAGAAGATGGGGAACACCAGCTTCACACCCACCTTCGCCGCGCGCTCCTCAGCCTCCTGGCGGCGTCTCACGCGCATGTAATCGGAGTGCTGCCGCAGAGACTCCGCGATACTCGTGCCGAACCGGTCGTTCTGGATCAGGATGGCCGTCAGCTTTTTCAGCTCCGGCTCTCCGGCGCGCTCGCCCAGGTTTTTCAGCGCGTCCATGCGCCGCTGGCCGGCCCGCATCTCCAGGTTGGTCTGGACGAATTCTTCGGTGAGTTCCTTGTGCGCGTTGCGCAGCTCCGTGGCCACGTATTGAATGGCCTGGTCCAGGCCCAGCCCGGCTTCCACCGCGATCACCATCAGGTCCAGAGCGTCCGGCAACGCCAGCCGCAAAATATCGAGGCGTTTCTTGATCTTCTTTTCCAGCATGAAGTTCGGCAGGATGAATCCGGCCAGCCCCATGCCTAGCGGAAAGATCACGTGGACCGACGGGCTATTGCTCACCACATTGCGAAACGTCAGGCCCAACAGCGCCATCCCGGCGGTCGACAGCAGCCGGATGCCGTAATAGATCTTGACCGCGTTGTCCGAGCGGAAACCGGCGTGCATCAACATCGTCCGCGTCATCGAGCTTTCGTCCGTAGACACCGGCACCAAGTTGCCGACCCGCTGGATGATCTTGAACTCCCGCTTCTTGCGCGCTTCGCCTTCTTCCGGCATCCCGGCCGTGGGGGTCTCGATCACCGGCTCGCCGAGCTGCTCGTACACCTGCCCTGGCCGGGCGTAACGCTGGTAACCGAAGGCCGCGATGGCCACCGTCAGCACCATGAAGAACGCGATGATCAGATAAATAGACATCGTTTACACCTTAATCTTGATGATCCGCCGGATGAAGTAATTTCCGAGCAGTATCATTACGCCCGCGGCCAGGATCATATGCTTCCCGTCTGTGTCTTTCGCCATCCCTTGCAGATAGCCGGGCGCCACCGCCAACAGGGCGAGCGCCGTGAGGATGGGCAGGACCGTCAGGATGCCGGCCGTCAGCCTGCCGTGCGCGCTGGCCGATTTCACTTCGCCTTTCAGCCGGAAACGCTCCCGGATGACGTGCGCCAGGCGGCCCAGAATCTCGTTGAGGTTGCCCCCCGTCTGGCGCTGCAACATCACCGTCGAAGTGAAAAACCTGAAATCCAACAACGGCACGCGTGTCGTCAGATTCGTCAGAGCGTTGCCCAGCGGCGCTCCCAGATTGGCTTCGTTAAAGACCGTGCGCAACTCCGTCGACAGCGGTTCCGGCACGTGATCGCCGACCATCGAGAGGCTGATCATGAAGGCATGCCCGGCGCGCACCGAGCGGGCAATGAAGTCCAGCGCATCGGGGAACTGCTCTTCGAGCGCCGCCAGCCGCTTGGTCCGCTTTTTCCGCACGTACATATAGGGTATTGACGCGGTCGCCACCCCCAGCGTGAGGCAGGTCAGGACCTCATTGAAGATAAAAGGAAATTTCAGCCCAAGCAGAACCCCAGGCACTGCCGCGCCCACCGTCGCCATGAACAGAACCGAGGTCGTCCAGGTAAGCCCCGCTTGTTTGATCGAGCTCTGCAAGTGTTCGGCGAGATTCACCGATCTCAGCATCTTCTGGAAGCCCGAAACGTCGGTCATTACGTCTTTCAGCAGTTTGGTCACCGGCATCGGGCGATTGCCGACAACGGTTTGCAGCATATCTTTAACGACCTTCTGCCGGCGCTGTTGCCGGTACAAAAAGCCGAACACCGCAACCGCCATGATCAGCGCAAAGACCAGGAAGAAAACGCCCGCTAAGCCTGCCATAGAGAACGACATCGCTAATTGATCTCCACCACGGTCTGGAACAACGAGGTCGGCAACTGGATCCCGCACGCTTTAATCCGTTCGTAAGCGCGCGGGCGGATGCCGGTCGCGCGGAAACGTCCGGTCACCCGTCCGTCTTCCGCCACGCCGCCCTTCTCGAACAGAAAAATGTCCTGCAAGGTGATGGTCTCCACCTCCATGCCGGTCACCTCCGTGATATGCGTCACACGGCGGGTTCCATCGCTGAAACGCGAAACTTGCACGACCAGGTCCAGCGCCGCGGAGATCTGCTGGCGGATGGCGCGTACGCCCATATTGGCGTTGCCCATGCCGACCATCACCTCCAGCCGCGACATGGCGTCGCGCGGATTGTTGCAGTGTACCGTGGTCAGCGAGCCGTCGTGGCCCGTGTTCATGGCCTGCAGCATGTCCAGCGCTTCCTCGCCGCGGACCTCGCCGACGATGATGCGGTCGGGACGCATACGCAGGGCATTGATCACCAGGTCGCGGATGCGAATGGCGCCCTGCCCTTCCACGTTCGGCGGCCGCGTTTCCAGGCGCGCCACGTGCGTCTGCTGCAAGCGCAGCTCGGCGGCGTCTTCGATGGTCACAATACGCTCGTCTTCCGGAATGTAGCTGGACAGCACATTCAGCAGCGTGGTCTTGCCGGCGCCCGTGCCGCCGCAAATCAAGATGTTCAACCGCGCCCGCACCGCCGCCTGCAGCATCTCCAGCATGCCCTCGGTGAGCGTCAGCCGCGTCACCAGGTCCTTGCCGTGCATCAGGCTCTTCCCGAATCGCCGGATCGAGAGCAGCGGTCCGTCCACCGCTACCGGCGGAATGGCGGCGTTTACACGCGATCCGTCCGGCAGCCGCGCATCCACCAGCGGCGAGGACTCGTCCACGCGCCGGCCGACTCTCGAGACGATCTTTTCGATGATCCGCAACAGGTGCGCGTTGTCCTTGAATTCCACCGGCGTACGAAACAGTTTGCCGTTGCGCTCCACGTAAACCAGCCGCGGCGTGGTCACCAGGATGTCCGAGATCGTGGGATCAGCCAGTAACGGCTCCAGCGGACCCAGCCCGAAGACCTCGTCCAGAACTTCCTCTACTACGCGCTCTTTTTCCAGCAGGCTCAGAGGCGTCTTCTCTTCCTCCAGCAGCTTGGCCACCGCGCCGCGCACTTCCGTGCGTACCCGCTCCCCGCCCAACGACGCCAGCGCCTCAAGATTGATGCGGTCCAGCAGCTTGCGGTGCAGGGCGAATTTCAGTTCCTGGTGCTCCAGGGCCGCGCGATCCTGGGTAAACAGCCGGCCGACCCAGCCCGCTTCCCGCTCGCCGTTCTTAGATAGCGATCCGTTTGTCGTGGTAGCCACGTTTCACTCTCCTAGAGTCCCAACTTCTCCGCAAACGTCGAGAACTTGCCCTTCTTCGTTTGCGGATCATTCACGCCCGCCATGCGCAGGGCCAGTTCGCGGATTTGTTTTCCGAGAACGCTCCGCTCCGGCAGCAACTTGCCCAGCGAATAGCACTCGTGCAACTCCGGATAGCTGCTGGGCAGCACTGCATACACCGGCAGTCCCAGAATCTTTTCGATCTCGCCGGGCGCCAGTTCCGAGCGCTTCGGCACGCGGTTCAGGATCAGTTTCAACCGGTCCTTGCCGTAACCGGCGTCCATCAGGATCTGCAGCACTTGCTTGGCTTGGTGCAGCGCCGGAACCTCCAGGGTGCTCACCAGGTAAGCCTCATCCATCTCTTCCAGGGCCGCCACCCCCACTCGGGTCAAACTGCGCCCCAGGTCGATCAGGGTGAAGTCGTAGCACGACCGCAGGAAGCTGAACAGTTGCCGCAACTGCTCCTGCCGCGGATAGGTCTTATCCGCCGTGGCCGCCGGCGCGGCGATAATTTCCACTCCCGGAATCCCGTTGGATACCAGCGCCTTCCAGTAACTCACATCCATGCGGTGCAGGTTGTTGACGGCGTCCAGGATGGAATAGCCCGGCTTGGCCTTGGTCAGAAAACCGATCAGCCCGGCGTCCAGATCCAGATCCGCCAGCAAGACTTTCTGGCCGAGGCGCCCCAGTTCCACGGCCAGGTGGCATACGATCGTGGTGGCGCCGCATCCGCCCTTGGAGGAGAAGAATCCCACGGTGCGCCCGCCCCAGCGCATTCCGCTGTGCCGGCGTCCGTCCGTCGAGCGGCGCTCCAGGGCTCCGCGTAACGCCCCCTCCAGAGGCGGATAGACATACTCGTTCACCCCGGCGCGCATGGCGGTCAGGATGGCGTCCGGATCGGCCGAGGTGTGCAGGGCCACGATGGTGGCGTCCGGCGCCTTAGCCCGGACCATGGGGATCAATTCGCTGAGCGGCTCCTTAGCCAACGCCACGTCCAGCAGCACGACTTCCGGGCGCAACCTTTCCAGCCGCTCCAGGAAGGAGCCCATGCTGGACATATCCCTGTGCTCGATGACCGGGCGCAAAGGCAACGCCGGCAGGCAAGCCTGCACTTCGTCCCAAAGCTGCTTGGTTTCGATCGCAAGACCTAGCGTCAGCGAATACATGATGTTAGTGCCCTGTGCCTGTTCCCGTGCCCGTCGGCGCGCTGGTGCCGCCGCTAGGCCCGGTCCCCGGCAGGGGAGCCGTGGGCGTTTCCGGAGTGGCTTGGCCGCCCGCCGGATTCATCATCAAGGGGAGAAGCAGTGTCGGCTGCCCGGTTCCGGGCACCGTACCTTGCTCCTTCTTCTGCATTTGCTGCAGCTCTTCGATCGGGATCGTCTCGCGCTGCGGTTTCACCGGCACCGGCCCGGTAGTTTCGATTCCCGGATTGCGCGGCGCTTCCTTCAGCGTGTCCTTCAAGAATGGCTTGATCATCGGGATGTCCGGCCGCGCCTGTCCAGCCGGAACGGGACGCACCAGTTCCGGCGTCACCATGATCAGCAGTTCCGAGTTGTTCTTCGTGAGTGTCCGGCTCTGGAACAGCTTGCCCAGCAGCGGAATATTCCCGATTCCCGGAATCTTGTCCAGGGTTTCGCTGAAGCGGTTGTCCAGCAGTCCCGCAATGGCGAAGGTCTGGCCATTCTCCAACTCGATTTCGGTCTGCACTTTGCGCGTATCCAGCGCTGGGACAGTGAATCCGTTCAGCACGATCCCGTTGCTGTAATCCAGCGTGCTGACCTCCGGCGCAACCTGCAACCGGATCGTGCCGCGCGGCGTGATGGTGGGCAGGAAATTCAGCTTCACGCCAAATTCCCGGAACTGGATGGTCACCGCGCCAACATTGGCGCCGCCTTGCACCACGGGCACGGGAAACTCGCCGCCCGATATAAAGCTGGCCGGCTTGCCGTTCATCGCCAGGACGTTCGGCTCCGCCAGAATCTGCAGCAGGTTCTTGGCTTCCAGCGCCTCGATGGTGGCGCCCAGGTTCAGGTCCGGGCGGTACAGGAAAAGATTCAGCGCATTCGTTAACGTGGTGCTAACCGGGCTCCCCGGCGTCGGCACTTGAACTACGGGCGGCGCATACTGCTGGGTAGTCACTCCGCCAATGGTGCGGGCGGCGCCCGTACTGAACAAATTGAATCCAAGCTGCGAGCTGATGCTGCGATCCACGTCCACGAAGCGTACTTTGATCAGAACTTGGGGCTCTTCCACCGGCGTACTCACGTGCAAAAGGTTGATCACCTTTCCCAGCGTGCCGGCCATGGCCGCGGCCCGGTCGGCGCTCACCATATCCTTAGCCGTGCCGTGCACGAACACGTTGTCGCCCTCCAGGTAAACGCTGACCTCTTGCCCCGGCAGTTCCTTGGCGAGTTGCCCGCGCACTTCTTCCAGCCTGGTGGTGCTGGGCCGCACCGTAAGGTCGAATAATAACCGCGGTCCGCCCTGTTGCCAGATCAGCAGCGAAGTCTCGCCCGGCGCTTTTCCATTGATCAGCACCTCCCGCGGATTCACCGCCACCGCTTCGGCGAGATCGCCATTGGCCAGCGAGATGCGCTGGATATTCATGGCATTGTCGAGCACCAGGGACTTGCCGACGGTCACTACCAGCGGCACAGTCTGACCTTGCAGTTCGACGGCGGTGAGCGCGGCCGGCCGTCCGGCCATAGCCCAAAGCACGCCGGCCGCGGCGGCCAGGCGATGAAATGTGCGTTTGCGTGACATGTTATTTGACCTCCGGAGTCGTATCGAACTTGGTTTCGCTTCGCTTGCCGCCGTTGATGACTTCCATGACGAAGGACTGCCTCACCGGCGGCGCCTGCCTTACCTCCACCGGCGCGGACGGCGGCGCGGGCTTCGGCGCCGCGCGCACATACACTTTCTGCGGATCGGGACGCTTCTTGGGCCCGTTGACGGCGAACAACTCCACCACCGCGGTGCCCGGCGTCTTCGCCATCTGCGTGTCCAGCGGATTCCGCAGCACCAGTTGGATGATGGTCTGGTTGCTCGCCAGGCTGAGCATCTCGGCCTGCTCTGGCGTCACCAACAGGTTTACGACGCCTACTCCGAGCGGCTTGCCCTCGTTATCTTTCTTGAAGTCCTGTCCGGCGGACAGCACTTCGATATTCTGCAGCAGCGTGCGCGTCAGGCTGCCCTGGCTCGCAGCGCCAGGATTGGGCGGATTGCCCGAGATCAGCACGTCCACGCGCATGCCGGGAACCACGAATCCCGCTACCCCGACTACATCGTTCACGCGCACCGCCACCGCTCGCATACCCGACGGAATCATGGCCGCCAAACCGCCGCCCGCGCCCTTCGGCGCCAGCCGGTTCTCCAGAATCGGCTCCCCGTCGTAAATGGTTGTGGTTACGCCTCGCCCGATGATGTCTTCCCGCTTCAGAACCGCCGTGGCGGGAAGCGATCCAAGCCAGGGCGTATCTTTCACGTCCGAATCCTTGATGATCACGCCCAACTCGAGATTTCGCGACGCCAGCAACGCTTTGGTCGTCGGGGGCGCGGCCTGGGCGCTGCCGTGATTGGTGGTCAGCCTGTAAAGCAGCAGACTGGCGCAGCCGGCCACAACAAACGCGAAAATCAATACCGAGATGAATCGTTGGTTCATTTAATTCCTCAATTCTTTTTTTGTCAGCCGTTTGGGGCGGACCTCCAGGTCTGCGCAGGTCCTCCAGGACCCGCTCTTCGCGCGGGCGCGAAAGCAGCTCTCTTCAAAAACGCCAGGAGCGCCCAGGTACGGGCGCCCCTGGCGCCCTTGGCTAGCTCGAAGCGGAGGCTGCCGCAGTGCTCAGTTGGTTGTTGGCCGTCTGCCAGATCTTGCTGACACTTGTGCCCGCGTTGATAAAAAGGGCCGCGGATGCCAGCGCTACGAATGCCATAAGCAGCGTATACTCGATCAGGTCCTGGCCTTGATCGTCGTTCCACAGGTTGCGCAATAACGTCGTCATTGTTGTTTCTTTCTCCTAAGTTTTAGTTTTGGTGATCGTCCGATCACTGGTTTGGGTTTTCGTGATCTTGCGATCACGATCTTTCCCGCCGCTAGCGGCGGAAAAAACTGGGTTCTCCGGACGGGCTCCCGTCCGGAACACGATGGCATCGCCGTCGTCGTAGACTACGTGCCATCGGCTCGATTCCTTGAGTGCGCCGGCCAGCGCCGCGTCGGTCTGCAGCAGTACGGTGTCCACGCCATAATCGTTCAACTGCCGCTGCCAGGTGTACTTGAC
>Ga0187887_10000970_pt1 | contig 25965 bp, 23 predicted proteins | sample June2016WEW_7_10_FD_132977 | JGI IMG/M metagenome (GOLD analysis project Ga0187887, IMG submission 132977) | Peatland microbial communities from SPRUCE experiment site at the Marcell Experimental Forest, Minnesota, USA - June2016WEW_7_10 | ecosystem: Environmental > Terrestrial > Soil >... | reverse complement strand
TTTGGGAGCCTGCTGGCAGGCGGCATGGCGCACTATTTCGGCGCGCCGCACACCGTGATGATTACCGGTGCATGCTGTCTGCTAGGGTCAGCGTGGTTTACGTTTGAGCTGCCGGCAGTGCGAAAGATCATGCGCCCGATCTACGTGGAGATGGGGATCATTCCGGGAGCGCAGGAACAGACGGTCGAAGAGCGTGCCTGAGGCGCAGGCTTGAGCCGTTAGGGCGCAGTGCCTCCACTGAGTGTGAGGAGATCGACAAAGGCGGCGAAGCCGCGGTGGGTGGCGAGGGTGAGCGCGGTGTCTTCCTTGTTATTGCGGGCGTTGATGGCTGCGCCCTTTTCGATGAGCAGCCGGCCAACGGGAACATTGCCTTCGACGGCGGCGAGCATCAGGAGGGTCCAGCCGTTCTGATTGGCCAGGTTGGGATCGAGGCTCTGCTCTAAGGCGGCCCGTAGGCCCGCCTCGTCGCCGCGTTTGATCAGGTTTTGTGCGCCGCGGTAGGTCATGGGTTACTCCGCCAGGTGTTGGGGCTTTTCTCCGAAGTGTTCGCCGAAGTAAAAGCGCTCGACGAGCATGCAAAGAATGTGCTCGAGGGCCAGGTGGGATTCCTGGATGTTCATGGTGGTGTCGGAAGGAACGATGACGTTGATGTCGGAGATATCTTTCATCGCGCCGCCGTTATTGCCGGTGTAGGAGACGGTGTGGAGGCCCTGAGCGCGGGCGGCCTTAAGAGCCTTGATGCAATTCTTCGAGTTGCCCGAGGTGGAGATGGCGAGGAGGACGTCGCCAGGCTGGCCGAGGGCTTCGACCTGGCGCTCGAAGATGTGGTCGAAATAGTAATCGTTGCCAACCGCGGTGAGGATGCTCGAGTCCGTCGTGAGGGCAATCGCTCGGAGAGCCGGGCGGTCGATGGTGAGACGTGCGACGAACTCGGCGGCCAGGTGCTGAGCGTCGGCGGCCGATCCGCCGTTGCCGCAGACGAGGAGCTTATGGCCGGACTTCATGGAGTCGGCAGTAAGGCGAGCGGCGGCGACGACGGCGTCATGGATGGTCTCATCGCGGAGGACGCGGGTCATGGTCGAGATGGACTGGGCGAGCTGGCGTTTGACGATGTCGATCATGGTGCGTCCTCCCGGAGTGCACGAATGGGGGTTGCGAGCCTGAGCGTTCGCGGATTCATGTGGCCGAGTTTATGATGCGTGAAAAACGATACATGAATCGGCTGTCTTTAGCGCAGTCGGTTGTTGGCTTCAGCGCAGGTACGCGTCGTCGCCTGTGATCCAGTCCTGGCGGGGCGGGGCGAAGATGTCGAAGTCGATGGTGTCTTCGAGAGCTTCGGCGGAGTGGGGAAGGTCGCCGGGGATGACCAGGATCTCGCCCTCGCGGATGATCTTCTCAACGGTTGAACCTTCTTCGCCGATCACGAAGAGCAGTGCTCCCTTTTCGATGAACGTGATTTGCTCGTTGGGGTGTTGGTGGCGGGGAACGATGCAACCCTTTTTGAGGACGATACGCGCGAACATGGACTGCGATCCGTGGACGAACTGGCGGGTGAGCAGGGGATTGAGCTGCGCGGCGGGAATGTCGGACCAGCGTGTGTGAATCAGTTCTTCAGACATGTCCAAAGAGTACCGCAACGTTGGGGTAAAGGCATCAGCGGGAGGAAGAGGATGTTGTAAAGTAGGGGGAACTGAACAAAAGCTGCAGGTCCGTGAGCGGCAGCATGCTCGCAGATCGATATGAGTTTCTGTGCCGCCGGGCGCGGCTGCCGGTATGTGCACACCAATTGGCTCTGATCCCCGAAGAAGGTGATGGACATATGGGTTGGATGAAGCGATGTTCCCCTGAGGCGGTCGGCGCGCGAGGGATTGCGGCGCGGTGGCTGATGGGCCTGTTGCTGTGTTGGGGCATGGCCGCGGGGATGGCATGGGCGCAGGCGCCGGCATCAAGCCAGGCCGATAGGATTGCGGCGCTCGAGAAGGCGGCCGGACAGAACGCCGCGACGATCGCCAAGGCGCAGAGTGCTGGCGACAACGCGTGGATGCTGACCAGCGCCGCGCTGGTGCTGATGATGAGCGGTCCGGGGCTGGCGCTGTTTTACGGCGGCCTGGTGCGGAAAAAGAACATTCTCGGAACAATGATGCAGACGTTCGCGATGATGGCAGTAATCACGGTGCTCTGGGCGTTCGTGACGTACTCACTGGCGTTCGGCACGGGCAACGCATTCATTGGCGGGTTGCACAATGTTTTCCTGCGTGGCGTGGGGCTCGCACCTGATCCGGCGTATGCGCCGACGATCCCGCTCCAGACGTACATGGTGTATCAGTTGATGTTTGCGATCATTACGCCGGCCCTGATCACGGGCGCCTTTGCCGAACGGATGAAGTTTTCCGCGATGCTGGTGTTTATGGTGCTGTGGGCGATCCTGGTGTACTCGCCGATGGCGCACATGGTGTGGGGCGTGGGCGGGCTGCTGAACGCCGCGGCCGTCGGAACTGGCGGATTGGCGGGACGGTTTCCGTGCCTGGACTTTGCGGGCGGGACGGTGGTGCATGTGACCTCGGGCGTGAGTGCGCTGGTAACGGCGCTCTACCTGGGCAAGCGGCTTGGATTTCCTCAGAAGGCCTTCATGCCGCACTCGGTGGTGCTGAGCTTTATCGGCGCGTGCCTGCTGTGGGTGGGCTGGTTTGGATTTAATGCGGGGTCGGCGCTGGCGGCGAGCGGGCTGGCGACCTCGGCGTTCGTGGCGACACATTTTGGAGCGGCCGCGGCTGCGATTGGCTGGTCGGCGGCGGAATGGCTGCGCAATGGGAAACCTTCAGCACTGGGTGCGATCTCGGGCGCGGTGGCAGGGCTGGTGGCGATTACCCCTGCTTCCGGATTTGTGACGCCGATGAGCGCTCTGTGGATCGGTTTGCTCGCCGGCGTCTTCTGCTTCTTCATGGTCGTCATTGTGAAGAATATCTTTGGCTATGACGACTCGCTGGATGCGTTTGGCGTGCATGGAGCGGGCGGGACGCTGGGAGCGATCCTTACGGGTTTGTTCGCGAGTTCGGTAGTGAATCCGATCTTTGGCGCAGGGAGGGCGACCGGATTCTTCGAGGGGAATCACGGGCAGGTTCTTAACCAGTTGGTGGGAGTATTCATCGCATGGACGATTTCCATCCTCGGTACGCTGATAATTTTGTTTGTAGTTGATAAGCTGATTGGCCTGCGTGTGAGTGAGGATGACGAACGCGCGGGACTCGACCTGTCTCAGCATGGCGAAGAAGGCTATGACTGGGAAGGCGGGTAGGCACGCGATGGATGCAGGAAGGAACGAGAGGCAGAGAGATGCAGAAGATTGAGGCAATCATCCAGCCATCCAAGCTGGATGCGGTTAAGGATGCTTTGGTAGAGGCCGGTATCTCCGGGATCACGATCTTCGAGGCGCGTGGACATGGTCGCCAGAAGGGACATACGGAGTTCTATCGAGGGCGCGAGTACGCAGTCGATCTGCTGCCCAAGGTCAAGCTGGAACTGGTTGTGTCCGATGAACTGAAGGACAGGGCCATCGACGCGATCATCAGCGTGGCGCGGACAGGACGTATCGGTGACGGAAAGATTTTTGTTTCAAGAATTGACGAGGCTATAAGGATTCGCAACGACGAGCGCGGAGAGATCGCGCTGTAAGGGGTGCAGCGACGAACCGACTATCCAACAACCCGAACGACGGCGGCGGTGGGACGAATCCAACGCCGGGGGGAACGGCGCGCGGGGTCTATGAAGAGCGGCTCGCAGAGATTCGCGGCAACTTTGAATCGAGCGGCGACGGACTGCAGGCAGCGGCCGACCGCTCGGCCCTGGTCGGCGGACTGGTCATGCAGTTTTGGGAGGAGCAGGTCGCGTCTAACCCCAAATTGGGCAAGGGGGTTGCAGTCTGTGCCATCGGCGGGTTTGGGCGCGGACAGCTGTTTCCTTACTCCGATGTCGACCTCATGTTTTCGGTGGAGAAGGGCGCGGAGAAGCTGGCCCAGGAGCCCATTCGAAGCGTTTCGCAGTCGCTGTGGGACTGCGGTTTGCAGGTTTCCTTTGTAACGCGGCCACCGGGCGAGTGTGAGCGCCTGGATTTGAAGAATCCCGAGTTTGCCCTGGCGCTGCTGGACCTGCGGTGGCTCGGCGGGGATCAGGACGTGTTCGCCCGGCTGAGCGAAAAGTGTGTCGCAAAGCTGCGCTCACGCGATGGCAAGGCCATCGGTGTCGAGCTGGCGAAGCTTACCAGCGAGCGCCATGCCAAGTTCGGCGACACACTCTTTCACCTGGAGCCCAATATCAAGGATTGTCCCGGCGGTCTGCGGGATGCGAACGTATGCCAGTGGCTAGTCGGGCTGCGAACAGGGAAGAGCCCGCAGAGCGTGGAGAGGGCGGTCGCCTCGAATCCCAGCAACGAGGAGTTTCAGGAAGCAGTGGCGTTTCTGGCGGCCGTGCGATGCTTTCTGCACTATCGTCATGAGCGCGACGACAATACGCTTGACTGGCAGGCGCAGGATGCGGCGGCGAGGCACCGAATCGGATTGCCGAGACCGGGGCGCGGCAGCGTCGATCCAGCGTACTGGATGCGAGTTTACTTCCGTCACGCGCGGGTGATTGAGAAATGCTTACTGCAGGAGGCCGAGAGTGCTGGGCTCGAGGTGGAAACTCCGTCGGTTGCGCGAAAGATTCGTGTGCCGGAGGAGGCTGGCTTCCAGATCAAGGCCGGCGTTCTGGAACTGAGAGAGACGTCATCCAGTGGCGCTGACGCAGCGTATGAACCGGAGATTGTCCTGGCAGCGTTCCGAGCGATGGCGGAGAGTGGCGCGCGGCTGTCGCAGAGCAGCGAAGAGCGGATCGCCAATGCCATTCCGCGACTTTCCTCGAACCTCGAAGAAGGGCCGGGACTATGGAGGCAACTCAGCGCGATCCTGGTCGGTCAGCGGGCGGGGCATGCCTTGCGCGCGATGCATGCCCTCGGTGTGCTGGAGTTGATCCTCCCGGAGTTTCATGGAATCGATGCGCTGGTGATTCGGGATGCCTACCACCGCTATACGGTCGACGAACATACGTTCGTGCTGATCGACACATTGCACGGCCTGTCCGCCGAGCCGAAGAAGGACGCGCGCAAAGAGGTTGAGGAATGGCGCGTGAAGTTTGGCGCGATCCTTGCCGAACTGCAGAATCCAGGGCTTCTGTATCTGGCCGCGGTCCTGCACGACACCGGCAAAGGCCGCGTCAGCGAGAATCACGCCGTGGAGAGTGCACGGCTTGCTCAAGGCGTACTGAGCCGGCTCGAGATGGATGCGTACGACGGCGGCTTGGTGATGCGGTTGATTGAGACCCACCTTGAGATGTCGGCGGCAATGCGGCGGGATATCTTCGATGCTGAAACGGTTCGGACGTTTGTGGGTAAAGTGCAGACGCACGAGTCGCTGCGCATGCTGACGCTGTTCACCTACGCCGACATTGCGGCTGTGCATCCCGACGCGCTAACGCCATGGAAGGCCGAGAACCTTTGGCGGCTGTACATTGCCACGGCCAATCAATTGGACCGGAATGTCGACGAGGTGCGGGTCCACACGCGCGTGTCCGGAGGGGCGCTGGGAGGCTGGCGGAAGGATGAGAAGATCACGCGCGTGCTGTCGCTGGTGCCGGGCAGGGAGGCGGCGATGGAGCAGTTCCTCGAAGGCTTTCCAGAGCGATATGTCAGCACCCGCTCCGCAGAGACCATGCGACAGCACTTCGAGATGACGCAGCACTTTGCTGACGACTCGTTCCAGATGACCTTTCAACACGGGGCGACGCAATCCGGATCGGTGAGCGAGATTACTCTGGTGACCCAGGACCGTCCGCGACTGTTCGCCGGCATGGCGGCTGCCCTTGCTGCCTGGGGAATGAATGTGGTGACCGCGGAAGCATTCGCCAACCAGGCCGGCGTAGTCGTGGACACCTTTCGGTTTACCGATACCTTCAAGACCCTGGAGCTGAATGAGAGCGAGCGCGACCGCTTCCTGTCGAGCGTGCGCGACCTAGTGGCAGGCCGTGCGTCCGTGGAAAAGCTTCTCAGCGGACGCCGGCGGGCAAAGCGCAGGCCGCCGCTCGTGCCCGTGGAGACCAGGATCGAGTTTGACGAGACCGCTTCGTCGCACAGCACGCTGCTGCAGGTAATCGCGCAGGACATCCCCGGGCTTCTGCGGGCGATCAGCGCGACCCTCAGTGAGCGGGGACACAACGTGGAAGTAGCGCTGGTCGACACCGAAGGCGAGACCGCGATCGATGTCTTTTATCTTACGAACGGCGGCAAACGGCTGACGACCAACCAGGAGCAGGAATTACGGCAGGGCTTGATGGAAGCCATCGAGACGAACAGCCGCTGAGATGATTCACAATTCTGCAGAGTGTTTAGCCCCTGAACCAACCGCTTCCCGGGCTGCCGCATCACACAGGAACAAGCATTGAATTGAAAGCCCCTAAAAGGTTGGCTAGGCGTCCGGTTTTATGGTCGATTATGGGCCGAATCCCATAACGTCATGAGATCAAAGGGTTCCAAGAACGTATACTGAGCATCATGACCCAAACTTCGAACCAGATTGCGACCACGGGTGAGCCGACCAAGGCTCAGCAGCAGAGTGACCGTTACCTTTTCGGTAACCTGGAGAGCTTTGGCAAGAACCGCCAGATGGTGCAAGAGGTGAATTGGGGAAGCAGCCAGCCTGAGGGCGTGGTGCTTGCCTCTCTGGATGCTGCCGTTAATTGGGTACGCAAGAATTCGATCTGGCCCATGACGTTTGGTTTGGCATGCTGCGCCATTGAAATGATGTCCATGGGCGGGTCGAGATACGACATCGCAAGGTTTGGCGCAGAGGTCTTCCGGCCGTCGCCGCGGCAGAGCGATCTAATGATCATCGCCGGCAGGGTTTCGCAGAAGATGGCGCCGGTCATTCGCAGGCTTTACGAGCAGATGCCGGAACCAAAGTGGGTGATCTCCATGGGTGCATGCGCGACTTCCGGAGGCGTCTTTAATAATTACGCGCTTCTGCAGGGGGTTAACCAAGTGATACCGGTCGACGTGTACGTGCCGGGTTGCCCGCCTCGGCCTGAGCAGTTGTTGTACGCGATCACGTTGTTGCAGGAGAAGATTCAGGCCAGCCGCGGAACGGTTCGGCAGACGCTGAATCTGGACTGAACGCACGATTTCTTGGCCGAAAAGGCCTGTATTCTGGCCTTAACAGAAAGGGTTCCACTCGAAATCAGGAACAAGGATGGGATGGAGTTGCTGTAGCGTTATTAGGTGAAGAACTGGGTGCTTTGGGGTGGCTGAAGATTTTTTTTAGCACAATCTGGCATTCGCGGTACACTTTTCGGGAATGGTTATAGGTATAGTTAGAAAGCTAACCACTAATAATAACCATCGAACACTGATTTAGAAGCTTGACTTGGAGGATCGTCGAATGTCTTATCGCCCATTTCGCAATATCGGCCGGTTGGCTCTGGCTGCATGTGCGGTCACTGTTGGAGTAGCCATCGCGGGTGCACAGAGCACGTTGCCCAACGCTCCCAATCCATCGCGTGTAGACATATTCACGGGCTACTCCTACTACGGATTGCACAGCATTAACCAGCCCTCGGGTGAGCAGTTTGGCTCCGTAAACGAGGGCGCCATCGGCAGCGGCGCTTACTATTTCAACAAGTTCTTCGGCGCCGAAGTCGCAGGGATTTTCAATCCCAACGGCAACGGTGACGGCTTCTATGGCTATTACGCCGGTCCGATCTTCCGCCTTCCGATGCAGAACTACACGCTCTTTGCCCATGGTTTGGCGGGCGGCGTTCACGGCGTTGGCCCGAACAACCCTGGCGGCGTCGGCTACAACCCGTACCAGTGGGGTGTGGGCCTGGTTGCTGGCGGCGGTATGGACTACGATCTTCCCTGGTTTAATCATCGCCTCGGTCTACGTCTGTTTGAGGCGGATTATCGCTACACACACATTGACTTTGGCCCGGCGAATCCGGCGATCTACCTTCAGGGTGGACGCGCAAACCTGGACGGCGCAGAGCTGAGCACCGGTCTTCTGTTCCACTTCGGCAGCATCGTCCCACCGCCGCCGGTTACCTACGCCTGCGCAGTGACGGCACCGACGGGAACAATCTATCCTGGCGACCCGGTCACGGTCACCGGCACGGCCACCAACCTGCGCCCCAAGAAGGACGTTCACTACACGTGGACCTCTGACGGCGGTACCGTCTCGGGTGAATCGAACGTTGCGTCGATCGACACCAAGACGCTCTCAGCCGGAACCTACAACGTCAAGGGTCATGTTGAGCAGGGTCCGAAGCCCGGCTGGTTCGCCGATTGCACCGCGCCATTCACAGTCACGGCCTTCCAGCCGCCGACCATCTCCTGCTCGGCGAATCCAAGCACCCTCAATGCGGGTGATCCTTCCACCATCACGGCTGCAGGTGTAAGCCCGCAGAATCGTCCTCTGACCTACAGCTACAGCGCCACGGCTGGATCGATCAGCGGCAACACCTCTTCTGCGACCCTGTCGACGAGCGGGGCGGCTCCTGGCACGACGATTACGGTGACCTGCAACGTGGTAGATGACAAGGGCCAGACTGCCTCGTCGCAAACGACGGTTACGCTCAATGCGCCGCCGCCGCCTCCTGCACCTGTGACCCAGAGCCTGTGCACCATTACCTTCGACAAGGACAAGGCACGCCCGACCCGTGTGGACAATGAAGCCAAGGCTTGCCTTGACGACATCGCCCTGACGGCGCAGCGTGACACGACCGCGAAGCTTGCGATCGTCGGCAACTCGGCTCCGATCCCTGTCCGCGGCAAGACCAACCCGAAGAAGGAACAGCAGGCGACCGACCTGGCTAACAAGCGCGCTGCAGAGCGTGCGGTCAACGAGAAGGCTTACCTGGTAACGGAGAAGGGTCTGGATGCCTCGAGCATCTCGGTCTACACCGGAACCGCGGGAGCTAACTCGGCGGCCACCACGCTGATCCCTGCCGGCGCAACGCTGGACCAGACCGGACTCACCCCAGTGGATGAGACGGCGGTCAAGGCTGTGCCCCGCAAGGCTGCGGCTCCCCGTCACCATAGCAAGAAGGCAGCGCCAGCGGCGATGTAAACTTGCTTGAATAACCGCAATGGCCGGCTGGGAGCAATCCCATCCGGCCGTTGTATTTTAAGAGTGACCCTTTCTGCTACGTCGCGCTTTGGTTCCGGCGCATCAGGCTAGATAAGTCCTCGTCCCTTCGTGCGTGCCGAATGGACGAGGTTTGGGGTAGCCTTATGAAATAGGAGACATTTGTTGAAGAGCTTGAAATTGCTGTCCTTGCGTGTGCTCGCAGTTCTCGTCCTGAGTTGGACATTTGTCCTTCCGATGCATGCGGTGAACTGGTTTCCCTTAGGACCGTATGGCGGAGACGCGCGCTGTTTCGCGGCCGATCCTGGAAACTCGAAGCATCTCTACCTGGGAACGGCCAGCGGGTGGATTTACGAGTCGCGTGATGGTGGCGGGACCTGGTCGCGCCTGAGTCAAATTCGCGATCGTAACGACCTGATCATCGATCATATTCTCTCTGACGCAAGGAACCCGCGGCGCCTGGTCGTTGGTGCGTGGATTGTGGATCATCCCGATGGAGGAATGTTCATCAGCGAAGATGGCGGCAAGACCTGGAATGACGTTCCACAGATGCATGGTCAGTCCGTACGGTCTCTGACGCGGTCGGATTCCGACCCTGACATGATGGTCGCGGGAACACTGCAGGGAGTGTTTCGCACCACGGACAACGGCTTGCATTGGAACCAGATCAGCCCGGCCGGAAGCACAGAGATTCATGAGGTGCAGTCGGTCGCGATCGACCCGAAGAATCCGCAGATCATCTATGCCGGCACGTGGCATCTGCCGTGGAAGACCGTCGATGGCGGAGCCCACTGGGAGAACATCAAGCAGGGAATCATCGAAGACTCGGACGTGTTCTCAATCCTTGTAGACCCGGTCCAGTCCCAGACTGTGTATCTGAGCGCGTGTTCAGGTATCTATAAGAGTGTCAACGCGGGGACAATGTTCAAGAAGGCGCCGGGTATCCCATCAGCAGCGCGCCGCACGCGCAAGTTACTCCAGGACCCCGGGCATCTGACGACGGTATATGCGGGCACCACCCAAGGGCTCTACCGCACGCTGGATGCAGGTCAGACCTGGGGCCCGTTGACTCCTGACAACGTGATTGTCAACGACGTCTATGTCGATCCGAAGGACTCCGGACATGTCTTGCTGGCGACGGACCACGCGGGGGTTCTGCGCAGTGACGACTTTGCCGCGAGCTTTCACCAGTCGAACTCGGGATTCTCGGCACGCCAGGTAGTGGCCTTCGCGGCCGACTCTATTCACCCCGCCACCGTCTACGCGGGTGTGGTCAATGACAAAGAGGAAGGTGGCGTCTTCCAGAGCGTCGACGGGGGTGCTCACTGGCGGCAGGACAGCGTGGGCCTGGACGGCCGCGACGTGTACAGCCTTGCTTCGACCCCGGCGGGCACGCTGCTGGCTGGAACTACCCATGGAATCTTTCGACTCCAGGGCGAAGTCTGGGTCAACACGGGCCAGTGGCTGAAAACTGCATCGCACGAGAAACGGCCGGCTGCCGAATCCGCATTGCAATCGCACGACGATAGCCGCCTGATGCGCCAGCCCTTGGTTGATTCGATCGTCTATTCCCTGGTCTCGGACGGAAACCTCGCGACCTTCGCCGGAACGTCCGACGGTCTCGTGCACAGCGAGAACGATGGCATTGCATGGGCTCCGATGTCGACGCTGCATATGGGCGAGGTGCGCTTCTTTGCGGTGGACCGCGGTGTCATGCTGGCCGCGAGCCTGAAGCGGATGTCGCTCTCAACGAACGGAGGCGTGCGATGGGCGTCCCTTGCATTGCCGGCGGCGCTGACGCAGATTTCTGCCGTTGCCGTCGATGGCGACATGAATCTTTGGGTAGGCGGCCGCGAAGGCGTCTTCTACTCGCCAGACAATGGCGTCAGCTGGCGGCCGGTCCACAACCTGGAGACTCCTCAGGTAGATGCGATTTACTTCGATCGCTCCGGCAATCGGATCCTGCTGACCACAGCCAACTCAACGATGGTCTTTGCGGTTCAGCTCCCGGATCACAAGGTCCGATACTGGGATACCGGCTGGAGGCTCCGCTTTGCGCGTCCGATGGGTACGCACCTGCTCGCTGCCACCCTGTATGACGGCGTCGTCATTCAGCCGAAGATGGTGGACTCGGAATTCGGTAAGGAGTCCCCCGGGACCGCGACCAAGGCGAGCGTTGCTGGCGCGGGCTCTCAATAGCGCTAGGGCCGGAGGCTCCCAACGGCGCTAGAATAGAGAGGTATGGAAGCAACTATCTCCACGCCCCGCCCACGCCACTCGTTCCAGACCGACGACCCTGCTCTCGAGCCGATCGCGAAGAAGGTTGAGGCCGGAGAGCGCCTCACCTTCGATGACGGTCTTACCCTGTATCGCAGCGGAGACATCCTGGCCGTCGGCTGGATGGCGAACCTGGTACGTGAGCGGTTGCATGGCGATGTCGCGTATTTCAACGTTAATCGGCACATCAATCCAACGAACGTCTGTGTGGCGTCGTGCCGGCTGTGCGCCTTTGGCCGCAAAAAGGGTGAGGCCGACACCTACACCATGGCGCTCGAGGAGGCTTGGGAGACGGCCGGCCAGGGGCTCACCGAAGCTGTCACCGAGTTTCACATCGTTGGCGGCCTCCATCCTGATCTGCCGTTCGAGTACTTCATGGACCTCGTGCGCGGCCTGAAAGAGCGCTACCCAAAAGTGCATATCAAGGCCTTCACGATGGTGGAGATTTCATTCCTCGCAAAGATTGGAAAGATGTCGATTCCAGAGGCGATTGAGCGCATGAAGGCTGCGGGCGTGGACTCATGCCCGGGTGGCGGCGCCGAGATCTTCGCTGACCGCGTGCGTCACATTATCTGCGACCACAAGATCGATGGCGGCGAGTGGCTCGAGACGGCCCGGTTGCTGCATAAGGCCGGTCTGCGGTCCAATGCCACGATGCTCTATGGGCACATCGAAAACGATGAGGATCGTGTGGACCACCTGCTGAAGCTGCGCGACGTGCAGGACGACACAGGCGGATTCCAGACGTTTATTCCGCTCAGCTTTCATCCGGACAATACAGCGCTCGGGCATCTGCCCAAATCCAGTGGCATGACGGATATTCGACAGATCGCTGTGAGCCGCTTGCTGTTGGATAACTTCCCCCACATCAAGAGCTACTGGCAGATGGTGACGCCGAAGATGGCGCAAATTTCCCTGCGTTTCGGCGCGGACGACATCGACGGCACGGTGGTAGAAGAGAAGATCTATCATGACGCGGGCGCGAATACGCCGCAGGGACTGCGCCGCCAGGATCTGGTGCGACTCATCACCGAGGCAGGGCGCGTTCCCTTTGAGCGCGACACGCTCTACCACGCCGTCACGCGCACTGAAGATAGCTTCACCGTCGCGGTATAGCGCGGGCGACCCTAAGACCTTCTGCGCATGGATTCGAAAACCGTATAGCCGATCAGCGCGGAGCAGATCGCGATCGTAAAGTTCTTTGCCGTGAAGATGTCGTGCAACGCCGCCGCAAGAGTTTTCCCGCGTCCGCTGTTGGCATTAAACTCTCCCATCAGCAGATTCGAATAAAACAGGAACACGATAAACGTGATCTCGACGACTGCTCGTAGGAGAGGATTGTGGCGCCGCGAGCCGCCGGATTTTTCAGGCATAGTTCATCGTATCTCTGTTGGAGGATGGGTGGAGATGGTGGGAATCACACTACGTCCGTATCGCGTGAATGACCTGGACGCGATGCATGCGCTGGATGTGGTGTGCTTCGATAAGCCCTTCCGCTTTTCCCGCAGCGCGATGCGACGCTTTGCCGAAGCAAAAAAGGCGCGCGTGGTCATTGCGGAAGACAGCGATGCGTTGGTGGGCTTTGTCATCCTGGATATCGAGGATGACAAAGAAGGGCGGTTCGGCTACATCGTGACGTTGGATGTGTCTCCCGGACATCGACACAGGGGCCTGGCAGGGCAGTTGATGCAGGAGGCGGAGCGAGAGGCGGTTCGCGAAGCCTGCGCTGCTGTTGTACTCCACGTCTTCACCGGCAATCAGCCAGCCATGCGTTTCTACGTCGGACGCGGTTTCGTACGGTCTCATCGAGAGAACGACTTTTATGGTCGGGGAATCGATGCGTGGGTATTCCACAAGCCGCTGCGTTCAGCCGACGAATGATGTCGAAATCCCATTGGTCTGGGATACATTGAGGTCATCGGAATATTCTCAGGAGATCAGGATGCAACTTGGCTCTGCGCTGGTAGCGATCATGTTGGGCGGTTGCGTAGCAACGATGGGTGCTCAAACAGTAGCAATTCATGGAGACAACGGGGTCGTTCTTGGGCCTCCGCCGGCCGTCGCGGTAAATCCGGTGACCGAGGATGTTGGCGGTCACGAGATTGCCGACAACTACCGCTGGCTGGAAGATCAGAAGGCTCCGGACACGCGAGCTTACATCCAGGCGCAGCAGCAATACACGGACACCTATTTTGCGCAGATCAAACCGCTGCGAGACCGGCTGGTAAAGCGGTTGACGGAGATGCAGCGCGTGGACTCGGTGACTGCGCCGACAGAACGACACGGCCGGCTCTTCTACACCAAGCGCCTGGCGGCAGAGAACCAGGCTTCTATTTACTTTCGCGATGGACTCGAAGGACCCGAGGTCAAGCTAGTTGATGCGGGCACTTTGAGCGCCGACGGCAACGCCTCGGTGAGCATCGCGGATGTCTCTTCCGATGGCAAGCTGCTGGTCTACGGCGAGCGTCGTGGGGGGGCCGACGAAGAGTCAATCCGCCTGCTGGATGTGGACACCAAGCGGACCCTGAGCGACGAGCTTCCACTGGCGCGCTATATGGGTGTCAGCCTGAACGGCAAGACGCTCTTCTACTCCAAGATCATTGCCAGCGGCAGCAGCGCGGTGTTCTCGCATGATCTTGGCACTACCGCCGACAAAGATGTCGAAGTCCTCGCAGGAACTTACCACGGGGAGCAGTTAGGCCCGCTCGATCTGGTCGGATGCCGCGTCTCCGAGAACGGGCACTGGCTGATCGTGACAATCGCCCACGGTGTGCCGTCGACGCGGGAAGACATTTTGCTAAAGGACCTGCGCACACCAGGCGCGGCGCTCGAACCGCTGGTCTTCGGAATCGACTCTCGTTTTCAGTTGCATCTTGACGGCGATCGCATGCTCGTCAACACAGACTTTGGCGCCCCCAATGGCAAGGTATTGCGGGCAAGCTTTGGGGATCCGACCACGAAGAGCTGGCCGGTGGTGATTCCCGAAGGCAAGAGCCCGATAGACGAGGTCTCGATCGCAGGAGGAAAGCTGTTCATCGGGCGCCTGGTAGATGTGAAGTCCGAGACGACGATTTATAGCCTGGAGGGAAAGAAGCTAGGCACGATTGCCTACCCGACGATCGGCACGGGCACGGTCGTGCGTGGACGCGCTGATTCTAAGGTCGGTTTCTATACGTTCTCCTCGTTCACCGTGCCGCCGACGATCTACAGCTATGACATCGCGACCGGCAAGACAACGGTTTGGAATCGGTCGCAGGTTCCGTTCGATTCCGACAAGTATGAAGTGAAGCAGGTCTTCTACACCTCGAAGGATGGAACGCGCGTGCCCATGTTCATCGCCGGCCGCAAAGGCCTGGCGCGCGACGGGAGCGCGCCGGTGATGATGACGGGCTATGGTGGTTTCCTCGTCTCCGAGACACCGAGCTTCAATGCGAAGTATGCCTGGTGGATGGAGCAGGGCGGTTTCTTCGCGCTGCCGAATATGCGCGGCGGCGGGGAGTACGGCGAGACGTGGCACAAGGCTGGAATGTTCGAGCACAAGCAGAATGTCTTCGACGACTGGTATGCCGCGGCGGAGTATCTGATCGCGAACAACTACACCACCAGCAAACGTCTGGCGATCACTGGCCGGTCCAATGGAGGCTTACTCATGGGCGCGTCCATGACGCAACGCCCCGACCTCTTCGGCGCCATCTTCTGCGGCTATCCACTGCTCGATATGTCCAGGTTTCAGAAATTTCTAGTGGGACGCTGGTGGACGACCGAGTATGGCTCCGCCGAAAATTCGCAGCAGGCTGATTACATCCTGAAGTACTCGCCGTATCAGAACGTGCGGCCCGGTGTGAAGTACCCGGCCATCATGTTCTTCACTGGCGACAGCGACACCCGTGTCGCGCCGCTGCACGCGCGCAAGATGACGGCGCTGATGCAAGCGACGGTGATGGCAGAGCCCGAGGCCGATCGCCGGCCAATCCTGCTCCACTACGACGTGAAGAACGGACACAGCGCCGGCATCAGCATCGATCAACTGGTCAGCGACATGGCCGATGAAGTTGGTTTCCTTTGGAATGAAACGGGCGGTAAGTAGCAGCGGCCGCGAGTTGCAAAATCAACGCGGCAGCGGCAGCAGCAGCGCGTCATAGCTGCGAGGGAAACGCAGTACGGCAGCCCACTCGCCGCCGCGGTCATCCTGCCATACGATCTCTCCGCCGAGCAGCGCTGCGATTTCAGCCGGCATTAGGTCCCGGCTCGCAGCAAACTCCTTGCCGCGGCGTGTGTTGGGATGGCTCATGAGGTAGTTGCGGAAGGACGGCGAGACGAAGTGCGACGTGAAGACGATGGCTGTGTCATAGCGTCCGGGTTCCTGCGCGGCTTTATGAATCTGCGGCAACGTAAAATCGTCAATCGAGATCGCCTTGATGGGACTCTTTACGTAGCCGAGCTCCGGTCGAAATAGGTCCGCGGCAACTGGCCATGCCGTGAGGACGGTCGCGTCAGGATAGTGCTGAGCGACGAAGTCGATCGCCTCTTGATGCACCACGATCATGTCGCGATAGGTGAGGTTGTCCTCCGGAGCAAACGACGTAGGCGGATTGAGCCAGAGCGCGCTGGCGAATGCCACGGCGGTCGCGGCCGCAAGGATGGGCCAGCGACGCGTATGGGTCCGCCAACGATCGACGCAGACGATCAGGATGAGCGGATAGATGGGCAGCAGGTAGCGAGTCAGCAACGCCCCCCCCAGCACCGAGAAGGCGAGCCAGTTGGCGACAACCAGCACGGCAATCGTGGTTCGAGCGCTGGGTGACAGTGAACTTGGAGCATTGTCTCGTCGTGGGAGAAAAAGGCAGGCGAGCGCAAAGACGATGGGCATCCAGATATTGCGCTGCCAGAAGAGGTGCAGAAAGCGATAGCGCACGGCCTGGAATACGTGCGCGGCGGTCAAGTTTGCGGTCGCGTTGTACCGAAGATACTCGGGGTTGCCGAAGGTGAAGCCAGTGACATGGTGGTGATACGCAAACCATGCCACAAGCGGCAGTACCGGGAAGGCGAGGGCTGCGATCCAGCCGAGATGACGACGCCGAAGCAAAGGGCTTTGCCGGTCGCGAAACAGCAAGGCCACCTCGAGCACGGCCAGGGCTGCCGGTTCAAGGATCGACGTTTCCTTGGCAAGGGCAGCCAGAGAGAAGAGTGCGGCGACGGAAAGATAACAGCGAGCGTCCGAGGTCGCACGCGGAAGATAGAGCGCAAAGGCCCAAAGCGTAAAACCCGCGGCGAAGATATCGGCATGGGCGAGGGAGCTCTGTGCAAACCAGATCGGATAGATTGCCGTCAGCAGCGTGACTGTGGCGGCTACCGGCGCGTCCAGCAGCCGCTGAGTCAGTCGGAAGATGGCGAGAAGACCTGCCGCCGCGAAGGCGCAAATCAGTAGTCGTGTCGCAACAATGTGGTAGCCGACGATATGCCACAGGCTGCCCAGCAGAATGTTCGGCAGGGGCGGATGGGCGTTCGTAAAGTGGGGAACCAGTTGGCCGGTGTGGAAGAAGTCCAGGGCCGCGGGAATGTAGTAGCCGCCCTCATCCCAGAAGTAGGGCAACCGCAGCAGAGTCAGGTGGCTGACGGCAACCGCTGCAAAAAACAGTAGAAACAGTATGGGTCCAGGTAGAGCCGCGAATTGGGCGCACGCCTGGCGAACTCGATCGGAAGGAGATTCCACGGAGTCTAGTGGACGGGGCCGTTGGAGGGAACGGCGAAGCGCTGGACTCCGGGGCCATCCAGCGAGATCGTTCCGAAGCTTTGCTCGTACTGGGCGACGTTGTGGTTCAGGACGTTCGCCAGCGCCTTGGCCTGCTGCGGGCTCAGATAGATACCTTGGAAGTTATCCACGCGCACCTGGTCCGGCGTCTCCTGCTCCAGCGTCCCGAAAACCAGGAAGAAATCCCAGATCGAGAGGCGCACCTGGACGCTATTTGCGTAAGAATCGCGGTAATCCGCTGATTTTTCGAGCGTAATTCGCGTGTTATCGGGCTGAGTGATGGTCTGGCTCATGGGGCTGCTTTCCGGATACTGAATACTGGTGCGGGAGAGGGGACTTGAACCCCTACGCCTTTCGGGCACAGGCTTCTAAGACCTGCGTGTCTGCCATTTCACCACTCCCGCGATCAACATAAGCCTAACGGCTTGCGGGACAGCTTGCAATGAAACGCCGGAATTGCCTGTTTTTGATTGGTTGCGCCGAGTCGGGCGAGCATCTCATCAATCAATAAGAAAGAACTTGAAGGCTTGCCCCCAACTTTTGCTGCCGGACTTCGTATCAATAAATAGCTAGGCCCGGCGAATAGATAACACGTCTGGTTGTGGGGAAGATAGGGCCTAGTGGATGACGACAAATCGCCGATGAACTCTGGGACGGCGTTTATCTAGGATGGCGTTTAGGAGCCGGCAGACGGGATGGTTTCCGGGGCAAAAGGGTTGCGTCCAAACCGTATCCTAGTGCATCCTATTCAAGAAAGTTGATAAAGGAACACTCAATTATGGCAAATGAATTTGTAAGCGTGATCAAGCCGACCAGCAAGTCCGCCGGCACCGAAGGCAAAGGAAGAGCGTATCCTGTTCTCCCGGTTAGAGATACGGTTCTATTCCCGCATGCAGTTTTGCCTCTGACGGTTGGCCGGGAAAGCTCCATCCAGCTGATCCAGTCGCTGGGTGAAGAGAAGACCATCCTGGTCGTAGCCCAGCGCGACGCCCGTCAGGACTCCCCCGAAGGCGGAGATTTGCACCAGGTTGGCACCCGCGCGACGGTTCACAAGGTCGTCAAAATGCCTAACCAGAGCCTTTTTGTGTTCACCGAGGGTATGGAGCGCGTCCGGCTGGGCGAATTTGACCAGACGCAACCCTTTCTGACGGCGAACTATTCTGCGCTGGAGGATGTCATCCCCGAGCGCTCAGCCGAGGCTGAGGCCCTGCAGCGAAACGTTCTGGCCCAGTTTCAGGAGATCGTCACGTCGTCTTCGACCCTTTCCGACGATCTGCAGACCATTGCATTGAACATCGAGGAGCCGTCGCGACTTGCGGACTTCATCGCGGCCAGCCTGCCCTTCCTCACCACGGCTGAGAAGCAGGAGCTGCTCGAGACCTCCAATGTGAAGACACGGTTGGAGATGATCAACAGCTACCTGGCCAAGGAGCTGGGGGTTCAGCAACTGCGCAACAAGATCCAGAGCGAAGTTCAGGATTCGGTTCAGCAGTCGCAGCGCGACTTCTACCTTCGCGAGCAGATGAAGGCTATTCAGAAGGAACTGGGCGACCTGGACGAGACCCAGAAGGACGTTGCTGAGCTCAAGGAGAAGATCGAAGCCGCCGGCATGCCGGAGGAGACCAAGAAGGATGCGCTGAAGGAGCTCGCCCGTCTCGCGCGGATGAATCCCGCGGCAGCGGACTACTCGCTCACCCGCAACTACGTCGAGTGGCTCGCAGTTCTACCCTGGTCGAAGAGCTCGTCCAGCGAGGTGGACATCAAGAAGGCCAAAGAGTTCCTCGACGAGGATCACTATGGCCTCAAGAAGGTGAAGGACCGCATCCTGGATTACCTCAGCGTCCGGCGTTTGAAGCCGGATATGAAGGGGCCGATCCTGTGCTTTGTCGGGCCTCCAGGCGTGGGCAAAACCTCGCTCGGCCGCAGCATTGCACGGGCGCTGGGACGGAAGTTTTCCAGAATCTCGCTCGGCGGTATGCACGACGAGGCTGAGATTCGTGGCCATCGCCGGACCTACATAGGCGCTCTTCCGGGACAGATTATTCAGCACTTAAAGCGGGTCGAAGTCAACGATCCCGTCTTCATGCTGGACGAGATTGACAAGCTGGGCCGTGACTTCCGTGGCGATCCCGCGAGCGCGCTCCTGGAGACACTCGACCCGGAACAGAACAACACCTTCCGTGATAACTACCTGGATCAACCGTTCGACCTGAGCAAGGTGCTCTTCATCTGCACGGCCAATCAGTTGGACACGATCCCGGCGCCGCTTCTCGATCGCATGGAGATCATCGAGTTGACCGGCTACACCGAAGAGGAGAAGGTCAACATCGCGGAGCGCTACCTGGTTCCGCGGCAGATCAAGGAGAATGGTATCGAGCCAAAGGAAGGTCAGGAAGCAATCATCGAGTTCCCGACCGCGAGCGTCGGCCTGATCGCCCGCCATTACACGCGCGAAGCCGGCGTGCGGCGCCTCGAGCAACTCATCGGCACGGTATGCCGCAAGACGGCGCGCCAGGTTGCCGAGGGTCGCACCGAAAAGCTGATCGTCACACCTGAGGTCATCCACGAATTCCTGGGCGGCATTAAGGTGCGCGTCGATACCGAGATTGCCGAGCGGACCAAGCGTCCGGGCGTAGCAGTCGGTCTCGCCTGGACACCGGCAGGCGGCGATGTGCTCTTCATCGAAGCCAACAAGATGAAAGGCAAGGGCGGCTTCACCATGACGGGCCAGATCGGCGACGTCATGAAAGAGTCCATGCAGGCGGCTCTCACGTGGGTGCGGTCGAACGCCCTCTCGCTGGGGTTGGACGACGATGTGCTCAAGGACATCGATCTGCACATCCACGTGCCTGCGGGTGCTATTCCCAAGGATGGGCCGAGTGCGGGCGTCACCATGGCGACCGCGTTAGTGTCCCTTCTGCTGGATCGCCCGATTCATCCGCTGCTGGCGATGACGGGCGAGATTACCCTGAGCGGCAATGTGCTGCCGGTCGGTGGCATCAAGGAAAAGTTCCTTGCGGCCAAGCGGGCTGGCGTGCGCGACGTGATTCTGCCGATCGACGTGAAGACCAATGTGGAAGAGGATCTGTCCGCCGAACAAATTGAAGGCGTGACAATTCACTATGCCTCGCGGATTGAAGACGTACTGGATGTTGCCCTGCCGAAAACCATCGGCGAGGCGGCCCAGGACGATGAGGTTCGCGAAGAGGTCCTCGCCCAGTAGAGTAAGTGGCGTTGGCCTTCCAGCGGTCCATCGCGCCGTTGCGCGGTATCCTCGGAGTGTGGATAGAGCGTTGATCCAAAATGAACGGCTGCTGATGATCGATACCTGCGGAGAGACCTCGGGTATCGCCTTAACTTGCGGCGAACAGGTGTTGGCTGCGGAGGATCTTCCTCGCGGAAGCGCCTCGGCAGAGATCATCGACGCCATCCGCCGGCTTCTGCAGACGCAGCCAGGATGGCAGCTGCGGAATCTTGACGCCATTGGTGTCGTGCATGGACCGGGATCGTTCACGGGCATACGCACTGGACTGGCCACGGCCAAAGGCCTTTGCGAGGCAGCAGGGCTCCCCATGGCGGCGGTCTCCCGGCTGGAGGTTTTGGCGAACGCAGTCGGCCTGGCCGATGGCTTTGCTGCGCTCGACGCCGGACGCGCCGAAGTCTACGTGCGCGAAATCGGCACGGGCCGCGAGTGGCTCTGCTCCACCGGCGGTCTCCTACTACAGTGCCATGGCAAGCAGATCGCGTTGGCTGAGAGCCGATTGGTTGATCAGCTAGAAGGCTGTGAAACAATCCTTCGTACCCTGCACGCGTCGGATTCCCGGGGCCCGGTTTTACGCAAACTGCGCCTTGGTGGAAGCGATGTAGCGCTTACCGACGCAAACTACGTCCGGCAGGAGGCTGACATCTACCGGAAGCCTGCCGGGGCGGTCGGCTGATGACCGCCGTTTGGCTCATACGGCGCGCGTCAGCCGCCGATCTTGAGGCCATTCTTGCAATCGAACAAACAAGCGCGGAAGCTCCGCATTGGAGCCATTCCCAATGGCTGACAGCCCTTAGCGGCGAGCCGGGCCACGAGCCCATGCGCGCGAGTTTTGTGGCGGAATGTAAGGGAAGCATCCTAGGATTTGCGGTCGCCAGCCGAGCGGGCGAGTTGGCCGACCTGGAGAGTGTGGCGGTCTTACCGTCCGCACGCCGCAAGGGCATCGGCAAGGCGCTTTGCCAGCAGGTGATCGTTTGGTCGCGGAACGCAGGAGCGAGCGAGCTAGAGCTCGAGGTCCGGGAGTCGAGCGAAGGCGCATTGGCGCTCTACCGCTCGCTGGGATTTGTGGAGCAGGCCAGGCGCCGGGAGTACTATCGCAACCCGACCGAGGATGCCGTGCTGATGGCGGCTCGGGTATAACTCAAACACTGCATACCACCTACGCTGTCACAGTTCGCAGAACGTAGAGGGGCGCAAAGGTATAATCGTTGCCTATGGTTCGGGATGGTCTTTATTACGGAGTTTCGCTGCTGGTCGTCGCGGTAATCGTTTATTTGGGGACGCATTGGATCAGTCTGACGGCGATTCCATTCCTCCTTGCGGTGTTTTTCCTGATATTTTTCCGTGATCCAGACCGCGAAATTCCTGCCGGGCCAGGCCTGATCGTCTCCCCCGGTGACGGCAAGGTGGAAGAAGCAGAATGGATTGAGACCACCGCCGGCGCCAGGTTCCGCGTCAGCATCTTCCTGAGCGTCTTCGATGTGCATGTGAATCGCGTGCCAATCAGCGGCAAAGTGACCCTGATGGAGTATCGCGAGGGTCAGTTTCTGAATGCCATGAGTCCGGAATCAGCCATCCTGAATGAGCAGACGCTGATCGTGATTGAGGATGGGCAAAACAGCGTCAGCTTTAAGCAGATCGCCGGACTTCTGGCGCGACGCATCATCTGTGATGTCAAGACCGGCGACGTCGTGCAGCGGGGCCAGCGGATGGGCATGATCAAATTTGGGTCGCGCGTGGATGTGCTGATGCCTGCCGATGTCGAACTCCGGGTCAAACCCGGAGATCGCGTGCAGGGTGGCAAATCCATATTGGGCGTGCTGCCAGGTTACGGTAACGACAAGGCGAACAAATCCTCCAATGGACGGGGCTAATGGCCGAGGCTGAGGCGCAACGAATGCATCCAGCGCGGCGCGGCATGTACGTGCTGCCGTCGCTGTTCACCTCAGGCAGCATCGCCCTGGGGTACTACATCATCATGCAAAGCATCCGCGGCTCCGTCATGTCCGACCCCGCGCTGTCCTCCGCTGCATTCGATCACGCCGCACTCGCGATAGCGTTTGCGATCGTCTTCGATGGGCTGGATGGCCGCATCGCGCGCATGACCAACACCTCCAGCGCCTTCGGCAAAGAGTTGGACTCGCTGGCCGACGTGATCACCTTCGGCGTTGCTCCCAGCCTGCTCGCTTACCTGTGGGGGGTGCGCCAGCTTCCGCCCTCGATCCATCCCGAGATTGAAGCCCGCCTGATGCACTTCGGCGTGGTCATATGCTTTCTCTTCCTGATCTGCGGAGCGTGCCGCCTAGCGCGCTTCAATATCAGCGTCAATCCGCAGCCCCGTAATCCAGGGCGCCCTGGCCGAAAATACTTCGTCGGCATGCCAATCCCCGCAGGCGCGGGAGTCCTTGCTGCGGTGATTCATTTTGAAGGAGGGTCACCAGTCCACAACTTGTGGCTCTCGCTGGTATGGCTGGCGCTGGTCGCGTTCGTTGGATTTCTCATGGTGAGCAGCTGGCGTTTCTGGAGCGGCAAGGAGATTGACACCAACACACGCAAGCCGGGCCGGCTGCTTGTTTTATTGGTCGTGGTAATCGGCATCATCGTCGAATGGGATCAAGTCGCCTTGTTGGTCATCGCTCTCGGCTACCTGGTTTCGGGCGTGATGGCGCGGCTTGCCTACTCCTGGGATCGCCGAACCCAGGCGGCCTGATCGGTACCAGGCTGCCACTAAAAAACAAAAGAGGAATTGAAGATGGCTGGGAAAACATGGCGCGGAGCAGTCGTCGGTGCGTCGACGCTGCTGGGTAAAGAGCTTGCCGAAGAGCTAAGCGGGGCCACAGACGCCTTGTGGGATATCACGCTGCTCGACGCCGAGGATGCTGGTGGAACGATTACTGCGGCAGGCGATGAGGCGCTGGTGATCCAGACCATCGCAGCCGATTCCTTCGTTGGCATCGATGTGGTCTTCTTTGCGGGCGAAGGTTCGACGGCGCTGCAGTTTTGGAAGGCCGCCCACGCGGCCGGAGCAGCCATCGTCGACCTCACCGGTGCACTCGAAGGCCAGCCCCACGTCCAAGTGCGTTCACCGTTCGTTCCAGGAGGCGCTCAGCCCGACCTCGCAACCATCGCCGAGGTGTCAGCGCAACCAGCCGCGATCATGCTTGCACTCGCCAGCAAAACATTGAGTGCGGCCGGTCTCGAGCGCATGGCCGCCACCGTATTGGAGCCGGCCTCCGCATTTGGAAACGCCGGAGTCGAAGAGGTCCATCAGCAGACCGTCAGCCTGCTGTCCTTCAAGCCATTGCAGAAAGATATCTACGATGCGCAGGTAGCCTTCAATCTGCTGGCATCTCTCGGATCCGTGGCGAAGGCGAATCTCGAGAGTACCCGCAACACCATTCGACGACACATCGAGCTTCTAACCAGCAAACACGCAGCTGATTCTGTGGCGTTGCAGTTACTCCAGGCTCCGGTGTTTCACGGCTACACCGCGTCCGTGTTTGTGGAGACCTCGCAGCAGATCGACGAACAGACCTTGCGCAAGATGCTCCTCCAAGACCAGCCCCAGTTTATCGAGGATGAGTCTCCGAGCAATGAAATCGCTGCTGGGAAGGGCGAGATTCTTCTGCGTGTCACCGCGGCTGACAGCAAGAAGGGAAGCGCGTTCTGGTTGTGGATGGCAGCCGACAACCTCCGCCTATCCGCGCGCAATGCAGCCGCATGCGCCTTGGAACTACTGCGATTGCGACCGGCAAGTGGCGTCCAGTAGCGTTATTGGCTGACGACCGCGCACCTTCTCCCGTATGCTCTGGAATGGATATTGAAGGAGGCCTTCAACATGCAGCTATTAGGAATGGCAAAGAGCGTGAGCGCAGCGCTGATCAGCGCGACCGTGCTCCTTCCGCATCCCCAGAAGGATGCGACGCCACCTGCGCCACCCGCCGCTCCCGTCATTGTGACCTCGCCAGAAGTATTGAATCTGGATGCACTGGCCGCACAGGGTGAAGAACTCCTGGTCAAGGCGCGCGCTGGAAACGGGAGCTCTGGAATCACGCTTGCGAACTACAAGAGCCACTACACGATGCTGACGGCTCGCACCCAAAGTGGTGGCGGCGAACTCCATGGGCACTATGCCGATTTCCTCTTCGTGATAGCGGGGGAGGGAACCGAGATGACGGGCGGCACACTGCTGAACCCGAAAGATCTACCCGACGGCGAAGTGCGCGGGACAGGCCTCGAAGGGGCAACCCCTCACGCATTGCACAAAGGCGATGTCATCCACATTCCGGCGGGCACGCCACACCAGGCCATCGAAGCCCCGGGCCAGACCATCACCATCTACGTCATCAAGGTGCGTGAGCCTGAAGCACAACCTTAGCAACACGCGAGGAATTAGGTATGAAGATCGTGCAAATGGCGGACGCGGTCCGCTACCCATCCATGACAACTGCCGAACTGCGCGAGACGTTTCTCCTCGAGGACCTCTTTCGCGAAGGAGAGATTGAGACGCGCTATATCGATTTGGATCGAGCCGTCATCGGCGGCGCTGTCCCCACAAACTCAACGTTGACGTTGGAAACGCAACCGGAACTTCGCGCCGATTATTTCCTCGAGCGTCGTGAGTTAGGGGTCTTGAACGTAGGCGGTTCCGGCGTCGTCTCAGTAGACGGCGCCTCCTTCGCGATGGAGAAACTTGATTGCCTTTACGTCGGTCGAGCCAATCGATCCGTAACCTTTGCCAGCAACGACGCGAGCAAGCCCGCGGCGTTTTACCTGCTCAGCTATCCCGCCCACGCGACCTTTCCCACCACTCTGGCCAAGTTCAACGAATTGAAACCGGTTCTTCTTGGCTCCGAGGAAACCTGTAACAAGCGGTCGATCTATAAAGCGATCTTCCTCGATGGAATTCGCAGCTGCCAGTTGGTGATGGGCTTTACGCTGCTCGCACCCGGATCAAGCTGGAACACGATGCCGCCGCACACGCACATGCGCCGCAGCGAGGTGTACTTCTACTTCGATGTAGATCCGTCGCAGCGCGTCCTGCACCTGATGGGCCCCGCGAGCGAGACTCGCCACCTCGTCGTGCGTGATCGAGAGGTAGTGGTGTCGCCGGGATGGAGCATCCACGCCGGCGTCGGCACAAAGAGCTATGGCTTCTGCTGGGGCATGGCGGGGGAGAATCAGCGATACGACGACATGGACCTTCTGGCGATCGCTGATTTAAAGTAAGTCGTCCCGGAAAAGAACCCGTCGCCGAAGTTCATCCAGCCGGGTTGCTCGAATTGGAAGCTGCCGCAAGGCTATGCGATACTAAACCTGAGTAGAGCAAACGATTCCGGGTCGCGATTTGCGATGTGGACTCGAGAATTAGGTGCTCCTCGCGCCTCACCCTGCACCATCGAGCAGGGCAGGGCCGGGATGGCGGAACTGGCAGACGCAGCGGACTCAAAATCCGCCGAGGGCAACCTCGTGGGGGTTCGACCCCCCCTCCCGGCACCAATAGAATCAAT
>Ga0187887_10000969_pt1 | contig 25992 bp, 25 predicted proteins | sample June2016WEW_7_10_FD_132977 | JGI IMG/M metagenome (GOLD analysis project Ga0187887, IMG submission 132977) | Peatland microbial communities from SPRUCE experiment site at the Marcell Experimental Forest, Minnesota, USA - June2016WEW_7_10 | ecosystem: Environmental > Terrestrial > Soil >... | reverse complement strand
CCCAAAATCTCCAATTGTTCCCCAGCGATCAGGGGAGCGATGCTCGCGAAGTCGTTGTCATGTAAAGGGGAAGATGGTGCGCCCTGAGAGATTCGAACTCCCGACCTTCTGGTTCGTAGCCAGCCGGTGGATGATTCTCTACATTTTTGTTGAAAACAAAGGGGAAGGCTTCGATTACCGAACGTCTCAACGTTTTGCAACCGTCTGGTTACATCCTGCCGGTTATGAGTGGGGCTGTCAACAGGGAAGTGTGGTGCGCCCGAGGTGACTCGAACACCTAACCCCCAGCTTCGTAGGCTGATGCTCTATCCAATTGAGCTACGGGCGCATATCACCGACCAAAGAATTTTACCATGAAACAAAAATAGCCCTGCCTGACGCCTGAGCTTGGGAAGACGCCCGACAGGGCTTGGATTTCAACCACAGTAAACCTCAGATGCTGCTAATCACCTTTTGCTCGGAACTTTCCCAGTCATCTTCTCTAGGTAAATCCAGAGCCGTTTTCAACTCATTCAAAGCCTCTTCAGATTCATCCTTCTCTTTCCAAACATCATCCTCGGTGCTTCCTTCGTATGTGTATTGCGTTTGCTTGGCTTCTCCAAAGCGTTTCCACTGGGTTTTGCTGATTGTAATCCCACCATTTTCCTGAATCACCTCTCTCTGATCTGCAGCCCAACGCGCTTCTGCTGCGGTTACTTTGCTCGGTTTTTCTCTGCTGCCATTCACACCAGCCATACGCAACGCAAATGCCTTGGAAACCCACTGCACAAACTGTTTGCTGTTCTTCTGGGATTCACAGAACTGAAGCACAAGGCGCAGGAAGCGATTAAGCAACTCTTTGTTGTCGCGCAGATACTTAACGTCTTCCTTACACTCGGTCTTCCAAAATCCCATGATTATTCTTAGCCCAGACGCTGCCTCTTCCTTCGTTTCTGCCCAAGGTCGGCTGCTTCGCACAGGCAAACTGAGAAGTGCTAATTTGGCATCTGCTCTCTTCCTTCCTGCGTTCGGTGATGTTGTTCCACCTTCCCAAATCCAGTGCCCCCTATATTTCCCAACCCAGAGTCCACCTTTAGATGGTTTCTTCGCTTGCTTAACCTTCTGCAGGTAGAATGTGGAATTGGTTTTGTCAAAGATTAACGTTGCGTCTGCACGCCCCAACAATCGAGAACCTTCTATCACGCGCCCGTCTTTGTATTGGACGTGTGGCAGAAACATTTTACCTTCCTGCCCTTCGTCCAAGGGCATCTCAAAGAATGCTTTACCGAACTCGCCAGCAGGCTGCTCATAGGGCTTCGCACAATTGAAGCTATCTAGAAGTTCTGCCGGGTCCTCCTGCCCTTTAACGACGGGTACAAATCATAGCTGTTTTTGTAGTAAAGCTCAGCTTTGCAACTCCCACAGGGCGTACCTGATTGTTTGCAGGGTATGGACCTGTCTACAATAGGCGCAGCTAAGGGGCTTGGGTATACAGCAGGAACGTGCTCACGATCACGAAGATCAGGCCAACACGATATGCTCTGATCGAATTGCACCACAGGGCGCGGCAGGTCACGATAAGCAAGCCCTTGCCTGTAAGATGCTCCGTTAACCTCAGGAGCAGCAGGAGCAGGCTTCCACAGATAAGAAGGGAATAGAGCATCTTGCAGTTTGCCTTGGTACAGCTCGTAGTTCTCTTCGATTGCTCTCCTAATTACTTCCTTCCTCTCCATTGCCTGATATTGGACTGCAGGGCTGGATTTGTCAGTGAACGCCTTCAGGGCTTTGCTTACTGTTTTTCTGTAAGCTGCGAACAACCTTTGACGCCTAGTTAATGTCCAGTAATCATTTTTGTAATATGCATCCCAATCAATTCCATGCCTGAAAATCGAGTTAGGTTCAAACGTTGGCTCTTCGTCGTGCTTCCACTCTACGTTCGCCTCCGTTCTCTGCGGCAGGTACAATTCTGGGCTTGCGTATTGAGGTGCGCCTATGCTTTCAAATGCCTCCCAAAGCAAGTCAATGCCGTGCCGTGTGAATAGGGATGCGGGGCTTCCTGACAAAACGTTTCGTATTCTGCGTGGTTTTTTACCCTCACCAAAAGAGCAAGAGCTGTGCTGTAAATGCTCGTACTCGCTGCCACGCCTATAAACAGGCTTTGCTGTGCCTTTCCCAGTGATAACCCAGTAGCTAATTGCGACGAAACGCGGAACCTCTTCATACATCTCATCATTGCGAATGGCAGTCATCCACTTGTCAGCAGGAACCGCACGCTGTGCCTCTGACAACTTGTCCCACGCTTTGGTTGTGTGTTTGGTATATGCGTTGAGGAACTTCTTCGTTACGCGCTGTTTCAGCTTCTGTATAGTGGGGTCAGTATCAGGAGCGTCCCATATGAGTTTTCCTGTCCTCATCTCGCGTGCACATTTGCATTCTTTGTCTCCCTTGACGTGCCCACCAGAGGCACATGATTTCCACTCTGGTGCACAGCGTGACACACTTCTCCGCACATCGTCTGCTGCTTCCTCCGTCGTCTGCACCCAAGGTTTGCCAAGTCTTGAGATTAGCGGAAATGTGCGTTTGCTAAGCATGGTGTTTCTCCGTTCTAATGAGGGTTGAATTGTCAGTCCGATACTTCGTTCCAATAGACAACCACATACTGGTTAACGTCACCTTCTACCTTTGTAACCTCTACTACCTTTTCAAGGTGACACTCTTTATTCCCTATCGGAGCCTTGTCCCAGTCGCAGTGATGAGACTGTGAGTTGACAGCCACGTGCTTGCTTGTGGTTCCGTACCGCAGTGCGTACGCCCATGGGCTGCTAGGGAACACGTAAGGGCCAGCGAACGTCACAACGCCCGATAAGGCTGTCAGTATGAACAGCACACTAAGCACATTCAGTGTCACTTTGTTTAGTTTCACCAAAGCATTCTTGTTGATTGTGCTTTCGATGATCGTGTATTTCATAAAGTGTCTCCTTTGAAGGTGGTTTGTGTAAACTTCTCACTAGAGTGCTCACCAAGTTTCCCTGCTGAGCACTCAATCAAAAGTTTTGGTTTTGTTTTGCTTTCCAGCCGTCGCACCTCGGTGTGCATCACGTTGGAGACAAGTGCTGTGGTTGCTATCCCAACTTGTCTAAGAAGTTTTTCAAGCCTGCCCGTTGGGGTTTGTGAATCCTGCCCCGCTGCTCCCTTGCTGCTCAACTCACCCTCTGCTTAGCTTGTATGCTCGATGAGTCTTCGTTTCGTGGAGTGCGCTGATTGCTGTCCCCGTGCTCGGCTCTACTTTTTCTCTATTCTGATCTTGGGTTGCCTTGCTTCGCCTTGGCTGTCCGCCTTACCTGTTGTTCCGGTTTTCCTTTCGGACTCTCGGCTCTCTTTTCTGGTGACCTTTCCTTCGCGTTTCCTGCTCGGGTTCCCTTCGATCTTTCTTTTTCAATTTCCCTTGTGAGTCTCTTTGGCTCCTTCGGGTCTTTCTCTAGTTTCAGAATAGCAGCCTGAGGATCAAATAGCCAGATAAATGTTGTCCAAGTAATGTAGAAAGTGCTGTTCGCCAATAGGTTGTAACACAATGATACTACAGGCTTTGATGTCTGAGTAGTTTGCTCCTACGCAGTTCCTGTGATATGTAGGGGGTGTTTATGAAGGCGTTTGCAATGCAACGCGTTGATATTCGCTGGGTAATGACGAAGGTTGCAGACGCCGTGCAGACCCTTGGCAAGCCCTGTTCAGCGCGTGCTGTGGCTAAGCATCTCGGAGCCGTAGATGCGAACGGCAGACCCCTCCCCGCTATTGCTGTGGCGTTGGAGCTGCTCAAGCTGCAAGAAGAGAAAGCAATCAGCGCGGCGGTACTGGAGAAATTGATGCGAGGCTTAACCGTTACAGCTTTGAAGAATCTAGCGCGCACTATCAGGGCAAACCACGAAGAGCGGCTAGCAGAGCAGAGTTAACGACCTTGCTGCACCTTTGAGTCTGCAGCATGTCGCAGGGCTTGGCTTTGAGTCGGTTGAGCCCTGCTTTTCCCTTTGCCTAAACCATTTCACACGAAATGCCGGTTTCAATGTCGGTTCTCTGCGCTGACATCTTCAGGGGCCTCCTGAGGTACGCTAAGCGTCTTCCTGCTCTCTCATTTTCATATTTTTAGTAGGTAAATGGCACAGGGATTTCTTAGCAAGTACTTGTAAAGGCAGGTTTAAGCCTCCTGTCCAAACTCATAAAAACTGAAAACTGAAAACCGACATAGCGTTAAGTAATATATTTTTCAACTCTTTAGAAAAACAGATGTCTGTTTTGTGTTTTGTGTTTTTACCGATCTGAGGTATTCCAGCTTTTTCTCACTTTCGCCACCTGAACCGGGTGGATCAACCTAAACCTGCCTTTTATAAAAGGGGCAGACAACCGCTTGGCCAAGCCTAAGGGCAATCCCTTTAGATGCTAGCCGACGAAACCGACTCTATAGGGGTACTACTCAAATGCAAGACTGGTACGCAATGCAAGAACTCGAAGTGCCATGGCTGGTATACGGGCTTCTTGTCAATGATTCTTCCTCAGCTTTTGTGGGCAAGTCTAAAGCAGGGAAATCATCAGCAATTAGAACTCTGGCAGCAGCCATTATCAAAAACCGTTCGTTCCTTGGGAGACAAGTTTTCGTACCGAAGGAAGGCGGGTCAGTTCTTTATATCCACCTAGATCGTAAGGACCCAGTGTCCTACGTAGCGGCAGAACTGCGCGCTCTGGGTATAACAAAAGCAGAATCCTCGCGGCTGCATTTGGTCTCGGCACAGGACATGCCGAAGGATGAAGCCATGCGCATGGGTTGGTTGATTGAGCAGGTCACTCGACTTAAACCTACGTTGGTTGTTATTGATTTGTTATTCCAGTTTATCTGCGTAGATAACTCGAATGACTACAACAAGAACCTAAAAGTCATCAATGATCTGCAGGACCGTCTGTGTAAGGCGGGATTCCATGGCCATCTCGTTACAGCACATCATGCGCGCAAAGCGAACGGCTCGGTTGATCCTTTTGATGATTTGCTCGGCTCTTCGGCAATTCGTGGGTCGTTCTCTACAAATGTGCTACTCGTTCACGACAGAAAAGCCAAGTACCACACTATACAGACCGACCAGACCCAGCGCGTGAAAGAGCTTGGGGAAATCGAAGAGACGGTGATTGAGCGCAATACAGACACTGCAGAGATGTTCCTCAGTCGGACTGTAGAAAGCATTAAGAATGAAAAGAAGAAAAAGCGGGAAACTGCAGGTGCTCAAGACGTGTTCCAGTTTATTACGCAGCACCCGAAGTGTACGCAAAAGGAAATTATGCTGGGTTTGCACATTAGCAAACCTCAAGTCATTAAGTTCTTAGAAGAGATTGGAACGGAGATGTTAATTCGAAGTGGAGCAGGTTGCAGCGGTAAACCATTTAAGTACTCCATTAAGCCCCTTGAATCCATGATGGAGGTGAACTAATGAACTCGAAAGACATTCAACAAATGTGGAATGCCCGTATCCCAGAGCACCCCATTGCACTTGATCAAGTAAACCTGTGGCTCGCACTGAATACTGAAGAGATTGTACAAATGGGAATAAGCACGACGTTCGCCAAGTGGGACCGCGAAGGCTCTCAGATGGATGAGCAGTATCTTATTCGTTATGCCAGCAAGACAATGAACAACGAGAAATCGCGTCGCAGGGCTGCACGAACAACAACGCAGAAAGAATCACATGACGTACCGCAACGTCTTTAGCGACATCCTTGCTGTTGATGGCATTCTTCACACAACAAAGAAACCAAAGCGAAAACCTTGGCATCCGCTAGGCAGTTCGCTGCTCTGTACGCAATGCTTCTGCCCACAAGTAGTTACGGCATTCGATAAAAAGAATGGACTGGCGCAGTTGCTCTGCGGCCACAAAAGAGGACGAACATGTTAGGCAAAGGAAAGCAATGAAAACGATTCAGTTAACGCAAGGCTATAGCACAGCGGTGGACGATGCAAACTTCGGGCGAGTCAACGCATTCAAGTGGTATGCATCAGTGCATAAATACAAAGATGGCAGCGTAAAGAATGTTTATGCTCAACGTCAGGTGCGTGTTGAAGGCAAGAAACTTGCATGGTATATGCATCGCTTCATAATGGGAGTCACGGACCCTAAGATGGATGTAGATCACAAAGATCACGATGGCTTAAATAACCAAGAATACAACCTTCGTGCTGCTACTAAAGTAGAGAACCGCCGCAACCAACACGTACGTACAGACAGCATCTCTGGAGTAAAAGGCGTGTGGTGGAGAACAGCCAGAGAGAAGTGGCAGGCAAAGATAAACATCGATGGTAAGCAAGTGTACCTTGGCTACTTCACAGACTTGCAAGAAGCCAAAGACGCCTACGATGCAGCCGCATTGATGTACCACGGTGCTTTTGCCTTCACAAACGCAATGATGGAAGCACAAGCAGAATGCTAGGCATCGCGGTGCTACTTCTGTACGCCACATCTTTTGCCCTAGTTCTTATCGTGGGCAATCAACGTAAACGCAAGTAAACACTTTCAAACAACAACGCACATCAGTGCGAGGAGAACAATAGTATGCCCGGAAGAGGGTTCTTTAATCAGTTAATCCAGCCACAGGATCAGATTACGATTCATGGCAATGTAGTCAGCACGAGTGGCGCTTTGGGATCACTTCTAAATGTAGTGATCGCACCCCAAAGCAATCCCTCGGCAGTTTTCACAGCATATGCATCGGACAGTTACGCACCGGCTACAAATGGCCCCGGCTTAACTGCTGATGCCCAGCAAAGTTTTAATCCCGGTGATCAGACATCGACTCCCGCAGTCGTGCAGTCCATTTCCGGCAGTGGAGCACAAGCAACATTAACCGCAATCCTAAATAGTGGCTTGGTCGTTTCAGTCCCTGCTGCCTCGTGCAGTTCAGCTAATCAAACTGGAGGCAATTAATCATGCCTAATCCAGTGCAACTACCGAATCTCGGTCCCGGTTCAGCCTCTACTTTACCAATCCCACAACCCGGCAGCCACACGGCGAATCTGGGTCTTTCACTTTGTGTTCCGCCTGATAGCTCGGCTAACTTTTCTGTGATCGATGCCAACGTGCCCAACACGTTTGGAACATTCGCTAAGATGCAAGTGGCACAAGCAACACACACCTTAACCACTGCTGACATTGCACAGGGATACGCTGTCACACCTATTGTATGGCCTGTTCCTTGGCCGGATGCAAACTACATGATAACCAGTGGCATCCTCAGTTCATTGGCCGATGGAGACTTCACTGTAGGTGCGGCACACCAAATAACTCCAACAGGGTGCAACATCACCACCGTTCTTAATTCAGCAGGCACTCTGGTTCAAGGTCTGTTCGACGCTGTTAACAGTGTTGTAGGAGACACGTTCTCCTTCCAGCCGCTGGTGAACAACGTTTACAAGGTTTCAGTGGTGATGATTGGTACTGCTACAAGTCCTTCACCGTTTTCTGGGTCCGCTGTGCAAGCCTCCCTTACCTACGATGACACATTCGGGGCGCAATCATTGGTATTGAACTCTGTTACCACCAACGATGGGCCTTCTGGAGTTACGTATCCTGTATTTGCTACAACCGCTGCGCCGATGGTTATTACCACAGCTTTCACCACGTACGCAATAGCAGGGCAGGTTCTGACTACGTCCTCTTTTGTATCGGGAGCATTCAGCGGTACAGCGATGCCTTACGGTACAACGATGACCCAAGCAACATCAGGGGCAACAGCAGAGTTCTATGGCTCCTTTAACAACGGTGGTCTTGCCATGGTTTACCGTGTGCTTACAGGCACAGATGGTGGTCAGGAGTGGACTTCAGGAACAGCACACTTTACTCCCTCAGGCTCTCCCACTCCAACGACTGGACTATTTGGTGCAAGTGGTGGAGTGCTGCAACAAGCGGTGACAGGTGCTACTGCATCAGAGTTAAGTCTTCTGGTGGGAACTGGAACAGAGTACGTTGGCCCCGGAATTACTGGTGGAACAGCCGATGCAACTCATGCTTGGATTGACTTGGTTAGTGGAGGTGTACTGATTCCGTCCGCAACTCCGGTGTTACAGACGTTCTCGTACAACCTGCACATTCGCATTGAGGCAACGCCGCTCAACGGCAACATCTACACTGCGGGACAACAATTTATTGTGGATGCGTTTTCGGCTCACGCCTAAATGCCTAACCACGACAGCGCAGGGGTGTGCCTCAAACACGCCTCTGTGCAAATAAACTTTCATAGAAACGAGACTCACCAAATGGATACAAAAGCGCATGTAGACAAAATTGCAACGCTGAACGCACAGTTAGCCGAAGCACAAGAAGCAAAAGCACAGCTAGAACGTGCGGAAATCGCCAAGGCATCATTGGCAGTGATCAATGCGAAAGCCGAAGCCGAAAGGCAAGCCTTATCCTTCTGGGCCAGCATAGAGGCACGCAAAGAAAAAGCAAAGCAGGAAATGATTAAGAAAGAAGAGGCAGCTAAACAGTTCATGGCTGAGGAAAAAGCAAGGTTTCTTCTGCTTGAGCAAGAGGCCGCTAGGCTAGAGAGTTTGGCACAGGAACGCGCCAAGCAACGCGATGAGGAGAACAGAATCCAGAATCAGTTATTCATGCTGGAACAGGAGAACAAGCAGCGCCTAGCAAATTTGCAAAGGATCGCACAGCCTGCACCTGTGGAAGATAAAACTGTAACGATAGTGGACGCAGGTCATCCGATGGCTGCTTTTCTTACTAAGCGCGATGTTGATGGGGTGGCAATTGAAACTGCAACTGCAGCGCAGCCTGTAGAGGAAATCTCATACGCACAGCATACTGCAGTGCAGGCTAAGTTAGATGCCGAACGGAAAGTCGTGATGCCTGCACAAGGTCCAAGGCTCTCTGTCGATGGGAATACATTGGCAGCATTTACCAAACTGTTTAAAGACGAAACTCAGGAGCAGTGCAATTCAGAGTTGGCTATTAGCCTCTTGAAAGACTTTGATGAGTCGAGAACCTTTGCCGCACTAAGATCAGTTGCCGCCCAGCATCGGGTTACACGGTTGTCGGTTCAAGGCATAGTCAGCAGCATGCGTATGATGCTGGAAGACACGGCAGAAATACCAACGCCAGTCCCTGTGGTTGTGCAAGGCGAAACTGTTTCGTGCCCACGTTGTGGCATGCAAATCGATCCCAAGGCTTCGTACCATGGGAATCCCCTGTGCGTGGTCTCGCCCCGCAATGCTAGATCGGCGGGAGTTATTTCCGCCAAACAATGCGAAGAGTTGGAAGCGCAGAGGCAACCGATATGAGCCGCAACAGGTTAACAAAATATAAAAAGACTGATGGTGAAATCATAGTTGACATTGCAACGGAAGCCACGCCTACCGCTCGGCTTCCAGAGAAGGAATCACCAAGGAATCGCAGGGGTTTTCGCTTGAAGCCAGCCCTACCACCGATTACCCCGGCGTCACAATGGGCTAAAGACAAGATAATACCTTAGGCTAAATTTAACCCAAGGTCACAATTCCCGCATGGCGCACCTCGATTTCTCCTTAGCCATTGCGGAGCGGTATCCGGCAGGTCTTAAGCAAATCTGCCGGGGCACCGTTTATCTCATCACATCACAAAACTCAGCTAACGCTAAGAAAAGGAATACAAAGCTTATGGCAGATGCCGTAATCGATCTATCTGCGCTTGACAGCGCAGCAAGTGCAGCAGCAGATGCACCAACAGCAGTAGAAACAACACCTGTTACTGAAAGTACCACACCGGAGGAAAGCACAGCGGTAGAGGAAACCACAACCCAACCCACGGATGATGCTAAGGTCGCGGATAAGGAAAAGGACACTGCCGCAACCATTGATCCTGCAACGATCAAAACCTCAGCCATCAACGCACAATTGCAAGAGCTGAAAAAAACAAATGAGCCTCTGGCTAAAGCGATTCATGCCCATGTCAGAACGTCGCTTCAAACCCAAGCGTTCTTGAAGGAACTGGAAGTCACTAGCTTGGCAGATGCGAAGGAGAAGCTGAGCGAGCACTCTGCGCAGTGGGACAGCGTAGAGGCAACCGACCGCCTCTTGTATGAAGGCTCACCGGAACTCGCTGACAATGTATGGGAGGACCTACAGAGCGAAGGTAAACCTGAGATGTTTGCCAAATTGGGTGAGAACGTAATCGCCAAACTGAAAAGCGTGGACCCTGCAGGGCATGCTAGGCTCACGCGGGGTGTTCTCCTCGATACGCTGTACGAAAGCAAGTTCCCTCAGGCCGTCAATCAACTCTCTGCAGCACTCAAGAGCAACGACACAGCAACTGCTAAGCAGCTCGTGGGCGAATTGGTGCGCTGGTTTTCAGAAGAGCAAAAGGTAGATGACCAACGCATACAGCAGACAACGCTCGCAGCCGAAAAGATCAAAGCAGATGCCACGCGAAACGAAAATATCCGCAAGGAGGTGACAACTGACATCACTTCACTCAGCAACAAAATATTAGGAGCTGAATTTGGAGAACTGCTGAGAGTGCAGTTGAAATCTCTGGGACGCCCAGCCCTAGAGGAACTAGCGAACGATATAAGGGCTGAGCTAGCAAGTGAGCTTAAAAAAGACAGGACATATCAGGAGTCATGGAAAGGGAACCTAAATAAACCCACTATCCTAAAGTCCCACGAAGCAAAGCTTAGGGCAATCGCTAAGAGTTTGGTTTCAGCCGTTGCGAACAGGAAATATCCAACGCTGATGAAACCAGCGCCCCCCAAGCCCGTAGCTGTGAAACCTGCCGCACCACCTTCTAAGCAGGTCACCATAGGCGGGAAGGCACAGACGGTTTACCAACTAGCAAAGCGGCCATCAACCTTAATTCACAATGACACCGAAATGAACGGACGCATGTATACGGTGAGTGATCTTGCCCTATTACAAGCGTCGAAGGGACTAGGCCTTGCTCCTGCAAAATCAGGGAAGGGCTATGTATGGGTTCAATGGCAACGCTAAAGGAGACAACCAAATGTACACAATAGATTTCACAGGGCAAGTGTTCAGCAGACTTAAGGTTCTGAAGTATGCAGGACAGAACGCGCACAGGGACAGTATGTGGAAATGTGTGTGCTCATGCGGAAAGAAGCGCACGGTGTGTGGTGGAGACCTTAAGAACGGACACACCAAGAGTTGTGGATGTTTACAAGCGGAAATAGCCTCTGCAAACGGAAAAGCAAACCCAAGCACAACCCATGGTCAGTCTTATTCCCCAGAGTACACTTCATGGCAAATGATGAAGCAGCGCTGCACGAACGCAAACTATTCTGACTGGCATCGCTACGGTGGTCGTGGAATTAAAGTCTGCACCCGGTGGCTGAACTCCTTCGAAGCGTTCCTTAAAGACATGGGGCGTAGAACCAAGGGAAAAACCCTAGACCGCATCAACCCTAACGGACACTATGTGCCCAGCAATGGACGGTGGGCTACAGCCACAACCCAAGGTAGAAACCGAAGGAATCGATACCGGTTGGTAGACGAACCCGTACTTGTCTTTGTGGATGTCAAATAACTCAGGAGAAAAACAATGGAAAACCTGGAGCAGTACCTCTCTCGTAAAGCAGATGAACAGAAAGCCGTATGGGCAGCAGAACACCAAGCCCTTCAGGAAGATAACAGGAAGGCAGAAGAGAAAGCCATAGAAGATGCCAAAAGTAGTGCAGAGCGTGAAATTCGTCTTAAACGACTAGCGTTTGAAAAGGAAAACGAATATAAGTCGCCAGCCTTACAGATCACGTGCCGTACGTGTGGATGCAACGTTTTGGAGTCTGCATCTTCGCACATATCGGGTGACGGCGATCTGTGCATCAGGAAACCGCTTCTCGCCAAGCAATCGGGCCGTATCACGAAATCGACATTCGATGATCTCACTGAAGAAGAACGAACTTCGGGCTATGTCATCAAGGGTGCTGGTCTCTGCGGCAGCGGCTCGGACCAAAGCACTTGTGTCTTTTCGCCCAGCGGGAAAGTGAACCTGCTCGCAGGAAACGTAATTCCAGAAGCACTACGAAAAAGATAAGTAGTAGAACGTCAACCAAGACGCGGTTCGAAGTCAGAGCCACGCAACTTTCAAGATTTTAAGGAGTAAATAGTATGGCTGATAGAAACGTGCCGATTATAGCTGCAAGAGCAAGCAAGAAGATTCAAACAAAAAACGGGAGAGCAATATCTCCGGGTTACGCAAAGATCGGTGATGAGTACCCGACCTTGCCCACGCCACAAGGGAAGGGCAAAGACATCCTTGAGAATATTCAGAACTTCGATTCTGGAGGAGACGTGGATGACGGCGGTGAAATCCCCATGCCTAGAAGCACAGCAGACGCAAATAATGCTGCAGCAGCAGGCGCGATAAAGGCATTGACTCCTGATAAGAAAGCGCCGGATACAAGCAAGGGTTTGATGAATCATCTAATCGGTCGGCAAATCCCCACTGATGACCGAGCCGTAGCAGGTGTGCCCCAAATGTCAATGGGAGCAAACAACGCAGCTCCTGCTATGCCGTTGATCGCAAACACAGGTGCGACTACCTATGACCGTGGGGGCTTGATAAAACCTATAAACATCAATGATGGTCAACATCAACTTGCGATTGTAAAAAACGGGGAGCGAGTTCTTAATCCACTCGAAGCCCAACGCTACAATCAAGGGAAAACTACGAACGGTTACAAGCAAATCAAAATGTATGATTCAGGCGGGACAGTAGATGCGGATGAATCTCAACTCATTCCTGAGTTCCAACGCCCAAACGCTATTCCAAACACCGCACAGGGTACGAAATCTACGGGTTACAAACCTATGATTGCAGACCCCCGAGAATCCGACGTAATTCCTCAGCGGATGGAGCAAAGCGCTACTAAACCTGAAGCCCTGATGTCTCCTGAGGAATCGGCACAACGCAAGGCGGTAAACGTAGACGTTCGGAAAGCTCTTGGCAGTGGAGACTTGGTAGCACTGGGAAAAGCACGTTTAGCAGAGCAGCACTTGCCGGATACAGAGGACGCAATCCCTCGCGGTGTCACTGCACCCGCTGCGCTTCAACCCATAGGTGGAAAGCGCGGCACAGGTTTGCCACAAATGCAGATGGCCCCTGATCCTAATGCCCCTGCTCCGCAAATTGCTCCGCGTACAGCAGAGCCTGCACCTCTTGACCACAAAGCAAAGCTTGCGAGTTACGATCAGCAAATGGCAGACGCACGTGATGCTGGAGACAAAGCCACGTATGACCGCGTGAACTGGGAAAAACAGGCTTATATCCAGAGCACTCCATTCGGAAGCACAGAAAATCACCCCGGCGTCATTGGCAAGATTTTGCATGGCCTTGCCCGAACCGGAGAAACAGCGGCCAATATCATCACGCCCGGAATTACTACACCTATAACCGGAAGTGATCTGAACATGGCTGCACAGCGCAGAAACGCTATAGGGCAAATTAACACTGACACGGACAACGCACTTAAGACGGCTGAAACTGCAGAGAAGAACCAAGCAACAAAAACAGCTGGAGAACCTAAGCCGAAGGAAGAGGAATGGAGCATTGTTCCGGGATGGCAAGGCCCAAAAGGAGAAGCGGTACAGCAAGAGAAGAACTCGGGACAAACGCGCCTGCTTGAAGGCATGACCCCCGAAAAGAAAGACCTGAAGGCAGGTGAGCAAACTGCTACGGCTGCACAAATGGCAGATGTTAATACCCGTATCACAAATAGCCCATACATACCAAAAGAAGTGCAGTCTACTTTGCAATTTCCTGCAGGCTACACGCCAACGTCCGACGAAGCGAAAGAACGCCTTGCAAATATTAAAGACGTTGAGGATGCAACCCGCCAAAGCAAGCAAGATGAAGCCAACAACGCCATAAGGAAGGTGACGGAGCAGAATAACGTTCTGATGACACAGGCGCATTTAGCCGAGATACAGAAGACCGATGAGGCTAAAGGTCGCAAAATGGTAATAGGCACTAACCCTTCAACGAACCGTGAAGAGATGGTACCTGAGGGAACCGCTAAAGACCGTGGGCTTAAAGACGTATACGACGCACCAGCCGACGCCGTAAACAAAGCATTGTCTGCGCGTCACTTCATCCCACTTGCAGATAACACAGACCCCAAGGACCCCGGCATCCTGCAGATGATTGACACACTGGACAGCGAAGGCAAGCTCGGCACTATCGCCAGCAGATGGAATGATTTCATGGCAGGCAAAGTGGGTGCAGGTGACCCTGACTTTGAGAGGCTCCGCGTTGCTATGGGATTAGCAACTACGTTGCTAATGAATGCCCATGTTGGTAGCCGTGGTGGTTCGTACATGATGGAGCACTTCGAAGACTTAGCAAACGCTAAGAAGATGGACGCCAAAACTCTGCGCGCTGGTGTAGACCAAGAACTTAAATACATCAAGAACAGAGCGATGGAACCCAACGCTATACCCTCAGCAGGTGAGAACAAATACCACTATGACAGTGCCAAAGGTCCAATATTTTCCAACGATGGAAAGGTGTGGTATGACGCACAGGGGAAAAAGGTAGGTAAATAAATGCCAGCGACCGAACAGATTCAACTTCCTTCTGGCTATGAGGATGCTAAGCCAGCAGTAGAGAACAATGCAGCAGTGCAGCTTCCTCCCGGTTATGAAGATGCAAAACCTGTGCAGAGCCAACAGCCAAGCACTGTGCAACACGATCCTAACGCCAGATTCTTCGCAGGCACCAAGCCTGCGGAGGTATCTGCAGGAAAGGGCGGGGCAGGCTCTTGGCTTGAAGGTGCAGAAAATGACCTTCGTTATGGTGGAGAGTCTACAGTAGTTGGCAAAGTCATGCGCTCCCTTGGTGCGCCCGGTATTCGCAAGGGCGTATCTGAGCAAACTGGAGATTTAATTGGAGGTGCGGTTGAGGCTCCTGTGCATGCTGCACAAGCAACGCACGAACTAGTCACAGGGCATCCAATTAAAGCAGCGAACAAAACAATGCAGACACTTGGAGACGTTGCTTTGCCAGCAGCCGTGGTTGCTCCTGAGATGTTGCCTCTCATGACTCCTAGAATTGGCGGGGCAGTTGTAGGGTCAAAAGCTGCAGGAGCGGTCGCGCCCAGCATTACGGATGACCCTGATAAGCAGGAACTCATCTCTAACGCTGGAGGTGCAGTTGGAGCAGGGTCACCAGAAATATTAGAGCATGGGATGGCTCCTGCTATCAGAGGTGCTGCGAAGACGTACAACGCAGGTAGAGGTGTAGCAGAGAAACTTGCGCCTGTTGCGGGTGTGCTAGGAGCTGCCGAGCGTTTATACCATGGTGATCCTCGCGGAGCGGTGGAGAGTGCTGCAGGTGGAGGCGCTCTCAACTACGCTCTGAGGAAATTTCCAAAGGCTCCTGAGTCTCTCACGCGCTTTGGTTATAAGTCCATGCTTCCTGAAGAGCCTGCCGACACAATACCTTTACGCAAAGGCACAGAACCTGCAGCATCTTCAGACACCATACCGTTGCGCCCTGATAAGCCTACTGCTCCAGCAGAGCCGACAAAGACTTTGCCAAAGCCTAAGACTTATTCAGAGGCGCAAACAAGGCATGTGCTAGGCGATGTTGTCACAGACAAGCTGAAGAGTGCTGAAGGTGGGGGAGACGCATTGCAGCGTCTATCAAATGGTTCGCACCAGCAATACGCTGACTTGGCGAATGCATTGGACGTTAAGAAGCCAAAAGCTCTCGCGGCTAAGAATGGGCCAGATTGGACAGCTACGGAACTCCGTCGCTCTTCACTGACTCACGGCAAAGAGCTTAACCCTCTCAAAGAGCAAATTGCTCGGCACATGGTGGAGAACCACAGCCCGACCGAGATTCTACAGCATACCGAGCACTGGGTTAACCCTGATGCGCAGCCGATCAAGCCAATGTCTTCGCTCACGGAGAAAGTCATGCAAAGTTTAAACCTTTCGCCAGAAGCAAAGAATCAAATGCGAATGTCAGGCGTTAGCGACACAGAGGCGCAAAGCCTTCTCTCTAAGCTGTCCGCTAGGCAGCTCGAAAATCTCGGCAATAAGCAAGCCTAAAACTAATCACCAATTCCTAAGGTCATTCCTTGGGATAGCCGTGGAGGACTCTGCCCATACGGAGTTCTCCGCGCATTCTTACGGGAGAACAAAAACAATGAAAGACTCAACTAAAAAGTGGCAGGATGAACTTGAGGCGCGTGTGAGGTTTAACTCCGCAATCGCGCTAGAAGAGCACCAGCGCCGCGTGGAACGACTAAGGCAAGTCCTGTTGCGTGCTGAGCAATTTTCTTACCTGCCGTATGATCGTGCGCTTGTCCGTTTACACAAAGAGCAAAGCTTTTTGATTCGCAATCAAATGGAATATCTGCGCGTTCGTAGTTTTGCAAACGCATGCCTGTCTGATGCCAAAGTGTTACCGTCGCATATCACGGCTGAAGAAGCAGCAGGCGCGTTAAAGGTATCAAATGACTTTCTTGCAATGAACGAGCTGTGCTTAGAGTGTGTAGGCGAGGCACTGGAGTTTGTGGAATCTGGTGATGCTGCGGAGTTGTTCACTGAATCAAGCGACGGCAGCACCCTTGAGATTACTGCAGAAACGTTGTGGGAACTCTGGTGCATTGATCCTACATTTAATTGTCTGCGATATATAGCGAAGCTGATTGCACGCAGTAGGCGTGAAACAGTTACAGCACTCAAACAGCACAAGCAACGCCTGAAGGAGAAACGCAATGTCTGAAGAACAACCACAACCCGAGCAGAAGACCGATGCGCTATCAAAGACGGAGCCGCGCCTAGAGAAGATTACAAATCCTGATGGGCAGTCCCAAAGGCTTGCTGCGCGCAACCGTACAGGTCAATTTGAAAGGCGTGCAACCATACTGGCAGCAGACACCGCCAAGCGGATCACTAAGCTTGCGTACACACCCGACGCTGAAGGCAAAACAGTAATAGACAAAGTGCTCGAATCACAACTTACAGTTGCTTCAAAAAATGACTCAGCGAAAAATCTCGGGCAGGTATCTCAACTACTCGAAACGATAGATGAATTTAGTGGCCAAAAAATGGCGCGCATGAAGGCTGCAAAAGAACCCGAGCAACCATTTCAGATTAGAACTATTTTTATAACCATGCCCGACGTCCCTATGGCGAAAGAGCCAACGCCTTCTCCTACGCAGCCATCATGGGCTAGACAAGAAATCCCTGTAGCAGAAGTGACGCACATTACCAACAATGCTGCCCACAAGACTACAACCCCTGCCAAGCCGATACGTGAGCGCAGGGTAGCGCAGATACCAAAACCTTATAACACGTCTTGGCGTCGCAAAGATGACGGCACATATTTATGACACTCGAAAAACTTGCAATCAAGCAGGAAGCAATGCGTGTGCGCGGTGTGCTGTCACCCGAAGAAGAAATACTTAAGCGTAGGAAATACCAACGCGAAAGGTGCCGAGCCAAAACCAAAGCCAAGCGCATTGAGAAGCGTGCTGCTGATGCCAAAGCTAAACGCGATGGCAAAGCTGCAAAGTTGGAACAACGTGCGCTGAAGATCGCCGCAAAAGACCAACGTGCTGCAGCAAGGAACGCACCATCTAAAACAGCACAGCGAGACATTGACGTATACAACATTGGTCTGCGCGCCGGATTCGAACGCGGACGCGCCTTCGAACGAACGCAAGGACGTAACGCCCCTGCACCTGCCGTGATCTAACCTTGGCGTTGGCAAGCCAGCAGTCTCAATGGGCCCTGCTCTGGTGACAAGTTCGTGGTCTCGAAGGGCAGGACAGGTATATAATGCGCCAGAAAGTGAGCCATCGGAACTCCCGATGAAGATGCTTATCTTCAATGGAATCGCCGAAAACGACGGCAAGCCTTTTCGATTAAGCCTTGATTCAGCTTCCATTGTTTCGATAGAGGAGAATTCAAACATAGGAGACGCCAAGACTTGCATTTTGCGCGGCCGTAAAGGTGAAAGATATTGTGTCAGGGGCGATTTCGCAAGTATCAGTGAGCAAGTAAGTCCGAAGAAGACGCGCTGGTCTGGATTCAAAGAGTTTCTAAACACTAAGTTGGGTACGTTTACCTTGACGGCGATTTTCATTACTGGTGGCGGTGCTTTGATAAAGCAAGCCATCGAACAATACTCTGAACGACAGCAGACAATAGCCCACGAAAGGAGTCTGCTCGTCGAGTATGACTCGCGGGTCTCACAGATGAGTTCCGTTCAAAGTGAGATCAGTCAAGCCCAGGTACCATTTGACAAAGGGAACGTAACTCTATGTCTCTGGTGGCTTGTAAAGGGCAGCACAAACGGAACCTGCAACGCTGGTACACCCCTTCCTCCTTTAGTAGATATCGTGAACCAGTTGACCAATATGAATATTGGCGTTGATCCGGCAGGCGTGTTGAGGACGATCAGCGACATGTCGAGCTTCATTGGCGCAGAAACCGTTCCGACCCCTCAAGGGGCCAGACAAATCTATCCACCAGAGCTTCTGGACCAGAGGCTTAACAGTCTCCGTGCCTACAGCAAAGCAGCCTGGAAAAACGTCCGATAACCCGCATACTTCGCCATTACACTCAAAATCCACCGGATCGGTGTCCGATACGTGGAACCTGCCAGCCCTGTCCGCAAGGTCGAGTTCAAACTAATACATCTAACCTCAGCATCAAACCATGCCCTGTCAGGGTTGGCCTTCGGGCTGACTCCGACAGGGCTATTTCTGTTTGTGGCCACGCAGCCCGCCAAGGGACTTGCCATGCTCACGCCTGTACGCTTAAATCCGCGCTGGAGCCATAGAGCCTACATAAGAGGACAGAGACCAAGCGAAGCACCAAGCCCCAGCCATGGGTTTGCCATGCCGTGCCAAGCCCTTCCCAAGCTCAGGCAACTCATTAAATCGATAAATGGCTACTTTTCTATTACAAACTAGCTTTAACCCATGTGTTTGCCAAGGGTTACCAATGCTCACACCCAAGCCTTGTCCATTCTAAATGGTGAGCCTTTGCCATGCCATTACCAAAGAAGCTGCATTGAAAGTATGCAAACTGTTAATTACTAAGCACTTGCTATGTATACCATGCCCCGGTATAGCATCTACCAAGCATAGGCCTAGCTCCCCGCCACTGTATCAAGTTGAGAATTGCTCCGTAGGAGGGCATCCCATGGCATCCCATGGGTTTTTCCCTTATCTTCGCCCCTGCCTTCGCTGTCCTATCGCCCTGCGCATACTGAGCCTGCTGCTGAGCGATCTGCCAAGGGTTGACCCGTAAGCTGATGCCATGCTAGGCGTTCGCCACAGAGGCTCTAATGAGATTCCACTCCGAACCGTCCGACATAGCTGTTTGTTGGGAGGCAGGACCTACGCGGAGCGGACGCCCTGTACGAGCTTGTGCGCCCGGTAACGTCCAAAGGTGGTACCTTCGTAATGTGCTTTGTTTGCTTATAGATGGCTTTTTCTGTAGAAAATGATATGCTGGTCCTATGAAAGCCACAGCGTTCGCATACCTCAGAGTCTCAGGTCGCGGCCAAGTTGATGGCGATGGGTTCCCACGGCAACGCGCTGCAATCACGGCCTACGCGATGGCCCACGACATCACAATTAAACAGGAGTTCACTGAGAAGGCAATCAGCGGAACCAAGGACTTGGAAGAGCGTCCTGCATTATCGGCCCTGCTCGTGGCTCTACACGCCAACGGGACGAAACTGGTATTGATCGAAAAGCTAGATCGTCTAGCGCGTGACCTGATGGTGCAGGAATCGATTATCGCAGACCTGAAGCGCAGCGGGTTCGATGTCATCTCTGTCGCTGAGCCGGACCTTTGCAGCGATGATCCCAGTCGCACACTTATGCGCCAGATGATGGGCGCATTCGCTCAGTACGAGAAAGCCATGATCGTGGCAAAGTTACGTGGCGCACGGCAACGCAGCAAAGCGAAGACCGGACGCTGTGAAGGCCGCAAACCGTATGGCGCAATACCAGCAGAGCGCGAAGTGATTGAGCGCATGTTTAAGCTCTACGAAGAAGGTGCTGGTTACACTGCGGTTCACAAGTATCTGAATATGGAAGGCGTGATGGCTCGTGATGGTGGACCTTGGTCTGCTGCTACAGTCATGCGTATCATGAAGCGTCAACCTCAGCGACTGACTAGGGCAACTGCAATGGAAGCACTCATCAGCAATGGGTCTGTCAAGCCTGTGGCCGAACTCACAAAGCTACTTAGCAAGGTGGCGAAGTAGCTCTGCATCTGCCTGACCATCCCTTAGCGCATGCCATGCGCACTCGCTCAGCGATTCCCACAACTCAGTTGAGAGTTACTCCCTCCCAGTCTTGAACAACAACGCCTAGCCTATTCTCCCTAAGCACAAGTCAGGCCCATGCTTATTGGCAAAATCGATGCCCGGTCATGCCCCCCTTTTGACCACCCTATGGGAAAACCTCGGGACGGTCGTCTAGTATTTATCCTTGCGTCCGTGCGAGGCTCATGCGTGGCGATCCGCAGAGCAATTCCCTTGGCAAAATCCTGAGCACTTCGCAGAGAACCACACCCGGCTTTTCCCAGAGTGAGCCCACAGAAATTTTCCCGGCTCATCTCCGTGCGAGGCTCAACGTCGGCCCGGTCAGTTTGTAGCCAGCGTTGACGTTCTCTACTGCCGAGACTACTCTGCTCCCATGGGTGACTCGGGTCCGTCCATAAATATCAGCGCCGACGCCATTGAGTACGCAGAGCAGAAGTTTCTGAAGCTGTTTGGGAAGGACAGCGAAAGCAAAGAACTGGCAAATTGGTTCAAGGGCTTACAGCAAACGGCTCTGACTCAAACCGTGAGTGTCCATTGCTTGGGCATGCGGAACCCCTTGCCTTTCGACAGTATCTATCAGCCGAATCGAATCTTGGTCTGCCCAGATGAGAATGATCCGGTGGATGCGGAGTCTTCCTTCGCTCATGAAGATCGGGTCAGCCGCTCCATCTTGCGCGGACTCAACCAGAAGCCGATCACTGTTGAGGAATTCCTCAAGCGAGATCAGGACGCTCTGATTTTTGGCTTCCCCGGTTGGGGCAAGACAACTTTCCTGCACCACATCTTCCGCTCAACCTTCAAGACAGACGACATCTTGCCTGTACTAATTAGCCTCCGTCGCCCGACCGCCGTTGATGATCTCGAACGTTACGTGGACGCCTGTTCGCGCATTCAAAAGAAACAGCACAGGGCTTGCACGCTGCTACTTGTAGACGGCTACGACGAGATCAATCACGAACAGCGGAAACGAGTGGCAGAAGCTCTACTGAAATTCCAAGCGCAACGCGCCGGGAAGTTCTATTTGACATGCCGCGAATACTACCAAGTCGCTCCGCTAAACGTCCCTGAGGTGCGTCTCGACCGCTTCACAAGAGATGATCAAATCAGTTTCGTAAAAGTGTTCCTCTCGAATTTTTCGATCATGCGCGACGATGCCGAGACTGTAGTGAGCCAGTTGGAGGCTCGTGGCTTCAAAGGGTTTTTATCTCATCCTTTGCTGTTGACCCTTGCTTGCATTGTCAGAACAAGCTCTACCAGCCTTCAACCTCGCAGTGCGTTGCGCCTGTTGGAGCGTGCTCTGGAGGTGCTCTGTATCAATTGGGATGAACATAAACATGTTGACAGGGCAAGTACAACACCACTGGATGGCAGTGATCGTGTTCGATTACTCAAGCAAATTGCGTATCGAACTACGTCGCCTTTCGTCAGGCAACAAAAGGCAGAGGAGATCGCAAAACGAGAATTGATGCGACGTGGATGGGAAAAAGTAGAGCCAAGAACGGCATTGCTTGAAATCGCACAATTCTACGGCGTTTTCGTCCCTGCTGAGGACGGCTACGAGTTCGTACACAGGACCATCCATGACTTTCTCGCTGCGAAACAATGGGTAGAGTCTGGAGACTTTGCAAAACAGCGTAGCTTTGACTGGAATGCGCGCACTGGTTATGCAGCGTGCCTTATCGATGACGCGACAGACGTGCTCAAGAAAGCACTTGAGACGCATCATGGATTGCCGACAGCCACCGAGATCATAGGAAACTATGCAGCCTTCAATTATCCGATTATTGCGGAAGCGGTTATCAAGTACTTTTATGACTTTGGGAGCGTTGTATATTACAACCGTCGTGATGAGTTGGAAAGAGAGAGGTATTACGGTCAGCGGATCGAGGGGCAACTGAGCAGTGATTTCATCAGATTGGCAAACGCAGAGTTTCTTGACTTCCTCGTTAGGCGCTGCTGCGAACCTAACACCGAAGTGTCGAATCTTCTTGTCGCTTATGCAGTGACAGAGCTTTACGCGAGAATGTTGAAGTTGCAGCCAGCAACGTATGACAAGGCAGTCGCAGCGTACGGAACCGAGCTGATTATTTTCGCCGTTCCGGGCGCAAAGGAAACTCAGCTAAAACTTCTTAATCCTGTTCTTGAAAACAGAATGAAGGATTACAAACGTACCGCTGGCTAACCCTTCTAGAAATCCACAGAGTACAATCCGCCTCGGGAGGAGACCCCATGGACTTGCGAAGGGTCTGCATACACGAAGCTGGTCACTTCTACTTGGCCTTCAAATTCCGTCCGGCCAGAGCAGTCAGTATCTGCATTTCTAAACAGGTTCAGATCGACCATATCACTGGGGATGAATATGTGTCTGTCGGTAGAGCCGTAACGTATGAACCACGAGACGGCCTGCCCAAAGTGGCAGTGACCATGCGTGCAGCCGGGTTAGCCGCTGAGAGTCTCGTCTACAACGAATCCTTTGACGATCTAATGCAAAATCCGGCAGTCCTACGGAGCGTCAAGACGGACATGGACAATGCCAAACTCGACCTAGCGAAGGGAGGCATCCATGTGACAAACGAACAGGAGTTTGTTTCTGATTATTGGCGCGTGGGATTCTACGACGCGTTGGGGGTCTTGAAGCGCAGTCAAGATAAATTGGAATGTATCTCAGATCACTGCTTCGGGAATCTTGACCGAACAATCCTGAAGGCTGAGCTTGTGGAGAAGTGCCAGCTCTAGGTTTACGTTCTTGAGGTGCAGCCGAAAACTGTCCGGCTTTCCCTTCCCCGATAAATCAGTGACGTTTGCGTCGCCGCTTAAGCCTTAGGAGCTTTAGCTCTTCGACCTCGCTGGCTGCTTTCCAAGCGGCTTCGTCCCCCTTGGGAACGTAGATTTCACTGATGTCTGTTGCCTTTAGCGCCCTCCTGAGCCTAGCCTCGAAATACCTGCCGATGGCACGTCCGGCTATCTTGGGATTCTTTCTGTATGCCATTAGCTGTTTAGCCAAAACGCTAGGTGATTTCTTGATTTTCCAAGATTCTGCGTGATCGCCTTCATCTCTGCGAATGGCATCTCCTAACGTCTTCACGTCTCCGCTGAACACTACCAGATGATCGCGGACTTCCTTGTGGTCAACCACAACAACAACGTCACCATAGGGTGTCAGATCGGAGTTGCTGGCAGGGAATCCTTGAATCCGGGCTACCATTGACGTAAACTGCTTCGTAGCCCTAATTTTGGCCATCTTGTATGCGGCACGAACGCTCTTCTTAACGTCTTCGCCCTCCAACGCAGTCTCAATGTTCTGCTTCTCATCTTCATCAAGCTCTTCTTCATCCGAAGGGTCAGACCCCAACAACACCTCTCCTAAGTCTTCTGAATCGGTGGCCTCCTGTTTCTCGTCGGTTGCGTCTGGGATTGCTTTTTCGTCTTTGGCGAAGTACTGGTATCCTTTGTCCTTGCTCGTCAGGTAGTGAAGCTTGCTTGCCTTTATGTTTAAGGTAATCACTACCTTGCCCCGAGTGGGTTGAGGGAACTCATCTGTAGAAATGTTTATCTGATTGCTCATTGGGTTGCTCGTTCACAACGATACGCCGACGCAGAGTCCTCAGTACTTTACCAGATTGGGCAGTATGTCGATAAACTCCTTGACGCGATATCGCGTGTCCTCGGTGCTCGCCTCTCTCCATTGAAACCATCGCTCCCCATTCCAAAACCCAAGTAGATATTTGGGGTCGATTATTCCTCGCACCTCGATTTCCTCGGTATGCATGTTATCCCGCCCAAAATATGAGAACAGACGCTGGTCAGCGATCTGCTCGATAGCGCGAAAAAACTCTTCGGAGGAGAGGCAGAAGTCCTTCCGATAGTATTCGTAAAACTCGCGTGAGCAAACGATCTGCTCTGTGATCTGATCTGCTGTAAGGTGACTTTTTCCAGCAGGTTGGGCTGCCTTGCTGATGAGTTCGCGCAGCTTAGACTCGCTGCGGATGTCTACACCGCAGTATTCACCCCCATCCACGATGATCTTCGTGAAATCCACCGCTTCGCCGATGTCCTGATCAAAAAACAGAATGTCTGGCTTCTGAAGAACCGAAGGATCAACGAGCAGACCTTTACCGAGACCATAAGGCCAGCTAAAGTTGGGAGGCTTTACGAAGACATATTGCGTTCGCTCCAGAGCAGCATCGTACCAGAAAGAGTTGGTCTTGTACTTTGCAATTAGGCCTACGGTTTGCATCGACTTTATATCTTCCTCGCAACAATTCGTTGTTCCGTGCATCAACGGCCACTTCCGCAGTTCGGTGGCATCCACTTTTAACCGCATGCTCGACGGAATGGATACATTCTCTCTCAAGCGAAACATAGAGTTTCCTACTTAGCATTTTTCGATTCGGCCCGATTTAATTCGATGTCCGCATTCGACAGTCATCGAAGTCACCAGTAGGTACGCTGGAATCAATGTGCGACTTGCATCGCTTTGCGAGGACGCCTGTCAATCTTAGGTGCTACTGACCTCTCTTTCTTGATTCGCTCCAGCAGCACAGACGCAGGTTCATAATCTCGGCCTTCCCGTCGAGCCAGCTCAGCTTCAATGAGGACGAGTTCACCACGGAATGCTTTTGCAAGGATGGATTGGGTGAGTTTATCGGCTCGTCTCCAGCTCCTCTGACACTGAGCTTCGACCTGATTGGCTAGAGCGAACAGAGCTTCGACGCGGCGAACAATTTCCCGTTGCTCCGCTGCAGGCGGGAAAGGCAAAGGCAGTCCGCGAAGTCGTGCAGCCTTAATACCTACCGCCGCTGAGCCCGTGGCGTTCAGCCTTACCAAACCTTGGAAGAGCGAGGACATCATGAAGAACAGAAAACAACGCGTTTCGAGTGGATGCCACGGCTGGAGAGTTATAATTCTCTGAGCCAACGCGAACTCATCCACTCTGTCGTTCAATGCAGCAAAACCCATCGTGTGGCCTTCCGTAACAAACAAGATGTCACCTGTCTTTGGGAACCCTCTACTCATCCAGTCGCGATAGGTCTTGTCAGATACATACTCCACAGGCTCGTCGGAGAGATAACCTTTTTCGACATTCTTTGCACTAATTAGCCTTTTCCCGCGCTCCGACTTCTTCGGTGATTTGCCCCTGTAGTCGATGAACCTGAACAAGTCGGCAAGCGAAGCTATCGCCCAGTCGTCGGGTACTGTCTCGATTAGCACATCATGACCTTCGGTTGAATCGGCTCCTGACTGCTGCTTTCGCCCCTGCTTGTCAGCAACTATCGTTTCAAGCTCGTCTCTCGCCGTGTTTCTACCGACATTCTTGCATCTCCATTCTTTCGTTAGCTTCCCAGTGGTTGCTGCATCGAGTACCCCTTGGCGAAAGCGTTTGAGGATCGCAGAGACTCGGGAGATGTGGTTGCGTGCAGAATTGACGCTCGGCAGTATTCTCTTTATTTGGGTGGCAATCCGGCGTTGCTCAAGGGCAGGAGCTAGAAGTACAGGTATTACCTTTGCCCGACTCCCCGAAATCTCCACAAAAGTCGAGCCACTGCCCATCTGCTCGATATAGGGCATCACTACTGTCCGGCTAAATGTTGAAGAGAATCAACTGGTTGACATTTTCGGCGGAATCGGCACCCGCCCCGAGGGGCTGAAGGGCGGATAAAATGGGCGTTTTCTCGAAAAGCGTTACGCT
>Ga0187887_10000968_pt1 | contig 26001 bp, 19 predicted proteins | sample June2016WEW_7_10_FD_132977 | JGI IMG/M metagenome (GOLD analysis project Ga0187887, IMG submission 132977) | Peatland microbial communities from SPRUCE experiment site at the Marcell Experimental Forest, Minnesota, USA - June2016WEW_7_10 | ecosystem: Environmental > Terrestrial > Soil >... | reverse complement strand
TAGCCTGCATCTAAGCTGACAAAACTGACAGTACCTCCCCGCTGTCAATCCTCATAGGCTTCACTGGAAAGAGGTTTCGATGCGAATCAGGAACGTACTACCATCAGCCTTGCTTCTGAGTTTTGTGGTCTGGTGCACAGCGTGCAAAAGCACGTCGTCAGCGCCAGCTTCGCCTGACACGAACTCCTCTCAGACCTCATCGAATTCATCCGCGCCTGCTGCGTCCTCGGCGGGTCCGTCCTCGGCAGCCACGTCCTCCGCTACAACGCCTCCACCCAACACTCCGGCTTCGCCCGAACCCCAGGCTCCGCCCACCGAAGCCGCGGCTCCGGCACCGCCCGTCGAGCCCACATCCCCGCCGCCGCCCGCCCCGGTCGTCATCCCGGCCGGGACGACCCTTCGGGTCAGACTCGTGCAGGCGGTGGGATCCAAGATCAGCAACGACGGCCAGAGTTTCGACGCGACGTTCTCTTCTCCGGTGGTGGTCAAAGGCGTGACAGTGATCCCCGTCGGCACCAGGGCTCTCGGAACCGTGACCGAGGCCCACGCTTCGGGACGTTTCAAAGGCGGAGCAACCCTCAGTCTCCGGTTGAACAGCATTCGTCTGAACGGTGCGACCTACTCGATTCGCACCGCAACGTACGCTCAAACCTCAACGGGTAAGGGCAAGCGAACGGCTGCGATGGTCGGCGGCGGCACAGGCGGAGGAGCCTTGATCGGCGGAATCGCTGGTGGCGGCAAAGGCGCCCTCATCGGCGGCCTCATCGGTGCTGGCGCGGGCACAGTCGGCGCTGCGACCACCAACCGCGACATCACCCTCCCCTCCGAAACCATTGTCCATTTCAGTCTGTCGTCTTCGCTGAAGTTGAGCCCCACCGCCTAGCTCATTCCGTAGACGGATTGCGTTGCCGCGTGGCGCGAGCCTCGGCCGCGTCGTTCTTCCCTGCGTCCTCTCCAGGTCCGTCGAGGTAAACGAACTCCGTCGGCCCTGCAAAGCCGCTGCCCGATGCTTCGACGATCTCCGTGATCTCCAGCAATAGCTGTTCGCGGATCTCGTAGAAGGTCAGTGTGGCTCCCGTCAAGACGTAGAGATGAATTTCGATCTCCATGCCGCGTTCCCCAAAATCAACGAGGCGGATACGCTTGCTGTTTTGCTCGACTCGTTGATGGTTCGCAACGAGCTCTTGAATTTTGGAAAGCACGAACCGGAGTTGCGCCGCGGTTGCACCATAACGCAGGCGCAGTCTCGTCTCCATCAACGTTTTTCTGCGCGTTCGGAAGTTTTCGATGTTCGACTGCGCGAGTGCTCCCGCTGGAACTGACAGCAGGCTCTGATCGTCCGTACGCAGTTTTACAGAGCGCAGCGTAATGTCCTCAATGTAGCCGAGCCGGTTGGAGATCGAACACCGGTCGCCGACGGCCAGCGCGTTGTCCATCAGAAGAAATATCCCGCCAAGAATATTCTCAATCGACTTTTGCGCACCCAGTGCGACCGCGACGCCTCCAATTCCGACGCCAGCCAGGGCGGTCTTCGTGTCCACGCCCAACACCGTAAGGATCGCGAAGATCGCCACCACCACCAACAACACGTTCATCAATCGCTCGCCCAGCAGCATCAGCGATCGTCTATTCGTCTCGCCTTGAACCCACGCGACCGTGCTCGCCCGTTCGAAGAGAAGCTTCAGCACGCGGCGAATCAGCCAGGTCACCCCAATGAGGATAAGAACCGATATCGCTCGCTTATAAGCAAGCCGGAAACTCAGGGAAAAACCGAGCGTCTGCACGGTGAGCAGATGAAAAACCAGCAACACGAGAAACGTTACAGGCCGCCGAGTCTCGCTGAGCCATGCTTCAAGGCGTCGTTTGACGTCGGCATGGACGGCCGCTCGCTCAATGGCAGCCCGAGCGACTCGCACAACCAACCACATCAACCCCAGCGGAAGAAGGATCGAAGCCGCCCAGACGAGCCATTGCGCACCCGAGAACCCTAGAAATGCGTGCTCGACCAGAACCGGCGGCATCATCCGGTTAACCCAGGTCTCTTCCAGCAACTCATACATCTCTGGTACCTGGCCGAGCGTATCCGAGGAAATCAGCCAGATCTGGCCCGACTCCGCGTCGCTTACGCGGATGAGGATGATGTCCAGTTGCTGCGGTCCAATCTTCAGCGACCCAACGTCTTCGCGGTCCAGCGGGAGACCGTCATTCACGTCGCCCGTGGGCTTATCACTGATGCTCTCGATCGAATGAACGTAGTAACGGTCCATCAGCTCGTTGAGCTGTCGAGCCACGGTCTCCGCGTTAGCCGTTTGCGCGGCCGGGACTTGCATGAACCTGACGGCGCCAGCGAAATCCCCCCGTTGCGTAGCCCGAATGAAGCCGGTCACGGTGCCCCTGGGCGTAGTTCGGCCAAACGGATCGACGTGAGTCTCGGAGGGCGCGCTCGGTATCGCAGGCGTCGCCAGGTGGGGCAGTTGCGCAAACACATGCGCGCACAGGAACAAGAGCAGCGCCGCAGCCAGCCTTCCCTGCCGCGTCCTCCACGGACCGCTTCTGATTCTCAACCCCATCGCAAAGCTCCTCCGCCCGCACCACCCCGTTGGTAAAGCATAGGTTACTCGAAGCCGCTCCGCACCATCCGCCGGTCCCAGTGAAACCTTCCGGTAACCGGCGAACGCGAGCACGCCCCCGGTCGAGTCAAGACCTTCGCCAGTTGCATCCAATCATTGCTTCAGAGAATCGAGGAATTGCCGCCCACAAGATTTTCAATTGCGCGGTAGGGTCGCCGCGCATTTCGAACCCTGCGACGGATACGAATCCACAAATATATCCTGGCTGCTCCCAAAGATCGTAAATATTTTAAAATGAATAAGATATGGCAGCGTTTATCTCGCTTTACCCCTAATAGGCACCCACTTCCATATAAAATTCCCTTTCGATTTTTTTACACTTAAGGAGTTTATGAGTAACCTGCAAAGTATTTTGATGGGTAAGAACGACCCCAACAATTTGGAACGGATCCATGCAGTTCCGCCAGGAACCGTCAGCAAATGAGCGCGCACCACCCACTGCGGATTCTTTCGCTGGAAGATGATCCTCGCGTTGCCGAGCTGCTCTACGAGTCGCTTGCGGCAGAAGGCATTGCGTGCGAATTCACCCGCGTCGATACCCAGGCTGCCTTTCTGGCTTTCCTTGAAAACGGCTCAGTCGATCTGATTTTGGCGGATTATTCTCTTCCATCCTTTGATGGCCTTTCCGCGTTGAAACTAGCAAGGAGCGTCCGCCCGGATCTCCCGTTCATTCTTGTTTCCGGGGCGCTGGGGGAAGAGGTTGCGATTGATGCCTTCAAACTTGGCACTACGGATTATGTTCTGAAATCCCGCCTGTCAAGGTTGGGACCCTCCGTACGCCGTGCCATGCGTGAGGCCGACGAGAGAGCGGAACGCAAGCGCGCCGAGGAGGCGCTCCGCCGCAATGAGGCGTACTTAGCCGAAGCACAGACACTGAGCCACACAGGCAGCTTTGGCTGGAACGTTTCCAGCGGAGACATCTATTGGTCGGAAGAAACCTACAAGATCTTTGGACTTGACCGAAACGTTTCGCCAACAATCGAATTCATACTTCAACGAACTCATCCCGAAGATAGAGATGGCGTGCAGCGGGCCCTCGACCACGCAATCAGGGAAAACATAGATTTTCGTGTTGAGCATCGTGTGCTGATGCCGAATGGTGAACTCAAGTACGTTCTTGCGCTGGCTCGCCCGTCGAAGCCCACACCCGGCGACCTCGAATTCATAGGCGCCGTGACAGACCTCACAGACCGTAAATTCGCCGAGGCGGCCCTGCGCCGCAGCGAGGCTTACCTGGCGGAAGGACAGAAGCTAAGCTTGACCGGAACCTGGGCTTGCAATATTGCTACTCGAGAGATGATCCATTGTTCCGAAGAACTGCGTCATTTGTTTGGTCTCGATCCAGATAAGGTCGAGATACCTTCACTCGAGGATCTCTTTCAGCGTATGCATCCGGATGATCGAGGCCCGAACATGGAAGGTCTCGACAGAGCCATACGCACGGGAGGCGTTATGGACGGTCATTTCCGGGTAGTTCTTCCGGAAGGGACCACTAGATACATGTATGGGATAGGTCACCCTCTCGTCAAACCGTCCGGCGACACTGGCGAATACGTGGGCGCCGTAATGGATGTCACCGCAACAACGCAGTCTGAAATGAAGCTTCGGGAGAGCGAGGCATACCTCGCAGAAGCGCAGAGGCTCAGCCATACCGGCAGTTGGGCGTGGAATCCAGATTCGGGCGAAAACAGATACTGGTCCGATGAGTGCTTCCGCCTGCTGGGCTTTGACCCGGCAGATGGGATGCCGCCGTTCGAATCATTTACTCAACGCATCCATCCGGAGGACCAGCCTATCGTTGCGGAAGAGTTAGAGCGGGCAACGCGCGAACGCGACGACTATGAGGTGGAATACCGGCTCTTTCATCCCGGTGGCGAAATCAGACACATCCACGTGGTTGGGCATCCGGTGCTCAGCCCATCCGGCGATCTTATTGAATTTGTGGGCACTGGAATCGATGTCACCGAGCGCAAAAAGGCGGAGGAAGAACGTGAACGATTGCGCCAGGCACAGGCGGACCTTGCGCATGCGAACCGCGTAACCACTATGGGCGAGCTCACCGCCTCGGTCGCGCACGAGGTGAATCAGCCGATTGCAGCCTCCCTGACGAATGCGAGGACTTGCCTGCGCTGGCTGGCTGGCGATACTCCCAACGTCCATGAGGCGCGTGAAGCCGCGATGAGAATCGTTCAGGACCAAACGCGCGCAGCCCAGATCATTAGCAGGATTCGGCTGCTCTTCAAGAAAACGACGACCCCGCGTGAGTTGGTGGATATCAACGAAATCATTCGCGAGATGAACGTTCACATGCACGGAGAGATGACTCGATACTTCATTTCCCTTCGAGCGGACCTCTCGGCAGATCTTCCGCAGGTCATGGGAGATCGCGTGCAGTTGCAGCAGGTGATGATGAATCTCATCATGAATGCCGTCGATGCAATGGCTGAGGTGCAAGGCATCCGTGAGTTGATCATCCACTCGCAACACGGGAAAGACGGGCAAATTGTGGTGTCGGTTAGCGACACCGGTGTAGGGATAACGCAGGAGTTTGCCGCCCACCTGTTTGATGCCTTCTTCACTACCAAACCCAAGGGCACCGGCATGGGACTACGAATCAGCCGCTCCATTGTTGAAGCGCATGGAGGCCGATTGTGGGCGACAGATCGTGCGCCGCGCGGTGCGAGCTTCTACTTCACTTTGCCCACGACCAGCGCACAGGAGTGATGCCATCCTGGCCGCTGATAGCCTTAATACCAATGTATGATTGCACCCCCTCGAGCGATCGCGCATCCTTCTTACATGGGCGATCAATTACGGAGCAAAATCGTTGCAGTTGTCGATGACGATGATTCGGTGCGCACGGCAATTCAGGGTCTCCTGAAATCGGTAGGGCTGCCGGCACGAGCCTACGCGTCTGCAGAAGAGTTCCTGCACTCCGGACATCAACGCCAGAGTGCATGCCTGATTGCTGACATCAGGATGCCAGGAATGTCCGGCCTGGAGTTGCAGGCAAAACTGAACGCTGAATGCTGCCAAATTCCAACGATCTTCATCACGGCACACGGTGATCAAGCGATGCGTCTTCAGGCGATGAGAGCAGGCGCGGTGGAGTTTCTCTCAAAACCGTTTGACGACGAGATTTTGATTGACAGTGTTCGCGCCGCTCTCGAGCGTTGAGCTGACAGCAACCTGCACGCGAAGAACATTGGAGGTTCGCCATGAGTACATCCGACAAATTTGAGCGTACGAACGACGGTTCCCTATCGCGCAAATTCGAACAGCTCATCGGCAGCAGCCCCGCGCTCGAAACCGTTCTTGAACAGGCAAGTCGAGTCGCGCCCACTGGTTCGACTGTCTTGATCCACGGAGAAACGGGCACGGGCAAAGAATTGATCGCTCACGCCATTCACAATCTCAGCTCGCGGTGCGGACGACCGTTCATCAAACTAAATTGCGCTGCCATCCCTCTGGATTTACTAGAGAGTGAACTCTTCGGTCACGAAAAGGGCGCGTTCACCGGAGCGATTGCGCAAAAGCTCGGACGCTTCGAAATGGCCGATAAAGGCACGCTCTTTTTGGATGAGGTGGGTGACATTCCGCCGGCGCTTCAGCCTAAACTCCTGCGTATTTTGCAGGAGCAAGAATTCGAGCGACTGGGTAGCAACCGGACACAACACGTGGATGTTCGTCTCATCGCTGCAACCAACCGCGATCTCCCTGAGATGACAAAGCAGGGTGAGTTTCGCAGCGATCTGTACTACCGTCTGAACGTATTTCCAATACTCCTACCGCCGTTACGTGCCAGGGGCGAGGACATTCCGGCCTTAGTAAAGCATTTTGTCGAGTTATCCGTCCGACGGACCGGCAGACAAGTCGATCACATTCCTCAAGAGACGATGGCTGCGCTCTGCGCATACGCCTGGCCAGGAAATATTCGCGAACTGCAAAACCTGATCGAGCGCGCTGTCATTCTCTCCAACGATGGTGTACTTCCCAATCCTCTTCCCACTGTTGAAACCGAAAATATATCGATTCCCGACGCACCATCCACGCTGAAGGAGCTCGAGCGCGATCTGATTCTTCGCACGCTGAAGGATCATCGATGGATGGTCGGCGGCGCGGATGGCGCTGCCGCAAAGCTCGGCCTGAAGCGTACGACCCTGATCGCCAAGATGCAAAAATTCGGGATCTCACGGCCTGCCACAAATTTTCGGGTCACGCACCAAGCCATAAATTAGGCATTCCGTTCGTTACGCGGCTTCCTCGCGCGCTCTTCCACAAATCGATCGGAACGAGTGATCCCGTTAGCCTTCAGCCCGCTGGCCTGCGTGGCGTGGATTGATGTCATCCCAAAAGTCATCGGGCAAGTTCACCACGATCGGTTCAGGCGTGCTGCGGACGACAACCCACTCGAAGGGGACGTTTCGCGAGGGATTAATCTCCTGGTGTGGAAGCCATGCAGGGACGAACAGAAAGTCGCCGGCCTGCGCCATTGCTTCGAATTCACCCTGGCCGCCCCAGCGAACCCGGCAAGTCCCGCTGAGCACATAGGTGATCGTGTATTGCTCACCATGGTGGTGTATTCCCGTGCGTGCTTCGGGCTCTACCTTGAAGAGCCCTCCCCACATCGGCGAAACAATGCCGCTCCCGGGATAGATTGCTGCGGTACGCTTCGATCCGGCTGTTTGTGCGGTGGCGGAATTGAAGTGGTCTGGTCGAACGACGCGAATCGATGAAATCTCCATATTTCCTCCTTAACTCTGCTTCCGCGGGGCGAGGATTCCTCGCGCAATCCAATTCATCATGAACAAACACCATTGGTTTCGGGAATATCCCGGAGATTGGACTGCTCGCTTGCGTGATGGATCATGAAGGGAGTTATGGCGGACAAATCAAGATCCCCCTTCTCCTCCACATTTGCGTCGAGAACGGATTTGGTCGCGCACGCCGCGGGCAGGTCGGCTCCGGCGGCTTTCGCCGTCTCTAAAATCAGATCCATGTCCTTGCTCATAAGCCGCAAAGGAAATTGCGGCGAGTAGTCACCGCTCTCGATCTTCTTGAACTTTCCGACAAGCGCCGGGGGAATCACAGCCGTCTTCGATAGAGCGTCCAACAGAACCGCTCTATCCAACTCCAGATGCTCACCCAGCGACACCGCTTCGGCAACGGCTTGCATTCCGACGCCGAGCAGGAGATTCACCACAAGCTTCATCTGAACCCCCGCGGCCCCGTCGCCCATGCGAAACCACTGCTTGGCAATGGACTCGTAGATAGGCGTGCATAGTTCAAAGGTGCTTTGATCTCCGCCTGCCAGCAGGGTGACCGTTCCGGCCTCGACTGCAGGCGCCGAGCCGGAGACAGGCAGATCGAGCAGCCTTAGGCCTCGCACGGACGCCTCGCTGTGGAGCAGTTGAGACAGGTCCGGAGAGATTGTGCTCATCTCAAGGATGATCGTGCCAGGCATTGCCGAAGCGAAGACGCCTCCATCGTCGCGGTAGACCGAGTCTACGGCTGCGTCGTTGGCCAGGGAAGAAAGAATCACATCCGAGCCGGCCACAAGCTCCACGATCGATCCCGCGACCGGGATACCGGATTCACTGAACTCTCTTGCCGTTTCAGGATTACGATTCCATGCTCGAATATTCCAACCGGCTGCGTGCAGGCGACGCGTCAGACGGCTCCCCATGATTCCAAGGCCTATGAATCCAAGTTTGACTTTATCTTTTTTCAATACGTCTGCTGGCATGGCTCCATCCATCTCCTTGTTGTGTGGTCGTGCTTAAATCAAGTCAAAAGCTGTTACGGTTTCTGCGGTAGTTGCGATGTATCCCAACCACCGCCGAGCGCTTTGACCAGGAGCACGCTGTCTTCGAAGCGCCGCTGGGTGATGGCAATGTCATTGAGTTGGTTTTGAAGCAGGGCGGTCTGCCAGGTAATTACCTGCAGATAGCTATCGACACCATCCTCGTAACGGATATTGAACAGGTCGAGCGACTGCTGCGCAGAGGCAGTGGCACCGCGCTGCTGGCCGGCCTCAATCTCGAGGTTATGCAGCGCGTTGAGATTGTCCTCCACCTGTTGAAAGGCGGTGAGCGTGGTCTGGCGGTACATGGCAACCGTACCGTCATACTGCGCGAGAGCTATGTTGGAGGTGGCGCGGCGGCGACCGTGATCGTAGAGTGTCTGGGAAGCCATGGGACCGACGGCGAAGAAGAGGCTCGGCCAGCTAAACCAGTTGACCGCCGAGGTGCCGAGGAAGCCGACTGCATTGGAGAGCGAGAGGGTGGGATAGTAGGCCGCCTGTGCGATCCCGATCTGCTCGTTCGCCGCAGCCATGGCGCGTTCGCTGGAAGCAATATCGGGGCGACGCTCCAGCAACTGCGACGGAAGCATGCCGGGAATGACGGGCAGCGTAGGCGCGGCAACCGTGATCGGGTCCGGCTGTAGCGTGAATTGCGCTGGCGGCTTGCCGATGAGGACCGCAATGGCGTGTTCGTAGGCGGCGCGGAAAATGTCGACGTTGGTGGCCTCGACCTGCGCTGTCTGGAGCAGGGTGCGCGCCTGGGTTACGTCCGAGAGCGGAGAGGCTCCGCCGTTGTAGCGATCCTCGGTGAGTTGCAGAGCGTTCTGGTAGGCAACGACGGTGTCGTTGAGCAGCTTGCGCTGGGCGTCGGCCGAGCGCAGATCGAGATAATCGAACGCCAGCTCCGCATGCAGCGAAAGCCGCGTAGTGGCGAGGTCCGCGGCGGAAGCCTGGGCCATTTCACCGGCCTGAGTGACGGTGCGACGAACCCGTCCCCAGACGTCGAGCTCGTAGTTGAGATCGAATGGAAGCTCGAAGGCGCCTTCACCGTTGTTGGGTTGCGGAACTGTAACGAGATACGGCTGATGGTTTGAGTAGCGGACGGCTCCAACGCTGGGAGAGGTCCCGATGGTCGGCGCCTCGGATGCCCTGTTGAATTTCACGGCGGCGCGGGCGGCGCGAAAGTTCGCTTCGGACTCCTTCAGGGTCTGGTTGGCTGGATCGATCTGCGCCTCAAGCGAATTTAATTGCGGATCGTTGAACAGCGTCCACCAGTCGCCCTTCAATTGCGTGTCGCTGGGTTGCGCGCGTTTCCACCCGTCGTCGGACTTGAAGTTTTCGGGCGGCGCTTCCTTGAATTCCGGCGCCATCGGAGCTGTGGGACGCACGTACTGCGGGCCCACACGGCATCCCGAGAGCGCGACCCCTAGTCCCACCATGAGCGAGATCATGGCGCAGCGTCGGATGCGTATGCCGGTCATGACTGCCCTCCCGCGGTAGCGACCTTGGGGTGCACCAGCATCCCGCTCGCCAACGAGTCCGAGGGGTCAACGATCACTGCGTCCGCTGGTGTAATGCCCGAGGTTACCTGCACAGCGTTGCCGAAATCCTGACCAATGGTGATCGGGACCAGCTGGACGCGGTCGTTACGTACGACGCCGACCCGAAGGCCTTCGGTGCGGAACAGCAGGGTGTTGGACGGAATGGTGACGGCCCCACTCGTCGGGGGCAGGTGGAAGTGGACGAACACGAAGGCTCCCGGACGAAGCAGTCCTTTCGCGTTGTCAAGATCCACTTCAACTCGGAGCGTGCGCGTCGATTGATTGATTGCATCGGCGTTGCGCACGATCCTGCCGCTGATCTTTTGATTGGGATTGGCATCCTGGGTCAGTATTGCCTCATCCCCGTTATGGATCGAGTCGGAGTCTACTTCGGGGACGGAGACATAGACGCGCAGCCGGTTGGATGCATCCAGATGAAACAGTTCACTTGGAGTGTTGGGACCGGAACCGGAGCTGGAGCCGGCAGTGATGAGGTCACCAATGTCGGTGTTACGTGCAGTAATGACGCCATCAAACGGCGCGATGATGCGCTCATAGCTCTGGAGCTGCTCAAGCCGGCGAACATTTGCGCTGCTGGCATCGACCGCAGCCTGTGCGGCGATGAAATTGCTTCGAGTCTGGTCTGCCTCCTGCTGAGAGACGGCATGCTTCGCCAACAGCGTATCCCACCGATTGGCGGTTACGCCAGCAAGGTTGGCGTTGGCTTGCATGCGCTCCAATTCGGCACGAGACTGGCTCAATTGCTGATCGATTTCGGGCGTTTCGATCACGGCGAGCAGATCGCCTTGGTGTACATGTGCGCCGATATCGAAGTACCACTTTTTCAGGTAGCCGTTAGTCCGCGAGTAGATAGGCGTATCCGTGAATGCCTCGACGTTGCCGGGAAGCGCGAGGTCGCCCGCTTTGATTCCCTGCTCTGGATGGATCACAGTGACCGTTGGAATGGACGCTTCGTCGGTTGCGATGGTCAGCCGTTTTTCACTGGCGGAACGAACGTGAAGTCCGTACACGATCGCCAACAGAATGGCAACGGCAACGGCGATAGCGACCGTGCGAAGGCCGCCAGGCTTCTCAGCCGGGGGCTTGGCGTGCGACGCATCTGCATGTGCGGGAGTGTCGTTCTTCCCGGTCGTCGGCAATGGGTGATCTTGTGTGCTCATCTCTTCTCCCGATCAAGCATTGGATTGCTTGAGCTCATGCATATTCCTCTTTGGAAAGCCCTTCCTGCATCGCCTGATCGCTCTGTCCTGCTCCATGAATCAGCGCGAAGACGCTGGGAACGAAGAGCAAAGTTGCGATAGTCGCACAGAACAGACCGCCGATTACAGCACGCCCCAGTGGCGCATTCTGTTCACCGCCATCGCCCAGTCCGAGCGCCATGGGCACCATGCCGATGATCATGGCGAGTGCCGTCATGATGACCGGACGAAAGCGCGTGGTGCCTGCTTCAATAGCCGCGCGTAGGGCGTTGCCGTGTTCTTCCAGGCGAATGGTCGCGAAGGACACCACCAGGATGCTGTTCGCCGTCGCCACGCCCATGCACATGATGGCGCCCATCAACGCAGGAACACTCAGCGCCGTGCGTGTGATGAAGAGAAACAGCACGATGCCCGCCAGTGCCGCGGGGAGAGCGGTGATGATGACGAATGGGTCGGTCCAGCTTTGGAAGTTGACGACAATGAGCAGATAAACCAGCACGATGGAGAAGATCAGGCCGCCGAGCAGCCCTTGATACGAACTGCGCATCGTGTCTACCTGCCCCTTCAGGCTGACAAACGTGCCGCGCGGCAGCGACTTCGAGTTGGCACCGAGAATCTTCGTGATCTGATTGCTTACTGCGCCCAGGTCGCGGTCCTGCACGTTGGCATAGATATCGACAACGCGCCGGATGTTGTAGTGGTTCACGGCTTCCATCTCGTGCCCGCGGCCAACCCTGGCCAGGTCATTCAGAATCTCTGGATTGCCGGGCAGGGTCGCCGTCTGAGTGCTTGGCAGTGCGTGGTTGATGGGGATGTTCTGCAGGTCCTGCATGGTATCCATCTTGTACTGCGGCGTCTGCGCCACGATGTTGTACGCCACCATGTTGTTCCAGTTGAGAAAGAACATGGGCGTGACCTGGAAACTGCCGCTTAGCGTGTTGAGCAAGCTGTCAGAGACGTCCATCTGGTTGTAGCCACCCTGGGCAGCCTTGGTGCGGTCCACGTTTACCGTGAGTGTGGGATAGTCGAACGGCTGCTGAATGCGAAGGTCGGTGAGGCCGGGCACATCGCGGAACTGAGCGAGGAGCTTGTCTGCCTGGGCCTTGCTCGCGTTGGAATCGTTGCCTTCGATCTGGACGTCGATGGGTGCCGGCAATCCGAAGTTCAGGATCTGCGTCGTGATGTCGGCGGGCAGCGTGTAGAACGTCGCGTTGGGAAACAAGCGCGGCAGATTGAGCCGCAGCGTGCGCACAAAATCCGCGGTAGGCCCGTGATCGGGTTTGAGCGACACGAGGATGTCGCCGTCCCCCGCGCCCAGGGTGCCGTTGGTGAGATGTTGCGTGTTCATGGTGCTGTACGGCAGGCCGATGTTGTCGAGAATGTTGTCGATCTGCGCGGGGGGAATCTCTTTGCGAATCTCTCCCTCGACCAGATCGAACAGGCGCGCGGTATCTTCAATGCGCATACCCGTTGGTGCACGAACGTGAAGAATGAACTGGCCACTGTCGGTGTCGGGGAAGAAGTCCTCGCCGAGGAACGGCACGAGAGCGAAGGTGACGATACAAATCCCCAGGAACGAGGGAATGAAGATGCGCCGATGGAGGACCAGCCCCTGCAGTAACGAATGGTAGCGCTGGCGCACGCGTTCGAAGACCCGTTCAAATCCTTGTTGGAAGCGTGCGAAGATGCCCTTTGCGTCGGCGCCGTGCTCCTTGGCTCGCAACAAATACATCGCCATCGTGGGCACGAGGGTTCGGCTCAACACATAGCTGGCAAGCATGGCGAAGACGACAGCCTCTGCCAATGGCACGAACAGAAAACCCGCCACACCGCCGAGCAGGAACATGGGAAGAAACACAATACAGATACAGAGCGTGGAGACCAGGGCCGGCACGGAGATCTGCGATGCGCCTTCAAGAATGGCGTCGCGTAGCTCATAGCCTTCCTCGAGGAAGCGCTCGATGTTCTCGATCGTGACGGTGGCGTCGTCAACCAGAATGCCGACGGCCAGCGCTAACCCGCCGAGGGTCATGGTATTGATGGTCTGGCCAATGAGGCCAAGAATAATGATCGACGACAGAATCGAAAGCGGGATTGACACTGCGATGATCAGCGTCGATCTCCAACTGCCGAGGAAGACGAGAATCATGATTGCGGTGAGTGCGGCGGCAATGATGGCCTCGCGGATAACGCCCTGCACGGCCGCGCGGACGAAGACGCTCTGGTCGGCCAGCGGCGTCATCTTCAACTGCGGAGGCACCGTGCTCGCCACGTGGGGCAGAATGGCGCGAATGCCTTTGACCACATCCAGCGTGGACGCGCTGCCATTCTTATCAATGGTGATCAGCACGCTGCGGCGGCCGTCCTCGCGCACGATGTTGGTCTGGACCTGGAAGCCGTCACTTACGCTGGCGACGTCGCGCAGGTAAATGGTGGTGCCATTGACCTGTTTGACCGGGATATTCGCAAGCTCCTCCACCGTGCGAGGAGAGCCATTGGTCCGGACGTCGTACTCCGACTGCCCGATCTTGATGGTGCCCGAAGGCATGACCACGCTCTGCTGCGCCAGGGCCGTCAAAATATCGCCGGGAGCAATCCCTTTGGATTGCATGGCGATCTGGTTCATATTGACGGTGATCTGGCGCTGCTTGCCGCCGTAGGGGGACGGTACGGTGGCTCCGGGTATCGTGACCAGTTGCGTGCGGACATAGTTCGTCGCGTAGTCGTTCAGCTGCGCCTCGGAGAGCCCTTCTCCGGAGATTCCCAACTGCAGAATGGGGACGGTCGACGCCGAAAAGTTGATGATCTGTGGTGGCAGGGTTCCGGGAGGAAGCTGTCGCAACATGTACTGCGACGCGGCCGTCACCTGCGCGTTCGCTGTATCGAGTGACGCTCCGGGCTGAAGGAATACCTTGACCACGGCTTCGCCGTTGTAAGTCGTCGACTCGATATGCTGAATATTGTCGACCAGCGTGGTGAGCGCTTTCTCGTAGGGATAGGTGAGTCGCCCCTCGAGTTCTTCAGGATTGAGACCGGTATAGGTCCAGCCGACCGAAACGACCGGGATATTAATGTTGGGAAAGATATCGGTGGGCGTCCGCATGATGACCACCGGCGCAGCGAGGAGAATCAAAATCGCGAGAACGATAAATGTGTACGGTCGATTTAAAGCTAGTTTGACGATCCACATACGGTCTCTTTGCACTCTCTTCTGCCGCAATCACTGAATCCCTGCCTTTTACTGGCATTGCGGCACGATTGGTCTTGGTTACACATCAGTGCAAGATGCATGCCATTCAGCTTTGTTTTTAGAATCAATGACTAAGGGAAAAATAGAAGCGCGCATGCGGCGGTTGCTGTCGAAGGGTCGACACGAAGTGTCCAATCAGCCACAGCCGTGCGGCCACCGCTTGACTCCCCGAGCTGATCTCACACGCGAGAGAGACCTTTTCGGTGTGCGCTGCAGGATTGCTATTTGCCGCGTCCTTTTGCGGAATTGCTCGTCTATTTCAGGTCAGAGTCTCGGCTGTGGTTTCGTCGAGGATCTTCGAGGAGATCGTTGTCCATGAGAGATCAATCGTTCAGGCTGGCATGGGCTGTTCTGCTCACGCTCGGAATGTCAGGCGCGGGCATAGCCCAGAATACCGGGGCTCAGGAGCCCTCGGCGCGTCAGCAGCTGCAGCACATCCATACGCCGCAATCGATTGACCAGGAACTTGCTCACCTTACGAAAGACCTGGAGTTGACTCCGGAACAGCAGCAGCAGGTGCGGCCTCTGCTGCAGGAGCACCACGATAAAATCCAGGCGCTACTGGATAAGAATCCGAATGCTTCGCGGCAGGACCTTGGTCCGCAGATCCACGCGATCAGCGACGAAACCCACCACGAGATTCATGGCCTGCTTACGGATCGCCAGAAAGAATTGGAGAAGGCGATGCAGCAGCGCGAGAACAATGGTGAGGAGAACAGGCACCCTTCCTAGTCGGCCGCGATACTACTTTCCGCTCACCGGCAGATCGAGCTTGGCCGCCATTCTGACTAAATCGGCCAGCGATTCCGCCTGCATCTTCGCCATGACGCGTCCGCGTTGGATCTTCACGGTGATTTCGCTGGTGCCTAGTTCAAACGCTACCTGCTTGTTGAGCATGCCCGAGACCACCAGGCCCATCACCTGGCGCTCACGCGCGGTCAGCGACTCATGACGCTGGCGCAAGACGGTGAGTTCGCCCTGATCGCGGCGCGTGACCCGGTCGCGATCGAAGGCCAACTGAATCGCATTCAATAAATTCTCGTCGTCGAAGGGCTTGGTCAGGAACTCCACCGCTCCGGATTTGATGGCCTTCACCGTCATCGGAATATCACCGTGACCGGTAATGAAGATGATGGGAATGCGCACTCCAGCCTCTGCCAGTTTCCGCTGAAGTTCCAGGCCACCCACCCCAGGAAGGGACACATCCAGGACCAGGCAGCCTGGCCCATCTGGTTGCTCGTTGCTTAGAAACTCTTCGGCCGTTGCGAAAAACTCGGACCGCAAACCAACCGCCTTCAGCAGACCCTGGATGGCCGCACGCACGTTCTCGTCGTCGTCAATGACATACACGGTTGGACTACTACGAGATGTCATTCATGGCCCCTGGTCAATGGTCTGTCGAAAGTCGGACTTTGCGTCGAATGCATGACACGTGCCGTGGAATACGCAAGGCTCACCGACCCCCCGGTCGAAGTATATCGCTGAAACAAAACGGATACGCGAATCCATGTTGATTGGCAAACGACGTGCAACTAGGTGTTGGCAACAAGGAGCATCGTCACCCAAACGCTCACACTCGCTGCGGGTTCCAAATCCTTGAACAACATTTGTGTGGCATACAACGGTGTCCCTGGCAGTTGATCACAACAAAGGAAGGTAAACATGAAAGAGCACGACGATACGTTGAGCACGAACGGTGCAAGCCGGCGATCATTCTTAGGTCAAACCTCGGCGGCACTCGTAGCCGCAGCCAGCCTGCCAATCATGGCGGCAGCCCAGCAAACGAAGGACCTGAGCCACGATACGCATACCGGCATCAACGAGCAGGAACTGGGACCAAGGAATCCGGGCCTGGAAGCGCAGGAGCCCAGTTCCGTCTTCCCGCCGACGACCGATGCAGGTGGTCAGCCTCCCTTCAAGTATCCCTTTGCCATGGCGCACAGGCGCATTGAGGCAGGCGGATGGACCCGCCAGGTAACCGTTCGCGACTTCCCGCTCTCGAAGAAGATGGCCGGCGTGGAGATGCGTCTTATCTCCGGCGGCGTCCGCGAACTGCACTGGCACGTGGGCTCCGAGTGGGCGTACATGACAGCGGGCAGCGCTCGGATCACGGCAGTCGATCAGAAGGGCCGGGCGTTTGTCGAGGACGTGAACGAAGGCGATCTCTGGCTGTTCCCAGGCGGCGTGCCGCACTCCATTCAGGGGCTCGGCGAGAATGGCTGCCAGTTCCTTCTGGTGTTCAACGACGGTAACTTCAATGAGTTTGAGACCTTCCTTCTGACCGATTGGCTCCACCACACGCCGGCGGAGGTGCTGGCAAAGAATTTTGGTGTTGCCGAATCGACCTTCAAGAATGTGCCGCCGCGGGAAAAGTTCATCTTTCCGGCCGAACTACCCCGTCCGTTGGCCGAGGAAAAGAAGCAGGTGTACGAGGTCAACGGCCCGGTTCCGAATACGTTCGCCTTCTTCCCCGGCAAGATGGAGCCCACCAAAGTGACTGCGGGGGGCAGCGTGAAGATCGTCGACCGCAACAACTTCCCGGCCACGGACATCGCCGCGGCGATCGTGACGGTGAAGCCGGGCGGTCTGCGTGAACTGCACTGGCACCCGAATGCGGATGAGTGGCAGTACTACGTGAAGGGCACAGCGCGTATGACCGTCTTTTCTGCCGGCGGGCACGCCCGGACCATGGACTTCCACCCCGGCGACGTCGGCTACATCGACCAGTCGCTGCCGCACTATATCGAGAACATCGGCGATACCGACCTGGTATTTCTCGAGGTCTTCCCAACCCCCGAGTACGAGGATATCTCGCTCGGTGAGTGGCTCGCCCACACCCCATCGCGCCTGGTGGACGAACACCTCGGCACCGGCGAGGAGTTCCTGGCGAAGATCAGCAAAACCGAGGTAGTCCTCCCTCCGGAGAAGTAAACCGGAAGCAACTTGGGTCACGATGAAACCCCGGAGCCGCACGCAATACAGGGCTCCGGGGCTCGTAGAGGATCTCTGTCTTATCGCTTCAAAATCGAACACCAAAACGCCACTACCGGAGGTACCGAGATATGCAAACGCTACATTCGCAGATTGACAATGAGCCGACCCTCCCAGTTCACACCTGGGAACAGAAGACAGAGGAACTTCAAGACCTCGTTTCGCGATATCTGCCGTTGTTTTACAGGCGGGCGTATCGCTATCTCAGAAACCCGCACGATGCTGAAGATGCGGTACAGGATGCCCTCTTGTCCGCTTACACGCATCTCGATCAATTCAAGGGCAGCGCGAAGATGACGACATGGCTAACGACCATCGTTACGAACAGCGCTCTCTCGTATCTGCGCAAACGGCCGCGCCAAGCTCACGCATCGCTGGATGAACCCCTCCCGCACGACGCCGGCACCTGTCTGTCTGACAGCTTGATGGATGTCAGGCGAGGCCCTGAAGATGAGTGCGCCGCGTCGGAACTGAACCGCCATCTTATGCAGTTCATGGCGGAACTCTCCCCCACATTTCGAGAAGCAATTCAACTGCGCGACTTCGATGAATTGACGACCAGTGAAGCAGCGCACGTTCTCGGAGTTCCGGAGAGCACCATCAAAACACGGGTATCGCGGGCCCGCTCCCAGCTGAAGCGCCATGCCAAGGTCGGCCTCACCCCCAGAACCCCGACCGCCACGATGCAGACCTGCGACACCTTGCAGTAAGTCACCCATTAGGAGCTTAATTAGCTGAACTACACGGGGGTCGCACGTGGAGCACACGCGGCGCCCGCAAAAGTTAAGACCGCGTAGGGACCGACAGAACTGGGCCATGATCTCGATTGCCGATGCCTATGAATACTGAACGGACATCAGGACGAGTCAACAGACTTCCGGACACCCTGATCCATTTCACGAGTGTCTTGCTGCAGAGCGCTGCCATCCTGGTGCTCTACAGCATTCCTCTCTACGCGCAGAGCCCGGCACTCGGTGCAGAGGTGATCCCGGGAGTTCTTTTGCCCGATCCTCCTGAGGTTCGTTCCCCGTTCGTGCTTCTGGCCGTCACCGATCCGAAGACAAGCGAGTCTGCATTTTCCTTCGCCGGGCAAGAGATTCCGCCGGTGATTCGGGCGTCCCCCGGGCACGATATTCGTTTGACCTACGACAACCGATTGTCGGCGCACTCGACCGAACGATGCATTGACGTTCCTTGCAGGAACATGTCGAATCTGCACTTCCACGGTCTGCATGTGTCACCCAACGCGCCGCAGGATGACGTTCTCACGATGATGGCCATGCCGGGCGAATCCCTTACCTACCGCGTACAAATTCCTCTGGATCAACCGCCGGGCCTGTATTGGTATCACACGCACCCCCATGGCGAGAGCTATCAACAGTCGCTCGACGGCATGTCGGGGGCGATTGTGATCGATGGCATGGAACGTTATGTTCCAGAGGTTCGAGGACTGCGAGAGCGGATCCTGATCCTCCGCGACAAAGTAGTCCACGAAAGCGATCCTGCTGGACCCGCGTTGAGGCGTAGCGTTGAAGCTTCTGAACGAGGTTGTCCCACACCTGCGGAGCTGCCGGAACGTCTCTTCACGATCAACGGCGTGTTACGTCCGGCGATCGATATCGCTCCCGGTGAGCGCCAATTCTGGCGCATTGTGAATGCCTCGCCCGACCTCTACGCGGACTTGACGATCGACACGGAAACGTTCGAAGTTGTTGCGTTCGATGGAATGCCGCTTGCCTTCCACGATCCAAAACGCCGCACCGAGTCAGTGAATCATGTCTTCCTCCCTCCCGCCGGCAGGGTCGAAGCCATCGTTACCGGACCCAGCATTGGCGCGCATGCTTCCCTTCGCACGCAGTGCATTGACAGCGGTCCGGATGGAGATCCGAACCCCACGATGACTCTCGCAGACCTGGTAGCTCTGCCGCACACTCCAGCTAGAACCGCGCCCGCGGCGCCGCATGGCTATGCCGCTGTCTATAAGCCTGTATCGCCAAAGCAAATCGCGAGCGTCGAAAACAGTCCGCCTGACTTTACTGTCACGTTCACCGAGGACAAGCACGGCTTCTACATCAATGGCAAGAAGTTCGGGATGGCCGATCCCCCCATGGTCACGGTCGCGACTGGAGCCTTCCATCACTGGCGAGTGGTGAACGCCACCAACGAACTACACCCCTTCCACATCCACCAGGTTCATTTCCTTCTCTATTCTCAAAATAATGACCGCATGGCACACCAGGACTGGCTGGATACAGTGAATGTTCCGGTTAACGGTAGCGTGGATCTGATGATGGATTTTACAGACCCGATCATCCGGGGAGAATCGCTCTTCCACTGCCACCTATTGAGCCATGAAGACAAGGGCATGATGGCAAAAATACTTTTCAAGTAAGGGCAGCCGCGATATGGAGTGGTATCGGCAACCCCCTTCCTGGGCAGATCCCGGCCGCACCCGACTCCTCCTCCGAACGTAGGCGCCCTGTAACCCGGCGCCGGGTGTCAGCACTCGGACATCCGCCGTCGAAATTTTGACGCCAGTCCGCCGGCACCCTGGATTTTACTCATTTTTTATCCTCAAGATTGCAGGAAACCGTGGGAATTTTACGCGTCGAAGGTGTAAATTGTTTGGCATTAGAAGTGCAGCCTAAGGCTTGCACCATGCTTGCGGATCGGGGGGCGCCAGCGATTCAACCGCTGGCAGAGAAACCCATCGAGACCGCGAAACGCGGTGAGTCGGTGGCCACTTCTTCTTTTGCGTTAGCACGGACGATTTGCCAGTAAGAAGCGTCCAGAAGATTCCAGGTTCCGTCTCATCCATTGAACGGCAGTTGCAGCAGTGAGTTGAAACTTCGGAGACAGAAAACGATATGAGCGCGACTGAAACCTATTCACCCCTGATCACGAACTCCCCGGTCGGTTCTTCAAAGATAGCGATCACGGTCGACGGGCACACCGTAGCCGCCACCGAAGGCGAACTCCTTGTCGAAGCGATTCTCCGCGAGAAGGAAATTCCGCACATCTGTTACCACTCCCCGCTGATGGGTCCAATCCAGAGCTGCGATACCTGCCTGGTTGAGGTGGGTGGCAAGCTGGTCCGCGCGTGCGGCACTACGGTAGAGGCCGGCATGCAGGAAGTGGTGACGGCCTCGCAGCGTGCGCAGGATGCGCGTGCCAAGGCCTTCGATGTGATTCTCGGGAACCACATGCTCTACTGCACGGTCTGCGACAACAACAATGAGAATTGCAGAGTGCACAATACGGCGCTGGAGTTGAACGTTCAACACCAGCAAACCCCCTTTACGCCGAAGCCGTATGAAGTGGACATGTCCAACCCGTTCTACCGCTACGACCCGAGCCAATGCATTCTTTGCGGACAATGCGTGCAGGCGTGCCAGAACGTGGAGGTGAATGAGACCCTCTCCATCGGCTGGGAGCTGGACCGTCCGCGGGTGCTGTGGGATGGCGGGATGCAGATCGGTGGATCCAGCTGCGTCTCATGCGGTCACTGCGTTACAGTGTGTCCGTGCAACGCGCTCATGGAGAAGTCGATGTTGGGCGAGGCCGGCTACTTGAGCTTCATCCCGAAGGAGCCGTTGAATAAGCTCATCGACGTGGTGAAGGAGTTGGAGCCGGAGATGGGCTATGGCGCGATCATGCAGGTGTCGCAGACCGAAGCCGCCATGCGCGAGGAACGCATCAAGCACACCAAGACGGTCTGCACGTATTGCGGCGTCGGCTGCAGCTACGACGTGTGGACGAAGGACCGCCATATTTTGAAGATTGCTCCCCTGCATGGGGACGCCAATCAGATCTCTACCTGCGTGAAGGGCAAGTTCGGCTGGGAGTTCGTGAACAGCAAGGATCGGCTGCAGCGTCCGTTGATTCGGCACGAGGGCGGCTTCCGCGAGGCTTCCTGGGAGGAAGCGCTCACACTGGTCGCAGAGCGGCTGGGAGCGATCAAGAAGGAAACCGGCCCGGACTCGATTGCGATCGTCGTATCGTCCAAGACCAGCAATGAAGATGGCTACGTGATGCAGAAGTTTGCGCGGCAGGTGATCGGCACCAACAACGTGGACAACTGCTCGCGCTACTGCCAGTCCCCTGCTACTGAGGGGCTCTTCCGAACCGTGGGGCTTGCGGGAGACAGCGGATCGATTGAAGATATCGGAGCCTCGAAGCTGGTGCTGATCGTTGGATCGAATACGGCTGAATCGCATCCGGTGATCGCGACGCGCGTGAAGCGTGCGCACAAGCTGCACGGACAACGCTTGATCGTCGCCGATATACGCGAGCACGAGATGGCAGAGCGCGCCGACATCTTCTTTCGGCCGCGGCCTGGAACTGACCTTGCATGGCTGTCGGCAATGAGTAAGTACATGTTCGACAACGGCCATGCGAAGCTGGACTTCCTTGAGAAGTGGGTGAACAACGTCGATGAGTACCGTCGCAGCCTTGAGCCGTTCACCATGGAGTATGCGGCGAAGATCTGCGAGGTACCGCTCGAGACACTGCACATGGTCGCCGAAGAAATTGCGCAGGCAGAGAGCATGTGCGTGCTCTGGGCAATGGGCATCACCCAGCACACTCTCGGATCGGATGGATCGACGGCGATTTCAAATCTGCTGTTGGTCACCGGGAACTACATGCGCCCGGGGACTGGGGCGTATCCCTTGCGGGGACACAACAACGTGCAGGGCGCTGGAGATATCGGCGCCGCACCGAACGTCTTCCCCGGCTATCAGAGCGTGACCGATGATGCGTCGCGGGAGAAGTTCGAGAAGGCCTGGGGAACGAAGCTGCCGAACTATCGCGGTCTGGATAATCACGAGATGGTGGAAGCGGTGTACGAAGGAAAGCTGCGCGCCATGTATCTCGCCGGCGAAGATATGGTCTACGCGGACGCGAATGCCAATGTCGTGGCTGGAGCATTTGAACGGCTCGACTTCTTCGTCGTGCAGGACATCTTTTTCTCCGAGACCTGCCGTTATGCCGACGTGATCCTTCCAGGCGCCCCGGCACTCGAGAAGGATGGCACCTTTACCAGCACGGAACGCCGCATCCAGCGCTTCTATCAGGCCATGCCGGAGCTGGGCGACAGCCGCGCTGACTGGAAGATTACGCAGTCGCTGGCGCAGGTTATGGGCGCCACGTGGAACTATCAACACCCGTCGGAGATCATGGATGAGCTGGCCTCATTGGTTCCACTCTATGCCGGATGCAACTACGAACGGCTGGAGCAATACAACACGCTGCAGTGGCCGGTGGATGCAGATGGCAAGGATCAACCGCTGCTCTACCTCGAGGGCTTTGCGTTCCCGGACAAGAAAGCACGCCTGTATCCGCTGGTCTATAAAGAGCCCACCGGTCAGCCCGATGCCGAGTTCGATCTCTTCCTTAACAATGGACGTCAGATGGAACACTTCCATGAAGGCAACATGACACTTCGAGTACCTGGAATCCTGCAGGAGACCCCGGAACAATACCTCGAGATCTCACCTGAGCTTGCGGACGAACGATCGATCGATTCAGGACAATGGGTTCGCGTGGTGAGCCGCTATGGCGCGTTGAAGACGAAGGTCCTGGTGACCAAGCGCGTGCATGGGAAGCAGGTCTACCTGCCGCTTACGGCTCACGTCAATCTGCTGACCGGAACGGAAGTTGATCCTGCGACGCACACTCCTGCTTTCAAGGAGACGGCGGTCAAGATCGTGGTGCTGCCTGACCGTGGAAAGGATCCTCTGCGTCCGCTCAACTTCCGCTATTCCGGCAAGCCGACTCCGCAGATCGGCGTGCAGGTGGAGAGAAAGTGGAAGCGCGCCGACTATCATTTCCCCGGCGATGCTCCGCTGGTTCAGATTGAGCTGGGTATACCGGCAGGGAGAAAATAAAATGGCCGTCGCTGTGGATTTTCGCACTTACACCCCACCCGATTCGCGCCTGGACCTGGTCAGACGCATCGAGAGCGCTCCGCGGGAGCATGCCGATGCAGTCCTCGAAGCGTATGACGTGTTGCAACGGCTGCACGACACCGGTACCCTCGCGCTGGTCAGTGGACTGCTGAGTGCGGAGAACACGGTCATCGACAAAGTGTCCGACGTGGTGAGTTCCAAGCAGGCGATAACGATGTTGCGCATCGCCATGATTCTTGGAAGCGCCCTGACCTCGATCGATGCGGATCGCGTGCACGCAGCGGTCGCCGAAGCGGAGACGCGTACACCTTCGCTTTGGACACTTCTTCGCGCCGCTTGCAGCACAGAGGTTCGGAAGGCCGCAGGTCTTGGCCTTTCGCTGGCACAAATATTCGGCGCTTCGCTTCTGGCAAACAAGAGCACCGGTACTGCTGGGCCAGCTACCGGTTCCCACTGAGTCGCTGCACCATCGAATAATTCCGTCCGTGCGATTCACCGCTCAATACGATTCACAAATGATATCTGGAGAGAAAGTATGCAAAAAAACAATCGCTGGGCAATCGCGGTAGCGGGCTTCCTGTTGCAAATGGCACTCGGCGCCGTCTATGCCTGGAGCGTTTTCAGGGCTCCTCTCGTCAAACAGTTTCACTGGTCCATCGAAGAAGTAACGTTCACCTTCACCATCTCGATCTTTGTCCTCAGCGTCGCTTGTTTCTTCGGTGGGCTATGGCAGAACAAGAAAGGGCCTCGGGTCGTCGCCCTCACGGGTGGCTTCCTCTACGGCCTCGGCGTCTTCCTGGCAAGCTTCTCCGCCAACAAGCTTTGGTGGCTCTACCTTACGTATGGACTCATCGGAGGAATCGGCGTCGGATTCAGCTACATTGTTCCGATCGCTGTGCTGGTCAAGTGGTTCCCCGATCGTCGAGGTCTCATCACAGGCATTGCTGTTGGCGGCTTTGGCGCCGGCGCTCTTGTCACTGCGCCGGTAGCGACTCGCTTGATTCAGAGCGTCGGCGTCTTGCAGACATTCGCCTATCTCGGTATCGCCTATTTCGTGATTACCGTGGCCACCGGCTTCTTCATGCAGAACCCGCCGGACGGGTGGAAGCCGGCAGGCTGGGTCCCCAATAAGACCCAGTCAGCGCAGCGGGCATCGGCCGATTACACCCTGGGCGGCGCGCTGAAAACGTGGCAATGGTGGGCACTATGGTTGTTGCTGTTTCTGAATACCTCTGCCGGTATCTCGATCATCTCGCAGGAGGCGCCGATGTTTCAGGAGATCGCCAAGGTCAGCGCCGTCGTCGCTGCCGGCATGGTTGGCATCGCCAGCATTGGCAACGCGTTCGGTCGAGTCTTCTGGGCCTGGGTCTCCGACGCAATCACCCGGCGCTGGACATTTGTGGTCATGTTCCTGCTTCAGATCGGCCTGTTCTGGATTCTGCCAGGCATCTCTTCCGCTGCACTTCTCGGGGTCCTGGCCTTCATTATCCTTATGTGCTACGGAGGAGCCTTCGGCACCCTGCCGGCGTTTGCAGCCGACTATTTCGGCACTAAAAATGTCGGTCCGATCTACGGCCTTATGCTAACCGCTTGGGGTTTCGCCAGTGCCTTCGGTCCGCTCCTCATCGCACACATGCGTCAAATCAGCGGATCGTACGTCAGTGGCCTTCACGTCGTAGCAGGTATTATGGCTGTGTCCGTGATCCTGCCCATCCTCGTCTCGCCGCCAAAATCGATTGCTGCAACGGCTGCTGGCCCCCGCGCCCTTGGCGCCCGGCCTCCAGCGGACCTGGGCCGCAGTAAGTCCGGGTCAACAGCTGGCTCCAAATGAGTCTTCCCGAAGTTCAACTCGATCAGCGACCTTCCGAACCGGAAGATCTCCATACTGACGACACACATCCTTCGGTGAGGACTGCGGAGATCTTGCGAGTCAAGCGCGGCGAAGCCACCACGGTGCGGGATGCCGTCGCCGTAGAGGAGCCGCTTGAGATCCAACTTGTCTATGGAGCTGCCCACGATCGCAAGGTCAAGTCGATCTCGATCACCATGCGCACGCCCGGCAATGACGATGAACTGGCCGCCGGTTTCCTGATGACAGAGGGCGTGGTGCGCGACGCAACACACATTGACTCGATCGGCACCCCAACGGCTGCCACAACTGCGTCTCCGAACAGCGCCGACGCCCGGCAGGTAGCTCTCCCCACAGGCCTACGATCGCAAGTGATTCGCGTAGAACTTTCACCCGAAGTCGAAGTGAGCATGTCTACCCTGGAGAGAAACTTCTACACCACGTCGAGTTGTGGTGTCTGCGGAAAAGCGTCGCTCCTCGCTCTCAGAACGCTTTGCCCGTTGCCGCAGCACGATAACTTCGTGATCCACTCGGACGTTCTGGCGACACTTCCTCAACAACTTCAGCCAGTGCAGGCAGCGTTCAAGCAAACGGGCGGCCTGCATGCTGCAACGCTCTTCACGGCGGACGGACAGCTGCATTCCATGCGGGAAGATGTCGGCCGGCACAATGCCCTCGACAAGCTTCTGGGTGAGGCTTTCCTTCAGGACGCGGTCCCTCTTCGCAACCACCTGCTGCTTCTCTCCGGACGCGCGAGCTTTGAGCTCCTCCAGAAAGCAGTCATGGGCGGCATCCCCATGGTTGCTGC
>Ga0187887_10000967_pt1 | contig 26040 bp, 24 predicted proteins | sample June2016WEW_7_10_FD_132977 | JGI IMG/M metagenome (GOLD analysis project Ga0187887, IMG submission 132977) | Peatland microbial communities from SPRUCE experiment site at the Marcell Experimental Forest, Minnesota, USA - June2016WEW_7_10 | ecosystem: Environmental > Terrestrial > Soil >... | reverse complement strand
TTTTTTCATCAATCGCTTCGGCGATCGGCTCTATCGCACCTTCTTCAAGGACTACACCGAGAAGGTGTGGGGAGTGCCTTGTCGTGAGATCTCGGCAGAGTGGGGCGCACAGCGCATCAAGGGCTTGTCCGTGACCAAGGCGCTTGCACATGCCGTGACGAGTCCATTTCGCAGCGAAGACACGTCCCAAAAGCAAACCGAAACGAGCCTGATAGAGAGATTCCTCTATCCCAAATTGGGACCCGGCCAGATGTGGGAAGAGGTGGCCCGCAGAGTGCGACAGCTCGGGGGCAGGATCCATCTCAAGCATCGAGTGGTGGGGGTCCAGCGCGAGGGGTTCAGGGTAACCGCGATTCGCGTTCGCGACGAGGACACGAACTCGGTACACCTCGTGCCGTGTGGCCATTTCATTTCCACCATGCCCATTTGCGATCTAGCTGCATTTCTGGATGCGGCCGATTCTCCTTTTGCGAGGATCGCTCGCGGTCTGCCGTACCGCGATTTCATGACCGCCGGACTATTGTTGCGCCGCATGACAGCACCGCGAACAGGCCGTGACGCAATATCGGGTAACGGGATGCCTCCCGATAATTGGATCTACATACAGGAACCGGACGTCAAAATTGGACGGCTGCAGGTTTTCAATAATTGGAGTCCTGCCATGGTTGCCGATCCGAGCACGATCTGGTTGGGTCTGGAGTACTTCTGCGGCGAGGGCGATGATCTTTGGTCCATGGAGGATTCTCGTTTCATCGACTTCGCCGCGGGCGAATTGGAAAAAATCGGGTTAATCAGCCGCCATGACGTGATCGATGGAACCCTCGTTCGCGTACCCAAAGCCTACCCCGCCTACTTCGGTCACTATGCAGAGTTCGGCAAGGTGCGGGCGTATCTGGACCAGTTCTCCAATCTCTACCCTGTCGGCCGCAATGGGATGCACCGGTATAACAATCAAGATCATTCCATGTTGGCGGCAAAGCGGGCCGTCGACGCCATCCTCAATCACGGCCGCGGAAAGGCGGAGATTTGGGACGTTAATACGGAAAACGAGTACCACGAGGCAAAGGCGATCTGAACATGCTCGAGACCACCGTGTTGACTCTGATCGATGGCGTTCGCATCGTCGTCCCGGACTCGCTCGATCTCATCACGCCTTACGTGTTGCGCGAGCAGCAGGATTTCTTCGAGGACGAGCTGCCATTCGTGCGCAGCCTCTTGGAGCCCGGCCAACTGGTCATCGACATCGGTGCGAACTACGGTGTCTACACCTTGCCGATGGCGCAAAAGGTCGGGCCGAGCGGGCACGTATGGGCATTCGAGCCGGCCTCGGGCACGGCGGGATTTCTTGCGCAGAGTATCGCGGCGAATGGATTTGGACACGTAACCCTGGAGCAAAAGGCGGTCTCGAGCGCTGCAGGCAGCGCGCAACTGGGGGCGCACATCCACTCGGAGCTCCGAGCGCTCGTGCATGGCGGGGCTTCGCCGGACGCTGGTGAAACAGTCTCTTTGGTAACCCTTGATGACTGCATGGACCGCTACCGCTGGTCGAATATCGATTTCTTGAAGATCGACGCGGAAGGCGAGGAATCCAATATCTTGAGGGGCGGTCGGCGCTTCTTCGCCGGCCTCGGGCCGCTGGTGCAGTACGAGCTGCGAACCACCGACATGAACCTCGATTTGATCAGTGAGTTTGCCGCAATAGGCTACGATTCTTACCGTCTTGTGCCGGGTCTCAATGTCCTGGTTCCATTCGATCTGAAGTCGCCGCCGGATCCCTATTTGCTCAATTTATTCTGTTGCAAGTCGGCCCGCGCCGACCGGCTCGCCGCACGGGGACTCTTATTGCGGTCGGTTGATCCGGCGCATGCGGGTGAGCTTGTTCTCGCCAAATACCATTGGCGCCATGCGCTCGCACGCCTGGCGTATGCGGCGCCGCTCGTGTCGCAGTGGGCAAAGACCACGGAGGCCGGGCAGAGCGCCGAAGTTGAACGGGCCTTGTCGCTCTATGCGCGCAGCCGCGATAGGGAGTTGTCCGTCGCGCAGCGCTATCACGCCCTGGAAGCGAGTTTTTTGGAGCTAAACGCGCTCTGCGATCGACAACCGTCGGGACTGCGGCTCGCGAGCTTGGCGCGCGCCGCACACGATTACGGCGCGCGCGCCGTGTCGGTCAGGGCTCTCAATCGGTTGATTGAATCGATTCGCCAAATTGGAGCCGTGGACATGAGCGAGCCGTTCCTCGCTCCGTTGGAGCGGTTCGACTCGATTGCGCCCGGCGAGGCGCTCGGCAACTGGATTCTCGGCGCCGCCCTCGAGCTACTCGAGAGGCGGGAGTGGCTTTCCACCTTTTTTGCCGGTCCCACCTGTCGTGATCGGCTGGAAGCCATCCATGCTCTCGGATTCGCCGGCCCCGACATGCAGCGCCGCCTGGAATTGGTCCGTTTGCGTATTCAACGCGCAATAGCTGCAAAGGAGCGGTAGGCCGGCCGCGAGGCCCTACAGGATCCGCCTCCACCAAGACTTTTTCTTCTCGACCTCGCGCGCGCTTCCCGGGTAGTTGTCGATGTACACCGCCTCCGCGTTCTTCGCCAGATCCATCATGCCGAGATCGGTATACGCTTGGACCATGATTTTCATCGAGCCTTGCACGGCGGGCGCGCCGTCGTAGTTCTCGACGCAGTATTTCGCGCGGTTCAGCGCGCCGACGTAAGCGCCGCGCCTCATGTAATAGCTCGCGACATAGAGCTCGAAGTCGGCGAGCCGGTTGCGCAGGAAGATCATTCGCTGGCGTGCATCGCCCACGTACTGGCTATGCGGATACTTCTTGATCAGATCGTCGAAGGCGTCGAAGGCCTTCCTGGAATTGACCGGCGGGCGGCGCGATAGGTCGACGTGGAACCAGCGCTCCATGAAGTTCGCCTGGCGCTCGAAGTAGATGAGTCCCTTCATGTAATAGGCATAGTCCACCCGCGGGTTGGTCGGGTTTTCGCGGATGAAGGTATCGGCGGCGTCCACCGCGGGATCGACTTCCCGATTTTTGTAATACGCGTAGATCAGGTCGATCTGGGACTGCCGGGCGGGCTCGCTGAACGGGAAGCGTGACTGCAGGTTTTCGAGCTGCTTGATCGCCTGGGCGTAGCTCGAATCCTTCATGCTCTTCTGCGCGCGGGCATACAGCACTTCGGGCCCGGATTTGGCGTCATCGACCCGGTGGCTACGGCAGCCCGCGGCCAGCAGGGCCATGCCCACGATGAGTACGATGGCCCGGCTAGGACGTACAAGATCACCCAGTCTCACATGCGATTCCTTACAATGGGGGTCGATTCCAGAGCGCGGCAGTATACCCGATGCCCCGCCGCTAGCTTCGAGTGCCCCCATGAGTGCAGAGTTCCGAGTCATCGAGCTGCAAATTCCCGAGGAATTGAGCGGTTTTCGCTTGGACAGCGCGCTCGCACGGATGCTCCCCGAGCATTCCCGCACCCGGATCAAGGGGTGGATCGAGGCCGGCCAGGTTCGGATCGGGAGGCTTCCCTGCAAGCCCAAGGATGTCGTGACCGCGGGATCGCGGGTGCAGCTGCGCATGGCGGCCGAGCCTGAATCCGTTGCCGTCCTGCCGGAGGCGATTCCGCTCAAAATAGTGCACGAAGACCCCGACGTGCTGGTCGTCGACAAGCCGGTCGGCCTGGTGGTGCACCCGGGAGCCGGCAATCCGCGGCACACGCTGCAAAATGCTCTGCTGGGATGGGATCCGCGCCTCGCCTCGATCCCCCGCGCCGGTATCATCCACCGGCTCGACAAGGATACGAGCGGGCTGCTGATGGTCGCCCGCACCCTCGAGGCGCACACGGCGCTCACCCGCGCGCTCATGGCGCGCTCGGTTTCGCGCGAATACCTTGCAGTCTGCGTCGGGGTCATGACCTCGGGCGGCACCATCGATCAGCCCATCGGGCGGCATCGAAGCGATAGGCTGAGGATGACCGTCCGTAGCGACGGCCGTCCTGCCACCACGTACTATCGCGTTCTCGAGCGATTCCGCGCTCATAGCTACTTGAGCGTGCGCCTATCGACCGGCAGGACTCACCAGATCCGTCTGCATCTGTCGCACCTGAAGTACCCCATCGTCGGGGATCCGGTTTATGGCGGTCGCTTCGGCCGCCCGCGGGGCGCGAGCGAGGAGCTGGCGCAGTCCTTGCGCGCCTTCGGCCATCAAGCATTGCACGCGGCCAAACTGGCTTTCGATCACCCTCGGAGCGGCGAGCGGCTGGCCTTGGAGACTCCGGCGCCGCCGGATTTTGCGGCGCTGCTCGAGGTGCTGCGTGCCGATGCCCGCGAGGCGTCGCGGCAGTCGGCGACGCGAAGGACTGCGCGCGGTTCGGTGGGGGCTTGATGCCGGCGGTGGGGACCCGATGCCGATCGAGTGGCTGACACCCACCTGGCCGGTCCCGGCAAATGTACGGGCGCTCTCGACGCTGCGCGGCGGGGGGATCAGCGCCGGACGGTATGCCTCATTGAACCTGGGCGACCACGTGCAGGACGCCCCGGAGGCGGTCGCCGAGAATCGCCGCAGGTTACGCGCCGCCGCGGGGCTGCCGGCGGAGCCGGCTTGGCTGGCCCAGGTGCACGGCGTGCAAGTCGCCGATTTGGACTCCTCTCCGGCAGGCGTCTCTGCCTCCCCAGCGGCCGCGGACGGGGCGGTTACTCGAGCGCCCGGGCGGATCTGCGCGATTCTCACGGCCGACTGCCTGCCGGTCCTGCTCGCCTCGGATGCGGGGGATGCGGTTGCCGCCGCCCACGCCGGCTGGCGCGGCCTCGCAGCCGGGGTGATCGAGGCGAGCGTGCGGGCGCTCGGTGGAGCGCCGGCGTCGCTCATGGCGTGGCTGGGGCCGGCCATCGGCCCCGGGCACTTCGAGATCGGGGCCGACGTGCGGGACGAGCTCATCCGGGGCGATCCCGGCGCCCAGGCAGCGTTCATCCCGAACTCCCGTGGGCGATTCATGGCCGATCTGCCGGAACTCGCGCGCCGCCGGCTCGAGCGTCTCGGCGTAACCCGGGTTTACGGCGGCGACGAATGCACCCACGCGCAGCCGGATCGGTTCTTCTCCCACCGGCGGGACGGCCAGACCGGCCGGCAAGCCACCCTCATATGGCTGGAATCTAAGTAGAAATCCCGTTGAATTGACGGCCGGCACCCCCAAGGTAGTGAGCATTCCAATGGATTCAGAGGGATAGCTCATGCGAATGGACAAGCTCACGACCAAATTCCAAGCCGCCTTAGCGGATGCTCAGTCGCTTGCCGTGGGCCGCGACAATCAATACATCGAGCCGGTGCACCTGATGGCGGCCCTGCTCGACCAACAGGGCGGAACGGCCCGTCCGCTGCTCGAAAAAGCAGGCGTCAACGTCGCGAAACTTCGCTCCGAGCTATCGACTGGGTTGGACCGCCTGCCCAAGGTCGAGGGATCGGGGGGCGAGGTGCTGCTCGGCAACGATCTCAACAAGCTGCTGAATCTCACCGACAAGCTGGCCCAGAAGCGGAGCGATCAATTCATCTCCAGCGAGCTGTTCGTGCTCGCGGCGTGCGAGGACCGCGGCGAGCTCGGCAGGATCTTGAAGTCCTGCGGAGCCGATCGGGCGGCGCTCGAGAAGGCCATCGACGAGGTGCGGGGCGGCGCCAAGGTGGAGGATGCGGGCGCGGAGGAGAACCGCCAGGCGCTCGAGAAGTACAGCATCGACCTCACCGAGCGCGCAAGCCAAGGCAAGCTCGACCCGGTGATCGGCCGCGACGACGAGATTCGCCGCACCATCCAGGTCTTGCAGCGCCGGACCAAGAACAATCCAGTGCTCATCGGCGAGCCGGGCGTCGGCAAGACGGCCATCGTCGAAGGTCTCGCGCAACGCATCGTCAACGGCGAAGTGCCCGAGGGGCTGCGCAACAAGCGCATTCTCGCGCTCGACATGGGGTCGCTCATCGCCGGTGCGAAGTTTCGCGGGGAGTTCGAGGAACGCCTGAAGGCCGTGCTCACGGATCTCGCGAAACAGGAAGGCCAGATCATCCTGTTCATCGACGAGATCCATACCATGGTCGGCGCGGGCAAGGCGGAAGGCGCCATGGATGCGGGCAATATGCTGAAACCGGCCCTCGCGCGCGGCGAGCTGCATTGCGTCGGCGCGACCACGCTCGACGAGTATCGCAAGTACATCGAGAAGGACGCGGCGCTCGAGCGCCGCTTCCAAAAGGTGCTGGTGAACGAGCCCTCGGTGGAGGACACCATCGCCATTTTGCGCGGACTGAAGGAGCGCTACGAGGTGCATCACGGGGTCGAGATCACCGATCCCGCCATCGTGGCGGCGGCGACGCTGTCGCATCGCTACATCTCGGATCGTCAGCTGCCCGATAAGGCGATCGACCTGATCGACGAGGCGGGCTCGCTCATTCGGATGGAGATCGACTCCAAGCCCGAGGCGCTCGACAAGCTGGATCGGCGCATCATCCAGCTCAAGATCGAGCGCGAAGCGCTCAAGAAGGAGACCGACGAGGCCTCCCGTAAGCGGCTCGCCACGCTGGAGGAGTCCCTCAAGGCGCTCGAGAAGGAGTACTCGGACCTCGAGGAGGTGTGGAAGGCCGAGAAGGCGACGGTGCAGGGAGCCGCTCACATCAAAGAAGAGTTGGAACGCGCGCGGCTGGATCTCGATACGGCGCGGCGGGCGCAGGATTTGGCCCGCATGTCGGAGCTGCAGTACGGGCGGATCCCGGAGCTCGAGCAACGCCTGGCCAAGGCGCTCGAGGTCGAGCAGAAACCCAATCAGTTGCTGCGCAATTCGGTCACCGACGTCGAGGTTGCCGAGATCGTGTCCAAGTGGACCGGCATTCCCGTGTCGCGCATGCTCGAGGGTGAGCGTGAGAAGCTCCTGCGGATGGAAGAGGAGCTCGAGAAGCGCGTGGTCGGCCAGCACGAGGCGGTGAAGGCCGTGGCCGATGCCATCCGCCGCTCACGCGCGGGCCTTTCGGATCCGAATCGCCCGCTGGGCTCGTTCCTGTTCTTGGGACCGACCGGCGTCGGCAAAACCGAGCTCTGCAAAGCTTTGGCGCAGTTCATGTTCGACACCGAGGAAGCGATGATCCGGATCGATATGTCCGAATTCATGGAGAAGCACTCCGTGGCCCGTCTGATCGGTGCGCCTCCGGGCTATGTCGGATACGAAGAGGGCGGCTATCTCACCGAGGCGGTGCGGCGGCGTCCCTATAGCGTGGTGCTGCTCGACGAGGTGGAGAAGGCCCATCCCGATGTGTTCAATGTGCTGCTGCAGGTCCTCGACGACGGACGGCTCACCGACGGACAAGGGCGCACGGTCGACTTTCGCAACTGCGTGATCATCATGACCTCGAACCTCGGCAGCCAGGTGATCCAGGAACTCGCCGGCGAGCACAATTACGCCGCGATGAAAGCGGCGGTCATGCAGGTGGTCAGCCAGCATTTCCGGCCCGAGTTCATCAATCGCGTCGATGAGATCGTGGTATTCCATCCGCTCGGCCGCGAGCAGATTCGCTCCATCGTGGACATCCAGTTGGGCCGTCTGCGTCAACGTTTGGCGGAGCGCGATATCCAGCTCAGGCTGGAGGATGCGGCCCGCGACCGGATCGGCGAGGCGGGCTTCGATACCGTCTACGGCGCGCGGCCGTTGAAGCGCGCCATCCAGGCGCAGATCGAGAACCCGCTCGCGCAGCAGATTCTGCGGGGCGACTTCATCGCCGGCGACCGGGTGATCGCCAAGCTGAAGCGCGACGGGTTGGTCTTCGAGAAGGAGCGCCTGCACTGATCGAGGCTTCGCTATACTTTCGGACGGGTCTTTCGACAGAGACGGGATGAAGGAAACCAATGCCTTTTTACGAATATCAGTGCAAGAGCTGCGGCCAGACGCTCGAGGCCATGCAGAAGATTACCGACGCTCCGCTGAAGAAGTGCCCGCATTGCGGCAAGTCGCAGCTGCAAAAGCTCATGTCGGCACCCGTCTTTCGGTTGAAGGGCGGCGGCTGGTACGAGACCGATTTCAAGTCGGATCAGGACCAAAAGCGCAATCTCGCCGATCGTCCGGACTCCGACGCTCCGAAAGACGACAAGAAGGACAAGACCGAGGTTTCCGGCAGCAAGGAGGCGTCGACTTCCTCCGATGCTGCGAAGCCCGAAAAGAGCGCGGACAAGTCATCGGACAAGGCGGCGGATGCCGGGAAAAAGGCCGCTCCCGCCGCCGCAGCCGGCGCGGCCACCCCACGCCGGACGACCGCCTCCGGCTCGAATAAGTCCAATGCACGCAAGCCCACGAAGCGCCCCGCGAGGCCGGCTGCGAAGCGCGGCGCCGCCAAGCCGGCGCGCCGGCGCTGACTTGCCGGGAGGCGGGCCGATGTCGGGCGCTCTCCGCGTGGGCTTCGGGCTTGCCCGCGCTCGTCCTAAGCCGTACGATCGCGCGCTCCCCTCAGCTAGTTAAACGTATGCGCACTCATTATTGCGGCCAGGTCGGCGAATCGTCGATCGGCCAAGTCGTCACCGTCGCCGGTTGGGCGCATCGCCGCCGCGATCACGGCGGAGTCATATTCGTCGACCTGCGCGACCGTCACGGGTTGCTGCAGATCGTGTTCAATCCGGACACCGCGGAGGTCTTCGCCAAGGCGGAGCGGGTACGCAACGAGTACGTCTTGCAGGTCACCGGGGTGGTGCGCGCGCGGCCGCCGGGAACGGTGAATCCCCATCTGAAGTCGGGCCAGGTCGAGCTTGTGTGCCAGACGCTCGAGATCCTGAACCGCTCCGAGCCGTTGCCGTTTCAACTCGACGAGCACGTGAGCGAGGAAGTGCGCCTGCGCTTCCGATACATAGACCTGCGCCGCGAGGAGATGCGGGAGCGCCTGCTGCTCCGGCATCGCATCACCCGCGCCATGCGCCGGTATCTGGACGACGCCGGGTTCGTCGACATCGAAACGCCGATGCTGTCCAAGGCGACGCCGGAAGGCGCCCGGGACTATCTGGTGCCCAGCCGCACTCATGCGGGAAAGTTCTTCGCGCTGCCGCAGTCGCCTCAAATTTACAAACAGCTGCTGATGATTTCGGGGTTCGACCGCTACTATCAGATCGTGCGCTGCTTTCGCGACGAGGACTTGCGCGCGGACCGTCAGCCCGAGTTCACCCAGCTCGATATCGAGACCTCGTTCCTCGATCAGGCGGAGATCCAGCAGATCATGGAAGGTCTGGTGCGATACCTCTTCAAGGAGGTGCTCGCGGTCGAGCTCCCGAACCCGCTGCCGCGCATGAGCTACGCCGAAGCCATGCGCCGCTTCGGATCCGACAAGCCCGACCTTCGCGTGCCGTTGGAATTGGTCGATGTGGCCGATCTCGTGCGCGGCTGCGAATTCAAAGTGTTCTCAGGGCCGGCGGCCGATCCCAACGGCCGCGTCACGGCGCTTCGCGTGCCGCAGGGAGGGAAGCTCTCGCGCAAGGAGATCGACGACTACACCGCGTACGTCGCGCGATTCGGCGCCAAGGGATTGGCGTACGTCAAAGTCAACGAGACGGCCAAGGGGCGCGACGGCCTGCAATCGCCCATCCTCAAGTTTCTGAGCGACGCGGCCGTCGCCGGCATCCTCGAGCGGACCCAAGCCGTCGACGGCGACTTGATTTTCTTCGGCGCCGACTCCGCCAAAGTGGTGAGCGATGCCCTCGGCGCATTGCGCCTCAAGGTCGGCGAGGATTTGAAGCTCGTCGCCCCGGGCTGGCGGCCGCTCTGGGTGGTCGACTTCCCGATGTTCGAGTGGGATCCGGAGGCCAAGCGCTGGGCAGCGATGCATCATCCGTTCACGAGTCCGGTCAACCTGGATTACGCGGCGCTCGCGGCCGCCCCGGGTGAGGCGCTGGCGAAGGCCTACGACATGGTGCTCAACGGTTCTGAGATCGGCGGCGGCTCGGTGCGTATCCATACCCAGGAGCTCCAGTCGACGGTGTTCGACCTGTTGGGCATCTCGGCGGAAGAGGCGCGACGCAAGTTCGGATTCCTGCTCGATGCGCTCAAGTACGGCGCTCCGCCGCACGGCGGCATCGCCTTCGGGCTCGATCGGCTGGCGATGCTCATGGCCGGCGCGAGCAGCATCCGCGACGTGATTGCATTCCCGAAGACTCAAACGGCTGCGGATCCGTTGATGGATGCGCCCACGGAAGTGAGCGAGGCGCAGCTTCGCGAGCTGCACATTCGAGTCAGGGTTCCGCCCAAAGTCGAGTAGCCTTGGAATCGTTTCGACGGCCGGAATCCGTGTTGATCGTCATTTACACCGCCGGCGGCGAATTTCTGCTGCTGGAGCGGCGTAGGCCGCCCGGGTTTTGGCAATCGGTCACCGGCAGTCTCGAGTGGGGCGAGACCGCGGACGCCGCGGCGCGCCGAGAGCTGGTCGAGGAGACCGGCATCACGCAAGGGCGCCTGTGCAACCTGCAATGGACCCAGATCTACGAGATTCTGCCCTCGTTCGGCAAGAAGTACGCGCCCGGGGTCACCCGCAATCTCGAGCACGCCTTCGCATTGAAACTGCCCGAGCGCGTGCCGGTCGCATTGAGCGAGAGCGAGCATGCCCGCTTCCGCTGGTTGGGCGCCGCGGACGCCATCGCCACCGTGTCCTCGAGTACCAACCGTGCGGTCATCCAGCAGCTTCGGCATTGACTGAAGCGTGCGCCCATGACCATACGGGTCGTGTACGTGCATGGTCTTTGGCTCAACGGCTGGGAGTCGGTGCTTCTGCGCCGCCGGCTGTCCGAGCAGATGGGCTGCGAGACATCGGTATTCTCGTATCCATCGGTCGGCGAGGGTGCCTCCGCTAATGCGCGCGCGCTGGGAGGGTTCCTGGAGCGCATGTCGGCGGATACCCTGCACCTCGTCGCTCACAGCCTCGGGGGGCTGATGGTTCTGGAACTCTTCGAGAGCGTGCTGTCGGGGGAGGGGAGGTTTCCCAGTGGGCGGCCGCTGCCGCCCGGGCGAATCGTTCTGTTGGGATCGCCGGTTCAGGGCAGCAGCGCCGCGCAGAATCTGGCGCGCTCGCCGTTCGGCAGATCCATCCTGGGGCTGACCGCAAATCAGGTGCTCGTGGCCCCGCGCGCGCGGCGATGGAGCGGCGCACGCGACTTGGGCGTGATCGCCGGAAGCTTATCCTTGGGCTTCGGCCGCTTGATGGGCCCGCTCCACGGGCCGAACGACGGCACGGTGCTGGTCGAGGAGACCCGGCTGCCCGGAGCCGCCCAGCACCTCACGCTTCGCGTCAGCCACAGTGCGCTGGTGTACTCGGCGGCGGTTGCGCGCCACGCGGCGGCGTTTCTGCGCGAGGGACGATTCGCCACGCCGGCGTGAGCGTGCGCTAGAGCATCATCGTCCGCCGCGCTCTGCGCGCGCCGCTTCGCGCATCTTGAATACGAGGTCCAAGGCCTCCCGGGGGCTCAGCTCCTCGGGATCCAAGGCGCACAGGGCGTCGAGCACCGGCGAGGGCGCCGGAGCGAACAAGGAGAGCTGTGGGGGCTGGGGCGAGAGGTGGCCGCGCAGTGCATCGCGTTCGCGTTCCAGCTCGGTCAGGTAGCGTCTCGCCTCGGCGGTGACCGATTTCGGAATGCCCGCGAGCGCGGCCACCTGCAGTCCGTAGCTTTGATTCGCCGGCCCGTCCTTGACGCTGTGCAGGAACACCAGCGTGTCCCCGTGCTCGACGGCCTCCACGTGGACGTTCGCGACGCCCGGCGATTCGGCGGCGAGGCTGGTGAGCTCGAAATAATGGGTGGCGAAGAGCGTGAAGGCGCGGATCTGCCGCGCGATGAACGCGGCGCAGGCCCAGGCCAGCGACAAGCCGTCGAAGGTTGAGGTGCCGCGGCCGACCTCGTCCATCAGAACCAGGCTACGGTCGGTGGCGTTGTGCAGGATGTTCGCGGTCTCGGTCATCTCCAGCATGAACGTGGAGCGCCCGCCCGCGAGATCGTCGGAAGCTCCGATGCGCGTGAAGATCCGATCGAGCGGCCCGAGGAGGGCGCGCTTCGCCGGCACATAGCAGCCGATATGCGCCAGGATCACGATCAGCGCGGTCTGCCGCATGTATGTGCTTTTGCCGCCCATATTGGGGCCGGTGATGATCAGCATGCGGCGGTCATGGTCGAACTTCAGGTCGTTCGGTATGAAGGGTTCCCGGCTTGCACGCTCGACCACGGGATGCCGGCCGCCGTCGATCGCGAGCATGGGCTCTTCGACGAGTTCCGGCTGGGCGCAATCGAGCGTCACCGCGCGCTCGGCAAAGCAGGTGAGTACATCGAGTTCGGCAATGGCAGCGGTCGTGGTCTGAAGCGCCGGGAGCCGCTCGGTCAGCCGGTCGAGCAGCTGCTCGTAGAGTTCCTTCTCGCGCGCCAGCGCTCGATCGCGTGCGCCGAGTACCTTGTCCTCGAAAGCCTTGAGCTCCGGCGTGATGAATCGCTCGGCGGATTTCACGGTCTGACGCCGCAGGTACTCCTTCGGAACACGCTCGGCTTGGGAGCGATTGATTTCGATGAAGAAGCCCTGCACGCGATTGAAGCCGAGCTTCAGGCTGGAGAGCCCGGTGCGCTCGCGCTCGCGGCGTTCCAGGTCGAGAAGAAACTGCTCGGTATTGCCGCCGAGCAGGCGCAGCTCGTCGAGTTCGGCGTCGTAGCCCGCGGCAATCACGCCGCCGTCACGCAGAAAATGCGGCGGCGATTCCGCCACCGCGCGCATCAACAGCGTGAATTCGCCGCCGTGCTCGCCGAAGTCGTCCATCAGGCGGCGCAAGAGCGGCGAGGGCGCGCCCGCCTGCAGCCCGTCGAGCGAGTGACGGAGCGCGGGGAGCGCGCCGAGCGCCGTGCGCAGTTGCGCCAGATCGCGGGGACGCGCCGACCGCAGTGCGACACGCGCGAGGATTCTTTCCAGGTCGCCCACCGGGCGAAGCGCTTCGGCGATCTGTGTGTGCCGCGACGCTTCGATCAGCGTCGCGACGGCATGGTAGCGCGCCCGCAGCGTGTCCCGGTCGCGCAACGGCCGGTGCAGCCAGCGCCGCAACATGCGGCCGCCCATGGCCGTCGCGGTTCGATCGAATATTCCCGCGAGCGTGAGCTCGGGTTTGCCCGCGAGGCTTTCGTCGAGTTCGAGGTTGCGTCGCGTCGCCGGGTCCATGATCAAGGCGCCGTCGCGCTCTTCCGTGGACAAGGCGCGGAGGTGGGGCAAAGCCGCTTTCTGCGTTTCACGGACATAGGCGAGGAGCGCGCCGGCTGCGGCAATCGCCAGAGGTTTTTCCGCGCAGCCGAAGCCCGCCAGGTCGCGGGTGCCGAACTGTTCGGTGAGTGCGCGAGCTGCCGAGCCGGTCTCGAAATGCCAGGGCGGCCGTGCGCGCCAGGGCCGCTCGGCCATGCGTGCGCCGGCGGGCAGCGCGCCGTCGGGAGCCAGCATCTCCGCCGGACGCAGCCGCTCGATCTCGGCCTCGAGCGCATCCGCACCCTCGAGCTCCATGACGGTGAAGCGCCCGGCCGATAGATCGAGCCATGCGAGACCGAATCGCCCATTCGCCGAGCACACACTGCCGAGCACGTTGTCGCGGCGCTCCTCGAGCAATGCCTCGTCGGTGACGGTGCCCGGCGTGACGATGCGCACCACCTCGCGTTCCATCGGTCCCTTGGTCTTGCCGGGATCGCCGCGCTGCTCGCAGATGGCCACCGATTCGCCCTTGCGCACCAGGCGTGCGAGGTAGGTGTCGACCGTGACCGCGGGTACGCCCGCCATGGGGATCGGGGCGCCCGCCGAGGCGCCGCGCTGGGTGAGTGCGATGTCGAGCAACTGCGAGGCGCGCCGCGCATCGTCGTAGAACATCTCGTAGAAATCGCCCATGCGGTAGAACAGGAGCACGTTCGGATGCTGGGCCTTGATGCGCAGGTACTGCTGCATCATGGGGGTGTGCTCCGGCGAATCAGCGGCGTGCGTGATCAAAGGTTTATATGATCCGGCGGGCATCCCGCTCGACATGGATGAGGGATTGCCGTGTAGGTGTCGGACCTCGTGCTGACGAGCCGAGTAGCGAGCAGCCTGTTCCTGATTTGCGCCATCGACTGATTCAAGGTCTGTTCCCGAGGGTATTTAGCAGCGAATATTGACAGAAGACTTACAATTGTCCAGGCGCCCTTTCCAGTGAAAAGCGTCTCGGAGAGAATGTGCGCAGATGATCTTTGGGAGCAAGGTACGATGAAAACATTCCTGCACGTCGGTTGCGGTCCGCTAAACAAATCAACATTGAAAGGCTTCAATACCGCCGAATGGCGTGAAATCCGCTTTGACATCGATCCGTCGGTCTACCCCGATATCGAGGGGACCCTCACGGACATGCATGCGGTCGGCACCGGAAGCGTCGACGCCGTATACTCATCGCACAGCATCGAACATGTATTTCCGCATGAGGTTCACACGGTTCTTCTGGAATTTCATCGGGTGCTGAAGAACGACGGTATCGTGGTGTTGACCTGTCCAGACCTTCGCAGCGTCTGCGAGGTCGTAGTGAACGACAAGCTGATGGAGACCCTTTACGAGTCGCCCATGGGTCCGATAGGGCCGTTAGATATTCTCTACGGGCATCGGGACTCCGTCGAGCAAGGCAAGATCTATATGGCGCACAAGACGGGGTTTACCTACTCCAGCTTGAACGATGCCTTTTTCAAAGCGGGGTTCAAGTTCAATTTTGGCGCCGCCCGTCCGAGCGTCTACGATCTGTGGATCGTCTCGTTCAAGCAGCCGATGTCGAACGAGGAGGGGAGTAAAATCGCGATGAATTACCTGCCTTAAATTCCGCCAGGCAGCGACGCGTCCGCAATCCGCATGCAAGCTGCTCATCTGAAACGTAAAATTTGTTTCGGGTAAAGCGATACTCCCGGTTTGACTGCAACGCGCGCTTTACTTGATGCCCCGCGTTCCGGCGCACGCGAGCATAAACCGAGGACAACGATGGCAACGACGGATCGGGTCTTGTTCGGTCTCTCAAAACGGGTCGGCAGGCGGCTGCTTGGGCAGCGCCGCCGGTTGGCGACCGCCGAATCGTGCACCGGCGGTTGGATTGCCAAGGCGCTCACCGACATCCCGGGCAGTTCGCAGTGGTTCGGCGAGGGCTTCGTCACCTACAGCAATGACGCGAAGGTGCGCCGGTTGAAGGTCCCACGTTCGGTTCTCGAGCGCAACGGCGCCGTCAGCGAGCCCGTGGCCATTGCCATGGCGGAGGGCGCGTTGCTTCGCACCGGCGCGGATGTGTCCGTGGCCGTCACGGGCATCGCAGGGCCCGATGGTGCGGTGCCGGGCAAACCGGTGGGAACGGTCTGGCTCTGCTGGGCGGAGCGGCGCGGCGCTCGGATTCACGTCTTTGCGGAGCGCAAGAACTTTCGCGGCGATCGCGAGACGGTGCGGCGGAAAACCGTCGAGAGGGCGCTCCGCGGGCTGCTGCGCCGCTAGCGCGTCCGCATGCGATTGTTCTTCGCGTCTTTCCCTGACAGCGAGTCGCGCCGGAACGCTTCGGCGGCCGTGCAGGCACTGAAGCTTCCGGCCACATCGAGGTGCCTTCCGCCCGAGAACTACCACATCACCTGGATCTTCCTGGGCGAAGTTCCCGACGATAAGGCTGAAGCGGTCCGCGAAGTCGGCGATGCCCAGCGTATCGGGTGCTTTTCGCTGCGATTCGACCGATGGGAATATTGGCACAAAGCGCGCGCCGTCGTGGCATCGACATCCGATCGTCCCGAGGCGCTGCTCCGCCTGCGGGCGAGTCTCGCCGCCGGACTCACGCAGCGGGGCGTCGCCTTTGACGACAAGCCGCTGCGGCCGCATATAACCGTTGCGAGGAAACTCGCGCAAGCGCCTGTATTGACGGACTTGTCCGAATTCGGCTGCACGCTGCGCACGTTCTGTCTCGTCTCCTCCGCAACTGCGGCGGCGGGACCGGTTTATACAGTGGTCGATACTTGGGCACTACTGGATACAGCGGCAGGCCGCTGAAAAAAGTTTGCCGATGGCGCACGAAACTCGTCGGTTTCGGCGCATATGAGATGAGCGAGCGGCGTCGAATGTGAAATAATGGCGCCACACGTTGTCGAGGAATCCCCATGGAAGAGAATCGTAAGAAGGCTCTGGCGGCCGCGCTGAGCCAGATCGAAAAGCAATTTGGAAAAGGCTCGGTCATGCGCCTCGGCGAGGCGGGTGCCACGTACGAAGTGGACTCGATCCCGACGGGATCGTTGGGCCTCGACATCGCGTTGGGCGTCGGCGGCATTCCGAAAGGCCGAGTGATCGAGATCTTCGGGCCCGAGTCCTCCGGCAAAACGACACTCACCCTCTCGATAATCGCCTCGGCGCAGCGCCACGGCGGCACGGCGGCGTTCGTGGATGCGGAGCATGCACTCGACCCGGTGTACGCGGAGAAGCTCGGCGTCAAGGTCAACGATCTTCTGGTGTCGCAGCCCGACACCGGAGAGCAGGCGCTCGAAATCACCGACATGCTGGTGCGTTCGGGCGCGGTCGATGTGGTCGTGGTCGACTCGGTGGCGGCGCTCACGCCCAAGGCCGAAATCGAAGGCGAAATGGGCGATCAGCACATGGGCTTGCAGGCGCGGCTCATGTCGCAGGCCCTGCGCAAGCTCACGGGCAACATCAAGCGCTCCAACACCATCGTGATTTTCATCAATCAGATCCGCATGAAGATCGGCGTCATGTTCGGCAACCCGGAAACGACTACCGGCGGTAATGCGCTCAAGTTCTATTCGTCGGTGCGCATGGATATTCGCCGAATCGGCTCCATCAAGAATGGCGAAGAAGTCGTGGGCTCGATGACTCGCGTCAAGGTCGTCAAGAACAAGGTGGCGCCGCCGTTTCGGGAGACCGAGTTCGAGATCATGTACGGCACCGGTATTTCGAAGGAAGGCGAACTCATCGAGCTGGGCGTATTGCACAATCTCATCGAGAAGTCCGGTTCCTGGTACAGCTACAAAAGCGAGCGCATCGGACAAGGCAAGGACAACGCCCGCACTTTCTTGCAGCAGCATCCGGAAATTGCCAAGGATATCGAGGATCAAATTCGTGCCAAATTGATTCCGGAGAAGGCGACCATGAATCGCGGTGGCGACGCCAAAGAGGCCTGATATCCCCGGCCGCCGCGAGGTGGACCCGCTCGATGCGCGTGCCGCACGGGTCGCGGCGCTGGATGCGTTGGCCCGGCGCGACCACGCATCCACCGAATTGCGCCGCAAATTGCGCGACAAGGGGTACGATGGGGGCATCGTCGATGAGCTCATCGAGCGGCTCATCGCCGAGAAATTGCTGGACGATCGGCGCTATTTGCAGAATTTCGTGGCATATCACGCCGCGCGCGGCCACGGGCCGAATCGCGTGCGCGCCGATTTGCGCAGATTGGGACTACAAACGCCGGATGCGGAAACGAGCCTGGAAGACTATCCGGACTGGATCGGGCACCTAAAAAGGGCGCGACAAAAGAAGTTTGGAACTTCACTCCCGACCAATTACGCTGATCGACAGCGCCAGGCGAGATTCCTGGCGTACCGGGGCTATACCGGCGCCCAGATCCGGGCGGTTTTTGGATTCGATACGGAATTGGATGCAGATACGACAGAAGAGCCATGAAACGCGACGCTAAGTTGAGGATGATGACGAGCACGGAGATCCGTGCCAGCTTCTTGGAGTTTTTCCGCAAGAACGGCCATGCGGTGGTGCCGTCGAGTTCGCTCGTGCCGGGCAACGACCCCACCTTGTTGTTCACCAATGCCGGCATGGTGCAGTTCAAGGATGTGTTCCTGGGCAAGGAGACGCGCGATTATTCGCGCGCCGCGAGCGCTCAGCGTTGCGTACGCGCGGGCGGCAAGCACAACGACCTCGAGAACGTCGGGTATACCGCGCGCCACCACACGTTTTTCGAGATGCTGGGCAATTTCAGCTTCGGCGACTACTTCAAGCGCGAGGCGATCCATTTCGCGTGGAACTTCGTGACCGGAACCCTTGGAATACCGAAGGATCGGCTCTGGGTGACGGTATATACCGAGGACGACGAGGCGGCGCGGGTCTGGACGGAAGAGATCGGCATCAGTCCGAGCCGCTGCACGCGCATGGGCGAGAAGTCGAATTTCTGGTCCATGGGGGAAACCGGGCCGTGCGGCCCGTGCACCGAGATTTTCTACGATCATGGGCCGGAAATTCCCGGCGGTCCCCCCGGCTCGCCGGAAGAAGACGGCGACCGCTATGTCGAGATCTGGAATCTGGTCTTCATGCAGTACGACCGTTCGCCCGAAGGCCTTTTGACGCCGCTCCCGAAGCCCTCCGTCGATACCGGGATGGGCCTGGAGCGGGTCGCGGCGGTCATGCAGGGAGTTCACAGCAACTACGAGATCGATCTTTTCCGCGCGCTGATTCGCGCGGCCGCCGAGGTAACCGGCGCGGCGGATCTCGAGTCATCGAGCCTACGCGTGATCGCCGACCATATCCGCGCGTGCGCGTTTCTGATCATCGACGGGGTCGTGCCTTCGAACGAGGGCCGGGGCTATGTCTTGCGGCGCATCATTCGCCGTGCCATCCGGCACGGCTACAAGCTCGGCCAGACCCAACCCTTCTTTCACAAGCTCGTGCCCGCATTGGTGAGCGAGATGGGCACTTACTATACGGAGCTGGTGAGCGGCGAGGCGCAGGCCACGAAGGTTCTCGCGCAAGAGGAGACGCGGTTCGCCGAGACTCTGGAAACCGGCATGGCGCTGCTCGATGCGGCCACCGCGCAACTGAAATCGTCGGTCATTCCGGGTGAGACGGTTTTTCGTCTGTACGACACCTACGGATTCCCCCTCGATCTGACGGCCGACGTCGCGCGCGAGCGTGGGCTTACGATCGATCAGGAAGGTTTCGACGCGGCAATGGCCGCACAGCGCGTCCGCGCTCGCGCAGCGAGCAAGTTCGGAGCGGACTTGCGCGAATCGGTAAAGCTTCCCGGCAAGACCACTTTCTCCGGATACGACCGGCTGGCCGGCTCCGGCCGCGTGACCGCGTTGATCTTCGACGGCGCTCTCGTCGACGTACTGCGAGTCGGTCAGGAGGGGCAGGTGGTACTGGACCATACCCCGTTCTATGCCGAAAGCGGCGGTCAGATCGGCGACACGGGAACGCTGGTCGGCGGCTCGTCGCAGTTTCGTGTGCGCGACACTCAAAAGCTCGGCGCGTCCTTCGGCCACATTGGCGTGCTGGAGTCCGGCGAGCTGCGGCTCGGGGACGAAGTCGAGGCGCGCGTCGATGCCGACCGCCGTACGGCGGTCGCCCTCAATCACTCCGCCACGCATCTGCTCCACGCGGCCCTACGGCAGGTGCTCGGCAAGCATGTGCAACAAAAAGGATCGCTCGTGGCCGCCGATCGGTTGCGTTTCGATTTCTCCCATTCGGGGGCAGTAACCGCGGATGAGCAGCAGCGCATCGAAGCTCTCGTGAATGCGGAGATTCGGCGCAATGCGCCTGCCGACACCCGCATCATGGCGCTGGACGATGCAGTCGCCGCAGGGGCGATGTCGCTCTTTGGGGAGAAATATGAAAGCGACGTACGCGTGCTTACGTTCGGCGATTTCTCCATGGAACTCTGCGGTGGAACCCACGTCGAAAGAACTGGCGACATCGGACTTTTCAAGATCATCGCCGAGTCGGGTGTGGCGGCCGGCGTCCGTCGAGTCGAGGCGATAACCGGTCAGGCCGCATACGACTGGGTGGTTCGGGCCGATCGGGTGTTGCGTGACATCGCGGGCTTGGTGCGAGGCAGCCGGGAAGATGCCGACGAGAAAGTTCGCGAACTCGTCGAGCGTTCGAAGCGGTTGGAAAAGGAGGTGCAGCAGCTTAAGTCAAAACTCGCGACGGGCCAGGGCGGCGACATTTCGGCCAAGGCGATGGCTGTCGGCGGTGTTAAGGTTCTGGCTGCGGAAATTGCGGGCGCGGATGCCAAGGCTTTGCGGGATTCCATTGATCAGCTGAAGCAGAAGCTCGGATCCTCGGTGATCGTGCTCGGCACCGTTCAGGACGGTAAGGTGGTGCTGGTCGCCGGTGTTTCGGCGGATTTGGTGGCGCAGCTGAAGGCGGGCGACATTGTCGGCGCGGTTGCCGCGCAAATCGGCGGGCGCGGCGGCGGCCTTGCGGATTTCGCGCAAGCCGGCGGCAGTCAGCCCGAGAATTTGACCGCGGCGCTCGCGAGCGTCGAGTCGTTGGTGAGGACCCGGCTCGCTAATTGAACAGTTTGTTAATTATTCGGGTGGTAAGAGCCGAGCATTGAGTTTAGGATTGCCGGCCTGCCGGCGGAGGGTACACCGCTGAAGAGTGGCATCGGAATTCATGTCTGGCCGCGATGCGGGTCCGACTCAAGGACATCGCGCAGAGATTGCCCAAGGAAGCTGAGGAGCACGCTTTTATGTTGATATTGACGCGACGCGTTGGCGAAACGGTAATGATTGGTAACGACGTAACGGTCACGGTGCTGGGGGTCAAAGGCAACCAGGTACGCATTGGGGTCAATGCGCCCAAGGATGTGGCCGTCCATCGCGAGGAAATCTACGAGCGCATCAAGCGCGAAGAAGAAACCGAGGGCCGAGCCCCCGGGACGGTTACGAAGGTCGTCGACGACGCCTGAAATCAAGCCCTGAGAGCGAGCGATGGCGTTTCGCTGCTTTACCTGGACTGCTCGACGCGGGTATCATCCGGCGCTCCTTGGTAGGGGTCGTTCGCCCTTATCCGGAGAGGTGGCCGAGTGGTCGAAGGCGCGCCCCTGCTAAGGGCGTATGGGTCAAAAGCCCATCGAGGGTTCGAATCCCTCCCTCTCCGCCAATAGTTTAGAATGCGCCGGCCGGTAGGGCTGCGCGCACCTTGCCGAAGGAATCGGTCGGTTGAGGAGGGAGACGCCGGCGCGTGAGCGACGGCGGGGTCCCGGAGCGGAGCGAAGGGACGAGGCGCGCAGCGTCGAGTAATCCCTCCCTCTCCGCCAGGATTATGTCGTTTCGCTGATCAATGCGCCCGTAGCTCAGTTGGATAGAGCGCCTGGCTACGAACCAGGAGGTCGGGAGTTCGAATCTCTCCGGGCGCGCCACTTTACACACGCCAAGTGTTGAATATTTTCGCGAGTGTTGAATATTTTTAGCTTCGCGGCTTGGCTTTCGTGAGCCCCCGCAGGTAATGGCGCCTGGTCGTCACGACGCTCGCGTGGCCCAGGCGGGCGCGCGCCTCCTCCGGCGTGGCCGCGCCGTCGGCGGAGACGCTGCGAAGGTCATGGAAGCTGAACCGGATCCCTCCCGCCTTCACGTGCTTGGCCATTAAGCGCTGCCAGATCGCGGAGAAGCCGTCTTCGGTGTAGGGGCGGCCGTCACGCTTCCTGATCAGGTGGTCGGCGGGGATCTGCGGCGAGAGAGCCTTGGCCCTGGCGACGATGGCTTGCAGGTCGTGGCTCCATTCGATCAGCACCCCGGCGCCAGTTTTGGACTGACGGAAGATGATCCCCTCGTCGGTGAGCTGCTCGCGCTTCAGCGCCAAAAGGTCGCCGCGTCGCTGGCCGGTGCACACGGCGAGATCGATGGCGATGCGCATGCGTTCGCTTGCCAGGCTCTTGACCGCTTCCACCTGAGGGAGCGTCACCTGCGTTCGTCGCGGGCTTCCGGGTCCGAGATCCAATCCTCGCGCGGGGTTCTGGCTTGCAACACCCCACCGTATCGCCTTTGCGAACACATGGCCCAGCAGCGAGATCTCATGGCGGGTAGTGACCGGCACACGCCTACCGTCTTCGCCTCTGCGTCCGTCTTGATACGCGTAGCAGTGTCTTGCCGTGACGTTGTCCGGAAGCATGATGCCGAACGCCTGCTTGAGGCGGTCGAGCTGCTTGGCTTGATCGGCACGCGTCGTCGCAGAACGCTTCAGGGGGAGGACTTCGGTCCGGTATCGGTCGATGACGTCACCGAGTGTGCGGCCCGCCCATTGACCATCGATGAGTCTCGCGAACCTCGCAAGCGCGTCCGCGAGATCACGGCCCAAGTTGACCGGCTGGCCATCCTTTGGCCTGAACCAGTAGCTGCCGTGGACGAGATAGACTCGTCGAGGCAGGTGCTTATCCTGCTTTCTTCGACGTCCCATTGATGGCGTCCCAGTTGAAGTCAGGCTCCTGTGGTGCGGTCGCAGATCTCCCGCCCACCATGTGGCGATTGAACTCGGCGAGCGCCACGACCGGCGCACCCAGTGCGTTCACGGTAAACCGCCAACCGTGTCGACGCAACCAGCGCGCTTGCGCAGAAGACCTCATGTATCCGGTCAGCTGCTCGACATCAGAGCTTTCCAATATCACGACTACGAACACACATGTGGTTTCGGTCGTTCGGGGCCGAGTTGTCACGCGAAGAGAATTATCGCAGAGCCGCGCAAGGGAGTCAGCGAGAGTTTCGCGGAGAAATCAGCGTAACTCTCACGATTCTGATCATGCGATCTCGTTGCTTTCTCGCCTGCGCGGCCGCCTGGACAGTGCCGTTGGAGTAACGCTGAATTTTCCGCGGTATGCAGGATAGCCGCCGGCTTAGCATTGGGGCCAAAATGGCCCCAATGCGTTGCACGGCAACTCTAAAGACGCGCGTCTCGCCCGAAATGAAACTCCAAGCGAAGGCGGTGGCGGATCACGAATTCTTGGCGGAAGCGACGTGGCTCAAGCGGCTTGTGATGCGCGAGATCCGGGCCCACAACGTCGCACCCGGCGCCGAGAACGAGCCCTTACAATCGAAGGTCGGCCATACGATTAGGCCGGCTCGTACGGCGCCTGGTTCCGGCAAGCCCATGTTGGTGCACCTCACCGCCGAGGACAGGCTGTTGCTGGACGCTCGGGCCGAGGGGCGGGGGATGCGACCGGCGACGTATGCTTCCGTTCTCCTGCGCGCCCATTTGCGCCAGCTCACGCCGCTGCCCAAGGACGAGCTTTTGGCGCTCAAGCGCAGCATCGCCGAGCTGGGAGCGATCGGCCGCAACATCAATCAGATTGCGAGGGCGTTGAGCAGCGGCGGAGAATTACCCGGCTCCATGCGCGTGGAGTTTTCGGCGATGCTCAACATCTGCGAAGCGATGCGCGACAACACCAAGGCGCTTCTCAATGCGAATCTGGCCAGTTGGGCGACGGGGCACACTGGTGTCGACCGGTAAATCCATGCCGTCTCGCCGACCTGATCCCTCTATGCGTGTGGCGGAGTCGACCCACCGCGGAACTTCGTGACCGGCTTTGCGGCCGTAGCCCTGCGCGGGCTACTTTCCCTTTCTCGAGCAGTAACCCCTAGTACTTCGCGTCCGATCCAATGAGAATTCCATTGAGTAGGGCCTCAGGCTTCTGAGCGTGCTGGTTATAGGCTTCCCGACCCCAGACTTCGATCGCGGCCGTCCGTAGCACACGGTTGGTCGTCGCGCGCACAATCCCTTCGTTAAAGCCGCTCATATGAGATTTTTGCGGGTACTCGAAATCCTTTTCGGAGTAGTGAAAATTCAGCGCGGCGATGACTTCCTGATCGGTCGGCGTCGCCAACTCCTCTGTGTTGAACCCTTGTTTCAGGGCAAGCGTAAGACCAGCTTCCAGATCGTGGCCAAATTCTTTGGGGTTCCGGAGAACTTTCATCGACATCCCTTTGCTGAGTAGGTAGGCTTTGATTGCCAGTTCTATCGCGCGACCCATCAGAAAATTAAGTGTCATCGGGTTCACAATCGACGATCGTGCCGAATACGCATCGGCCGCGGCGGCCGATGCAAACGCCTGCTCCAGAAACCCGCCCGCCGTGTAATACGTGGTGGGGGCTGTCGTACTAACCATTTGCGATGCCTTCTAGTATCGACTGAGTCAATATCATAGCTAAATGCCTCAGGTCGGAGAGCAGGGGCCGATTACGATGGGAAAGAGTTCAGAACTCGGCTACCTCCGCCGCCGACCCGAAGCTGCCGGCAGGAGCGTCCGCTACGGAGCAGTAGAATTACCCAAGGATTTGACGATCTCCTCCATTTGTCATGGTTCAGCGTCAAAACCCTGATTCGATCTCAAGAATTCTGTTTGGGCTTCGTCCAGCGTGCCGAATAGACCCGCGACGGGACGATCGTCGTACTCTTCGCCGAGACCCTCAAGTACGTTGTCTTCCCATATCTGATATGTGCCGTCATCGCGGCGTCGGATTGAGCGCCGCGCTCCACTGGCGTGGGCGTATTGGATGACGATCGTTGTCCCTCTTTGCAGCATTGCACACCTGCTTCCGGCGTCGACCCTTACGGGGGCCATGACGAGAATCGGCTTTCGTGCATGCTACCCAGTAGTGATTATTACTTCACCAACTGCGGCGTGCCCCCACGGATTCTTGTCGTTGAGCTCGTTCCCACCGTTAGCACTACTGAGTAGATGAATATGACCCGCGCTCGATACTTGCTCCAGCGCTTTCTTGAGAATAAGCAGACCACTGACGTCCGCATGAATTTGGATAGCCTTCCCCGACTCCACGATTTCGAAACTGAGCATTCTCTCCTCCAAATATCTAGTCTCCGGCTATCGACTCGTTGTTGCCTCTCATCAACAACCGCAATCGGGAATCGGGATTTGACCTGATTACCGACAAATGTTGTAGTCGTTCCGGTCTCTTACGGAGAAAATATTCGTGCTGCCTAACCATTTCCTGATAATTCGGAAGCGCCGGCCTGTTGATCTGAAGTTGAGCACAGCCCGCAATCATGCGCCGTAAACTTACCGTCCTGGTCACAGCATTGCCGATATTGCGCGTCGCTTTTCGGCTTCCTCATCACGCTTACCGCATTTGCTGGTCATCCACCAGAGTGGATTTTGGATGCTTACTATTCGATCTTCCCGGAAACTGCCGTGGGCGGCGTCCTCATTCTCTTCGCGGGTATTGCTCTGTTGTCAGCAGTCCTCTTTTGCGTAGCGCTAGTCCTGATCTTTCGCCGTGCGCCAATTTGATCCCAAGGCGTCCTTGGTCAACGTCAGCTTTCCGGCGTCCGAAATCTCGATCACTCGTCGAGTCGTGGGTTGCCGCAATTTAGACAAAAATGGCCGTAGCGGAAATCCCGCACTTAAGGCCCCATTGTTTCGCAATTTCTCCGGTACCTAATGTAGGAGGGAGTGCCCCGCCCGGCGTCGATAATCCATTGAGGTAGGCCAGATATTGTGTGGTGTCGGTCGATGCCTTCAGACGCTGAGCAACAAAGCGCACCGTGCCGTCCCTTCCGTCCTGTTCTTGATAATGGTATTGCACAAACGGGTGCATCCAACCATTGTCGAGCAAAGCGCCCGACTCCACGTGATCGACGCGAGGCGTCCTCAGCAGAACACCCATCATGCACCGCACGTCCCGTCGAGACGACGATGGGACATCGCTGATACGTGCATACGAAGGCAACGAGATAGTCCCCAATAAGGTGAGGCACCCCGTCGTAACGAAACGCGACGGTTTCCTAGCAAACATTTGACGCACTCCCTCGTTCGCCCATGGACTTCGGAAACATCGGCGTCAGCTTACCGTAGACGGCGAATGACGGCTGACTGGCGAGCAATTCTGGCGGTCGAATGACTGAAAGTGGCCGATCTGAGACGCTAAAGGACCGATGGAACGCAACCGCCAAGCCGTAGGGCGTGAATGTGATCCCCGCGGGACCTCGGCTCGCCGGTTCGCACAACCACGAGTACAATCATCACCGGAGGTTATGTATGACGCGGCAGTTTGACGTTGTAGTAGAGAAGGACTCGGAAGGCTACTTCGTGGCAACGGTCCCTGCGTTGCCAGGCTGCCATACGCAGGCCAAGTCACTAGATGAGCTCATGTCGCGGATCAAGGAAGCGATTGAGCTTTGCCTCGAGGTTGAGGGCAGCCCGCGCGAGCCGCTCGATTTCATTGGAGTGCAGCGAGTCACGGTTAGCGCGTGACATCGTTCCCCGCGGTCAAGGGCAAGGATCTCATTGCGGCCTTGCGTGGCCATGGA
>Ga0187887_10000965_pt1 | contig 26094 bp, 28 predicted proteins | sample June2016WEW_7_10_FD_132977 | JGI IMG/M metagenome (GOLD analysis project Ga0187887, IMG submission 132977) | Peatland microbial communities from SPRUCE experiment site at the Marcell Experimental Forest, Minnesota, USA - June2016WEW_7_10 | ecosystem: Environmental > Terrestrial > Soil >... | reverse complement strand
GCGGCGGTCGCCGGGGCTGTGAGCCGGTCGCCGGCGGCTGCCGCGCATTTGAGAAATGCCGGGCGGGTTTGGTATCGTCGGGCTCGTTCATTCTCCAGTCACCCCATTGCACCTCATCCATCGCATAAAGCTCGCGGCGCTCTGCTTGTTGCTGGCGCCGGCGTTTTTCGGCCTCCCGGCCGCCGCGGACGAACAGGATCCTTTCGCCCATCCGCCGGCGCTCGAGCCGGACATCCGCTTTTGGATACGGGTCTATACCGAAGTCACCACCGACCAGGGCCTGCTCCACGACGATTGGAACCTCAATCTGGTCTACGAAGTGCTGCGCTTCGACCCCGCTTCCTCGCCGACGCAGCGCGAAAGGCGCGTCACGGAAGCGAAGGCGCGTTACGCGGCGCTCCTGCGGCGCTTCGCGGCGGGCGCCACGGCCGATCTGACGCCTCATGAGAAACGCATCCTGGATGCGTTCGGGGACAAGCCGAGGCCCCGGGATTTTCTCGACGCCATCGACCGGATCCGCTTTCAGCTCGGCCAGGCCGACCGTTTTCACGAGGGGCTGATCCGCTCGGCGGCGTGGGAGACGCATATCGCCAGCGTGCTCAAGCGGCATGGGGTTCCGGAGGAGATCGCGGCGCTGCCGCATGTGGAGTCCTCGTTCAATCCGGAGGCCTACTCCAAGGTCGGTGCGGCCGGCCTGTGGCAGTTCATGCCCTCGACGGCGAAGCGATTCATGCGGGTGGACGGCATCGTCGATGAGCGGCTCGATCCCTACAGCGCGACCGAGGCCGCCGCCAACTTGATGCTCTACAACTACCGGCTGCTCGGCAGCTGGCCGCTGACCGTCACGGCCTACAACCACGGCCCCGGCGGCCTCCGCCGCGCGCAGGATGAGCTGGGAACGAGCGACATTGCCGTCATCGTCAAGCGATACCAGGGCGCGACCTTCGGCTTCGCCTCGCGCAATTTCTATGTCGCGTTCCTGGCGGCGCTGGAGGTCGATCGTCATGCGGAGCAGTATTTTGGTCCGCTGCCCCGGCTCCCGGAAACGGATAACACCCCCGTTGAGCTTCCGGACTACATTCCCGTGACCACGCTGGCGAAGGCGTTCAAGGTCGACATGGGCGCGCTCAAGGTGCTGAACCCGGCGCTGCGCCCGCCGATCTGGAACGGCTCCCGCTTGGTGCCGCGCGGGTACGCCCTGCGCCTGCCGGGCAGCGAGTCCCCGAGCGAGGTCGAGGCGGCCTGGGCGCGCGTGCCCGCGGCGCAGCGCTACCTCGCCCAGCGCAACGACGGCGCGCATCGGGTACGCAGGGGAGAGACGCTCGCCGGCATCGCATCGGCGAGCGGCGTGAGCCTCTCGCGGCTCTTGTCGGCGAACGGTTGGAATGCCGCCCACGCCGTCAGCCGCGGCGAGACGGTACGCATTCCCATGCCCGCGTCCCGCGCCGAAGGGCAGGCGGAGGAGGCGGTCGCTGCCCCGCCGAGCACCTTGCTCGCGGAACACGCCACGACGCCGTCGGCGCCGGCGCCCACGCCGCCGACCGCCGCGGAACAATCGCTGCAACATCCCAAGGGCGCACCGGAGAAGGCCGCCGCGGCGGCACCCCGCGAGCCGGTGTCGCCGCGGCAAACCGATAGTGCGGCGCTATTGCCGGCGAGTGCACCGACGGGCGGGCCGGACGCGACGGACTATCGGGTCGGCGCAGGCGACACGGTCGTCGTACAGGCGGAGGAGACCCTGGGGCATTTCTCGGATTGGACCGGAGTCGACAGCCAAACCCTGCGCAGGCTCAACCGGCTCCACAAGAATGCGCAGGTGACGCTCGGCCGCAAGATCAAGCTCGATCTGTCCAAGGTGACCGCGGCGCAATTCGTCGCCGCGCGCACGGACTACCACCATCACTTGCAGGAGGCGTTCTTCGCCGCCCACCGCATCGCCGGCACCGAGAACTACACCGTGAAGCGCGGCGAATCGCTGTGGACGGTGGCAATACAGCACGGCGACCTGCCGATTTGGCTGGTGGCGCAGTACAACCCCGACGTGGACTTCCACGACATGCGGCCGGGTACGACGATCGCCCTGCCGCGGGTGGTCGACATCAACCGTCAATAGCCTCGGGCATGCAGATATCTGGTGAGAGTCTCATGCGCATCCGGTCCAGCGGCGAAATGAACCACCGAGTCGCCCGCTTTCACGTCGAGGCCGATCTTGCCGCTGGCGGCCATGCGCTTCAGCAGCTCGAGATCGACGCCGAAATAGGCGGTCTCGCCCCAGGAGGCCACCGGTTGATAGGGGGCGCGCGCGAGCGCGGGCGGCTTGATCACCGACAGCGGCGCCGTGACATCGTCGAGCGACAGGCTCACCGCCCCGCGCGCCTGAATGTCCTCGAACCGCCAGTCGTTGCCCGGAGCGACGTGAATCCAGAGTCCATAGGCGATATTGCCCATGTTGTCCCATTCCACCGGACCGAGATACGCGAAGCTCTGGCGCCGCTGGAAAGCCGTCGAGGCCGGCGCCGCCGCTCCCTGAACGAGCTCGATGGGCTTGTCCAGCGTGCCCACGGTCATCCCGGTGCGCTCGTCGAGGACCTCGGAGGGCTTGATCGAGGATTCACCGCCGCAAGCGGCGAGCAAGGAAGCGGCGGCGGCAAGGGCGGGAAGCAGCAATGCAGGGCGACATAGGCGCATTCGGCCATTATAACGGGTCCGTGAGCTGCGGCCGGTTATATGGCGCGGCGCAGGAGCTATACTTTTAACCATGCTGAATTGCCATACGCCTCGTCAATTTTCAGGGCCCACCAGACCCTTTCTGTCGGTCTTGTGTCTCCTCGTCTCCATGGTTGCCGCCTTGGGGGGCACCGCCAAGGCTACGGAGATCGCAGCCGCCGATCACGTCGTGGTGCGCAAGGCGGAACGCAAGCTGTACCTGTACAGCGGCAGCCGATTGCTCGGGTCGTACAAGGTCGAGCTCGGCTTGGAGCCGGTGGGACAAAAGGAGCGCGAGCACGACTTCCGTACGCCGGAGGGCCATTACTACCTTGCGCGCCGCAATATTCGCAGCGATTACTTCCTGGCGATCCAGGTGTCCTATCCCAACAAGGAAGACGAGGTGCGGGCGCGCAAGAATCGCTGGGCTCCGGGAGGATCGATCATGATCCACGGAATGCCCAACGCCTTGAAGCACCCGGCCAGCTACTATGCGAGCGACTGGACCGACGGCTGCATTGCCCTGTCGAACTCCGACATGCTCGAGGTCTGGATGCGCACCCAGGACAACATTCCCATCGATATCTACCCCTAAGGCGGTGTCGGGTGGAAACCACGATTCTATCGTCTGACATGGTCGATGCCCGGGTCGCCCCGAAGGGCAGCCTCGAGCATCTGTCGCAGGACGAGATCGCCAAGCTGCTCGATTCCGGCCAGGGCGGCCTTTACCCGCTGTTTCGCAAGTGCGCGCTCGCCGTACTCTCCTCGGGCTCGGAAATCGCCGATGCGCGCACCATCTTCGAGAAGTACAAGGACTTCGACCTGCGAATCATGCGCCGCGCCTGGGGCATCAAGCTCGAGATCAAGAATGCCCCGGCGTCCGCTTTCGTCGACGGAGAAATGATCCGGGGCTTGAAGGATCATCTGTTCGCCGTGCTGCGCGACGTGGTGTTCATCTCGAACGAAATCATGGAGAGCGGCCGCTTCGATCTCAACTCCTCGCCGAGCATCACCAATGCCGTGTTCCACATCCTGCGCAATGCGCGGGTACTCGAGACCCAGTTGCGGCCCAACCTCGCCGTGTGCTGGGGCGGTCATTCCATACGCCGGGTCGAATACGACTACACCAAGAAGGTCGGCTACGAGCTGGGGCTGCGCGGCCTGGATGTGTGCACCGGCTGCGGTCCGGGCGCCATGAAGGGCCCCATGAAGGGCGCGACCATAGGCCATTCCAAGCAGCGCATCGTCGGTGGGCGCTATCTCGGCATCACCGAGCCCGGCATCATCGCCGCAGAGCCGCCCAATCCCATCGTCAGCCAGCTGGTGATCATGCCCGACATCGAGAAGCGCCTGGAGGCCTTCGTGCGGGTCGGACATGGCATCGTGGTGTTCCCGGGCGGCGCGGGAACGGCGGAGGAGATTCTATACCTGCTCGGAATCCTGCTGGATCCGGCCAACAGCGCCCTGCCGTTCCCCGTGGTCTTCACGGGACCGGCGGACTCCGAGGATTACTTCCAGCAGATCCACGAGTTCATCGGCGCGACGCTCGGGAAGAGCGCGCAATCCCGCTATCAGATGGTCATCGACGATCCGGGCGAGGTGGCGCGCACCATGGTCCAGGGCTTCGCCCAGGTGCGCGACTACCGACGCCGCCAAAGCGACTCCTACGGATTCAATTGGCTGTTGAACATACCGCTCGAGTTTCAGCTCCCGTTCGAGGTCACGCACGAATCCATGCGCGCGCTGCGGCTTTCCCGGGATCAGCCGGTGCACGAGCGGGCCGCGAACCTCCGGCGCGCGTTCTCCGGCATCGTCGCGGGCAACATCAAGGAATACGGCATCAGCGCGATCGAGCGTTATGGCCCCTTCGAACTCTCCGGCGAGGCGGCGATCATGGAACCGCTCGATCGATTGCTGCGCTCCTTCGTGGCGCAGCGGCGCATGAAATTCAGCGGCACGGAATACACACCCTGCTACCGGCTCGTCGCATGAACGAGCCGCTCTCGATCCGTTATCGGTTCGACTTGCCGGACGGATCGCAGAAGACGCTCAACTTCACGTTCGATCCCGCGAGCTTCAGGCTCACCAACACCCCTCCCCCCGCGCCCCCGTACTGGACCGAACTCGAATTCAACCAGTGCGCCAATTGCCCGCTGAAGCCGGCCGCGCACCCGCATTGTCCCTCGGCGCTGCAGATGGCGGGCGCGATCGAACCGCTGAAGGAGCTGATTTCCTTCGACACCGTGGGCGTCACGGTGCTGCAGAGCGAGCGCACGGTCTACGTGGAGACATCCGCTCAACAGGCGATGAGCTCGGTGCTGGGGCTCATCATGGCGACGGCCGGCTGTCCTTGGACGGACCGTTTGCGCCCGATGGCGCGGTTTCATCTGCCGTTCGCGAACGAGGCGGAGACCGTGTACCGAAGCGTCTCGATGTTTCTTCTGTCGCGCCAGATCACCGCCGCGGATACCCGGCCCGCCTTCGGCGCGCTGACCGAGCTCTACGAGAATTTGCACCTCGTGAACAAGGGCATGTCGCGCCGCCTCGGCGCCGCGACCAGCACGGATCCCGCGCGCAATGCGATGGCGCTGCTCGATTCCTACACGACACTCCTGCCTGCGGCGCTCGACCGCTCTCTCGAGGAGTGGAGGCCGCTCTTCGATGCGTGGGAGAGCACGTAGACTCGCGTGATTTAACTTACCGTGCCGGGCGGTGAGATGTGCATCGCAATGCGAGCGCAGCCCGGGGACGGTGTCCATGTGCCTGTGACACAGTTACTGCCACTGGAAGTGCCGGACTTCTACTGTCCGCATAGAGAGGCAACCCATGAGCGATTTCAAACAACAGACTCGTTATACCGGCGTTGACCGGCGCGCCCCGCGCGCCGAGGGGGCTGCCGCCGGGACGGCGCTCCCCCGCGAGGCCTACAAGCCCAGCGGCCGTCACGCAGCGATCACCAACAGCCTCTACAGCTGGCACAGCTACAAGAACTGGGCGGAGAAGGTCCGGGTCAGCTGGGAAGACAAGAAGTAAATCTCTCTCAAGCGGTCTCGGGCAGGGGATTGATGCCGGACATCGGGCTCGCGCCGGAATCGGGCCGCACGGTCCCCTCCTTGGCCCGGAGCCACGCCAACAGCGGTTCCCAATCTTCGATGTCCTGGCTCACGAGATTTCGCTTCATCTCAAAGAGCCCCACCCCCTGCTCCACCGCACGCACGTAATTCTGCGAATCCCGCAGGGTCGCGATCACCGGAATGCGCAGCGTCTCCAGGAACCTCATCAACGACTGATAGATCAGCGTATTGCGCCTGACGCGATTGGCGATCACCCCGATGCGGTTCTCGTCGCGCCTGACTTTGGCAATGAGCAGCAAGTCCGCGATACATCTCGAGCAGGCGTAAATGTCGATGTCGGAAGGCAGCACCGGGACGATGATGGCGTCCGCGGTCTTGGTCATCTCCGGCATGTCCTGCGCGAGGACCGCGGCCGGCGTGTCCACGATCACGTGCGCGGCATCGGACGGAATGCGCATCTGCCAGGCACGCGTCATCCGAGTGTTGCGCTCGAAGGCGGATATCCCGTGTATGAAAGCTTGTTCCGGCTTGCGCTTCTTGATCCAGCGGGTGCTGGAACCTTGAGGGTCGTTGTCCGACAGCAGCGGATGGTCGCCCTGACTCGCGAAATAACTGGCGAGGTTCGTGGCTATCGTCGTTTTTCCCGATCCGCCTTTCGGATTCAGGACGAGAATGCGCTGCATGTGGCATAGAGCCTACGCAGCCGCCTGCACCATGGCAAGTATATGTGACCCTACTCACGGCCTGCGTCGATGGGCGCGCCTAGACTCCCGCCCATGGAATGGGTCTTACAAGTCGCCGACGAGTTCGACGATGCATTCGGGGTACTTCGGTACAGCTGGCTCGGTCTTGCCGCGGCGCTCAACGCCAACGTCGCGGCCCTGCTCAAGGCTCGACATTCGCGCCCGAGCGGCTGACGGCCCGAAGGGGTCGTTGGCCCGCTGCAATTCCTTTAGGATGCGCGCATGACATCCTTCGCGCGATCCGGCTCATCCCCGACGGCCCGCATCCTCGCAGCGGCGAGCGTGCTGCTTGCCGCAACTCTCATCGGCGCTTTGCCCGCGTGTACGCGCAATGAGTCCGGGCCGGCTCCCGCGGCCTCGGTGAATTCCCTGGAAATCGAGGATCTCAAGATCGGCACGGGCGCGCCGATCGCCGCGGGGCAGCAGGCGGTCGTGCAATACACCGGTTGGCTGTACGAAGCGTCGGCGGCGGACAAGAAGGGCAAGGAGTTCGACAGCTCCGCGAATTCAGGCCAGCCGTTCCGATTCGTGATCGGCGGCGGCCAGGTCATCAAAGGGTGGGATCAGGGCGTCGCCGGCATGAAGGTGGGCGGCCGCCGAAAACTGATCATTCCCGCCGATCTCGCCTACGGCGAGGAAGGCGCCGGCGGCGTCATTCCACCCGGCGCGACCCTCGTGTTCGAAGTGAGTCTCATCGGCATCGAGTGAGACCTCCGCCTGGAGCGAGATAACGGGCCGGCCGGCGAGGCACTCCGGAGCGGCTGGCATCCAACCGCTCCGGAAGGCGAGTCGCCCAGCCCTGCACAGGCGAGGGCCGAGTGGCAGCCAGGCTAGTTGACGAATTCCTTGAGATTCTTCAGCGCGGCGATGCGCACTTTCTTGCTTGCCGGCTTGGCCTTGAACGTCATCTTCTCGCCGTTGAAAGGATTGATGCCTTCACGCGCCTTCGTGGCCGGCTTCTTCACGACCTTCATCTTGAGAAGCCCGGGCAGAGTGAACAGTCCGTGACTGCGAAGGCTCTTCTTGATGGCGGCGGAAAGCGAGTCAAATACGGCTCCGATTTGCTTCTTGGAGAGCTCTGTTTCCTTCGAAATGGTAGCGAGAATCTCAGACTTGGTCGGTGCTGCATTCTTTTTCGCCATATTAAATCTCCTACTGATGTTTGCGTACGCGGGTCAACGATTTCCCACAATTCCAACTCGGCGCCGAAAATAACATAGAAAAAAGCCGATGTTTAGCGCAATCGTAAAAAAATATTCTCGACCGATGCGCGCGCGAGCCTTAATTTCCAGGGCTTCGAGGCACCGATCGAGCGGCGGAGCCTCGACTGAAGAGATCGAGAGCCTGCGTTGGCAGTGATTTCAGGCACGTAGGAGGGCATGTTCAACGCAGAAGTATCAACAACGCACTGATCGCGATCGACACCCAGAGGAAGGAGAAATCGATTTGCCCAATGGGGGGAATCACGCGGCGTACGCGTTTCAAGACGGGTTCGCAGAGCTGCGCCAGCAATCGGACGCCCGGTGCGTAGGCGCCCTGGGCGACGAAAGTGGCGATCCAATACAGGAGAAGTGCGAACAGGTAGACCTTGAGCACCGTGGCGATCAGCTCGATGGCCGTGATGCGCGCGAAGAGCAGCGGATCGCCGAAGCCGATGCCGGCGAGGAACAGCATCGCGGCAGTGTGCGCGGCCGCCGCCAGGAGCACAGCCAGCACCGTCGCGGTGTCGATCTTGCCGACCGGGGGAAGAACACGGCGCAGCGGCAGGATCAGCCAGTTCGTCACGCGCACGATGGCGTCCGCCATCGGATCGCGAAAATCCGCCCGCACCAACTGGAACAGGAAACGCAGCACGAATGCGAGCGTCATGAGCCACAACAGCGTGTCGACGATGAATTTGATCGCTTCCATTGATTATCAACGCTCCCCGGGGTACGGACTTACGGCGCCTACGGTGCCCCGAACTCCGCCGCGAGCTCGGCCGAGCGGCGGTCGGCCGCCGCTACTGCGTGAGCGACGGTGGCGCGAAGCCCGGCCGCATCGAGCACGGCGAGCGCGGCGGCGGTGGTGCCGCCCTTGGAAGTCACCTGTTCCCGGAGCTGCGCAAGGGACTCGGTCGACTGGCGCGCCATTTGCGCCGCGCCGAACGCCGTTTCCAAGGTCAGTTTGTGTGCGATGTCGTTCGGCAGTCCGCGCTCGTGCGCGGCGGCTTCGAGCGCTTCCATGAACAGGAAGAAATAAGCCGGGCCCGAGCCCGAGAGCGCGGTGACGGTGTCCATCTGCGATTCGTGCTCGACCCATACGGTCGCGCTGACCGCGGCCATGATGGATTCCGCCAACGCCCGGTGGGCGGCGCCGACACCCGCCGGGGCATACAACCCCGTCGCGCCGAAGCCGTTGAGGGCAGGGCGATTCGGCATCGTTCGCACCACCGGGATGCCCGATCCGAACCAGCGCGCCAGCGCGGCATGCGGTATGCCCGCCGCGACCGATATCACGAGCGGCCTGGATGCCGCGAGATGCGGCGCCAGGCCGAGGGCCGCGGCACGCATTTGCTGGGGCTTGACGGCGAGGACCACCGCCTCGGCGCCCGCCGCCGCGGCGGCGTTGTCCGGCGCGCAGGAGATGCCGAAGTCGCGCTCGAGGCGCGCCAATTGCTCGGTGCTCGGATCCGAGACCGCGATGCGGTCGCGCGATACCCCGCGTTTGGTCAGTCCACCGATCAATGCGGCGGCCATGTTGCCTCCGCCGATGAAAGCCAGCCTGCGTATGTTGTGCATGTAGACTCCGTTCATCTCTCGCCGAATATCGCCGTTCCCACCCGCACCATCGTGGCCCCTTCGGCAATCGCCGATTCGAAGTCCGCGCTCATTCCCATCGACAGTGTATCCAGCCCGAGCCCCCGCGCGTTGAGACTCTCGAGCAGCGCCCGCAACCGGCCGAAGAGGGCGCGCTCCGAGCGCACATCGGGCTGAGGCGGAGGGATGCACATGAGGCCCCGCAGCCTCAGGCGGGGCAATCCGGCGATTTGCTCGGCGAGGGCTGCCAAATTGCCGGGTTCGACGCCTGCCTTGGTCGGTTCGGGAACCAGGGCGACCTGAATGCATGCGTTGAGCGGCGGGGAATGAAAGGGACGTTGCTCCGCCAGGCGCCGGGCGATGCTCCATCGATCGATACTGTGAACCCAGTCGAAGCGCTCGGCCACCGGGCGGGTCTTGTTCGATTGGAGGGCGCCGATGAAGTGCCAGTGCACCGGAAGGTCAGCCAGCGCCTCCATCTTTCCGAGCGCCTCTTGCAGATAGTTTTCGCCGAATTCCGTGACGCCCGCCGTGGCGGCCTGCCTCACGGATTCGGCAGCCTTAGCCTTGGTGACCGCGACCAGCGTGACGGTGGCGGGATCGCGTCCGGCGGCCCTTGCCGCCTCGTTTATCCGAGACCGGACGTGGTTCACGTTAAGCGTGAGATTCTGCGGACCAATTAACATATTGGGTGACGACACCCTCTTATATACTGCTGACGGCTTGGCACAGCCGGATTTAGGAGCCGTAAATGGCGGTTGATATCGCGCAGCTTCTCGCCTTTGCGGTGAAGAACAACGCCTCGGACCTGCATCTCTCGGCAGGCGTACCTCCGATGATTCGGGTCGATGGCGACATGAAGCGCATCAATATGCCGGCGCTGGTGCATAAAGAGGTGCACAGCATGGTGTACGACATCATGAATGACAAGCAGCGCAAGGCGTTCGAAGAGTTCTTCGAGACCGACTTTTCGTTCGAGATACCCAAGTTGGCGCGTTTCCGCGTCAATGCCTTCAACCAGAATCGAGGCGCCGGCGCGGTGTTTCGCAACATTCCCTCGACCATTCTGTCGCTCGATGAATTGAACGCTCCCAAGACCTTCAAGGATCTGTGCATGCTGCCGCGCGGCCTGGTGCTGGTCACCGGACCCACCGGGTCGGGCAAGTCCACGACGCTTGCGGGCATGGTGAACCACTGCAACGACAACCGTCCGGATCACATCATCACGATCGAGGATCCGATCGAGTTCGTGCACGAAAGCAAGCGCTGCCTGGTAAACCAGCGCGAAGTGCATCGCGACACGCTGGGGTTCACCGAGGCGCTGCGCTCGGCATTGCGCGAAGACCCGGACATCGTACTGGTGGGCGAAATGCGGGATCTCGAGACCATTCGCCTGGCGCTGACGGCCGCCGAAACCGGCCACTTGGTGTTCGGCACCCTGCATACGAGCTCGGCGGCGAAGACCATCGATCGCATCGTGGACGTGTTTCCGGCGTCCGAGAAGGACATGGTGCGCGCCATGATGTCGGAGAGTCTTCGAGCGGTCATTTCGCAGACGCTCATGAAGCGCGTGGGGGGCGGCCGCATCGCAGCGCACGAAATCATGATCGGCACTCCGGCTATCCGCAACCTGATCCGAGAAGGCAAGATTGCGCAGATGTACTCGGCCATTCAAACCGGCCAGGGCCAGGGTATGCAGACGCTCGACCAATGCCTCCAGGAACTCGTCCAGAAGGGCGTGGTCAGCCGCGAAGAGGCCAAATACAAGGCTCAGAACAAGGACAGCATCTAATGGATCGCGACCAATCGATACGACTGATGCAGGATCTGCTCCGCCGCATGGTGGAGAAGAAGGGCTCCGACCTGTTCATCACCGCCGGCTTCCCGCCCGCCATCAAGGTCGACGGCGAGATCCGGCCGCAATCGGACCGCAGCTTGACCGCCGAGCAGAGCGCGAGCCTGGTCCGCGCCATCATGAACGATCGGCAGACGAAGGAATTCGACTCCACAAAGGAATGCAATTTCGCGATCGCGCCGCCCGGCATCGGACGGTTTCGCGTGAGCGCCTTCGTGCAGCAGGGTTTCACCGGAGCGGTGCTGCGAACCATCAATGCGAAGATTCCGACGCTCGAGGAGCTGGAGCTCCCGCCGATCCTGAAGGAGGTCGTGCTCTCGAAGCGCGGCTTCGTGATTCTGGTCGGGGGCACCGGCTCGGGAAAGTCGACCTCGCTCGCGGCGATGGTCGGATACCGCAACGAGAAGACGCGCGGGCACATCGTGACCATCGAGGATCCGGTCGAATACGTGCATGCACACAAGGGTTGCGTGGTGACGCACCGCGAGGTCGGCGTCGATTGCGAGAGCTGGCATCTCGCGCTCAAGAACACCCTGCGCCAGGCACCCGACGTGATTCTGATCGGCGAGATCCGCGACCGCGAGACCATGGAATACGGCATTCAATTCGCCGAAACGGGCCATCTCGTGCTCGCGACGCTGCATGCCAACAGCTCGAACCAGGCGCTCGACCGCATCATCAATTTCTTCCCCGAGGAGCGGCGCGAGCAGCTGCTCATGGATTTGTCGCTCAACATCCGCGCGCTCATTTCTCAGCGCCTGATCCCGCGCGAGGCGGGCGCGGGACGCATCGCGGCGATGGAGATCATGCTGGCATCGCCCTTGATCTCGGATTTGATCTTCAAGGGCGAGGTGGCGAAGATCAAGGACGTGATGTCCCGTTCCAATCGGCTGGGCATGAAGACGTTCGATCAGGCGCTGTTCGAGCTTTACGAGGCGGGCCTCATATCCTACGAGGATGCCTTGCGCAATGCCGACTCGAAGAACGAGCTGCGGCTGCGCGTCAAACTCGAGAGCAAGCGGGAGATGAAGAACCCCGAAGAAGGGGCGGCGGCGCTGCAAATCCTCGAGGAGGAGGAAGGGCAAGTCTTCTAGACTGAAACATCCATGGACAATTTGCATCTTCGTGCAGGGAGGCCGGGGCGGACAGTCATTTTCCGGTCCGCCGTAAATCCGTCACTGGAGGCTGCGGGAAAAACATCCTGTTTTTCACGCTCCGGAAAATGCCTGTCCGCCCCGGCCATCTTGCGACGGAAGCATCGTTCATGACTGCATCGGACTTTAAGCGTATGTCGATCTACTCAGGGGTGTGTTAGGTATGTCTGCGGCCGAGCCGGCTCAGGTGATGAACACCAAGCCGCTGTTCAAGCTGATGGTGGAAAAGAAAGCTTCGGACCTGTTCTTCAGCTGCAATGCGCCGGTGAAGATCAAGATCGAAGGGAAGATTTTTCCGGTCAACAAGCAGGTGTTGAGTCCCGAGACGGTGCGGCAGGCGGCGCTGGGGCTGATGACGGCGGAGCAGATCGAGCATTTCAACGAAGAGCTGGAGATCGATTTCGCGATCTCGGAGCCGGGGCTCGGGCGCTTTCGCGTCAACGTGTTCTACCAGCGCGGATACCCGGCCATGGTGCTGCGTTACATCACCGCTGAAATGCCCAAGCTCGAGGATCTCGGGATGCCCGAGGTGTTTAAAGAGCTGGTCATGCTGAAGCGCGGGCTGATCCTCATGGTGGGCGCCGCGGGCGCGGGCAAATCAACCACCCTCGCGGCCATGATCAACCATCGCAACGAGACTTCCTCGGATCACATACTCACCATCGAGGATCCGATCGAATTTCTGCACACCAACAAGAAGTCCATCGTCAATCAGCGCGAGGTCGGTCTCGACACCAAGAGCTTCGCGAGAGCGCTGCGCAGCGCCGTGCGCGCCGCGCCCGATGTGATTCTGGTAGGTGAGATCCGAGATCGCGAGACCATGGAGGCTGCGCTGGCGCTGGCGGGCACCGGCCATTTGTGCATCGCAACCTTGCACGCCAATAACTGCGCCGAGACGCTGGATCGCATCATCAACATGTTCCCGCGCGATCAGCACAACCAGATTTTCCTGGACCTGTCGCAATACTTGCGCGCCATTCTGTCTCAGCGGCTGGTGCTCGCGAAGTCGGGCAGCCGGGTCGCGGCCTCCGAAGTCATGATGAATACTCCGCACATCTCGGAGCTCATCAAGAAGGGCGACGTGGTGGGCGTCAAGGAAGCGATCAGCACCGGCACCGAGCGGGGCATGCTCAGCTTCGACAGCTCGCTCTACAATCTGGTGCGTGAAGGCAGGATCGAGCTCGAGGAAGCGTTGGGGAGCGCCGATTCGCGCACCAATCTCGAGGCCAAGATCAACTTCGGCTGAGGCTTGCGGGAGCGACGCCGGGCGGAGGCGGCGCTCCGGCAAGACGCTCGCCCGAAGCGCCCTGTACGCCGGTCGACCGGCAGGGCACGAGGTTGCTCTCGAACTCCCGGGTGCTCACATCCCAACCGTACTGCAGCGCGTGCCGCCGGCACGTCTGCGGGTCGAGCGTCAACGCGCGGAGCGCGGCGCGGCCCAGGTCCTCGTCGAGCGCGCCGGTTAGGCCGTCGGCTATCACATCGATGGGTCCGGTCACGGGATAGGCGGCCACGGGCACGCCGCACGCCATGGCCTCGAGGTTCACGAGCCCGAAGGTGTCGGTGCGGCTGGGAAAGACCATCACATCGGCGGCAGCCAAGTGGCGCGCGAGATCCTCCTGAAATCGGTATCCCGTGAATGTGACGCCGGGATATCGGCTCTGCAGGCGCGTCCGCTCGGGACCGTCTCCGATCACGATCTTGCCGCCACTCCAAGGCATTCTAAGGAATGCCTCGATGTTCTTCTCGATCGCGACGCGGCCCACGCAGGCCGCGATTGGGCGGGGCAGGTCGAGGAAGTCCTTGGGCCTGGGCTGGAACATTTCCGTGTCCACTCCGCGGCGCCAAACAGCCAGGTTCTCGAATCCCCGCTTTGCCAGGTCCTCACTCAGCGTGCGCGTCGACACCATGCAGCGGGTGCCCGCCGCGTGGAACCTGCGCAGCGCCCAATACGACGCCTCGATCGGAATGGGGAAGCGCGCGCGCAGATATTGCGGAAACTGGGTGTGATAGGAGGTGGTGAAGCGCATGCCGTGCGACAGGCAATACCGCCGCGCCGCGAGCCCTAAAGGACCTTCGGTCGCGATGTGCAGGGCATTCGGGGCGAACGCCTCGATGGCCTTGCGTACCGTGCGCCCCGGGAACAGCGACAGCCTGATCTCCGGATAGGTGGGACAGGGTATGCTCCGGCAGTCTCGCGGAGTCAGGGTCCTGACCTCGTGGCCGAAGCGGCCGAGCCAGGCGGCGGTGTGGGCGAGTGTGCGCACGACGCCGTTGGTCTGGGGAAACCATGCATCCGTCACGATCATGATTCTCATGCCGCCAAAGGTCGCATCAAGCTGTGACGATCAGATGAACGCGGCGACAAGATTTCTCGACGGCGCCGGGCGGCGCCGGCCGATTGGAGAGTTCCGTGAACCACGCACCCCGATTCAGCGGGCCATGTCATCGCCGTGTAACGAAATTCCTATATTTGTTTCATCGCGATTTCACGCCCTCAAACCCATGGAGTTCGCATGCATAGTTTTTTGACGGAGCTCAGAACTCAGCGCTGGGACGACCACCGCTTCTACCATCACAGCCGCATCAATCAATCGCTCCATCTGTTGAGCGCGGTCAGCTTTCTAGTCGCCTACGCGATGATGTTCAAGGATCCGGTGGCCGCCGCCCTCATCGGCTGGCTGGTGTCCATGGTCAGCCGTCAGTCGGGACATTTCTTCTTCGAGCCCAAGGGCTACGACGAGATGAACCACGTCACCCACGAACACAAAGAAGCGATCAAGGTCGGCTACAACCTCAAGCGCAAAGTGATCCTGCACGCGGTTTGGGCGATCGTGCCGCTGATCGTCTGGCTAAATCCCACCTTCTTCGGAGTCTTCGCGCCCGCAAGCGGCGGCTTCGTGCGCCACGTGGGCGAGATCTGGCTGGTGGTCGGCATCGGCGCGTTGCTGTTCCGCACCATCCACCTGTTCTTCCTGCGGGATGTACAGACCGGTCTCGTCTGGTTGACGAAGATCATCACCGACCCGTTCAACGATGTGAAGCTCTACTTCAAATCGCCGCTCTACTTGCTGCGCGGCGAGCTCATCGAGCCCGCCGCGAACGGCGAGCGGGCTTGAAGCATTTCCTTGAGGATGCGACGTTTGATGGATTGGTTGGTGGCGGTGGGCTCCGCCCACCACCAACCGTCCGCTTGCATCGCACGGGCGGCCGATACCAGCCGTTCGGCCACCTCCGCAAACTCGGCGGCGGTGTAGTTCAAGCTGAAAATCAGGCGCCCCGTGCCCACCCAGCTCAGGGCGATGCCGGCCTCGCGTAGATAAAATTGAAACATCCAGTTATACGGAGACGGTTGCTCGTAGCGGATCGTCCATATGGTCGACAGATTGGCGACCCTCACGGGCAGGCGCTCGGCGCCGAGCCTGTCGTTGAGCTCCCGGGCCCGGGCATTCCACGTGTCGTCCAGCCCTTCGTAGAGGCGCCGCAGGTCGGCGCCATCCAGACGCTCGAGAAACTCGCACATCGCGCCCATCACGTAGGGATGCGAATTGAACGTGCCGCGCGCAAAGCAGATATCGGCCGGCCGATCTTCCCGGAAGCGGCGCATGTACGCGCGCCGGCCGCAAAGCACGCCGACGGGCAGGCCGCCCGCCACGGTCTTCCCGTAAGTGACCATGTCGGCGCGCACCCCGAAGTACTGCTGAGCGCCGCCGGGCGCGAGCCTGAAGCCGAGGAACACCTCGTCGAAGATCAGCACGATGCCGCGTTGGTCGCATACGGCGCGCAGCTTTCCGAGCCAGCTCGTGTATGCCGCGCGGTCGAAGTGAGCCTTTCGTCCGCTGTCGAGGAGCGCGGAGTCCCCGGGAGCGTTGGAGTTGGGGTGCAGGGCCTGCAGCGGATTGACCAGAACACAGGCGATGTCGCGGCGGCTCTCGAGCACGCGAAGCGACGCATCGTCCATGTCGCGCAAGGTGTAGGTCCCGCGCTCGGTCACCGGATTGCCGACCCCCGGCTGAACCTCGCCCCACCAACCATGGTAGGCGCCGCAGAAGCGGACCAACTGGCTTCGGCGCGTGTGATACCGGGCCAGGCGCACGGCCTGCATCACCGCCTCGGTCCCCGACATGTGAAACGAGATTTCGTCCATGCCCGAAATCTCGAGCAGCCGGCGCACGTTGTAGGCGACGACCGGGTGGTAGCTGCCGAGCACCGGTCCGAGCTCCCTGACGCGCTCGCTGCCGCGGGCGATGCAGTCCTTGTAGAAGTCGTTCCCGAAGACGTTGACGCCGTAAGAGCCGGTAACGTCATAGAGCTGGTTGCCGTCCACATCGGTCAGGGTCACGCCGGAGGAGGACGCTACGAACGCGCCGCCCTTGAAATGCCGGCGCACGAAGCTGCTGAATTGATAGGGAACGCGGTAACGGCTGGTGAATTGGAGATCGGAGATGGCGTCGAGGACGCCCGCTGTGAGGGCGGCGTTCGCCGGACTGCGCGCGGCGAGAGCCGTCGCCAGGCGCATGAAGCCCGCTCGGCGGGACTCGGCGATACGCTCGGGCGGGTCGTCCACCCGAAAGACCCGCTCCTCGCCATACTCGTAGTACGGGATGAGACGGGCGAAGCGGCGCGCCATGCGCGAATGACCGGCGATCGACCGGTGCTTGGCTCGCGACAGTTGCAGCCGAGCCCTGAGTTTGGGCAACGTGGCGACCAGCACACAGGCCGCTCCTATCCAGATGATCGTCGTATTGGCCACCTAAAACCTCCGCGCGGACTCTATTGCAGGCGAGTGACACTTACATGACCGCCCGTGCCGGGATGATGCGAATCCTGCAGCAGGAGGACATCAACTTCCTGTTGACCAACCGGCTGCCGCGCCGCTGGCTCACGCTGCTGGTCGGCCGGTTGAGCCGGATCGAGCACCCGTGGTTCTGCGCCGCGGCGATCGCCGTCTGGCGGTTGTTCTCCGACTTGGACTTGAGCGAAGCCAGGACCGACCGGTTCAAGAGCCTGCACGATTGCTTCACGCGCGAGCTGAAAGAGGGCGCGCGGCCGATCGAGGCGGATCCCCGGGTGCTCACGAGCCCGTGCGATGCGCTGGTGGGCGCCTGCGGGCGGGTGGAGGATGGCATGGCCTTGCAGGCGAAAGGCTTCCCATACCCCTTGGCCGAGCTGCTCGCCGATAAGGAGCTGGTCGATTATTATCGGCGAGGCCAATTCGCGACGCTGCGGCTCACCTCCAGCATGTATCACCGCTTTCACGCCCCGTACGACTGCCGCGTGGAGCGGGTGAGCTACATCTCCGGCGACACCTGGAACGTGAATCCCATCGCGCTGAAGCGCGTGGAGCGGCTGTTCTGCAAGAACGAGCGCGCGGTCATCCGCTGCCGGCTGCCGTCCGGGGCGCTCATCACGCTCGTACCGGTGGCGGCCATCCTGGTCGCGAGCATCCGTCTGAAGTTTCTCGACGTGCGGCTGCACCTCAAATACCGCGGTCCGAACGAGATCCCCTGCGACGCCGCCGTTTGCAAGGGAGAGGAGCTGGGATGGTTCGAGCATGGCTCGACCATCATCGTATTCGCGCCGGAGGGCGTGTCTCTCTGCGATGGGCTCAGCGGCGGCGGGCGCGTGCGAATGGGCGAGCCGATGATGCGACTCGCAGATCCGGCCGTGGCGCACCAAGCGCCGTCCGGCGATTAGTCAGGTCAGAGCGGCCGCCGGTGCCGCGTGAGCGTCGCCGCGATGGAGGCAAGCACCGCCATGCGCACCGCCACACCGTTGTTGACCTGCTCGCGAATCACCGAGTTCGGGCCGTCCGCCACCTCCGAGGAGATCTCCACGCCTCGATTCATCGGCCCCGGGTGCATGACGAGGGCATCCGGCTGGGCCAGCTTCAGGCGCTTCGCATCCAGCCCGAACTCGCGGAAGTAGGCCGCATCGTCGAGCGAGGCCGCCCGCGCCATGCGCTCCTTCTGGATACGCAGCATCATCACCACATCGGCGCCGGCGATACCGTCCTCGATTCGAGTGAAGCGCAGCGCGCCCTGGAATTCATCTTCGGTCGGCAACAGCGATTCGGGCGCCACCAGGCGCACGTCCGAGGTACCGAGAGTGCGCAACGCCCGCGCGGTCGAGCGAGCCACGCGCGAGTGCTTGATATCGCCGACGATCGCGATCTTGAGGCCCGCGAAGCGGCGCCGGTGCGCCCGGATCGTCAGTACGTCGAGCAACCCCTGTGTCGGGTGGGAGACGTGAGCCTCTCCCGCGCTGATCACCGAGACGTGCGGGGCCACGTGGTCGATCAGGAACTCCGGCATTCCCGCTTCGGAATCGCGGATCACGAAGATGTCGGTATTCATCGCCTCGAGCGTATAGATGGTGTCCAGCATGGTCTCGCCCTTGACGCGCGAGCTGGTTCCCGTTTCGAGGTTGAGCACGTGTGCGCCCAGCCTCCGGCTGGCGAGATCGAACGATGCGCGCGTGCGCGTGCTCGGTTCGAAGAACAGGTTCGCAAGCGTCACGCCGGCGAGCTCACGGCCCTCGTATGCCGGTTGTCCCGGGAAACGCCGGTAGCTCTCCGCGCGGTCGAGAATGGCCGTGATCGCCTCGCGCGTCAGGCCGTCCAAGGAAATGAGATGACGCAGACCCCCGGCGCCATCGGTTTGTACACGCATTCGCGCCTCATGTTTTTTCGCTGAACCATCGCTCCAAGATGACGCAGGCCGCGGCCGCGTCCACGTCTACTTTCGTGATCCGCCGCTTGCGCATGCCGGACTCGCGTGCTCCCCTGAGCCGCTCCTCGGCCTCGAGCGAAGAGTAGCGCTCGTCGACCAGCGCGACCGGCAACGTGTAGCGCTTGCCGAGCTCGGCGGCGAAGCCTCGGGCCGCGCTCGCGGCTTCGCCCTCGGAACCGTCGGCATTATACGGTAGACCCACCACGAGCGCCGCGGGTCGCCAATCGCGCATCAAGGCATCGATGCCGCCCCACTGCGGCCCTTGCGGCCCGGCGGGTACGCCTCCGAGCGGCGAGGCGGCGCGGCTGACGGTATCGCCGCAGGCGACGCCGATGCGCCGCTTGCCGAAGTCGAAGGCCAGTATGAGATGCCGCCCTTGACCCGGATCGCGCCCGTCCGCGCGCGAGGCCTCATCAGGCATTGCCGCTGATCGGACTGATGCGGGAGAGTTCGACGCCCAGCAGGCGGCCCGCGGCGAGCCAACGCGACTCGAACGGAAGCTGGAAGATGATGTCGCAATCGGCCGGCGCGCTGAGCCAGGCGTTCGCCTTGATCTCATCCTCCAACTGGCCGCCGTCCCATCCCGCATATCCGAGGGCGACGACGGCCTCGCTGGGGCCTTCGCCCCGCGCCATCGCGGCGAGAATATCGCGCGAGGTGGTGACGTGAATGACATCGGAGACCTTGAGGGTCGAGTCCCAGTCCCCGCCGGCTCGATGCACCACGAAACCGCGATCGGTCTGCATCGGGCCGCCGCGCAGCACCTGGCGCTCTTTCAACGCACCGCCCGGCAGCTCGATCTCGAGCTGCTCGAAGATCTCGCCCATGCGCATCGGCAGGGGCTTGTTGAGGATTAGTCCCAACGCGCCGCGCGGCCCGTGATCGCAGATGAGCGCCACGGTCTGTGCGAAGTTCGGATCTCCCATCATCGGCATGGCGATCAGCAGCTGGTTGGTGAGGTAGTCCGGCTGGCTCATATGCTGACCGAGCGCCCTACGGCGTGCCCCCCGGGTGGCCGCCGGCGGATCCTATGTTGTTGGCGGGCGGCGGGGCCGGGACCCGCGCTGCAGGAGCTTCGGCGGCGATCTGGTCCGCGGGCGGCGCCGCCTCGGCGGGCTTGCCGGGATCCGCGTAATAGACGCTCGAGCCTTGCGCCGCCCCATCGAGGAACTGCCATTCGTAAGCGATCCGGATCTCGTCGTGCCGGGCCGAGAGCTCGCTCGGAAAAGGATCGTACGGCGCGGCGAGCTTCAAAATGCGCATCGCGGCCTCGTCGATGTCAGCATGGCCGCTGCTCCGGCGCACCACGCTCTGCAGGAGCTTCCCGTCCGCGCCGATCGTGACCTCGATCACCGGAGTTCCGGAGTGCCGCTCGCGCCGCGCGACTTCCGGGAAATTGACCGTGCCGACCCGCTCCACCTTGCGCCGCCAGCCGTCCAGATATACGGCAACGTCCGATTCGCGAGTGTCCGCCGCGATCCACAACTGCTGCCTCGCCTCGCCGCGCATCCGGAGCATGATGCCGTCGTCGTTCGGGGCCATGCCGAGATCGGGCCGCTTCTCGAGGAGCAGCGGCAGAGTCGACGGCTGGTCCGCGGCCGCCGCCGCGGCGAAATACAGAATCTTCGTGGTCGGCGCGTGAGTCGCGAGAACCTCGTCGTCGCCCAAGTCCCGTCCGGTTTGGTCCGCCGCCTCGCCCTCCCCGTTCGGGATGCCTTCCCGGTCCATCGGACTCAAGGAAGATCGCGGGATCAGGGCGCGTTCGCGCTTCAGGGTATTTCCGGACCCCAGCTGGTTGCGCTGCGCGAGGTACTGGGCGTTCGGGTTCTTGGCGACACTCGGCGCCTGATCGTTGACCAGGACCACTTCCAGGGCGGGACCATCGCCTTCGGCGCCCTTGTTCCCCGGCGCGCTGAACGTGACGCCCAGGATGATGATGCCGTGAACCAATGCGGCGAGGAAGCACGTGGTGAGCATGCGATCGTTGGCCGGCGGGAGGCCGGCCTTGAGCAAGTCGGTACTCATCGGGCGTCCAAAGTCCCCGCGATCGCTTTGACCAATAGTGCCCCAATGTCGACACCATGTTTCTTGTTTAGTTCGCGGATGCCGGTGGGACTCGTGACGTTGATCTCAGTTACGTAGTCGCCGATCACATCCAAGCCGACAAATACCATTCCTGCGGCCTTGAGCTTCGGCCCGATGATCGAGCAGAGCCAGCGGTCCCGATCGGTGAGGGGACGGCTCTGCGCCTTTGCGCCCGCGGCGAGGTTGCCGCGGTGGTCCGCCGGGTCCGGCATGCGCTGCAGCGCGAACGGAAAGGGCTCGCCGTCGATCAGGATCACGCGGTTGTCGCCGCCGGTGACGATCTCCGGCAGGTAGCGCTGCACGATGGCGTATCGGTGTCCGTAATCCGTCAGCGTCTCGAAGACGACGTTGCGGTTCTTGTCGCCTTGCTCGAGCACGAAAATCGATCGTCCGCCCATGCCGTGCAGCGGCTTGCAGACAGCTTTGCCGTGCTCTTTGAGAAATTCCGCCATGTCGTGCATGTCCCGGGTGATCAGCGTCGGGGCGCAGCATTCCGGGAACCAGGCGGTATAGACCTTCTCGTTCATGTCCCTGAGGCCGCGCGGAGAGTTGCAAACCAGGGCGCCTTGTTCGGCTGCCCGTTCGAGGATGTAGGTGCTGTAGATGTACTCGGTGTCGAACGGCGGATCCTTGCGCATCAGAATGACGTCGTAATCGCCCAGTCTCGCGGGAACGCGCGCGCCGCGCACGAACCAGGCCTTCATGTCGTCCATGACCTGAAGCGGCGCGAGGCGCCCCCACGCGACGCCGTCGCGCAAGCTTAGGTCGCCGAGCTCGGCGTAATGAATCTCCCATCCTTGGGCCTGAGCCGCCAATAGGATCGCGAGCGTCGAGTCCTTGGCGGGATTGATGATTTCGATGGGGTCCATCACCACCACCAGTCGAACTCGGGAAGACATGGGGACAACCTCCAGAGGAGTGAACAACCTTCGGCAACGGGGCGTCAGTCTATCGTAAGCGCCCGATGCGCCGTTCCCTTCAAAAACTGTGAACCACACCACCGTCGTTTGCGCGGCATTACCTCGAAATGTCGACTCCGTACCGTGGCTTGCGGGCCCCGGATATGTTAAAAAGCCACAAGATTCCAGCACCTACGCACGCATAGCTCAAGGTCCAAGGTCGGTTCCATGCAGAGCATGATCAGTAACGGTAAACCCAAACTCTCGGGACTCAAGGTCCTCGTGATCGACGACAGCAAGACGATCCGCCGCACCGCCGAGACGCTTTTGACCAAGGAAGGCTGCGAGGTGTTCACCGCCGTCGACGGTTTCGATGCGCTCTCGAAGATCGCCGATCACCAGCCCGACATCGTTTTCGTCGATATCATGATGCCGCGGCTCGACGGCTATCAAACCTGCTCGCTGATCAAGCACAACAAGGTCTTCAGGCAGATCCCGGTCATCATGCTGTCCAGCAAGGACGGCCTGTTCGACCGCGCCCGAGGCCGCATCGTGGGTTCGGAGCATTACCTGACCAAGCCGTTTACCAAGGACGAGCTCCTGGGCGCCATCGAGGCGCACGTGGGCAAGTGACGGAGCAATAAGATGGCGCTTATTCTCATAGTCGACGACTCTCCCACCGAGGTGTTCGTCATGCAGAAAGCCCTGGAAAAGCATGGGTTCAAGACTGCTGCGGCGGAGAACGGCGAGGAGGGCATCCGCAAGGCGAAGGCCATGAAACCGGATCTCATTTTCATGGACATCGTGATGCCGGGCGTGAACGGATATCAGGCCACGCGCATGCTCAACAACGATCCCGAGACCAGCTTGATTCCGATCATCATGGTGACGACGAAGGGTCAGGAAACGGATCGAGTGTGGGGCTTGCGGCAGGGGGCGGTGGACTATCTGGTCAAACCGGTCTCCGCCCAGGCGTTGGTGGAGAAGGCACAGGCCGCGCTGGCCGTATGACGAGCACGGCAGGCGGGGGGGGCATAAGCTTACGCAGCTTGCGCGACCGGCCGTTCGAACTGCTCAAGGAACTCGAGAAGCGCAGCCGCACGGTCGCCACGGCCCATCCCGCCGAGGCCGGGGCGGGGCGGGAATGGGTCGGCGTGGCTTGTCGCATGGGGGGAGAGACGTTCTTGATCGCCCGCGAGGAAACACGGGAGGTGTTGGGTTTCCCGGCCGTGATCACCCGGATACCGGGAGCAAAGAGCTGGGTCAAGGGACTCGCCAACGTACGGGGCTCACTCCTGCCGATGCTCGATCTGCGGCAATTCCTGGGGAGCGGGGCCACCACACCGGGCCGCAACACCCGCGTGGTCGTGGTGAATCATCGAGAGATTCCAGCGGGTCTCGTCGTCGACGAGGTGCTGGGATTCCGCCGGTTCGCCGAGTCGGAGTTCACGGCGGAAGCGCCGCCGACGGTCATTCGTTGCGAGACGTATCTCGCGGGCGCGTTTCGCCGCGGCGGCGAAGTGTGGCCCGTGCTGAGTTTGAAGAGCTTGGTGGAGAGCCAAAGCTTCCTCCAGGCGGCCAGTTGAAATCCGGACGCGTTGGATGACCATGCGAGATACCGCCCCCAAGCCTCAGTTTTTGCCGCTGCTCCTGGCGCTGATCGTTGCTTGCCTCGCGGGGGCCGCCCTGCTCACGATGCTGTCGCGCAGCACGTCTCCGGTCGCGACGCCCAATGAGCAGGTCGTGCTGGTCATCGAGCGGATCCCTTTCGAGGCGCAAAACGCCCTGCGGGGCGACGCCAACGCTTTCGATGCGATGAATCGCAGCTTGGCCCGGGTGAAAGCACTGGCTTCGGCCGCCTCCTTGGGGGGGCGTGAGGCCAAGCTGGAACCGTCGTTGAGCAAATTCAGCGCGGCCGCAGCCGCCGTCGGCGACGCCCGCCCGGCCGTGGAGGCCATCCAGGCCGCCAACCAGGAGGCGCGGGATCTCGCTCCCAAGCTCTTGTCCGAGCTGGGCGATCTGGCGAGCGCGGTCGGCGTGCAGAAACTCGAGGGCATGAGCCGCTACTTGGAGCGCTTCGAGCTTGCCGTCCAGCGCATTCAACAGGAGCTGAACGGCCTCGCATTGGGTGTAAGCGATGCGGCGCCCGCTGCGCAGCGGCTCGCGGACAGCCTGGAATTCCTGAACCAGGTGATGCGCGGACTGTCCGGCGACGAATCCGGGATGGCACTGTCGCGGGTTACCGGACCCGATGCGGAACAGCGCTTGAAGACCGTGGTCCAGCGCAATCAACAGTTCGCGGCGGCGGTACGCAAGGCCCTCGGCGCCGCCGAATCATTGTCGAAGGCCCAGACCGCGGCCCGTTCGCTGCCGGCGATGGCGAGCACCCTGAGCGGAGAAATCGGCACCGCGCCGGCCGTGCCCACCGAGTCCGGCAGTGGATACCGCCCCTGGATTCTCGCGCTCCTGGGCTGTGCCGCAGTGTTGCTCGGAGTGCTCTTCTGGCAGTTCCGCAAGTCGGTAACCGCGCGCCGCAGCACCGAGCTTCGCGTGCGGGAGAACGAACGCAATCAAGAGGCCATCATGCGCCTGCTCGACGAGCTGTCGAGTCTGGCGGACGGCGATCTCACGGTGCAGGCGACGGTTACCGAGGACATCACCGGGGCGATCGCGGACTCCATCAATTACGCCATCGAGGCACTGCGCGAGCTGGTCACGACCATCAACGACAGCGCGATTCAGCTCGACGGCGCCGCCCGGCAGACTCAGGCGGCGGCGGCGCACATGGCGAAGGCCTCGAGCGCCCAATCACGGCAGATTTCAGCGGCCTCAGAGTCGATGGTCGACATGGCCGCCTCGATCGAGGAAGTCTCGGGGAATTCCGAGCGCTGCTCGGACGTTGCGCGCCATTCGGTCGACATCGCCCATAAGGGCGGCGATGCGGTGCGCCGGACCATCGACGGCATGAACGCGATCCGCGAAACCATTCAAGAGACCAGCAAGCGCATCAAGCGCCTGGGCGAGAGCTCGCAGGAGATCGGCAATATCGTCGAGCTGATCAACGACATCGCGGAGCAAACCAATATCCTCGCATTGAACGCTTCGATCCAGGCGTCGATGGCGGGCGAGGCGGGGCGGGGCTTCGCCGTGGTGGCGGATGAAGTGCAGCGTCTGGCGGAGCGCGCGGCCAACGCCACCAAGCAAATCGAAGTATTGGTGCGCACCATCCAGACGGATACCAACGAGGCTGTGGTATCGATGGAGCGCAGCACCACCGACGTGGTCGGTGGCGCTTTGTTGGCCGAGAACGCCGGGGCCGCACTCGAGGAGATCGAGCAGGTATCGAATCAGATCGCGAACCTGGTGCAGAATATTTCGGCCAGCGCACGCCAGCAGGCCGCCGCGTCTGGGAATATCTCGAAGAACATGCAAGTGGTGCGCGAAATTTCCACGCAGACCGCCGAGGGCTCGACGGCGACCTCGACCTCGATCGCGAAGCTCGCGGCGCTGTCGGCGCAATTGCGCAAGTCGGTTGCGGGATTCCGGCTGCCGGACTACGGCGCCGGCACGACCACCGTCGGTGCGGTGCCGGTCACCGGGCTCAAAGCGGTGAACGAGGCGGCCAATCCGGGACCGCTCAATCCGGGATCGGCCAATCCGGAACCGTCGAGCGCGGGGCCGATGGCCGCGGGCGGTTCGGGGAAGATGCGCAAGGCAAGCGGAGCCGGCGCCTGACGGCGCGGGACCTCGACCATTCCGATGACCGATATCAGCTCCCAAACGTTGCACTTGGTCGCGAAGGAATTGAGCGCGACCCTGAACGAGGCGCGCGCTTCGCTGGAAGGCTACGCGGAGCGCCCGGATCAGGAGTCGTTTCTCGAGAAATGCGCTGATCAGCTGCACCTCGCGCACGGTGTGCTGCGCCTGGTCGAGGTGTACGGCGCGGCTCTCCTCGCCGAGGAGATGGAGCACGTCACCCGTTACCTCATCGGCGCCGGAAACGACCAGAAGCGGCAAGGGGACGGGCTCGATGCGTTGATGCGCGCCAT
>Ga0187887_10000964_pt1 | contig 26094 bp, 33 predicted proteins | sample June2016WEW_7_10_FD_132977 | JGI IMG/M metagenome (GOLD analysis project Ga0187887, IMG submission 132977) | Peatland microbial communities from SPRUCE experiment site at the Marcell Experimental Forest, Minnesota, USA - June2016WEW_7_10 | ecosystem: Environmental > Terrestrial > Soil >... | reverse complement strand
GTTTCTCTAACGTCAAAAAGGATTTTTTATACAGAATAGATTCTGAGCTATTCTTTTCATCAGCTTTTTAAAGGAACCAATCCCATCGGGCTCATTTCTGGGTATTCCCTTACTAAATCTATTCCTTTTTTAATGTAATTATCAAAGCTGCCTTCTCTGACGCTTTCAATAAATACTGCTTTCAACTCATTCTGTAATTTCACAATGTGTGGGTAATTATGGTTGGTATAATATTCTGTATAGTCTGGCCACCATTCTTTCACTTCTTTTGTTAAAGAAGTAAGTGCAAATGCTGCAATCTCCGCAAGAGCCCATACTTGCCCATCTGTTAAACTTTCGCTACTGTAGTGCCTTTTATAGATTTCAAAATAATGTGACAAAATCAATTCATGAGCTGTTATTCTCAGAAACTTGTCATTTAGCTCTTCATTATAACCTCTAACAACCTTTGGTCCATTACCCCAATTAGATGCGCCCCTAATGTTTAATGATAGAACACACTCATACTTCGGGTAAAACCATTTGTAACCTGTGCTCTTTTCGATGTAAGTAGAGAATGTGCCATTAATATTGTCCCATGCCTTTTGGAAAATTAGCTTTTTGCGTTCTATTTCAGGTAATTTGATTTTATATTGCTCCTCCAGCGACTTCCTAGTTATCTCCTTGCCTGTAATAGCATACATATTGACTGTCATTTCAATATCGTATTCTTTATCAATTACAAATTCCAGTTCCATCTAATCAAGGCTTAGCTTAATATTTTGCCTGAATTTACGTATGTATACTCAGAATTTGACCCCCACATCCAGCCGACAGCATTTTTTCCGACAAATTGACATATTTTTCTAGTATTGTTATCCTTCGCATTTATTTCGGCTCTGATTGTGTAAAATGTGGAAACTTTAGCGTCTTTGCGCTTTATAGTTACCAATACAGATGTGATATCTTTTGGTTTGATATCGGCCTTCTCTAATTCTTCCTTGAACCAGTTCTTTATATCGGCAATAAGCGGTTTTAGGCTCCTTACTTTGAATGTTTTTGGTTTAATGATCCCTTTTAGCAAGTCTATATCTACTTCTTTGTACTTAGAATTCTTGAAATCTCTTAAAAATTCGCTTGAGTTGCTCCCTCCGAACATAGAAACCATGTTCTGTGAAATGCCTTTGAGGCTCTTCAGTTTCGCCATAATAATACTTTTACCCGCTTTTTATTAAGTTTTTCTACTTTAGCCGATTTTTCCACCATAGCCAATTCTAGCCAGTTGGTTAAAGTAAGCTTCCATTGAAGCCCTTTGTGGGGGCCGTGTCCCTCGTGAGCTGGCTAACGAGATGTGCTTCAAGGATAAGACTTTAAGGTGGTGGGACGAATTTATACTATGCCAAAGTCTAGAACCATAAACGTGATAGGAGAGGAACATGTTTCACTAAGTGGAGCGGATAAAACAATAGATTTCATAAAGAGGCACAGGAAAGATAAGAAGAAAGTTGCATTGGTATTCGTAGAATTGGCGAGGAACAAGAAAAATCTGGATGCAGCAAGGAAATTGGGCAAAAACGACATAAAGTTTCTCGGCAGTAGGTATGGAAAACAATTGGAGCCGCACTTTACCAGGTTGCTTAGGGGCTATGCATCGATGAAGAATGCGAACATCATACCTGTTGATATGTCTGCGGAAAAGACTCCAGAGCATGAAAAATTCGTAAAAGAAATGAAAATAGCATTCAAACACCTGAAGCAATTCAACAAAATTACTTCTAAACCTGGAGAAAAAGCCGTTTCCGAACTGGGGACCCTATTCTTGGAAAAAAATGTCGATGAGCAATTAAGGCTTTTTTCTCTTTACCTGCTACATATTCTAAAAGGCAATACTCTGAGGGAAAAGGTAATTACAGATAACGTTGCAAATGAGATAGAAAGGAGGAGTCATGATAGCATAAGTAGTGTGTTCCTTGTTGCTGGCGCCAACCACACGACTTACTTATCCAAAAAATTAAAATCCAATGGTTACAGTACAAACGTCAGTTATACAAATCAATGGTCTAAAAGGTTGCAGACATTGCCTGAGGTAAGCATTGCAGCGGCAAGATATCTAAAAGGGGATAAATCAGAGACAAATTCAATGAAAATTGTAAGACTTATCTTTGATTGGTTTGAATTTCCAAAAACAAAAGATACAAATAAACTTATTCATTGGGTTGAAAATTTTAAAATCAATCGAAGGTTGCCTAACACAGTGGAAGAGGCAAAATTATACCATACATCAATGATCGAAAGTATGAAAGCACTGCGCTGAATTTCCTGAACTTAGCACCGATGTAGGTGACCTCAAGGAAAGGCTTAAAAAGGGCGTAAATAGGTTTAAATATCAAGGAAAACAGCAATATTTCAGTGATAAATGTGCCTACAGTACAAAAGGAGAAAAAAGACAGAGGAGAAAATCCATTCTCAAAAACTTTCTCTGAAGAAATGCAAGCTCATTTCGAGGGCATTGTTAGTCTGTACAACCAGTGGAATAGGCTTGTCTCTTCTAGGAACATTGCACTTTATCCAGAAACCTCAACTGCAAAATTTTTGGCGGCCAGCGATGCTTATATAGAGAGGCTTGGGGCTACCAAAACTCAGGACAGAATTGATGGAATACTAATAACGGAATTACAAGAAAGAGCGGAAATAATGAAACTTGAGATGGAATTGCCCACGTATAAAAAATTTGATTATGAGAAACTTATCAGATGTTTCGGCATTAGTTCTAATGATGTAAAAGGCTTAGAACAGCATTTTAGAGCAATAAATTATAATGAAGTCGCTGAAAGATGGATTAGTATAAATGGCGAGAGTTATACGTCTAAGCCTGAAAGTAGTGATCGAGAGCTAAGTAGATTAAAGGACATCTATCAAAAACTTTTGAGGGCATCATATGGTATTGCTTCTTCGGACAGTAAAGAAAGTTTTCCGGATTTTGATTCGTACATGGCTTCTATACAATTTATAAACAATCGTGAAGGAGGATCTTACCAGAGCTCGGATAAAGTATTCTATAATCTTTACGATACTCAAATGATGAACATACGTGATGGATTACGCTATCGCAAGGTTGTTGATGTATTTAATGCCTCAGATTTGATAGGAGAAGAGGGTTTGCTTGGGCATCAAGGACAATTTTTGGTAAACGAAAAGGCAAATATACCCCACTTTCTGAAGCAGTACTTTAATCCCGCAACTACAATAAATGCGGAAACATTAGGAAATGTTGGTTCGTTAAGGATGGTAAGAATGCTAGAAAGCAATCCGCTTATCATTGATGGGATTGCAGATAAAGATTTTGAATTCCTTAAGGCACGATTTAATACAAACTCTGAAAATGGGTCAGTGAATAGATTTATGCGAGGATATGAAAGCTATGCATACTTTGAAAACGATAGAGACGCAAAGCGCACAGCCGCAGTAATCAACTCTATAGTAAAAACTCCTGTGGTGACTTCAGAAGAATTCACTAATTCCATAGGCACATATTACAACTCAAATGAATTCTGGAAAAACCCGAGGAAGGACCTTAAAGTTTGGGCATATCTTTTTGCTGATCTGATGACAGAAAAGATAGGTAATACATTAGATGTATTAGAAGGCGTGTCTGCAAATAAAATTCTTGATAATCTTCAGATAGGTTTCTGGACGAAGAAAGGGTTCGAACAGTACTTTGATTATTTGGTTGAAAGATTCGGATGATAGATTTCATAGGCGAAATCTGCTCATTTTGGGAACATAAATCGCAGATAATTGATATATTAGGCATCAGCATTGTTTTTCAATCATTTTTATCATCCAAGCTGTCAGTCATCACTTGCCTAAGTAATACATGCAATTACTAAGATTTAAGGTTGATGGAATACAATTTGTGAAATTTGCAGCACATGACACAGTATTATAATTCTATCCTCGGAAGAATATTCATGATAAGGGATTCAGATACTGCCATAAGCGTTAACGGCGTCTCCAAGAAGTTCAAAACTTACAGCACAGGGTCGAATAAAGGATTTTTGGCTTCACTCAAGCGAAAGTATTATTGGGTAGATGCATTATCTGACTTGAGTTTTTCTATTAAAAGAGGAGAGATAGTCGCATTGCTAGGCAAAAACGGAAGTGGAAAGTCTACGCTGATAAAAATCATTATAGGGATATTGTATCCTGACAGCGGTTCTGTTGATGTGTTTGGGGTTAATTCTTGGGAGAATAGAAAGAGCATTGCAATGGAAACGGGGGTTGTGCTAGGAGCCCATGAACAACTGTACTGGGATCTGCCTGCAATAGATGCATTTGACCTGATGAAATATGTCTATGGCATTTCGGACAAAGATTATAAACGGAGATTGAAGTATTTTGTCGAAAGGCTTGAACTCACAGATGTGTATAAACGCCCTGTAAGGACATTATCATTGGGCGAAAGAATGAAATGTAATTTTGTTGCATCTGTCTTGCATCTTCCAAAACTGGTAATCCTTGATGAGCCTACAATAGGAGTAGACCTTAGTTCCAAGGCTGCATTAAGGGAAACTATGCTTGAGATGCAGAAAAAATATGATACAACCTTCTTGCTTACAACCCATATAGTAGAGGACATAGATGTAGCCGAACGCATAATAGTGCTTGACAAGGGCAAGATGATATACAATGGCAGCACAAAGGGACTTACCAAATTGTTTGGGGACAAACGCTATGTCGAGCTGCGCTTCAGAGAAAAACTTCCCGCAGCCCTCGAATTCGGCAAAAGCATAGAGAAAGGGATAGATTATATAAAAATAGAAACTACGACAAAAACCTTAAAAAGCAAGAGATTCATTTCCCTGATATCCGATTCTGATGTAATTGATTACAAAGTGTCTGAGCCCGACCTAAAGGAGGTTATCCTCAAACTTTACAAGATTAGGGGCAAGAGTTGATATGGGATCACCGTTCAGGAATTGGCGTGTTTATCTGGCGTTTATGTCAATAAACCTAAAGACCGCATTTACTTACAAGGGCAATTTTATAATGTCGCTAGTTCTTAGAGTAGGGCTAGGGCTATTGATGGTTTTTGTATGGACTGCAGTATTCCTAAACGCAAAAACATCCACTATAAGGGGTTTCACACTCCCACAGATGTATGCCTACTTTTTCTTGCTGAGTGCTATCGGAATAACCACAATGTCCAGTATACGACTGATAATACAGAATGATGTTCAGCAAGGGAAGATAGCCACTTCGCTGCTTAAACCAATCAATTACCCATTGCAAACGTTTTATTCTTCGATTCCGATGACAGTTGTATGGTCTGTATTTGTTTCGATCCCGCTTGTAGTGCTAATTAGCATTTTTGTGCATTTCAACCTGAGTACTTCGGTTCTGCTTTTATTAATCTTAGAGATGGCAATAGCAATTTCCTTAGCTAACATATACGATTTCCTGCTTGGTACTTTAGCCATAAACTTCGTAAATATTTGGGGCATAGCTGGGGTTTTCTTCTGGACCACTTCGATTCTAGAAGGTGGTGTCATGCCACTGAACTTGTTTCCTACCATCCTAAATAAAATTTTGATGTTTACGCCGTTTCCAATTATGGGATATACGCCGGCAGCCACAGTTTTGGGAACTGTAAGTATGAATTATATTACTACAACCATTCTTGCTGGTCTCTTTTGGATTGCAGTTTTGCTCGTGCTATCTATATTCAGATGGAGGAGTGTTGTAAGGAAAATTACTGTGGTTGGTGGTTGATTGTCATTGAATATCTGGAAAGAAATCAACTATGTTATGAAAAAGAGCTATTATTCATGGAAAACGTTCTTTGCCTACAGGGCCCAAGCGGTAATATGGTCCGTTTTTAGCTTGCTTCACGTATTCGTAACAGTATTGATAATCACTGTACTGTATCAGGTTTCCCCTGGGATAGCCGGTTGGAGCTATTACCAGGTACTGCTGCTTTCCTCATTAGGTGGAATAGCATTCTACATGATTTATTATTTCTTCGACCCTAGCTACGTAGCAAGTACATTAAGAAACGGAGGCATCGATGCCGAGCTTACAAGACCAGTTAGCAAGTTTGCAGTAATAGTGACATCAAACAGTTCTGTTTGGTCTTTGATTACAATTATCGGAAATTTGGTTGTCCTTGTATATGCGGCTTTGCATGTACAAATAACAATCATTTCATTACTCAGTTCCATTGCCCTATTTGTGCTGGGTACAATTACTTTATTGTTGTTCCTGCTGATGCTGGCCCTGATAAGTTATCATGTTTTCAAGGAGGGTAATTTCGTAGGAAGAGTCCTTACTTTTGCCCAAGATGCAGGTAATTACCCATTACCAGTCTATGGCACTATCGGCCAATTGGCATTCTCACTCGCCTTGCCGATAGGGTTGGCATTCTATTACCCATCCCAGATACTTTTCGGAGAACTAAGTCTAAGCAGTTTCATTTTAATCATTCTAGCTTGTATTGTAATCGGAATAATCACTTATAAGTCATTCAATTTTCTTTTGAGTAGGTATACAAGTGGGGGTGGATGATTCGATGAATAAAGAAAAATGGCGGATGGTAGAGGAAATTATTTTAGATGCTTTGTGAGCACAAAAACAGGGACTTCTTTTCCTATTTTTTTTGAATTTTTTTATGTAGATTTGATGCAGTAGCGACCTGAGTTCCTCGATTTCATGTTTTGGTAGATGTGGCAGTATTTCGGTCATTTCTGCCTTTAGCCTTGTGTATTCGAACCTGTTGTCTGTCGTCGTTATTCCTTTAGTGGGCCCGCGGAGAATCGAACTCCGGTCCTCAGCGTGTAAGGCTGGTGTCTTACCATTGGACTACGGGCCCAAGAATCACTCTTTTTCGTTCGCGTGCCTTTCACAGAAGCTGTTTATTTTATCTATTGCGTAACCTAATATTTCTTTTGGTGCGAGGGACACTATGCGTATATGCGAAGACATGCCGAATCCGGATCCGCGGACAACTTGGATGTATTCCTCTTTTAATAGCGCATCCGCAAAATCTTTGTCGCTGCGGAAGCCCAGCGCCTTAAGGTCTACGCGTGAAAAGATGTAGAATGCGCCCTTCGGACGCTGTGTCTTCAAGTACGGGTTTTTTTGCAATAGCCCGACAGCATAGTTCACCCTGTCCTGTATCTCATCCCTCATCTTCCTTATTGCAGCATTATGGGCGCGGACGTTGTTCATAGCCTTTGCCATAGCATATTGTGCTGGAACGTTTGCGGACAGCCTTACCGCAGCGTAATCCCTGAAACTTTCTTTTAGGAGGGTGGATTTCCTGTCTTTTTCAGGCAACAGCACAAATCCGAGCCTGAACCCGGTGGCGTCATAGTTCTTCGATGCACCGTTGAGTATCGCGTGCGGCACGCCTTTCGCTATCTCAGCCACGCTCGTGAATTTTGCGCCGTTGTAGGTTATCTCATCGTATATTTCGTCGCTTACTATGAATATGTCGTTATTATTCGCTATGTCAACTATCTTTTTGAGGGTTTTTCTTTCCAGAACTTTTCCAGTAGGGTTGTCCGGGTTCGTGAGCATCAAATATTTTATCCTGTCTGCCTTGCCTGCCGCTCTGATCTTTTTGATAGATTTATCCAGTTCATCTGTGTCCACATCCCAGTTTCTATTTTCATCGTAGTTACACATTAATGGATTTCCCCCAAAAAGCTTCAGGTGCGTTATGTATTGCACATAGTAAGGTATGAAAAGAACGCCGTAATCACCTGGGTTTATGAGCGCACAGTTCATGAATTCCAATGCCTCGGAGATTCCTTGAGTTACCACCACATCATCCTTTGAGGCTCTCACCCCGTACATGCGCCTGTAGCGCATTGCCACCGCCTCACGCAGCTCAGGTATGCCGTCCGCTTCAGAATATCCTGTGCGGCCTTCCTTCAATGCACCTATGTATGCGTCTATTATGTACCTTGGCGTCGGAAAGTACAACGGGGGGTTGCCTATGTTAAGGCTTATCACCTTTTTCCCCTTGGAGCGCAGTGCCTGAACGATGCTGTCATCTTCCCTCAATGGGTTTACTGCGTACTTGCTCCTGCTAGATATGAATGCCATTATATCGTCTTCACTTGCTTACAAGTTGTGCACTATCAATTATATACTTTCCCACGCTTCCGTGCCATTCGGTGTGGCCCTTGTCAACGATTATTCTCTTTTTGAAAAGCGGCGCGTCAAGCACGAAAGATTCTGCCTCCCCGCCCTCGAACAGCATGTTTATCCTGTATTTCTCCTTCAGTTTTAGGAGTTTTTCTATCATTTCCTCGTTCACTCTTGCGCCAAGAAAGCTCTCGTCGAACCCTTCGGCCGCAACCTGTGTCACTATCACATCGTAGTTCTCTGCAAGCTCACCCAATTCAACCATCGGGTCAACGTGCCATATCGGGGACATTGCATTTATCGAAAGTTTCTCGCATATTTTCTCTATCCTGTCCTTCTGGTATACGCTTGCCACTGCCCCAGTCACCAATTCAGTGACGTTATTATCGACCAGGGACTTTTCTATGTCATTCAGCTCCACTTCCTTCTCACCCTTAGTGTTGTATATAACCTGCTTTATCTGCAGGGCCTCGGCCTGCATGGATGACAGGTTTATGTTGGGCTTGTGGAACATGTAGCTGAAATCGTTTTCAGAGACCATTGTTATTAGCAGCTCCACTTTTTTCCCCTGCTCGTGGGCCTTGTGCAGCGCTAATGTCGAATCCTTCCCTCCGCTGAAAAGACATGCAATCAAATAATCACCTTGCTTCGCTTGACGGGCATATGCGCTTCAGGACGCACCTGTCGCAGTATTTCGCCCTTGCGGTGCATGTATCTCTCCCTAGTGCAATAAATAGATGCGTAATATTTCCCCATTCCTTTCTTTCCAGCAGGTTCATTAGCCTCTTCTCTATCTTTTTTGGGTCCTTTGCCCTTGCAAGTCCCAACCTGTTCGATACTGTAATGCAGTGCGTGTCTATTGCTATGCCCTCGTTTATCCCGAATGCATTCGCCAATACGACATTTGCAGTCTTTCTTCCGACGCCAGGCAGCATTGTGAGTTCATCTATGCTTTTTGGCACTTGCGAATTGAAATTCTTCTCTATCGACACGGCCGTCTTTATTATGTTCTTTGCCTTGTTCCTGTATAGGCCTATGCTGCCTATATATGGGTAAAGCTGTTTCGGCTTCAGATCCGCATAGTCGCTTATTCCTTTGTATTTTTTGAATAGAGGGCCGGTAACTTTATTTACCTGCTTGTCCTGCGACTGCGCGGAGAGCATTGTTGCGACTAGCAGTTCCCATGCGTTTGAATGGTAGAGGAAAGTGCGCATGTCCTTCATGTACTTTCTCTTAAGTAGTGAGGTCACTTCCCCCATGTATCTTTTTCCACGATCCGTCTTGCCAATCATCTAATCCTTCCTTGATTGGTTTTCTTTGCTTTGCATATAAATATTCTTATTGCTAATATTTTATATGGCTCATGAAACGCTCCTTGATGTGAAAAAGGCAGTGGCGTTGGTTACAAAGCTTAGCGACTCCTACAAGGATGCGCACTACTACCTCAACTTCAAAACGCCGACAGACCTTCTTGTCGCTGCCATAATGTCTGCACAGACCAGGGACGAGGTTGTCAACAAAACGACCCCTGCCCTCTTCAATAAGTATAAAACTGCAAGCGACTACGCAAAGGCTAATCCCGAAGAGCTGGTGGGCTTAATAAAAAGCGTAAGCTTTGCCGGAAACAAAGCAAAGAACATCATAAGCGCATGCAAAATAGTTGCGGATAAGTACAAAGGCAAGGTCCCAAGCAAGATGGAAGACCTTGTAGACCTTCCTGGGATTGGAAGAAAAACGGCAAACACTATACTGATAAACGCATACGGAATAGTTGAGGGCATACCAGTTGATACTTGGGTGATAAAGCTCTCCTATAGGCTCGGGCTAAGCATGAACAAAAATCCCGAAAAGATCGAAGAGGACCTAAAGTCGAGGGTGCCAATGGTACGCTGGGGCAAGTTCGCCTACGTGCTCAAGACGCACGGTAAGACAATATGCCAGACGGTGCCGTATTGCAGCAGGTGCCCTATCGAAAGGCTGTGTCCCAAGAACGGCGTTACAAAGAGGCTTTAGAGATGCAGGTAATAGCTGATTTCCATACGCACTCAAGGTTTGCGATGGCTTGCAGCTCAAAGATTACAGTAAATGGAATGGAAACGGCTGCCTTTGAGAAGGGCATATCATTGATAGGTACAAGCGATTTCCTGCATGGCCAGTGGCTTGATGAGTTGAAGGCCAATCTTGAGCCATGCAAAGATTCAAACCTGTTCAAGATCAAGAATTCGGATTCAGGAGTTAGGTTCATCCTGAGTGGGGAGGTGTCCACGATTTTCACCGGAAAGGACGGAAGGGTGAAGAAAATACACAGCATTGTGCTTCTGCCAGACTTCGAATCGATAGACTCGCTAAAGGATGTGCTTAAGAGATATGGAAACCTTGAAACGGACGGAAGGCCGCAGCTCTCGATGAGCGCGGCGCACCTTGTCGAGGAGGTGTTCAAGGTAAATAAAGAGGCATTTGTGTTTCCTGCGCACGCATGGACGCCTTATTTTGGGGCGCTTGGCTCAATCTCCGGATTCAGCTCCATGAAGGAGGCCTATGAGGATCAGGAGAAGCACATATTTGCACTTGAAACTGGACTCAGTTCAGACCCTGCCATGAACTGGATGGTATCGGGACTTGACAAATACGCACTTTTGTCAAACAGCGATATGCACTCGCTTCCAAAGCTTGGCAGGGAGGCAAACGTCTTTGATCTGGAAGAAAAAGAATTCAATTATGGAAAAGTGATGGATGTAATAAAGAATAAGGATTTGAAGCACTTCAAAAGGACAATAGAATTCTATCCAGAGGAGGGGAAATACCACTTCGATGGCCACAGGCGGTGTAAATTTTCAATAGATCCGACAAAAAGTGACATGCTGGTGTGCAAGGTATGTGGCAAAAAGCTAACCATAGGCGTAGTACATAGGGTGAAAGATCTTGCAGACAGGCCAATGGGATTCAAACCAGATGGCGCAATACCCTATGTTAACCTTGTGCCTCTTATTGAGGTCATTGCATACGTCATGAAAAAGGGCGTGTTCTCCCAGTTAGTTGAGTTACAGTATAGGAAACTTCTAGAAGTCGGCAAGGAGTTTGATATACTTACAAACATCGACCTTGAAACAATAAAAGAAAATTCTTCTGAGGACATTGCAAAGGCGATAGAAAACGTGCGCGAGAACAAGATCACAATAATACCGGGCTACGATGGCGTGTTCGGGGAGATAGAGCTACTTAACAGGAAGAAAAGACCCGAAAGCGGCGAGAGCAAGCAGAAGGGACTTTTTGACTAGAGTCTGCAAGTCTGCCGCCATGTTTATATATCAGACCGCATTACTAACTATTGTGATAAAGTGGTAAGGAAGGCTACCATCCCAGTCGAAAAAGCAACTTCGCGAGAGAGCCTTAGGTCGCTGATAAGGCATTGGGAAAACAAGGAGCACAACTGTCAAAGTACTCATAGCTTTGAGCCAATAGGGTGCACCCATGTGTCCATTGATATTGATGAGACAATTGCAGAAGTGCACGAAGTAATGCTCAGAAACTATAACAGAGTCAAAGGTACGAATTACACAATTGCAGATCACAAAGATTGGGATTTCAAGTCAGTAGGATCTAACTATTTAGAGATGATGAAATTTTACGTCGATGCTTGGAAAAACCATTGGGAGGAGATAAGGTTCATGGGAAACAAATACAGCCTTATAAGAGTAGAGGAATATTTCACGCAGGACGTGAGCTCATCGAGGGACTGGAATGAGCGCGATGGACCTACCGGAGGGACCATAGAAGGTACTGAGAAGTGGCTATTTGCAAATGGGATTAACTGGCTCCCCTACTTCTTTGATCAGACCAAAATAAAGAAGTTCGATCTAAAATATGAAATTTATGTTGACGACTCCCCAAAACTGGCAGAAGAGATCATATCGAGGAGCAGGCGCTTCCAGTTCGTGATAGACAAGCCTTACAATAGGCACATACCGGATACCGAAAGGACGATGAGGGTCTCTGGAATAGACGAGTTCTCAGAGGAACTGATAAGTGCGGCAATTGATGTTGGAATTGGCAAAAGGCATTACCAAGGTAGAGTAGCGCAGCGCTTTCTGTACGAAGGGGGCATTCCTGCAAGGGATAAGATAATCCAGCAGGAACGAGGATTCATATTGCCCGAACCCAGAAACTGAGTCGTTTAGTTTGTCTAGCAAAATAGGTAAAATTACATGTGTATGCTCCGATGTTTAATTTATTGAAATAGTTTGGTAATATGACATCAAAGAAAAAACTCAAGGAATTCGCAGATATGATAATTCTGGCCGGACCTGAAATAAATAACCCCATTATGAGGAGAGACCTGGGTGATAGGATAAAATGTGGTGTTAGTTCGGCTGATGAATTTAAGACAATAGAAAGATATGCTAGTCTGACTATTTGGCATACGCGCGCCCAGGAGGTCGCAACCATAGTTACTGGAGGGTTTGCCATATTTGACAGCATAATTGATCCGAATCCATCTGAATGCACCATTCTCTTTGCCGGAGCGCTCGTCGCAGCTTTTTACGCCGGCAAGATTAATGTAAAGGCGAAATACCAAACTTATAAGCTGAAGACTATGATGACTGAGTTGCGCCGCGATTAGAGGCATGTAAGCTGCCACTCAGAGCCTAGGCAAAACTTAATATATCTGGAGATTCATATAGTTAGTGTAAAGGTCAAGGAGGTCTTATTCTTCTGATGATTTAAGAATTACAGCAAGGATTATATACTTATCCCAGTCTAATACAATATATTCACATTAAAGTAAGGTCGAATTTTCATGAAGAAAAATTCATTGAACGACAAAGTAGTTGCAGTAGTCAGAATAAGGGGCACTGTCAACGTCAGAAGTGACATAACGGAGACGCTGAACAGGCTAAACCTAAAGCATGTCAGCAACTGCACTCTGATCAAGGTCACGGACTCATACAACGGAATGCTCAACAAGTGCAGCAACTATGTCGCATACGGCGAGATAGACGAGCCAACCCTCAGCAAGATGATAGAGAAGCGCTCCAAGGGCGGCATCGAGGCTAAGGAGATAATCTCGGGCAAGTTCGACCCAGAAAAGCTAAAGGAGCACCTGCCCTTCAGGCTGCACCCTCCAAGGCACGGCTACAAAAGCACAAAGCTCAATGTGAAGCAGGGAGGATCTCTTGGCTATCTTGGAGCTGATATAAACAAGCTGATAACCCGCATGGTGTGATCATGGTAGTAAGAAAGGAAAAAACGAACAGGAAGTACCTTGGAACCAGGCGATGGGGCGCGGGGAACATAAAGAACGCCCGTGGAAAGGGAGATAGAGGAGGAGTAGGCAAGGCCGGGATGAGGAAGCACAAATGGACCTACATGACGGCCAAGACCCCCGAGCTCATCAAGACGGTCGGCTTCGCACCATGGAAGAAGGTCAAGCTCAAGGAAATAACACTCAGAAGCATAGATCTGATGCTTGCAAAGTCAGGCGAAAAGAGGGTGCTCGAATTCAGGAATTACAAGGTTTTGAGCAACGGCTCGCTTAGCAAGCCCGTCACGATCAAGGCAAGCGGCTTCTCCGCGAGCGCCATGGAAAAGATAAAGAACGCCGGCGGAGAGGCGGTCAAGTTTTAATTAAGGGCAGTAAATGTCGGAATCACTAAGGATTGCTTTTTATACGGACTCGTTCCTGCCGGCTGTTGACGGCGTGGTCATATCCATACTCAACTTCAGGAAGGAGCTTGAGAGGAGAGGGCACGAGGTCTACCTTTACGCAAGCGGCAACGAGAAGACAAAGCGCATGGTGGCAGGCGACAGCAGGATCACGGTTGTAAGGGGTGTCAGGTTCAAGAAGTACCCACAGTACAATCTGGCGCTATTCCCACCGCTGGTCTCAAGGCTCAAGACAATAAACACGAGGTTCGATTTGAGCCATGCCCACACCCCATTCACGATGGGGTTCTATGGGCTCATGCTGTCCAAGTTGGACAGGACGCCGCTTGTCGGCTCATTCCACACGCTGTTCACAGACAAGGCCGCGATAAAGGAGTACGTGGTCGCAAACAGGCTGGTCACAAAGACGATAATAAAGTATTCCTGGAAATACGCCAGGATGTTCTACAACCGCTGCGACGGCGTCGCAGCCCCTAGCAGCACCATAAAGAGCATGCTAGAGAAGAAGGGCATCCAGAACCTGTCTGTCGTGCCCAACGGCATAGACCTCAAGAGGTTCAACGCGGATGCCGACGGCAGCGCAGTCAGGAAGAGGATACTCAAGGGCAAGAAGGACAAGCTGGTCATGTATGTCGGCAGGGTCAGCAGGGAGAAGAAACTGGAGACGATGATAAAGGCGGCAGGGCTCATGAAGAAGGACAATGTGCAGTTCGCCATTGTCGGGACGGGTCCTGCGCAGGAGCACTACGAAAGCATGGTCAGGCGCATGCACCTGCAGGACAGGGTGAGGTTCATGGGCTTCATAGACAACAAAAAGCTCCCGGAGTACTATGCTGCGTGCGACGCATTCTGCATACCCTCCACCTTCGAGACCCAGGGCATAGTGTCGCTTGAGGCCATGGCGGCAGGCAGGCCGGTTGTAGGCGCGGATTACCTCGCGCTCAAGGAGCTCATAAAGAACGGGAAAAACGGCGAGAAGTTCAGGCCTAACGACAGCACCGACTGCGCCCGAAAAATAAGGAAGGTTATATATAACATGGATTCTTATAAAGAAATGTTACAGACGGCAAGGAGGTATTCGATAGAAAGGACCACCGATGACCTCCTCGATATGTATAGAAGAGTATTAAATAATGAAAGTTCATAAAAAGGATAGCATTAGTTACATCCAAGGCGATTTATTGGAAGGCAAGAACGAGGAAAAGAAGGACAAGACAGCAGCACCGAAGACGGATAAAAATCCTGATTCTAGGGCGCAGGGGCACCGCTCCAGCGGCGAGGACGAAAAGCAGTCGCTCAACGCGCTCATAAAGGAGTCCAATAATCCAGAGGCAATAAAGCTCAAGGAGGACATAGACAACCTCAGAAAAGACCGCAGCAAGCTCATAGCAAGGATAAAGGACAGCAGGAGAAGGCTCAGCTACAAGGAGGCCGAAGCCGCTGCCATAGACAGATTATTGAAGATGAGGAAGGAGGAGGACAAGGACGGGGCGAAGAGGAGGAGGGTAGGCTATCTGAAGAGAATGAAGGCAAGGCTGGAGTTCAAGATATCGACAGAGGCATCGTCCCTTGCGCAGGAGAAGGACATAATCAGGAAGATAAACGAGATAAACAGCGAGCTGAACGAGGCTCTTGCCTCAGTCAGGCTGGAGAGGAAGGTTGGATTCATAAGCAAGGACATAGAGGAGTACAGGAAGAGCATAGTCGACGTGAACACCAAGATAGGCGAACTCGACACAAGGCTCGATGGCCTCTACGTCGGCTTGAGGAAGACACTCGGGATAGGAAGCTGGCAGAACAAGCAGCAGCAACAGCAAAGGCCGAGAAAGCAGCAGCGGGCGCAGGAGTCTGGAATAAACCTTGAAGACATAGCTGTGATAAAGAAGAAGGATGCGAAGAGCTGATCAAGGCAGCAGTCGACGCAAAACATACAAGATAAAAGAAATATACAAAAAGTTGATTAATTGAAAGTTACTTTTTTTGGAGGTGCAGACGAAGTAGGAAGGAGCTGCATAAAGATAAATTCTGGCAAGACCAGCGTACTGCTCGATGCAGGCGTAAAGATAGGACAGGTTACTGAGTACCCTGACATAAGCAAGGAGCAGTTAGGCAGCATAGAGGCTGTCTTCATCTCGCATTCTCATCTGGACCACGTGGGCTTTTTGCCGCACCTGTTCTCGATGGGATATAGGGGCACTGTTTACACGACCAAGCCGACGATGGAACTATCCAACGTGATAATAAGCGACTACATGCGCATATCCAATCCGAAGGACGTTACAAAGGAAGGGTTGGCAAGGATGTCAAAGAGCTACAAGGTGGTTGAGTTCGGCGAGGAAGTCAAGGTAGGGGACCTCAGGCTCAAGTTCATACCTTCAGGGCACATAGTCGGCAGCTCAATGATAAGCGTGACAGACGGGAAGACCACGCTGCTCTACAGCGGCGACATAAACCTTACAAGGACAAAGCTGCTGGAGGGGGCAGACATAAGGAACCTGAACGCCAAGGTGCTCATAATGGAGAGCACATACGGAGGCAGAAAGGACATATTCCCGAAGGAGGGAGTTGTCATGCAGAAGGCGCTCAAGAGCATAAAGGAAACGATAAATGCAGGAGGCAAGATAATAATCCCGTCATTCGCAGTTGGAAGGGCACAGGAGGTGCTTCTTTTGCTCGACGATTACATAAACTCGGGATTGCTGCCGAAGGTTCCGATATACGTTGACGGCATGATAAACAAGGCGATGCGCATACACAGGCACAACGTCATATACTGCAGGCAGGAGCTGCAGAGGCGCATACTCATGAGCGACTATGACCCGTTCAAGAGCAGCAACTTCATACCCGTAGAGAGCAAGGCACAGAGAAGCAAGGTCGCGGCGGAGGGAGGCAGCGCGATAATAGTGACGACCAGCGGCATGATAACCGGCGGCCCTGTCATGTACTACCTCGCAAAGCTTGGAGGCAACCCCGCGAACAAGTTGATACTTGTAGGTTACCAGGCAGAGGGCACTCCAGGAAGGCAGATAAAGGACGGGGTGAAGAGGGTAAAGCTGGACAACACGATGGTGAACATAGGGCTCACGGTCGAATCGTCGCACCTGTCGGCGCACGCGGACAGGGGGCAGCTGGAGAAGCTCATAAAGAGCGTCCACGGGCTGAAGACGATCTTCATAATACACGGGGAGAGCGGCAAGTCGGAGGAACTGAAGGAGGATATGTCGAAGAACTACCACGCGATAGTGCCCAAGAGAGACATAGAATACGAAGTGTAATAACTGATGTTGAGGCTGTCAACTGGAGGGAGGGCAAGCGGCACAATAAAGGGCGCGGCTGAGGATTTCAAAGTAGAGGAGATAACCCAGCAGGGCCATGTCCTTGAGATAGGGAAAAAATACACCCACGATGAGCTTGGCATAGAGCAGAAGGAGGGCAAGTTCGCTGTTTTTGTGATGCAAAAGACCAACTGGAACACAATACAGGCGCTAAAGGCAGTTGCAAGGAGGTTCAGGAGAGGGGTGAAGTCAACAGGGTTCGCCGGCACAAAGGACAGGACATCAGTCTCCACGCAGCTATGCAGCATATTCGGGGTCAAGCCGGAGGAGCTGTCGCAGTTCCACATGAAGGACATATCGATAAATGGAGCCTGGTCTGGTGGCAGCAAGGTTGAAATGGGCAGCCTCATCGGCAACAGGTTCGGGATAAGCGTGAAGGATCCATCAAACTTCGATGGATTGCAATCGATAGAATCTGAGCTCGGTGGCGTATTCCCAAATTACTTCGGGGAGCAGCGCTTCGGCTACAGGAACATAAACGTCGAGGTCGGAACAGACATACTCAAAGGCGATTTCAAGGGAGCGGCGCTGAGGTTTCTGACTGATACGCAGAACGAGACAAACGAGGATGCAAATGCCGCGAGGAACAGATTGGCGGAGGAGATGGATTTCAGCCAGGCGATGCAGTACTTCCCAGGTTATCTGAAATATGAGAGGTCCATGATAGAGTACCTTGCAAAATATCCAAACAACTACGCAAACTCAATCAGGAAGCTTCCGCGCGCCATCTCGTTGATGTTCATACATTCGGTGGAGGCGCGAATATTTAACAAGGTGCTTGAGGAGAGAATAACGAATAAGGAGCTAGCGACAGGACCTGGTGATATTGTGTGCCAGGAGAACTTCTACGGCTTTCCTGACATCTCGAACGTGTCAAAATTCGAAGATTCAAATGGAAAATTTACTGTCGGCAGCATAATTGGCTATGATACCAAATCCATAACCGAATTAGAAAGGCAGGCGCTAGATGAGCTTGGCTTGACCATTGAGTCATTCAAGGTAAAGGGGCTTGAGGAGCTCAATGCAAAGGGCACATACAGGGTGCTGTTTGCGCCCTACAAGGATATTTCGCACAATTACAACCAGAAGCAGCAGACTCTTGAGATCGGATTCTCGCTGCCTGCAGGTTCATACGCAACCATACTTATGGATGAACTAGTCGAAGTGGCAAAAATCCATGATACCGAAGCATAATGAAATAATTAAATAGCTGCAAGGGATAATTTATTAGGCTTTTTATAGGAGATTTTTTGAATGGCAAGTTAATATTAGCAATATCGATAATTGTCGCCTTTGTGGTGGGCTTTGGCGCAGGCGTACTTGTTACGTCCAGAATATTTTTTGTAATGCAGTTTGGCAAGCCACCGTCTGGGCTTCCATCTGGAGGCAGTACATCGGGTCCTAGCCCTGTGAATGTCATTGGAAGTCCCTTTAGCAGCTTCAAATATGCGCAGTATGCATATTTGATATCGGCGAACGCGACACTTTCGTCTTCAGGCAAGGTGGCGACTGAGGACTTCAACCTTACATCGATGCAACTCTCAAACGGCTCAACGAAATACTCGATGAAATTCGATGAGGTAGGCACCGTGTACAATGTTACCATGGGCCGTGGCAGCAAGCTCTACTACATAGACACAAACCTTGCAGATGACATGCCCGGTTCTGACGCATCGTTTGGGGATGATGGCTACGTGGTTGTCAACTCTACCGGATACATAGTGGCATACCAGTACCCGCTACCAAGGACATAGCCGGTGTGAATTAATGAAGGTCTTAGGGCATAGTGTTGGCAGGATGTATGTATCGGTAATAATACTGCTATTGTTTTTAGCGGCAGCCTCTGCATATCTGCTTGGGCAGTTCCCGTACGCGCTTGTGCTTGCAACGCTTGCCTGTCCCGTGATTGAGGTATTAATAAGGAAATATTACCAGAAGCAGAAATTCAGGTTTCCGTTTTCAGGGATCATAACAGGATTGATAATAGGCTGCGTGGCTCCAATCGCAGTTCCTCTCCTACCGATACTAGTCGCATGCATCGCAGCAGTAGCATCGAAATTCTTCATAAAGACGAAGGGAGCAAACGTATTCAACCCCGCTGCAATAGGCTTGCTGGTCTTGGGGGTGCTATCGATAGGCAGCTCGTGGTGGGCCGCTACCAGCGTCAATGTATACGGTGTTGCGGTTTCGCTTGCAATAGTGCTCCTGTTCGCAGCATATGAGAGCCGCAGGCTGGTACTTGCATTCGCTTTCATAATCGCGAGCGTGCTGCTAAGCATTGCTGCAAGTCCGCCGCTGATACTTGGCAATGTCGCAATAGCATTCATCGGTGTGAACTACTTTTTTGCATTCCTTATGCTGACTGAGCCAAAGACCTCTCCTGCAAAGATCGCCGAACAGGCAGTATACGGGGTTTATGTTGCTGTAGTATATTTCTTGCTTGTTGCACTGCTGCCGCCCAGCTTGTATTTTAGTGCTATAATAATTTTCGTGGCGCTGCTGATAGGTAATCTTACATATGCACTCTACAAGAAAGTAGGTGGATTGAGCGGCCTGTCAAGGCAGGCAGTGTTTACTGCAGGAAAATGATTCAAAAATAGATTAACGCCTGCTTATGGAGAGATCTCCTTCGGTCATGCACTTGACCCATAGGCTTCGTGGGATGCTGTGCGTCATGCCCTCCGATGGCTCATAATCAATGTTAAGTATCTGGGATATTGTCCTGTTCGCCTCTTTTATTGCAAGCCATTTCTTCTCAGACTTGGATAACATGTTTACATACTGTTTGTAAAACGTGCGTATGTGTTCTGGCTTGTAGATATTCAATATCGCCAGCCTTATAAGGACTTCATTTCCGTTGCCCTTGACTTTAGATTTGACTATTCCAAGAATGTCTACATTGCCTCCCTGCCCCTCCATTCTAGTTATCTCACGTTCGGTTGGCGTGCGTGCCCTTTCTTCCTTGACTGCAGTTACCATATTATCACGTAAACACATCATATTTCCAGATATTTATACGTTGCAGTAAGTAGCTTTGGCTGGAGGTAGTTGAATTCGCCGGGATAGGGATTTGAACCCTAAATTCCCGAAGGAAACCGGTTTGCCTGTTTCGCATCACTAATCAGCTCTTGAGATGCAAGATCTCGAGACCGGCGCGTTACCGGATTCCGCCATCCCGGCATTTATCCATTCGACAAAGCAGTCAAAACAAATTACTTAAATACATTGCTCAAATAACTATTATAAGTGATTGGAGGGCGCTGGGTGGAGCAGATGATCTACATAAAGATACACATTACCGAGAACGGCAACATGATTGCGATGTGCGATTCCTCTCTTATAGACAAGACACTAAAAGAGGGTGACCTTGAGATAAACATAAGAGACTACTCCGACTTTTACAAGGGCGAGCTTGTGAGCGCAGAGAAGGCGGTCAGCATGATCAATCCCCAAAAGCTCTATTCCGCGAATGTCATAGGCAGCGAATCCATAAAGGCGGCGATAAAGGGGGAGATAATACACGAGGACAGCGTTAGGATGGTTAACAAAGTGCCCTACGCGAACTCCTTCAAGATAAAGTACTAGTCCTCCTTGCTTTCAGTAAGGTCGAGTATCGCCTTGGCTATGTCCCCATTGTCCTCAATCAGCTTGCTCTTTATCAGGTCCCTGTCGGTTATTCCAGTCTTCTCCGCCACTATGTCGACATCCTCATCCGTGACGGTCACCTGCTGCAGCTTCTCCTGCTCGCTTATGTCTCCGCTTACCTGGAAGCTGACCGTGCCCTGAGCCTCTATTTTTGTGACCTGCGGGTTCTCTATCACTATGCTCGTCCCCGCAGTCTCTATTATCACCCTGCTTGCATCTATTTCAGATGACTTTATGCCCATCTTCGCCATGAGGTTCTTCATCGTCCTTGGGTCCATGTTCGGCATCATGAGTATCACTTGTTAAAACATAGTATTTGGGTAATTCATATTTATTAATTGTATTGAAAAGCTGTTACAATAGGGTTTTTATTTTGCCCTCTCCATTTCTACTACGGGGGTAATGCAAATGGTAGTTTCAATGGCTATTACAGCCACTAACTGGTTAGGAATTGTAGTTGCTGCGGTCGTGGCAATGATAATCGGATTCATCTGGTATTCGCCCGCCCTTTTTGGGAAGCAGTGGATGAAGTTATCCGGGGTAAGCCAAAGCAATGCATCAAAGATGATGAAGAATCCTGTGAATATGATCGGGATGTTCATAGCGGTGATAATAAGCGCGCTAGTGCTCCAGCTGTTTATAATACACTCTGCAATAACGACGGTGACAGGGGGCATAGCACTTGGCTTCCTTGTATGGCTCGGCTTCGTGGCAACCAGTAACTTTGGAATGGCCGCGATGAGTGGAAAACCATGGTCGCTTTACATAATACAGAACGTGCATCTGCTGATAGGGCTGGTAGTTATGGGAGCGATTCTTGTGGTTCTTTGAAATCAGTGGTAAAAACAAGGACTCTCAGGCAATCTGCGGTGTTCAAGGCAACACCGCATGAGGTCTATGAGATGCTGATGGATTCGAAGAAGCATTCTGCATTCACGGGCACAAAGGCGAAAATAAGTGCAAAGGTTGGCGGGAAGTTCACTGCCTATGACGGCGACATAGACGGCAGGAACGTGAAGCTGGTCGCAAACAAGCTGATCGTCCAGACATGGAGGGAGAGCCAATGGCCCAAGAACCATTATTCCACAGTAACGTACAAACTGGAAAAGAATGGCTCTGGGACAAAGCTTACTTTCATGCAGAAGGACGTCCCTGCGAGCTTCGCGGCAGACATATCCGAGGGCTGGAAAGAGTATTACTGGTCAAGGATGAAGGAGTACCTGAACGAGTGAAACCGGATTTAATTCCGCTTATGATTTCTTAAGTTTCCTTGCTTCTTCTCGAAGTTCGACCAAACCAAATTCGCCATGTACACGAATGGATCTTAAAAATCTTTTAGTGTTTTCATCCGATGGTCCTTTGATTACCCCTCTAACATGCCTTAGGGCTTTCCTTTGATCCCTTATTGTTCTTGCCATGTCATTTCGCGTATTTAGAGTATCAGACATAAATTACCACCAATTAGATATTGTTTGTATTTTTATTTAAAGATTTAGGTGAGGAAAGTGAACCAACTCTCTCCGATAACTGAAAATGGACTCTGCGGACTTACGACGACAAGTTCACTGAACAAACATCATTATATAATGTTGGATAATGGTTTTTAATTGCTTTTACCCGTTACCCATTTCATCGAGCAGTTCGTGCATTGCACCAAAAACAGATGGGCGTGATTTTTCTGTCCTTAAAATAGTTCTAAGATGGGTTTCTATAAGACCGCACGCAATTACATCTCTTTCTGTGCCAGTATGTAGCTCTTCCTTTGCCTTTGCAACTTCTAAGGTATCTCTACGAATTGCTGAATTTGCAAGCGCAGCATGCAATACTTCAAAGTCTTCTTTTGACCTTTCTATCGGCTTTACTGATGTAATTCTATTAACTATTCTTGCTACAGTGTTTGAGTCTGTTGTATTTCTTGCAATTTCCCACAATAATCCTGCTGTGTTGTTCTTGATTACACTTCTGTCCATTTAATCACAATATCATTATCTCTTTTAGATATAAATAGTTTTAGTATACAAACCGAAAATGAGTCCATCGCACCCCAAACTTTCGACGTGACACATCGAAGATTGGACTCTGCGGGGATCGCACCCGCGACCTTCCGCTTGCAAAGCGGACGCTCTACTACTGAGCCAAGAGCCCGTATAACTAGATATGCCATAAAAGCTTATTAACGCTTCTTGCTTTTTACCTGTTTCTTGCCCGGCGACCTCTTCACGATGTGGATCTTCTTCCTTGCCTTTATTCCGGCCTTCGTCTGCTTTATCTTGGTGCTGCTCCTGAATGTCCTGCTGCCGTCCCTGCCCTTTGACGACAGGCCCTCTATTATCTCCAGGTCCCTTGTCGAGTTCTTGTTGAGGTTGAGCTCGTCGAGCATGGTGTTTATCGTGTTGTCGCCCACGGTCTCCGAATCCTTGGAGGTGTTGGTCAGCGCGGCATTCTCGATGTCGCCCTTCTTCAGCACCTCCTTTATTGCATTGAGCGCCCTGAGCCGCTCCAGTTCCGTTGCGTACTTGCTTTTGTTCTTGCCCTTCTTGCTTTCTTTCATAGGAAATGCCGCTTTTTGAGATTTATTGTTTAGTTCACATATATTAAGCTTGTCATTACCGGACGGGTGTTATTATACTTTTCTCCTTGTCCTGTTTCGGTTGCCGATTAGGCCGTACGTCCCCCTGCCCGTGTGATCGTGGCCGTGCCTGAGCATTCCGGAATACCCCACGGGAATCTTCTCTTGTTTCTTGAGCTCCTCGGCAAAGTTCTTGTATTTGCTCTTCTTCGCCAATGTCGAAGGCATGAAGCTCTCCAGGTTCTGTCTCGGTTTTATGCCTCTGGCCCTTATGTCTTCCATTATGTTATCCCTACCATATATCGCAGCTATGTGCTGGGCTTGGTTTGGTCCGAAGTAAACTTCAAGATTTGCGCCGCTGTCGGCAAGCGCCTTGTAGGATAGGAATCCGCTCTTCCTTATCGCCGTATAGGCCACCGGCTCGTTGTTCATCTTGTCTCTTAGGTTTGCTAGCCTCTTGGCCTCCTCCTTGTCTACAGATGACAGTATCTCGCCAACTCTGCCCGAGTTAGCATTGTTGACCGCCAGTAAAAGCTGCTCGCCCGCATCTAGTTGCATTGTTATGCCGGCTATGACAATCTACCACAGCATATTTGGATTCCCAGATATTTATCCTTTCTGGTGCTTTTTGTGTAATACCTTACCTTTTTGCCTAGTCGTAAATAACCCATTTCCCAGACGTTATAATACATAGCAAATGGCGGAATCTATATATACCTTTAGCATTAGAATAATATCCGGTGCTAATGTGGCAGCTTGAGCGTTAATAGGCTCCTGTATTAGAAAGCGTTTTTTTGCTTGATGAAAATACTTAAACTAGAGCATTTGCTCTCTGCCATTCGTGATATCGTGCTTTTGTGCGATTGATTATAGGAGAAGAAGCTTGCATAATCATCAAACCATCTAGGGTATGGCTTGGCTGTAGCAGCGAAGAAGGCCGTGGCAAGCTGCGATAAGCCCAGGGTAGCCGCAAGTCGGGCTTTGAACCTGGGATCGCCTTAATTACACACGCAAGTGTGAGCAAACGCGGGGAACTGAAATGACTTAGTACCCGCAGGAAAAGAAAGAAAATTCGATGCGGTAAGTAACGCGAGTGAAAGCCGTAGAGGGCAACCTGAATCCCGCCTGGCAACAGGCGCGGAGATGTGGTGTGGGAGGAATCCAAATCATGAGCTGAAGGTTCTGGAAAGAGCCGCCATAGAGAGTGACAGCCTCGTAAGTCAAGTGAAATGGAAATTACCACGATAGAGTAGTTCTTCTTGAGTATGAAGAATGAATACGGGTGCATTAAAACCCAACCCTAAACATTGGCTGCAGACCGATAGTGAACAAGTAGCGTGAGCGAAAGCTGAAAAGAACCCATACGTATGGGATTGAAAAGATCTGAAACTAGATGGTGAAACGAAGGTAAGGTATGAAAGTTATGATAGACGGTGAAGCTGAAAATCGAAAGATTTATGCGAACCGTAAGGAACAGTATCTTATCATTCTTCTTGAAGCAAGAACCAGGGAGTGTACATGAGTGGCAAGTCGAGAGACGAAGCGAAAGCGAGTGCGCGCAGCATGCGAGGCGCAGGGTATGAAAATGCCTTTAGTCACTTGTGTACGACCCGAAGCCGTTGTGAACTACGCGTGACCAAGGCGAAGCTAGCTTAATGGCTGGTGGAGGCCTGCAACCTGTCATGGCATGTCCTGTTGGGTGAGTTACGGGTAGCGGCGATATACCACTCGAACACGGCAATAGCGGGTCCCCTCTGAAGTATCTTTAGGATAGCTCCGGGCGAGTTTGCACATGCGGTAGAGCTACCGACTGATTGGTAAGGAGTCGAAAGGCTCCACCAATCTATCAAACTCCGAATGTATGTGCTGCGTAGACCCCGGGAGTCGACCAGTTTGGGTAAGCCAGATTGGTGAGACTGCAAAGATAGTGACTGAGGTTAAGGTCCCCAAATCCTAATTAAGTGTCTTGAAAGTAGGACACATCACAGACAGCTGGGAGGTAGGCTCAGAAGCAGCCACCCTTTAAAAAGTGCGTAATAGCTTACCAGTTGAGATGTATCTTACTGAAGATATACGGGGCTAAATTAGGTACCGAGACCCCAGAGACTGAATAAGTCTGGTAAGAGGGCGTTTGGCATGGCAAGAAGTACGTTCGAAAGGACGTATGGACCGTGTCATAGGGAAAATCCTGGTATTAGTAACAGCATATATGGGCGAGAATCCCATACACCGAAAGCACAAGGTTTTCTTCGCAACGCTCGTCAGCGGAGAGTTAGTCGATCCTAAGGTCAATGCTAATCACAATTGACCAAAAGGGAAGCATGTTAATATTCATGCACCCAGAGTGTAGGAGTGGCAACACAAGGCAAATTTCTGACGCATGGGGATAGGTCCGCAAGAAAGTGCAAAGGGCTGCAGAGTCTCGTTATGAGGAGAAGCAGCTAAATGAACTATGGACTGAATTCCTGTGCCCGTGAAAAGGGAATCTGCAACGATCACTCTGGTCCGTACCTAGATCTGGAAGAAGTGCTGCTGGCTGAAGAGGCCAAGGTGTGGCGGAGTAACCCGTGTTAGGGAAATCGGCAAAATAGTGGCGTAAGATAGCAAGAAGCCATGTCTGCGTATAGCATATGCAGATATCATTGACTAGGGAACTACAACTGTTTATCAAAAACACAACTCACCGCAAAGCGGAAACGCTAAGTACAGTGGGTGACGCCTGCTCACCGCCAGTACGTGAAAGCCCTTTTC
>Ga0187887_10000962_pt1 | contig 26176 bp, 21 predicted proteins | sample June2016WEW_7_10_FD_132977 | JGI IMG/M metagenome (GOLD analysis project Ga0187887, IMG submission 132977) | Peatland microbial communities from SPRUCE experiment site at the Marcell Experimental Forest, Minnesota, USA - June2016WEW_7_10 | ecosystem: Environmental > Terrestrial > Soil >... | reverse complement strand
AGAGAAGCGCGAGGGGTTGATCCTGGACTATAAAGTCTTCTTCAAGGAGACGAAGCACGATCCGGAAGACTGGGACCTCTGCCTGGCCATCGAGTACAAAAACCATGCCGCACTGGACGGTCTGGATGCCAAGGGCGAGGCGGTTCGGGACAAGATCATGGGAGGAAAGCAAGCCGCGCACCAGCTTGGCGAAAAGCGCGCCGAGATTCGGGAAATCATCAGTTCCGAGTTGCTGGAAGAGATCTATCTCAAGTAGGAGCCGGTATTCCAGGCTGTGACGCCTACCGGGCCTGCGGTGCCATGGCACCGGACCCAACCGGAAGGGCAAACCATAAAGCTCGCTCCCACGTGGCGCAGGAGCGAGCTCTTACCGCCAGGATAATTCGAGCGGATGAACCTTAGCGGGTTAGCCGGGTCTCCGGGTGCTCGTGTTCCTGATAGATGTTGCGATTTTGAACCCGCTTCTTCAGCCCATGCTCCTGCCGGGTCCTTGGTCTTTGCTTTTTCTGGTCTTGCTTGTTCTTAGTGTTCATACGTGGAACACTCCTTTCACTTACTGAATACCACATCGGCAAGTCAGGCCGAATTTCGCCCGGCAAACTCCCGAACGCTTTCCACGTCGTCTTCCTCAGATCTTCGGGTCGCAGCGGTTGACCTCGCCGCCATCAGAGCCAATAATGAGTTCGAGGTGTTGGAGTCCACCGTCAAACGCCCCGGCAGCTTGATCCACTGGAGAAGATGACTCCTACGAGATTCGCCTTGGCAGGAGGATCGAGTGGAGTCCGATCAGATGCGCGCGCGCAGTTTCGCGATCATTCTCGCACGCCGAAGCGGCGGATCAGGCTTTCCGAGCCGCGGCGGCGGACCTGTTTCGGCCGGTCCTCCGCTTGTCGGCCTCGAACCTGAGCAGAACCGGATCGAGACCGCTCTTCGAAACTGTGAATCGCTGCTTTTGCTCGGGCCACGCGGCAGTGGCAAGACCCATCTTCTTCGGGAGTGCTCCCAGGCAGTACCCGGAACGGCATGGGTGCAGTATGCCGCGAATCTGCACCTGCTTCTGGAGGCATTAGCCCGGGCGCTCATCGACGCTGGCTACGACGGTACGCTGCGCAGTGTGGACAGCCGCACCAAACCGACCAGCGTGCATCTTCGGGGAGTCTTATGGAGCGCTCTGGAAAAACAGCCGGCGCGAATCATTCTCGATGGCATCGATTGCGCCAGCTTCCCCGTTCTGCGCTTCCTCAGGCGAATCTATTTCGTGCGTGGCATGTCGATTGTCGCCTCGGCACCCGATCTGTTCGGACTGGGTGCGCTCGGGCGTCTCTTCTGGGACCCGCGAAAGACGCTTCAACTAAAGCCGCTGAATGACGCAGCGTCGGCCGAGCTCTTCGAGCAAGCTGTGCACGCGTACGGCGTCCACGCGTCGAATCTGGATGAGTTTCGAGGACGGGTTCTCGAGGCCGCAGCCGGGATCGGGGGCGAGATCGTCGAGATGTGCCGTTTGGCCGCACGGCCGGAATACCTGACCGCGACCAGCAGGATCAAGTTCGAGCTGGTGCGTATCGACTGCCTCATGAGGACTTTGGGTTGATCGCCCGCGTCACCACCTCAGTAAAACCCCTGGCCGCTGCGTCGAGTTCGATATTCACCGCAGTCGACCATTCGCAATCGCGCAACCGGATGTTGAGGGTCGCTTCGCCATCGGATGGCCGAACGCAGACGCTTCGGATATCGGAAATACGCACTGATCGAGTGACCCGGCCATATGGTTCGCGCAGACCCTTGTAACGGTCGGTTATCCAGATGAAGCGTCTGTCGGTGAGGATGAAAAGGTCGCCAGGCTGCCAGATTTTGCCATGCATCATCCAAACGCGTCTCACGTGGCATCTCGGAAGGCTCAGGAACGAAGGCCCAACGATCTCTTCCGCATCGAGTTCGGAATCGCCAGCCCGGCTGAACTTGACATCGTCGAACTCGTCGCCGAAATGAGCCCACTGGATGTCACCGCCGTTCACGTGCGGAAACACGGCGCGCCGCAATTCGCACAGGAAATCGCTGATCGGTGAATAGCAGCGGGTATTGTATTCGATTCGCTTCGTTATTGTGCCCGCGCCGATGTTCATCCAGCCGCGCAGGAGCATGTTGCCGGTCTCCAGTGAGCTGATATCCGATAGCCTGATCTCGATGGGCGGAACTCCCGTACTCGGGTGAGTGAGGACGACGAGCGTGGAGTGTGTCAGCAACAGAACTCGCGGCGGACCGGAGGATCGTCCGAACAAACCGGCGTTATGTCCTGGCAGAAAAACGCCGCAATAGAATCCCGGCAGATCCGACCGAGGAAAGTCTCGGGGCACCGCTTCGAGGTTGCCGATGGCGAACGGAACGATATAGTCGTGGGAGCCGACTGGCCCCGGCAGATTACCGGGCCTGCGTTGCGCCCGCGTACTTGCGAAGACCGCCATCGAAGATTCTCCTCAGGAGTCATCTTCCTCCTGCCCGCTCGGAGGCCGGCAGGGGCGGTTAACGGCGAACTCCAACGCCTGCTCCGATTATTCAATGTCAGCGTTCCTGCGTCAACGGGCCGGTATACTGGCACCGGGAAGGACCCGGTCGGCGCGCGATGAGAGTTGTGATTGTCTCGGATGTTCACGCCAACATGGAAGCGCTCGAAGCGCTGCCAACGACGGGCGATCAATTGTGGGTCCTGGGCGACCTTGTGAACTACGGTCCCGATCCCGTTGCCGTTGTCGATTGGATCCGGGAGCACGCGGCCCTCGTTATCCGGGGCAATCACGATCACGCTGCGGCTACCGGCGAAGACCCTCGCTGCTCGGCTCCATTTCGTGAAATGTCCCGCGTGATGCTTGCGTACACGCGCGCCAACCTGCGCCGCGATCAGCGTGAATACCTCGGCTCACTCCCGCTGTGCAGTGCGCTGAAGATGGGGGACGTTTCGTTCGTTCTGTCTCATGCTGCACCATCGCAACCCTTGTTTGGATACGTCACCGCGGAATCGCCGCAATGGGAGAAGGAGTCCGAAATGGCCGCGGCCGACGTTCTGCTGACCGGCCACACGCACATCCCGTTCATTCGCTCGTTCGGTGAACGAATTGTGGCGAATCCCGGCAGCATCGGACAACCCAAAACCGGAAGGCCCCTTGCCAGTTATGCCGTGTGGGATGGCCGGCTCGAATTGCACTCGTACCGCTACGACTGCGAGACAACCGCTCGAAAAATTGAGAAACTACCCATCCCGCAAAACGTCAAACGCGAGCTGACCGGAGTTCTGAGAACAGGCCGTCTTGTGGAGGGCGGCCACAAATGAACGGGCTCAATCACGACGCGGCGTGCACATAGGCGCGCCGATTGACCACAAGCATTTCCACCGGTGACGTTGCGATCACACCGGTCTCCATCATCTCCTCGACCGTAGCTAGGAGCTGACTGATCTTGTCGGGAACATCGATGATCGTGATGGCGACGGGGAGGTTGTGATAGATCGGATGGGAGCGGTGGATCTCCGATGACCCGCCATAGCCCTCAAACCCACGTACCGCGGAGACTCGCGTCATGTGGAATTCGATGCACTTCTCCAGGATGCACTTGTGAAGTGCCCGGCCTTTGTACTGGTCGCGCTCGCACACATGCAAGCGCAGCAACGTGGCTGGCTGAAATGCCGGCATTCCGACTCCCGGACGCGCAAACGGTGCGGTCTGGAGCAATTATGTCACTTCCATTGTGCGCGTCAAGCCCATCGTTGCCCGCCGGAAGGTTTGCGGTTATGCTGAAAACAGCGGTGGAGTTCGCTCAATGCCGATTCGTCGGCCAATGACTCCTGGGGACACTCCAGGAGTTCCTTCCCTCCTGCGGTGATCCCGGCACAACGTGATGATTGAGGCCGCCATTTTATGGGAGCCGTTCTTTCGTGCGATATCTCCGCTGCGGGAAGCAGTCCGGGAGCGTCACCGGTGACCAGCCCGACCACCGCGATTCTTGACCTCATCGATGAGCTCGCCGCGAAATACCGGATGACCTCGATCCTGCCGCTTCTGCGCACGTGCCGCACGCTGTCGAGCGAACAGGTGCTCCGAATTGCTATCGTTGGGCGCTTTAAGGCGGGCAAGAGCACATTCCTGAACAACCTGATTGGCCGGGATCTGGTTCCAACTGGCGTCATCCCGGTGACCTCAGTCATCACCGAGGTAGGCTATGGTGCGATCGAACGGGCGGTTGTTCGCTATCTCGACGGACGCGAAGCGGAAATCACGGTTGAACAGATTCGATCTTTCATCGCCGAGTCCGAGAATCCGGAGAATACAAAACAGGTGGCGATGGTGATGGTGGATCTGCCGTCGCTGATCCAGTACCGCGGCATTCGATTTGTCGACACGCCCGGACTCGACAGTGTCTTCGCCCACAATACCGACGCGTCGCTGAGCTGGCTGCCGAACGTCGGTCTGGCGCTGGTGACCATCGGTGTAGATCCGCCGTTGTCGCAACAGGACATCGCTCTCATCAAAAGGCTGTTCGATTTCACGCCGCGCGTAACCGTGTTGCTGACAAAACTCGACGTGCTGACAGCGGCGGAGCAGGACGAAGTCCGCTCGTTCGTCTCATACCAGTTGCGGCGGAACTTCGACCCGCCGCCCCCGGTGTATCCATACTCGGTTCGGCCCGAATATGAGTACACGCAAGAGGCCATCGAGGACATGATCGTCACCGACGTGCTCGGCAGATTCAGCGAGCAACGCAGCGCGGTGCTGAGACACAAGACCTCGGCGCTGCTTCGCGAATGCAGAGATTACCTGGCCCTCGCCCTGAAATCGGCTCAGGCGCTCGATACCGATCGGGACGCCTTGAGAGGGATGGTGATCGGCGAGAGGGCCGCGCTCGGGGAGTTCAAAACACAACTTCTCCTTGTGACGCGGCACGCTTCGGGCGGGACTCGCGATATGGTGGCGAAGCGATTCGACCCCGAACAGGATCGCATCGAAAAGGAGCTCGCTGCATCTCTGGAAACCGAGTACTCCGCCTGGACCCGAAGCCTCAGCAGCATCATCGAGTGCTTCGAGCGCTGGCTCGCACGGGCGCTGAGCCGAACCATTGGGGCGCTATCGGCCGCCAACCGCCGCGAGTTTTCCGAGTACGTCGAGAAAATCAGGAAGCAACTCGCGCGATCCCTCCAGGATTTCCGCGCACGCCTTTCTGAGCGCACCACAGAAGCCTTTGGTGTGCCGCTCCGCAGCACCGAGATTGAGATTGAAACTGAGCCACCGCGCTCGCCCGATATCAGGATCGGAAAAGTGTTTGACCGGAGCTGGGAACTCTTGAGCTGGCTCATCCCGATGTGGATGGTGAAGGGCATGGTGCGGCGGCACCTCCTTGTCCGCAGACTGCCGTTCGAGGTCTTCAAGAACCTCTCTCGCGTCACATCGCAGTGGGAGGAGAGTATCAACACCGCACTTTTGGGAGTTGAGAAACAGGCGGCGGCACGGCTGGACGACCTTATGGGTACCATCGAGAACCTGCTGTCAAGAGCTCAATCCGATGCACCAGCACTGGCTGCGGATCTGGCTCGCGTCGAGAGCGGGGAGCGGTCTCTCGATCACCCGGCGGGACAATGACGAACAGGGAAAAGTAATGGAACAGGTCTGGTTTCTGGCAGCCACGTGGCTTTTTCTGGCATTGGTTGCCGTGCTGCTCGCAAACCTGTTGCGCATCTCCACCGCGCTTTCGGAGATCGTCGTTGGCACCGTCGCACAAGTGCTCATTGGTGCATTGGTGGGCACGGAGGCCCTCGGAGCAAAGGCTCCCTGGATTGCATTTCTGGCGGGCACCGGTGCGATCGTCCTCACGTTTCTTGCCGGCGCCGAACTGGACCCACAGATTTTCCGAACGAAGTGGAAAGAGTCTCTCGTAGTCGGACTCGTCGGGTTCTTCTGTCCCTTCATTGGCGCTGCCCTCATCGCGCATTTCGTGCTGAGCTGGTCCTGGACATCGAGCTGGCTGTGCGGTGTTGCACTGTCTACAACCTCAGTCGCAGTGGTGTACGCGGTGATGCTGGAGTTGGGATTCAACCGCACTGAGTTTGGCAAGGCCATCCTTGCAGCATGCTTCGTGAACGACCTCGGTACCGTAATCGCTCTTGGACTGATCTTCTCGCCGTTCACACTGCGGACGCTGACTTTCGTGGTTGTCAGCATTGCCGTCTTTATCGCGCTGCCATTTGTTACGCGCTGGTTCTTCGAGCGATATGGAGGACGTGTTTCAGAGCTGGAAGCTAAGTACCTGCTGTTTCTCCTATTCGGGATGGGCGGGCTGGCGGTCTGGTCGGGAAGCGAGGCGGTTCTGCCCGCGTACATCATCGGGATGGTGCTGGCGGGAACGGTGGGAAAAGATCACGAACTGATTCGCCGTCTGCGCACCGTAACGTTCGGCCTGCTGACTCCCTTCTATTTCATCCGCGCCGGTTCTTTCGTGTCGGTCCCCGCTCTTCTCGCGGCGCCAATGATTTTCGTGGTGCTTTTCTTTGCCAAGATGATCTCCAAGATGGTGGGTCTTGTCCCGACCGTGCGAGCCTTCAATTATCTTGGTCATGATGGCATGTACTATTCGCTCATGATGTCCACGGGCCTGACCTTCGGAACCATTTCCGCGCTATTCGGATTGAACCATCACATCATCACGCAGGCGCAGTACTCTTATCTTGTGGCGACGGTGATTGGGAGTGCCGTCATCCCCACCGCCATTGCGAATGCGTTCTTTATGCCGCGTCATCTGCTGCCAGGAGCCGTCGGCAGGCGTGCGGCGCACGGAATGGGCGTCCCTGGCTCTGAGACGGCGGTGTCTAACGCCGCTCAATTCAGTGAGGAGGAATAGGTGAGTTTGGCGATTCGAACAGAAGAGGAAATCCATGCGGGCACCAACGCCGTCTAAGATTCTCCGTCTCCATTTCTCCGAGCGCGACCGGTATCAGGGGAAGCCTCTGTATGAGGCCATCGTCCACAAATGTCATGACATGAACGTGGCCGGCGCTACCGTAATCCGGGGGCTGGAAGGATATGGAGAAACCGGTGAAATGCACCGCCACCACGTCACCGCCAGCGATCAGCCCATAATCGTGATCATCGTGGACAGCGAAGAGAAGCTTCGAACCTGCATTCCGGTGTTCGAGCAGATGATGACCACAGGAGTGATGGCGATGTCGGACGCCGACATGATTCGCGTTCAACGGGAGGCCACAGGAACCGCACATGTTCCGCCGAATCCTGATCGCGCATGACGGCTCCGATGGCGCTGTAAGAGCGCTGGACGCCGCCATCGAACTAGCAGCCACCCTTCACGCCGATTTGTCGATGATCAGCGTTGAGGAAGACCTGCCGAAGTACGCCGAAACCATCGGCGAGTTCGAGGACCGAGAGGTTGAGGAATCGTATTTTCAGCGGGTGGGAGCGCAGGCGCGGACAAGAGCCGCCTTCCGCGGAATTGAACTTCAGCACGCGATAGTCGCCGGCCATGAGGTCAAGGCTATCGTCGAGTACGCACGAGAGAAGAGCTTTGACCTGCTCGTAGTCGGCTTCACCGGCCACTCACGAATCTACGAGCACATCTGGGGCGGCACGTCCCAGAACCTGGCCCGCATGGCTCCCTGCAGCGTTCTCGTCGTCAAGTGAGGCGATGCGGCGGAGATCCTCCACCATCTGCTCCCGGCGGCTACCGGAAGAGGAATCGGCGCCGATCTGACGCTCGATCTGAGCACGCCATGCTTCCGCGTGTACGTCGAAGGCGGGACGCATCCGGGATAATACGGTTCTCACCCACGCCAGCAACAGCCGGCTGAACGACGCAAACGCGGCATCCAGCCTGTCGCCCGCCGAAGCGCCCAGACGGCCTTTCACGGTGGCCCGTGTGATCCGCCTTCCCAGGAACCGCCAGAAGGGCCGGTTCACCTCCAGGGCAAGGTCGCCCAGATCGATTTGAGGCGTCTCCCGGACAGGTGCCGCCAACTCATCCCGGCTTGCAGCATCGTCGCCTCCGAGAGTCGCTGAGGTCCGTTGCAGTGCGTCTGCCGCCTGTCCTGAGAGCTCCTGCAAGGCACGCACGATTCGCGATGCGAATTCGGTGGCCACCTCGCTTATGGCTTGCCGGACGATTACCTCACTGCTTCCGGTTTCGCTGCGATCCCAGGATTCGACGAGGCGTGAGGCGGCCCATTCAATGGCAACAGGTCGCAGGTCCCTAACCTCATCGGACATCGCCACGCAGCGCGTCTCTGTCTCCGTGAACAGACCCGCGGCAGACCGGAGCTGCTTTTCGGCCTCTCTCAGGGCTTCGGCATTGGCCGGCGCGGCATGATGCTCTTCCCGTTGAATCGCAACCCGAAGCGACTGCTCAACCGCCTCCCTCAGCAGACCTGTCTTGCGTTGAATCGACTCCTGACGAAGCTGCTGGTGCTTCTCGTACAGCGGCGCGATCTCAACCTGAAACCACGAATCCAGCAGATGCGCGTATCGATCGACGATGCTCACCGGGTGAACGGGCGTATCGACGCCAAGCTGACGCCGCAACTGCTCCGATAGGTAGGTGGCCACCTCACGCTCTTCATCCGGCCCCAACAGGTCCACCTTGCTCAGCAGGACGCGAGTGGGTATAGCCGCCGCCTGAATTGTGCCGAGGAGTTGAACGTCGGCCTCTCCCAGCGGCGAAGCGGCGTTGATCAGAACGACGGCCATATCGCAGCGCGGCAGGTAGGATCTGGTCTCTTCGGCCCCGGCGGTGGCGAGCGAACCGAGTCCCGGAGTGTCCACGAACACGATGCCGTCGCGCAACCGCGCCGATGGATACTCCAGCGTGAGGCGGATCACCCCTTTCTGGTTTGCCGGATTCCGTTGCTCCGTGGCGTACTCGGCGATTTGATCCGCATCGAGGATTCTCAGCTGCCGGTCGGCGAAAGATGCGATGAGGCGAGGCGCGGGTCCGTAAACGATCCGCGTGGGAATCGCCGTGATTGGGTTGATCCCGACGGGCAGTGCGGCCGCGCCAATGATGCGATTTAACAGGGAAGACTTGCCGGAGCTCACTTGCCCAAACACGGCGATCTCAAATTGATCGCTCGAGAGACGGTCGACAATCGTCGACAACGCGGGGCGGAACTCCACAAGACCGTGGTCGCTGATGATTCGTTCCAGTTCGGTCAGTAACCCGGTCCTCGCTCCAGCGCGAGTCAGCGACTCGATACGCGCGGCAAGGTCATGTCCGGGCCCCTGCGCGAGATACGCGTCGAGCTGATTCAGCAGCCCCTGCAGCTCCTCGGAGAAGCCGTTGAGCTCGGGGATCAGGTTTTCAGGGAGGGGGCCATACCCGCTGAGGTCCTTCGGGCTCGATTCCTGGAGTGCCACACGGATGAACGCAAGATTGATGCGAATCGAATGAATCGCTCCAAACTGCGCACCCGGTATTGCGATGTCCAGACCGTCAAGAATCCTCCGCATCTGGGTGCGAAAGCGGATCGAGTAATCGCGGACCATGCGGGCCTGGGCGGGCGTGAAATTCGCGGTGTACTTCGGGAACGGAGACCCCGATGATGAGGCCGTCAGCACGCCTTCGATTTCGGAAAGCAGCTTGTCGGCGTACCGAAGATTAGCGAGCAGGCGGCGGATATGGGACTCGTTCAGACCCGATGAATTGCGAGTGGAATCGAAATCGCGATCTCCTGACAAGGTGCGCCTCCCAGGAGTCATCTGCCCTGACCCGGCAGCGAACGGCATTGCGTAACCGGTCAGGGCGGTTAGAGGTGAACTCCAACACCTTACGCCTCGATTATACTGGGCGCCTCCGGCGGCTGAAAACTCACGATCCCGTCGTCGCTGATCACCGCGGAGAGTATCGAAACCAGCCGCCGCTCAAAGTTCACCGCCTCCGGCCCGGCACATTTTCGCGCGTGCCACTCTGAACTCCGTAATTCAATGTAAGCCTTTGTAAGCTTTCGCCATCCTCGGGCAGATCTGCGCGGTAGCTTCTGCATTCGGCGTAACAAATGGGGACTCGGCGACCGTCTCAACAGATCGGTTCTAGCGGCCTGCAAGTTTGAACTGGTATTCGCATTGACAACAGGAGGGATCTGTCTCCGTGGTAATCGCGACCCGCTGCGTAGCGCGGCGAATCGAGCCGGTGTGTCCCGAAGGGAAGTGGTCGGCCACTTTTCGTTATCAAGGCTTGGCCTTTCGCCCGCCCGCATGAGCTACTCCGCGGTTCTACTCTTCGTCCTCCTGATCTTCAACCTGGCTGCGCAATCGCCGATAGCTGCGTCCGGAACTCCCACAGCCTCTCAGGGCCAGCAATCGGCAGGCACGCCGGTGCCCGCGCCACAGTCGCCAGAGGCCAAGCCCGATTCTCAGATCCCGGAATCTTCTCCGGCGTCTCCTGGCCCCACACAATCTCCTGACGGCTCGCAGGGCCGGCAAACGAAGAGGATTCTCGGGATAATGCCAAACTTTCAGGCCGTGAGCGCAAACACTCATCCTCCTCCGTTGTCGCCTCAGGATAAGTTCTGGCTTGCGACCGAGGGCACTTTCGATTATTCGTCGTTCATCTCTGTCGGAATACAGGCGGCCATTCAGCAGGCGAGAAAATCGTACCCGGAGTTTCATGAAGGAGCGGCAGCCTATGGGCGCTACTACTGGCACAGCTTTGCCGATGCAGGAATCGAGAACTATCTGGTTGGAACTATCTTTCCGGTAGTCACGCACGAGGACCCACGTTATTACACCCTCGACCGCGGAGGGTTCTTCCATCGCACACGCTACGCCATGAGCCGGTTATGGATAACCAGGAATGACGCGGGCGTCGACACGTTCAATTCCTCGGAGATTGTGGGCAGCGGCCTGGCAGCGGTGGTGTCCAGTCGTTATTATCCGCGTCAGGAGCGGGGCGCCGGCGAGACTCTCGATAGATGGACAAGCCAGTTTCTGAACGATGGTGCGAACAACATTCTCCAGGAATTCTGGCCTGACATCCACGACAAGCTTTTCCGGCGACGATAACTTGCTCGCGCCTCCGGCGGTAGTGGTTGGTTTGCCATGTGGGGCGGGATTGTATCCTGCGTGCGGTTTATAACCGCGCGGAATGCTGCTGAAACAAGCATGCAGGTTGAAGACCTGCCCCACGGCGTGAGGCTGACCAACTACCTCCGGTTGCCGCGATGACGCTCTTTCACATATAGTGAAGCTTCAGTGTTCGTGGTGATGGGGTCTCACCGTTAACCGTCCCGGAGGTCCGGGAACGATAGCTCCTACCGGTTGGTAGGGGCTTTTACTTTTTGTGGCCTCATATTCTGGTCTTAATTCTTCAAGGAGCGTACTCATGACCGAAATCGTAAAGGTAGTTGGGCGGCAGATCTTCGATTCCAGGGGAAACCCCACCGTGGAAGCGGACGTTGTCCTAGCCAACGGCAGTGTTGGCAGCGCCGCAGTGCCATCCGGAGCGTCCACCGGAGAAAAAGAAGCGGTGGAATTGCGCGACGGCGACAAATCGAGATACGGTGGCAAGGGCGTCAGCAAGGCCGTCGAGCACATCAACAAGTCCATTCGTAAGGCTGTAACGGGTCTGGATGCGTCCAATCAGCGGGGGGTGGATGCCGCCATGCTTACACTGGATGGGACGCCGAATAAGGCCAAACTCGGCGCCAACGCGATCCTCGCCGTGTCCATGGCCACTGCCAGGGCCGCGGCCGCCGCTCATGGTCTTCCGCTGTATCGGTATCTCGGCGGCTCGAATGCCTGCATTCTGCCGGTTCCGTGCATGAATGTACTCAACGGCGGGAAACACGCCGACAACACTGTGGATTTTCAGGAATTCATGATCGCTCCGCACAACGCGCCCTGTTTCGCCGAGTCGATCCGCAAGGGAATGGAGACCTTCCATGCCCTCAAGCAGGTGCTGAACGGCAAAGGTTACAGCACTGCCGTTGGGGATGAGGGCGGTTTCGCGCCCGATTTGAAATCGAACGAGGAAGCCGTCGAGTTGATTCTCGAAGCGATCGTCAAAGCCGGTTACAAACCCGGCGTGGACATCTCAATTTGTCTGGACCCCGCCGCCAGTGAAATGTGGGACGACGGCAAGTACATCCTGTTCAAGTCGACAAAGAAGGCGATCACGTCCCATGAGCTGATTGCGATGTGGGAATCGTGGGTGAAGCAGTATCCGATCGTGCTTCTGGAAGACGGCATGGGAGAGAACGATTGGGCAGGTTGGAAGGATCTCACCACGGCGCTCGGATCGCGAATCGAGCTTGTGGGCGATGACATCTTCTGCACGAACCCGCGCATCCTTCAGGAGGGCATCGACAAAGGCATCGGCAATGCGGTGCTGATCAAGCTGAACCAGATTGGCTCCGTGACCGAAACTCTCGACACTATCGACCTTGCCGGTCACAACAACTATCGCTGCTTCGTGTCGCATCGTTCGGGCGAGACGGAAGACACCTTCATTGCCGACATGACCGTGGCGACGGGCGCCGGTCACATCAAGACCGGTTCGGGGTGCCGCAGCGAACGCGTGGCGAAGTTCAATCAGTTCCTTCGAATCGAAGAGGGGCTGGGTACTCAGGCCAGATTCGCGGGACGCTCGGCGTTCGGCCGGTAAAGCCGGGCGACAAATCATCCGCCCTTAGCCTTCGACGCCTGATTTCTCAACGCCAACGCCACTCCGCACTTTGCGGCGGAAGTTTCACGCCACGCCAATGCACCGTTCCGCTACGATCCGGGGCAGTGGGGCTTTACTCCACGCAATCAGGTCGGCAGGCAGCATCGGGCGGCCCAGCGCGAAGCCCTGTACTTCATTGCAATTCAGTTCTCGTAGAACAGCCACCTGTTCACCCGTCTCTGCCCCCTCGCCGATTACCTCCAGGCCGAGGTCGTGAGCCATGCCGATGATGTTCGCGAGCAGTCCGCGTGGTGTGGGCGAATCGACATTCCGTAAGAATGCCCGGTCGATCTTAACGCGATCGACAGGCAGTTCCTGAAGATACGCGAGTGAGGAGTGGCCGGTCCCAAAGTCGTCGAGAGCTATCCGCACGCCACGTTCTCGAAGCCGCTGCAAATGCCGTGTGGTCACATCGAAGTCGGTGAGGACAACACTCTCGGTGACCTCGAGTTCCAGCAGCTCGGGCGGCAGGCCCGTTCGCTCGAGGCAGATTTCCACAGACTCGGCAAAACCGAGTGATGCGAACTGGGCCGCGGAGACGTTGACTCCGATGCGAATCGGCCGGCAATCGCGCAGCCAGAGGACGCCCTGCCTGCAGGCCTCTTCGAGCACCCAGGGGCCGATCTCGAGAATCAGCCCGGTCTCCTCCGCCACCGGAATGAAAACGGCGGGCGACACGACGCCCACATCCGGTTGCCGCCAGCGAAGGAGTGCCTCGACCCCCTGGAGGCTGAAGTCAGTGAGCCGAACCTGCGGCTGGTACTGCAGGAATAACTGACCTGCCGGCAGGGCGTGATGCAGACGCTGTTCGATCTCGAGGCGATCCACGCCGCCGTCCTCCATCTTCCGGGAGAAGACCGCGACCCCGCCGCTGGAATCGGCATGCGACAGGGCGACACGGGCCCGCGTGAGCAGAGTCGCTGCGTCGGTTCCATGCTCGGTGAGATAGCAGACCGATGCAACCGGGTTCACCGAAAGCGTGTGCTCCTCAACCTCGAAGGGCGCTGACAGCACGTCGCGCAGACGCCGCGCCAGGCCAACCGCCTCCTCACGGCTCGGAAGCGAATTGACCATGCAAGCCAGTTCGTGGTCGCCGGCTCGTGCCGTGGCGTCCATCGTTCGCAGGCTTCGCGTCAGGCGCCCCGCTGCCTCCGCCAGAAGCTTCTCGCCTACCCGGTAGCCAAGCACGCGGTTGATCCGTGAGTAATCCATGCTGAACAGGAATATCGCGGTGAGACCTGGCGGCAGAGAGGCAAACGACGTGTCCACGTGGCGCTCGAACCAGGACCGGTTATACAAGCCCGTGAGCGAGTCGTGCCATAAATGCCAGGTCAGCTCGGAGAATACGTTGGCCTGTTCGATGACCGTGGCTCCCAGGTGGGTCACGTCGGCCAGTTCGGTCAAGCAACCGGAGAGATCCGGATGCGTCATCGGCGTGAGAAGGGACGCGGAACCCACCACCTCGCCCGCGGCCGTGACCAGACCGGCGCACCACCAGGACTGCCATCCCGCGCGCATGACTTCGGCCGCCCATGGTCCCCACGACGGGGTAGTTGCCAGGCTGATGACATGATCGCGATGGGGCCACCACGGCGCCTGATTCGCTCCCGGTTCAGGCGAGGTTCCATCCAGGGAGGCGAGCAAACCGTCCGAAGCGCCCGAACTCGTATATCCAAAGAACCGGCCGTCGCGAAGCACGTGAATCACTCCGTGGCTCTGCGGCAGACACAGTTCCAGCAGGCGCGCTAGTTCCGGAAGCAGCCGCTCCAGCGGAAGTTGCCGGGCCACGCTGTCGCACAACCGGCGATAAAACCGATGAAAGTCAGGATTCGCGGAGGGCCCCGCGGGAGGTGTCTCGGCTCGCGTTGCGATTTCGTGGATCACACCCGTACCAACCCACCGCTCAGCCGGTCGATCTGTTCGGCCAGCCCGTTTATTGCGTGTTCCGTGATCGTCAGGCACATCCAGCGAATCGGCAGTAGAAAAAGAACTTTGCGCCCATTGGCTACACCATGATATTCGTGAGGTTCGCGGAGCCGGTCCGCCAGGGATGCGCGCAGGCGTTCGATGTCGGTAGGAATCTTCACTACCCAGAGAACGGTGTCCGGAGCCCACCGATATACATGGCCCTGATACGCCTCTGCAGCCTCATGGTGAGCAAACGCCACGATGGCTTCCTCGGAAACCGCCGGACTGAACCGTCCACTCAACGCCTGGATGCGCTCCAGACGTGCCGCCACTACGGCGAGATCCATGGCGTTCGTGCCTTGACGCAGCATCTCCACCGCTTCAAGGGCGGCTTCCCGGCCGGGTAAGCCCGGCGCTTGTCGCAGAATCGTCTCGCGGGCCCACACGAACCTGTCCTGCAACTGCGCCACCGCTTTGGTGGATTCCTCGCGCTCCCGCCGTGTCTCGTCGCGGATCAACCGGAGCGTCTCTCCTACGGTCGCCTTCAGGGATACGATGTCGTCAAGTTGCGCGGCCCGCGTGAGCGACTCCTGCACGCGGTGCAGGCGTTCGACGCTGCGTTCGCTTCCCGTCGAGAAACCGACCAGCGTGTCATTCAGCATGGTCAGAATCGATTGCATATCGGCGGCCTGGCGGCGCGACGATTCCAAGACCAGTTTGTTCTCCCGCTCCGCCAACTCCAGCGCCCGCGCGGTGAAATCGGGGCACCCGGCAACTCGGTCGGACTGGCTCCAGGCGGAAAGCAGGCCGGCCCACTCCTGCGCCAGATCCTCTTCTCCCGAAGAGCTCTCGTCGCGGGGGCCGCTTCTGGCGCGCGCTTCAATGGCTTTCAGAAGGCTTTGGCAAAAGGGAAGACAGTTGTTCGACGGCGATTCCGCGGACGGATCGCCGCGGGCCATGTCGAGATACCGGCGAAGAGAGATGAGGGACATTCAAACAGTTTTCCCTTAGCGTTTATCGTCTGTTAGCCCGATATCCTGTAGCCCCGCCTGAGCACTTATGACTCCGGGGCACGGCGCCGCCCTGGGAGCATTTAATCGTGGCGCCACCTGCACGGACTCGGACAGGTGAGGGCATGCGCGGGCATGCGCGGGCGCCCTCGCCCTCCCTAACTCCATGATCTTGGTCGCCGTCCGGCGCGGTCCGGGAAACGGCACTACTTCACTGCGAGCGTCACTCCCGCCTGTGAAGAAACGCCGCCAACGTTGATCACCACGGTGACCGCGGGTCCTGGTTGCACTCCTGCCGGAACCTGCGCATCCACCCGAAGAATTCCGGCAACCATGTCGGGCGCGTCCTCGGCGTACGACACGGCTGCGTCAATTCCGTCGATCTGCACGGTCACCGGAAGGGTGAGCAGCGGACTCGTCAGCCCGGTGATCAACCCGTCCACGCCCACTGGCGTAGTCTCTCCGCCGCCAGTGGCATAGATTGAGATGGAGTCACCGCGCGGGGCGGGATTAGAAGGTGAATTCACTGAGGAATCCTGATTAAGAATGACGCCAGCTCCGGTACCTTCTGTCGAGATGGTGAAAATGCCTGGCACCGCGGGCGTCACCGGGAAGGCGGTGGGCAGCGAAAGCACACCCATATACGAAGCCTGCACACTGGTGCTCGAGTTACCTGCCACCGAATAAGGCACCACCGCGCTCACCGTGCCCGACGCCGCGTAGATGAGCGGCGCCGGAGAGCCGTCGAAGAACATCTGCGCGCCCTGCGCGATCGTGCTTTGCGCGCCCGTTTCATCCAGCGGCGCGTAGGCCAGCGCGGGAGGCCCCAGACCCTGTCCGAAAGCCACCACAACCTCGCCCGGCGAAACACCTCCCCCCTGGTAGCTCGCCGCGCTCACCACGCCCTGTTGGGTGAACGCCGGCAGGCCTGCGTTGAACGCCGGGCCATAACCGTAGAAAATCCCGCGTCCGCTGGTGGCGGCATAAACAAGGTCGGCCTGGCGCATGTCGCCTTCCAGCGCGGAGATGTTGCCGAACTGCTGCTGGGCAGGGTCGCTTACCTGCGCCCAGGAAGTGCCCAAATCGAGCGAACGGTAGATCGCATCGGCCGTTGCGCCTCCCGCGCGGCCATGGATATAGATTGCCGGCCCAGCGTCGGTCCCCTTGCCAAATGCGACAAAGTTGGCGCTGTCCACGGAACCAACGACCGCAAAGGTATTGCCGCCATCGATACTGTGGAAGAGAGGAAAACGTCCGGGCTGATTCTCATTCGCCGCCATGCTCAGCCACACGTCGCCCGCGGTCGCCGGATTCGGAACAATGTTCACGAGGATGGTGTACTGCACCGGCAGCGTGGTGGGCCACGTCGAGTTTCCCGCCTGCCAGGTTGCGCCGCCATCCAGGCTGAAGTAGAACGCGCCATTGTCGTAATAATAGAATCGGTTTCCGTCCACGCGGTCGGCCGCCAGCACGTTGCCGTTCCACCATTCGTTGCTTAGCTGCCACGATCCCGGAAGCGCGTTGCCGCCGCTCAACCGGCAGGGCTGCCACGTGTGCCCGGCATCCGTGCTGTACTGTGGCGTCAGCGAATGCGTCGGCGCCCATACCAGCCTGGTCGGATCGGTTGCCGACATCGCGATCTTGCCCGCCGAGCCTGGCGAAGTGCTTGCGAACGGTGTCCACGTCTGGCCGTTGTCCGACGAATAGCCGGTCATCCCCGCTTGCCAGCCCACTGCTTCATCCCAGCCCACCCACGCCATATACTGCGGCTGCGAAGCGCAATACGCCACGCTGGTTCCTTGCGCCACATAATTGATGGCGCCGAGCGTTGCGCCCGGAACCGCGTCGCGCGAGGCGTGCCGGAACCCGATCATGTCGGCCACCGCGCTGAACAAATCCGCGCCACCGGCCAGCGGCGGGACCTTGATGTCCTCTACTACCAGCTCTTCCAGATTCTGCATCCTCCACGACCACACCGGAGCCGCCACCGTGAAGTCTTCCGTGGCCATCACGCCATACCCGTTCGTCTGGAAAAGCCGCGTGGGTATCGCCGGGTCAATCACCAGCGCGGCGTTGCAGCAGTCTCCCGGCTGCGCGTCGAAGTTGGCCGGCGTGGGAGGCGGATAGTAAGGAGGTTGCCCGGAGATGACCGCCGCCGGCACTTGTTGCCAGGAATTTCCTTCGTCGGTTGAGTAGAACATCTGCTTCCCGCCATTTTGCGCCACTGCCAGGTGAGTCCCGGCAGGATCGAACGACACGCCCGAATACGAGGCGACCAACCCGAGCGGCGTGATGTCCGTCCACGAACCGTTCCGATAGCGGCCCACGCTGCCGGTGGTGGCGCTTTCGTCTCCGCCATAGGTCACTACAAGCGTTCCATCCGGACTAAGCGCGCCGCGCACGGGATTCGCCGCGCCGCCAATGGATGTCCACGTAGAGCCGCCATCCGCGCTTGTCCAAACGCCGGAGCCGTACACGCCCGCGTACAGCATCGTGGTTCCCGCGATGACGAAGGTAATTCCCGGGCTGGTGCCCGATTGCGGAAGTCCGCCCGCCAATTCGGCCCAACCGCTCGCATTCAGCCGCCACAGTCCGTTCCGCCGTGATGCGAAGTAGACGATGCCCGGCCGCACCGGGTCCACGGCCAGGCGTTCCCCGGTGGTGCCGCGATACGAATCTCCCGGCCCCATGTAGCCACCCGCCGGCAGACCGGTTTCGGTCCACCACACACCGCGGGAGTGCGACACCAGCACCTCGCCCCATGTTGTTTCGTTGTAGAAGCCGCCGCCGGTCGCCGTGTACACCCGGTTCATCGCAACCGCCGCATAGACGGTGTTCGGATCATTCGGATCCACCGCGAGGCTTTCCACTCCGAATGCCGTGTCCGCGGTGCCGAACCGATCCATGAGCGGCAGCCAGCGCTGGGCCGCGCGGTCATAACGGTATGCCCCGCCAACGTCCGTGCGAATGTAGATGTCGTGTGGCGCCAGCGGGTGAATCACCATCCCGGTGACGTAACCCATGCCCTGGATGTTGACGTTTCTCCAGGCAAACGTGGAAGTCTGCGCAGAGAGGCAAAGACCCAGCAAAAGCGACCAACCCGCGCAACGACAACACACGCTTCATTCTATAGTGGGTAACCTCCCGATCAGTTCGGTCCGGAAGAGATCCGGGGGCGGCAGTTGTTTCTGCTCAACGAAAGGCGGGTAAAGCTCTCCAGCTACTGCCTCGAAGGCGCGTTACTCTCCGCTGATTCCTGGGTCCGCTTCATTCAACATGTAGGTCGAGTACACCGTGATGCTCTGTCCGAGAAGCTGGTCGGAAAGCTCGGGCTGATCGGGCGATATGTGGAAAGACCGCAGTGGATTCAAGTGATAGGTGGGCGTGCCAACCGTCCACTCACCCACCTGGTACTTATACAAAACGCGCGGCTCCCTGAGACCCGCCAAAGCTACTGTGAGCGGTCCTGCCACCTCGCTGTGATTCAGAACGTAGATGGTGAGATTGCCTTTCGGGCTGCGCACGGCCGTGGCGGCGATGCCTTCGGTCTGCGTCTGCGTCTCCAGCACCGCGGAATGGCCCGCCAGGAACCGGGTCAGGATGCCATAGCTGTAGTAAGGCACCGGCTCCGGAGTAACGCGCTTGAAGTAGTCCCATTTCTGGGGATCGAAGGTGCGCACCAGTTGCCAGGCGCCATCGAGATCGCCTCGATTGACGAAACTCCAGCGGTTGAACCCATCCACGCCCGCGTTCAAACCATCAATCACCTTTTCCGCATTGACGAGCTGGTTGGCATAGCTGGCGGGGCTTGTGGCGGTGGCATCGTTCAGCGCGTCGCCTCCTGCCCAGTCCCCGAATTCCGACAGGAAGAACGGTACTCCGCGCGCGTGCGCACGCTCGGCCCACAGGCGTTCCATCCCGGCACTGGCAGTGAAGGAATAATCGTGAGCATCGTGGGCTCCCACGGATGCGTCGTTGAAATCGAACTCAGCGTGTTTATCGTAAAGGCCCCAGTCGGGTCCGGATAGGGCAACGGACGACAGGCCGCGCCGGTCCAGCGCGGCACGCACAGCGTGCAGTGCCGGCATGATGGTGGTGGCGTGACCATCCGCACCGTTCCACCATCCCCAATCCATGCCCGGTTCATTGCTGATGCAAAGCCAGTGAATTGAGCTGTAGCCGCGATCCTTCACCAGGTGCTCCACCAGCGCGCCCACACCCTCCGCAAACTCGGGCACGGATTTCGGTGCGCTCTGCAGCCGGCCAGCCGCGGGAAAGGCGTTCCACTCCACGTCCTGCCACATCTGGGTCAGGAACACGTCGGCGTGGAGATCCCGGCAAATGTCGAGGATCTTGTAGAGCGTGCGCATCTCGTCGTTATCCCAGTCAAATCGCCCGCGTTCCGGCTCGTACATCCGCATGGAGACCTCTACTCGGATAAAGTCGAGACCGAGCCACTGGGCATGCCGCCGAAGGTCATCCCAGGCGTCGGCGTATTCGAGCGGAGGATTGCCGCCCCAGCCGCTTCCGCGCGCGCTGCGGTTTGCCCGGTTCAGGTTCTTATACCAGTACGCCGCGGGACCCATCGCGTGCCACGATGCGCCAGCGCCTCCAGCCATTGTGTGTACCACCCGGCCAGCGTTCACATCGACGCGAACGGGCGCCTGCGCTGCTGCCAATGCCGGCAGCCCGAGCACCACTACAAAATGGAATATCAGTGAATCAGTGCACATCTTGCATCAGCCGCGTTCCGGCTTTCCTTCGAGGCTCTAGCCACCTCGAACAACAACAAGGTAAAGCGCGGCCACCAGCAGAAGAACGAGGGCCATGCCTGCCGCGTCGCCCCATCGCGCCAGGATGACGCGGGCGCTGATCTCATCCTCGCGGATGCGTCCGACGAGGTTATGCAACATAAGGTCACCCCCTCGGGGAAAGTCTCCCGCCCTGATTATAGTGCTGGTGACTCCTGCCCGGGGCGCCGCTTGTGTCCATTCCGCATAGATGACCGGAGACTTGGTCACGCAGCGGTGATGAGAGTACACTCAATGGGACCCTTAAAGCCCGGATAGCCACTCGGGCCAGGAAAGAGGAGTGTCCTATGACACGTGCAGTCTGCCGTATCGTTTCGAGTCTCGCCCTCGTGGCGGCCTCAATGGTGATGGCGCAACAGCCGTCTGCTGTCCTGCGGATCATTCGCGAGGATATCAAGTCCGGCAAGTCCGCGGCGCACGAGAAGACGGAGATGGCCTTTGTTCGGGCCCTCTCGAAAAGCAAGTATCCGAACTACTCGGCACTGGAGAGCATCACTGGCCCGAGCCAGGTCTGGTTCCTGGAGCGGTACGATTCCTTTGCCGCGCTGGAAGAGACCTTCAACATAGCGAGCGCGGAACCTATGAGCACGCTGATGGGCAAACTGGATGAGCAGGATGGCGAACTGCGCACGGGCGAGCGCGCGACGATCGCGACCTTCCGCGAGGAGCTGAGCTATCAGCCCGTCCCCGCGAACCTGCCGAAATACCGGTACTACAGCATCACGACGGTGCGGGTAAAACCGGGTCACGTTGACGACTTTGAAACCCTCTGCAAGATGCTCATCACGGTTTGGGAGAAGTCGGAGAGCAAACAGCGGCGCGTCGTGTTCGGGGTGACGTCCGGCGCACCGGGGGGAACCTACCTGATGATCAGTGGCATGGAATCGCTAAAATCCATGGATCCGCCCAGGCCGGCGAAGAAAGGAGCCGAAGCGTTCGGAACAGAGGAATGGGCGAGCTACCAGAAGCTGTACTCCGATATCATCACCAGCACGGAGAATATGCTCTTCGCCGTCAACCCGAAGATGAGCTACCCTTCCAAAGAGTTCATCGCCGCGGACCCCGACTTCTGGGCGCCAAAGCCCAAACCAGCAGCAACGGCCAAACCCGCGGCTGAGGCTAAGCCCGCGGCCAAGTAGGTTCTTGCAAGTAGGTTCTTGATGGAAGCGTGTCGCGGCTGGCGGGCGGAGAACCCGTCAGCCAGCCGCTCGCACGACGGCCACGAGTTTGTACGCCATGTTATGCTCCCGCCTCCGGTAGACCGACTGTTCAGGCGCCAGCCGCTTTCGCCAGCAGCGACGCCTCGGCATCGGCCACACTTGCATATGAAGGCAGGAAATCCGCGAGGTGCGTCACCTGGAACAGGATGCGAACTCGGTCAGACGACGCGCCTGCGACAGCAAAGCCCGTTCCCTTCCGCCTGGCCGAGACGAAGAGCCCCAGAACCGCACCCAGCCCGGCCGAATCCACGTAGGAAACGCTGCCCAGGTCGATAATCAGCGGTGCGTCATCGTCTTCCCGCCGGGCGATGTTCTGAAAATCGGAAACGGTCTGAAGTGTGAGCGAGCCTTGCAGGCGCAGAATGCGAGCGCCGTTTTTTCCCTTCGCAGCGGTGATGTCCAGCTCTTCCATCTGGACAGTGTAACCCGCTTCAGAACGCTCCTGGTTGGCTGCCCGGGGCGGCATCGCACGGCGCCGCCACACGTTCTGCCGTGAGCGCGGATGAGATCGCCGGTTGCGCGTCGTGACCCGTTAACTCGGGTTGGTGGGGCTACATAGAAAGTCTCACCTGGTGACATTGGAGTAGTTGAGCGGTCAGAAGAAAACATCGTATTCGATGCGCTCTGCCGGAGACAATCGGTGTATACTCCACCGACGGATGGTCGGAGCTTTAATTCCCGGTAAATCGGTAACCAGCCCTGAGGTTTCCATCCTGGTGTTGATTGGGCTTTGTGGTTCAAGCCAGCTTGCCTACGCCCAGGGTTACGCCTAAACGGCAAACTTCGGCTCCAACTCTGTCTCGGTGATCGACACGTCGAACTGCACCGTGGTCGCCAATGCTCTGACCGCAACGCTCATCTACCTCTTGCATGCGGGACTAACCGGGCTCGCGCTGTACAGCGTCTTTCTTGCCTTCACCGGCTCCAGCATCGCGGAAGCTTTCGGCGTGACGGCTTTCGGAGTTGCGGGTCTCAGCGGCTTCGGCTTTGTGACGAAGCGGGATCTTGGTCCGGTGGGCTCCTTCTGCATGATGGGGTTGTTTGGACTGGTCGGCTTTGGTTTGCTCTCCCTGCTCTTCCCGGCGCTGATGACCGAAGGCGCAAGCTTCGTGTTCTCTATTGTCGGCATCATCGTGTTCGCGGGACTCACCGCCTACGACACGCAGAAGATCAAGGCGATGAACGTTCCCGGCAGCGAAGGAACCGACTTAGGACGCAAGAAGGCGATTTTCGGCGCCCTGAGGCTCTATCTCGACTTCATCAACCTGTTCCTGAGCCTGCTGCGGTTGACGGGACGCAGGCGTTAGACCGGAAGAAGTCCAGGCATCAACGCTTTCTCCATATAGCGGTGCCCATATTCGTCGAACCGATGGTAGCTGGATTCGTGTTCGGGATGGACGTAAAGGCAGCACCGTCGAAACGCAGCCCCAGCACGGCCACAGCACCTTCCGCTGCAGCGAATTGAGCTGATCCTCGTTGCCCGACCATCCCACTGAGGCCGGGCAGCGTTCGCAGAGTCGTTTCTGTCTTGCTGTTGGGCTGGAGGGGGATCGAAGATGTTCCTATGATATTCCCACCTTCGTCCCAAAGCGTGACGGCAACGGTCTCGGTGGTGGAACTTGGGTTGACGATGGCCACCGCCGTAACGAAGTTGGTCTCGTCCCAGGTCAATGTGTTCGATGCCGCCGCGGCGTCGGAGAAAGGCACCACCGCTTCCTGATCGGCTCTGCCCGCCACGCTCTGCCGGAAGACTCCGTAACCGTAAACTCCCGTTGGAAGACTAAACCGGGCGTATCCTTCCGACAGGCTACCCACGTTGGGAGCTTCGATGATGGCCGTTCCATGTGCCGCCACGTTCACTTGCGTGGATGTCCCACCAACAGAGGGCACTGTCAACGGCTCCCCGGCGTCGCTCACGAAATCAACCGGAAACGAAACGGCGCTTCCGGTGACGTTGGTGAAGTAGAGCGCTGAGTACCAGCCGCCGCCAAACGCGAGCTGCGGAAGAACGCTGGATGCCGGATTCACGGCCGATTCGCTGACGGCTGGAATGGATGTGAAGGCGGCCCCGTCGAAACGCAGCCCCAGAACTCCTACGCTTCCCGATGATACGGTAAACCGCGCGGAGCCTCGTTGGCCCACCATCCCACTGAAGCCGGGCAGCGAGCGCAGGGTGGTCTCCGTCTTGCTTCCGGGCGGCTGTGTGATCGAAGTGGCTCCAATTGCGTTTCCCTTCGCATCCCACAGGATCACGGACACGGTGGTCGGAACCGGACTCGGATTAGCGATGGCGACAGAGGTTACCAGGTTCGTATCGTCCCAGATTAGTGTGTTCGACGTCGCGTTCGCATCGGACAGTGGCACCACGGCTTCCTGATCGGCCCTGCCCGCGACGCTCTGGCGGAAGACTCCGTAGCCGGTTACCCCGCTGGGCAGAGTAAAGCCAGCGTATCCCTCCAGCAAGCCGCCCACGTTCGGCGCCTCGACGATGGCGGTTCCATGTGCCGCCAGGTCCACCTGTGTCAACGCCCCGCCGAGAGATGGTACGGTTAACGATGTCGCCGCATCACTCACGAAATTTACGGGAAACGAAACACTCGCGCCGGTAGGGTTTGTGAAGTACAGCGCCGAGTACCAACCACCGCCAAACACGAACTGCGGAAGAAGTGAGCTGTCCACTGGCCCCTTTCCAGGTGGCTGATAGGTCGTTGTCGGGGTTATGCCAGCGATGGTAACGCCTCCCACGCCGCTTCCTGGATCGGCTGATCCCAAGTTCCTAGTAGTGGCAATTCCCCCGGAAGTGCCATTGAAGTCGGAGGACCAGTTGAACCCGACGCCGAGGTCGGAGCCGGTGTTATCCGGATAAACGCCCGCCAGGTGCGTGCTAAACGCGATCGAAGTCAAATTCGGTGCGGTCATATTTCCGCACTGCCCAGGGTTGAGAGCGTAACCCGGGCTCGGACCGAAAGGGCCCGCAATGCACGGATCACACGGGGCGTCATGAAATGTCAATCCAACTGCAGTTTCGAAATTAGCTAACGAAACCGGCAGTCCATCGTTGACCGCATCAAAGTAAAATGGATACCCGCCCCAACCGGCCGGCTCATACGTATATCCATTCTGAGGAGGGTCGTTGTAGGGAGTGGAGGCGCTGGTCAGGTGTATGGGAGATGCCGGGCTTCCAGGATTATTTTGGAAAAACGGGCTGGGATCCGGCAGAGAGGTGATCATCTGAATCCAGTCGAAGTTAGTAAAGCCACAAAGTTGCTCGGCCTGAGCGAGCCCGTAGGCAACCCCGTTAATTGCCGGGGTGAAAGTGGCGTCTATACTGGTGCCCGATCCGCCAATGCTGGCGGATACGGAGTTGTTGAGAACCATGGCGCAGGTAACGGTCAGAGTCATGGTTAGTGAGCCACCCCCGACTGAGTCGAGGTAATAGCCACCCGCCGTGATGCCATCTGCCTCGATCGTCATGTCAACCTCAACTCCGGAGGTGCAGACATCGCCGCTCGCTGGGTTGGTTGCGTATAGGGTGAAGTTGTTGCTGGTAAGCGCGCCGGAGACCACCCAGATCGGGTTGTGGCCCGTGCCACCGCACATGCCGGGTCCACATGGACAACCGGCTCCGCTAAAATCCACGCTGCCTGAGATGTTACCGGCTTGATCCTGTGTCAGCGTCCAGGGAAAGCCGAGGCTATCGGTCCAGGTCCCAGCCACGGTATAGACCGGCGTCGATGCTGAGGAGGCGGATGCCGCGGTTGGAGACTGGGCTTGTGCACTGAGGGCGCCGCTCAGCACGAGAATAATCGGAGTGAGCGCGTTCCAGGACCAGTGCGGGACGAGGCCCTCACCAAGCATATTCAGGGCCCCCTTCTTTGGGACTTGATTCTAACATGCAATCGCTGCAAGGAGGCTTGGGAGCCTGCTGTGCTTGACGGACGCATCCGGTAGCACTTGAACGACCGCTATAGCCGTGACCGGAAACCCAACCAACCACCAACGGCCCGGTGAGCGGACGAAATCGGTGTATACTCCCGAGTGACGGATGGGTTAATCATGGGTAAATTGGTAAGTGCCCCTGCGGTTTCTATCCTCGCGTTGATTGGGCTTTGCGGTACAAGCCAGCTTGCCTACGCCCAAGGTTACGCCTACACGGCAAACTTCGGCTCCGACTCTGTCTCGGTGATCGACACATCGAACAACACCGTGGTCGCCACAGTGGGGGTTGGCAGCCAACCCTATGGAATAGCCGTCACTCCGGACGGAACGCGCGCCTATGTGGCGAATTGCGGCGGCGACGTCTGGGTAATCAACACATCGAGCAACACTGTGGCCGCCAAGGTAGTCGTGGGGGGCTGCCCCTATGGCGTGGCTATCACCCCGGACGGAACGCGCGCTTACGTGACGAGGGACAACGGTAGCTCCGTCTGGGCGATCGACACGGCGAGTAACACCGTGCTCGCCAAGGTGGATGTGGTGGCCACACCTGGTGGGTTAGCGATTTCACCGGACGGAACGCGCGTCT
>Ga0187887_10000956_pt1 | contig 26270 bp, 21 predicted proteins | sample June2016WEW_7_10_FD_132977 | JGI IMG/M metagenome (GOLD analysis project Ga0187887, IMG submission 132977) | Peatland microbial communities from SPRUCE experiment site at the Marcell Experimental Forest, Minnesota, USA - June2016WEW_7_10 | ecosystem: Environmental > Terrestrial > Soil >... | reverse complement strand
TTCCACGACGAAATGGCCATCGGGAAATTCCACGGCGTAATCATGCCGCAGACGCCGATGGGCTGGCGAACCGCCATCGCAAACTTGTTCGGCAACTCTGACGGCACCGTCGGACCAAACATGCGGCGGCCTTCCCCGGCGTTGTAATAGGCCGCGTCAATCGCTTCCTGCACGTCGCCGCGCGTTTCCTTCAGAACCTTGCCCATTTCGCGAGTCATGTCGCGCGCGTATTCTTCCTTGCGCTCCATGAGGATCTCAGCGGCGCGGAAAACGATTTCGGCGCGCCGCGGAGCAGGGACGAGGCGCCATTTGGCGTAAGCGCGCTTGGCGGCGTCGACGGCCGCATCCACGTCTTCTTTATTGGAGCGCTGGAAGATGGCGACGACCTCACGCGTGTCGGCGGGGTTGCGATCTTCAAACGTTTGGCCGCTCTGGGACTCGACCCACTCGCCGTCAATGAAATTCTTGAAAACTCTGGTCTTGGTATTGCCGCCGTCGATCACCGGCTTGGTCATGGTATCGGTCGCCATAAATGCCTCCTGGGAATAGTGCGGACTTTCGTGAACTTTTTACTTAACCATGCTAACAACCGAGATCGAGAGGGGCAAGGCGATGGAAGAGATGGGCGCTAGTCCGTTTCCGGTAGCCGACGAGCTACTGCGAGGCGATAGTGCGATTTCTCGCCGACCGATTCCGCCGCCCTCAGTGCCGACAAGCTCAGCGAGGATCGAGCCCCGCTGGAACGTCGAGCGTCCTGACGACACGGAACATGTGGTCAAACACGGCATTGTTGCCGACCTGGAGGCCGACGAGAAGGAATATTCCAACTATTCCCAGCGCGGCGAGCCCTAACAACGACCGTAGCGACGGATGGAGGCAAACAATCCAGACGAGAAACCCAAGTATGAGCAAGCCTAAGAAAAAAATATCGATTGCGTGTCCAGCGGGCGGCAAATCAAGAGCAGTCTGCGCCGCTTGCCATTCAAAGCTATCATGCCCTCGTCCGACGAGCGCAAAGCGAAGCGAGTAGAGACCGATCGGGAGAAGCGCACCGCCGAGTATTGCCTCTCTCTCGGGGCACGGCTTGCGCCAGAAATATAAAACTGCTGAAAGGGTGGCGACGGTTGTTCCGACAACTCCTCCGAGGCAGATCCAAGTTGCTTTGTTCCAGGCCAACTCCGGTTGGAGAACGTACTCTTTCGCAAGTGTGGGGGCCACGGCGACCCCTACGATCCAACCAGCGACTGCGTGCCCAATTTCGTGGAGGTAGCCACAGACGATGATGGCTCCGAAAAAGAGCAGCAAGTAACGGGTGTTGAGTTTCATAGCATTCCTCATTGGTTCGGCGTGCGCGCAAATCTGCCCTATCCCTCGGGTCGGTCGGCTTGGATCAATCGGTGTCGGGGAAAACGCCGAGGGTTCAGGTAGTTGCTCAGGTGGAACCAAACTAGAATCAGCGCCGCAGCCACGACCCGAAATCCAATGCATATCAGGCCCCCTTCGGGGCCGAACGAGCCACCCGTCACCCAGTTTGGTCCGTTAACCGACCCCGTAAAGAGCCCTCCCCACGGCATCACTCCGCCACTAACCGCGAAACCCAGAACCGGTCCTTGAACAAAGTTCCACGCGAAGTGGATTCCAGTTCCCAGCCACAAGCGTTTGCTTCCGAGATATGCCTCAGCGTAGACCATACCTCCAAGAGCGATGCTAAAAACGGACAGGGTTGTTGCGTGCGGATTCGCTCCATGCAGGCCGCCGAAGATTGCAGCCATCAGCCCAACTGCAAGCCAACGCTGACGAACAAGCATCACTAGCCCTGACAGAAACAGCCCGCGAAAGATCAGTTCCTCGAAGAATCCCGTGATTAGATAGCTTGAAGCGCTCTTCAGAATATGGTGACCACTGAGGCTGAATGTCTTCACCTGAAACAACCCTAGAGCCGATTCGATAGAAGCTGTGCCCAACATTGCGAGGGCGCCGATCAGGGTTCCGACGCAGAATTCAATTGCCATTTTCCGGTCCACTACCAATCCAAGTGGCTTGCGCGGATCGATGTGCGCGCGTTTCCAGAGAATCAGCACAACGGCACAGAACGTGAAAATGGAGAGATTGCCAACAATCTTCAGCAGATGGGCGGCGGATAGTGCGCCTGAAGGCATCAGAATCGGAGCCTGCGTTTCTCACATTTACTACAGACCAATAGAATTTTCAGTGATGGGGAGCACGCTAGAGACAGCGGCCCAATTGATCAATCCCGTAGGAGGGCCCATATGTGCGATTGAAACTATGGACCGAAATCCCAACCACAGCCCTGTGGCGGCGCTGTTGGGAACTCGCCGACGCTAGGGCTGGTGCTGGCTATGAATCACGCTGGTGATGGGCTGCATCCGGCCATGCTCGAGACGAACCTGCCGGGTCGTGCCATTCTGCGCGTGATTTTGCCTGGCTCCGGACGATTGCACGTCTGCCACCCCGTCATTGACCTGTGCGCAATCCATGCGTAACGCGCCGTTGTCGTTGAACACGAGGCCATAGAAGCGGAACATCCCGCCATCGCCGAGGGGCTGAGTGTTCAACAGTTGCGTGCTGCTGTCGACGTAGACATCAACCTGACTTGGGTTGTTGAGAAGCGTGGTTTGTCCCGGCTGAACGGCCAGGTTCGGGAACAGATCGTAAGAAGCAAGTGACACCGTGTAATCGGTAAAGCTCCCGCTTGGCGCCGACCCGACGACTGTGCCGTTAATTGTCTGCGGTATCAGAGTGATCGCGTCGAGTTCCGTGTATGGATTGGACTGACCCGTAAGCAGCGGGGACGACAGATAGAGATTTTGCCCAGCAACCATGTTTGAACCGTTGAAGCTGGGGACGAAGGGAAGATTCTGCAGGTTCGTGAGCTGTCGGGATATCTGGAAAATTGCGCTATCAAAGCTATAGGCTAATCCTCCGATGAAGTAAGAGTCGGAGAAGTCCGTTCCCTGCTGATCCCGCCCTACGGTGTACAGGGCATTTTCAGCGTTTGAGACGTACATGAGCGGGCCGGAGACAACATCGACATTGGAGGGATATTCGACGGCGATGCGAGAAGCCGAGATTGAGCTGTCGGGTTGAAGTGCACCGTCCATGTCCACAAAGGTTCCGACCGTGAGCGCCGAGAAACCTGCGATTCCCTGATATGCGGTGTTGCCACCTGTATTGATGTTCACACTGTCAGGCAATGCGTCGCCTTCGGCGGTGGCGAGTGTGAAGCTGTCGCCGGATGCGGCAACAGCAGTAATCTGCCCGTCGAGGGCGACCACCTTGCCATTCTCCGGATTCGTCGGCGTGGAAGAAAACGTAGCGGGCGTCACATTGAAAGTCGGCGTAATGGACCACGTTGGAAGACCGGCCTCGTAACAAGTGCTGGGAAAAGTAGCCGACTGCAAAACCTGCAGGTCGATGACGAGGCCCATACTGTTTCCAGTAATGGTAATTGGCGAAGGCAAATTCACGGTCACCTGGGAATTGGGCGTATAGCCGTAATCGTAGGTGTCCGTCGTCAGGCCATAATCCGGGACGTACGTGACACAAGTGAACTGCGCTCCTCCGACGGTGGCAGTCGCTGAGGTGTAAACGTCCTGTGGAATCGTAGCGGTGAACCCCGGCGCAAGCTGGCCGTTGAGGTGCATGAACTCGAAGCCCTGGGGCGTGGAAAGCAAGGTGGCCGTCTTGCCTGATTTATCGGTCAAGGTCAACGTGTTGAGCACGAGGTCGAACTCCGACAGCTGGTCGTTGGCGGTACCGGTCATTGCAACGGTGACTTCGGTGCTTCCACTTAGTTGAGTTTTCCCTCCCGCGGAACCACAAGCTGTGGTGAAGATAACCGCACACAAGATCAGGAGGGAAAGAGCAAAGGAAAAATAGGAGGAACGTAGAAGATCGGGAACAGCGCGCATAGGATCCACCCCTGAGAAGGAATTCAACCGGAAGACGCCATCATTGTACGCCGATGTCCGCTGCCTACATTTCTGACGCGACAAGCAACTGCAAGCAGGAGGGCAGGTCGGGGGGGCAATGGGTCCAAAGGGGGTCCTCACGCTTCGAGCGCGCGACCACGGGGACGCCCGGCGATCACTTTCGTAACCCTTCCCTGCATGACTCGAGACTGCTACCCATGCTGGCGGCGATATGATGAATTCAGTTGAGAATATCCCGTATTCTCGCACCTTCAAACTGAGGTCAGCACGGGCTCGTGTCGAACCGACAAAAGCCGAGCGTTTACGTCGCATGGAAGACGGTGACGTACCGCAGCGTGATGGTTGCGCTGCTGGGAGCTTTCCTCATTTTCTTCGTTTTGATGCACGTGATCTTCCCGAAATTCACCGACTCCACGGTGAAAGCGGCCGGCCGGATCTCGAGCGGCATCCTTGAAAGAGTCGCCGGCCTTGCGCCGCCGCTGAAGGGACCGTCGTCCGCGGTCTCGCAGCAGGCACACTTTACCGCTCTCGATGGAACCGTCCGCGTCCGCAAAGGCAATGGCAATAGCTGGATCAACGCCGACTACAACGTGCCGCTCGAAAAAGGCGACGTCGTGCAGACCGCGGCGGAAGGCATGGCGAAGATTGTTTTCAATGACGGCACCAACTACACCGTCAAGCAGGATTCCCTGATTGTCATCGAAGAGAACTCGGCCAACGATCAGCAGCAGACCAACGTCGCCGTCGCGGTGACAACGGGCACGGTCGATCTGACCACCGCTACATATGTTCAAGGTTCGAAATCGCAGGTGATTGTCGCTGGAGCGAAGGCTTCGCTGGCGCCCGATTCCGCGGCGCGCGTCAATAACGATCCCAAGGCAGACCAGCACGAAATTCTCGTCAAGAAGGGCAGCGGCGACATCGAACGCAATGGAGAAGTCGTCCGCCTCGCCAGTTGGGAAAAGGTCTCTTTCCAGAGTGGATCGAAGAGCATGGAGAAGGCTACAGAGATCGGTCCGCCCACGCCGATTACTCCGGGCAACATGATGCCGGTCTTTGCCAGCCCCGCCGAAAAAACGAAGGAAGTCGAATTTACCTGGACGCCCATGTCCAATGCCAGGGGATACCGGCTGCGCATTGCGCACAATCCTTATTTTTCGTCGCTGGTGCTCGACCGCAAGGTCGATACGGCGAGCGTGGTTGTCACCGGCCTGCCCTTGGGCGCTTATTATTGGTCCATCCAGTCCTACGATTCGGGCGGGAAGGAATCGGTCGAGAGCGAAAAAAATCGCTTCACGATCATCGCCAAGACCAAGGAACGGATTGAGATGTCGCTGGACATCGATCCTTTTGTGCAGCACGGGCATGTAATCGAGGTGAGGGGAAAGACCGAAGCGGGAGCGCGCGTCATGGTGAACGGCATGGAGGTGCCGCTGGTGGGCGATGACGGGACGTTCCACTATTTCACTCCCCCGCTGGCGGCGGGCGAGAACCTGATCACGGTGACGGCGCAAAATTCCAAAGGTGGGGTCAATACCCACCAGGAAAAGGTGGTCATTCAATAGCTGGGTTGGCCGTGGCTGTAGCTGGAACGGATTTGTGAAAAGGCGCGGCTTCAGCCGCTGCTGAACGGAAATATCTCCTGGGCTTTAGCCCCTGAGAAAGTTAGGCGGGAACAAATGGGTGCCGAGTTGGCAACTTTACCCCGCACATGCAAGTAGAATAGAAATACCGAGACAAGACTCCGCTAAAAGGGATGCAGGCCCAGGTTCCATGGGCGGGGAGATTCCCGAGAAGGAAAGAAGTACAGCCATGTCAAACAACGGTTTTTCCAACGGTAACTCGCGCTCTCATAATCTGCGTTCACTCTTCAGCATGTTTTCGAGCGACCTCGCCATCGATCTCGGGACCGCCAATACGCTGGTGTATGCGCGCGGCAAAGGCATCGTCGTCAACGAACCGTCGATCGTCGCGTTGAACAAGAACACCAACGAAGTCGAAGCGGTCGGCAAGGAAGCGAAAGAGATGCTGGGCCGCACGCCCGGCAACATCGTCGCCATCAAGCCGATGAAAGATGGCGTCATCGCCGACTTCAAGGTCACCGAAAAGATGTTGAACTACTTCATCCAGAAGGCGCACAACCGGAAAATGCTGGTGCATCCGCGCATCGTGATCGGCGTGCCGTCGGAAATCACGCAAGTAGAAAAGCGTGCCGTCATGGACTCGGCCTATCGCGCGAAAGCCAGCGAAGTGCATCTCGTGGAGCAAGCCATGGTCGCGGCCATCGGCGCCGGCCTGCCCATCACCGAGCCCAGCGGCAACATGGTCGTCGATATCGGCGGCGGCACCACCGACATCGCAGTCATCTCTCTCAGCGGCATCGTTTATTCGCGCAGCGTGCGCATGGCCGGCAACCAGATGGATGAGGCCATCATGAATTACCTCAAGCGGAAATATAACCTGCTGGTTGGCGAACGCACGGCCGAAACGATCAAGATGGAAATTGGGTCCGCGTATCCGCTGGACAAGCCGCTGACCATGGAAATCAAGGGCCGCAACCTGATCGAAGGCGTGCCGAAAACAATCACCGTGGACGACAGCGAAATCCGCGAGTCGCTCAGCGAATGCGTCTCGACCATCATGAACGCGATCCGGGTGGCGCTCGAACGCACGCCGCCGGAATTGTCGGCGGACATCAGCGACCGCGGCATCGTGCTGACCGGCGGCGGCGCGCTGCTCAAGAATCTGGATAAGCGCATCCGCGAAGAAACTGGCTTGCCAGTCTCCATCGCAGATGACCCGTTGTGCAGCGTCGTGCTCGGCACCGGTAAAATGCTCTCGGACTTCAAGCTGCTGAGAAAGATTTCGATCGAGTAACGGAAAACAGTGGTCAGTGGCCAGTTGCAGGTTGAGGACCCCGAAAAATGGGTCCCCTGTATTGCTGCTAACCGCGCGCAACTGATCACCGATCGCCGAGCACCAAACAAACTGGCAACTGACCACTGGCCACTGACGTTATGGATGTCCTTGGACGCTATCGCAACCTGATCGTGCTGGTGGGAGTGCTGTTCGCCCAGGTACTCGGCCTTGCCGTGCAGGTCCGGCGCACCACGGATAATGAGCCTACTCGTCTGATCCGCATCTGGGCGGTGGGCGCCATCACGCCTCTGGAAAAAACTTTGAACTGGGTGCAGACCGCTTCCGGCGGAATCTGGCACAACTATTTTTATCTGCGCGGAGTACGCGCCGAAAATCGCGAGCTTAAGCAGGAAATCGAACAGATGCGGCTGGAGCAGGCCCGCATCAGCCAGGACGCCGACCAGGCGCGCCGTCTGCAGGCCCTGCTCGGGTTCAAGGAGCAGTTCATCTCGCAGACCATGGCCGCGCAAGTGATCGGGTCGAGTGGCAGCGAACTGTCGAGGGCCGTCTACCTCGATAAAGGAGAGAAGAACGGCATTAAGCCCGACATGGCGGTGATCACCAAAGACGGCATCGTCGGCAAGGTTCTGCGCGTCTACCGCTCCACGGCGCTGGTGCTGCTGATTGACGATCAGACCAGCGGCGTCGGTTCGATTCTCGACAAATCGCGATTGCAGGGAATCCTGCGCGGCACATCATCGGGCGACGTCGTGCTTGAAAAAGTAATGAGCGACGAGACGGTCCCGGTCGGCGAGCAGGTTCTCACCAGCGGGGGCGACGGAATCTTCCCCAAGGGCCTGGCGGTCGGGACCGTCACCCAAGTCTCCATGGGAAGCGACCTCTTCCTCAACATTCATGTGCGCCCCTCCGCGGACCTCAATCGCCTCGAAGAGGTGTTGGTCATCACCAAAGTGGATGAGCGGCAGACCGAGCCCGACAAGGCGGCTCCAGTACGCGCCGCCGACATTCTGGCCGAGCGCCTGCCCACCGTTCCACCGAAACCCGAAATCCCGGCCGGTGCCGCAGCCAAGAGTTCCGCAATGCCGACCAATGGAGTCGCCAAACCGGGAGCGGTGACCAACCCTCCCGCTGCGCCGTCAGGAACAGTTCCATCGAAGGCATCAATCGGCGCAGCGACGCCCGGGATCAGCGTGACGAAACCGAGCATCGCGGTGAACTCCGCAGCCGCAAAGTCAGTCGCCAGTGCGACGCCGAATTCGGGTACGGCGAAGCCGGCCACAGGTACATCGCTGAACCCGGCAGCAACAAAACCCACCACCGGAGCGACGCCAAATTCAGCAGCAACAAAATCAGCCTCGGGTGCAGCGTCGTACCCGGCCGCGACCAAGCCCGTCAGCAACGCTATGCAGAATCCAGCGGCAACCAAGCCTCCCACCGCCGCGGCGACGAATCCGGCTGCAGCGAAAACTGGAACGACGAATCCGACCGCGTCCGTTGTAAAGAAGGCGACACCGCCAAACGCGACCGCTGCAAACCCAACGGCCGGAACGACGCCACCCGCTGGCGCGCCGAAGAAACCGGCTGTCAAGCCCACCAGCATTACCGGACCGGGCATCGCTCCGAAAGCGCAACCTGCGCCGCAGGATCCTCCTCAATAACGTGGCCATCACTTACACATCGGGAGAGCAAGTCGAGGTTTACCGCTTCAGCATTCCGGCGACGATCCTGATCCCGCTGACCGCCGTCTTCCTGCAGGCATGGTTGCCGCTTCGCTTTCACTTCTTCACGATCTTCGATCTTCCCTTGTTGGTCGTGATCGGCTTCGCGACCGCGCGCCGCAATCCTCTTGCCGGACTTTTCACCGGCGCCGCGATCGGTATTCTGCAGGATGCGCTCACCGGTAACCCGATCGGCCTCTACGGAATCTCAAAGACGGTGGTCGGCTTCGGCGCCTCCTCGCTCGGCATCAAGATCGACGTAGAAAACGCCGGCGCCCGCTTTCTGCTCACTATCCTCTTCTACGTAGTGCACGAGGTCGTCTACTTCTTTATCGCCCGCGTGCTGGTCGGACTCCACATGGCCTGGAGCTGGCCGCACGAAATCGGCTCCGGCGTAGCGAATGCCGCGTTAGGCATCCTGATCTACACGCTCCTCGACCGCGTCAAACAACGCACCTGATCGTGGAGCGCGGCGCCGCGCCCGCAGACGGCAACAACCGTCACCGTCTACATGTCGCTTACCCTCCAACTACCGAAGGGCGCACACCAACAAGTGACTTGCATCACTGATCCCTCGTCGACGCTGGAGCGTCCAATTCCGGGGGGATGATCGCAATGGGATTTGCAACAGTTAGCGTTTGCGCTTGACTTGAAGCGGAAACGAGCTAGATTTCCTGCAGTAACAGTTCGTCCGAGGAGGAATCCGGTGAGATTCAAAATCTTGGCGTTACTGACTCTTGTGGTGTTCGGCTGCGCATTCGCCTTCGGGCAATCCTTCGGATTCATATCAGCACCCGGGAGCCTCTACTGCAATTACGAACAGCTCGTGAATAACGGCAATGGAGTATATACGGGCTTTGACAACCTGAGTGTGTGCGGTTTGCCGGTGAACGCGACCATCTCCGGTTTCGCTGCCTCGGTTCCCAACCTCGGCGGCTCTGGGGTGCAGGGCCGCGGCGTTGTATACGGCGACAGCATCTATGCATTGGTGGATGGTGCCCCGTACGCGCAGTGGACCATGTTCACGAAGCTGAAATGCAACAAGATCACCAAAGATGGCGGAATCATCGGGCCCGTAAGCTGGATCGGCGTCGCCGCTATGAGCGGCGTCGAATTTGGTGTAACTTACGGCTACCTGTCCTGCGCGCTCCCCGGAAAAAACGGAGTTGTTCCGACTAGAGGTGTGACGACCACGGCGATCCGGCGGCAGGCTGCGAAACAATAGCCTGCGGTTTTATGCTGCTCACCACACAGGTTGCCGGAGTTTCATGGAATCAGGCGGGTACCAGCGGCCGAGCTCCTTAGCTAGCCTAGTAGGAACTACACCCACATCACGATCGCATACCCTGTCACCGCCGCCCCCAGCGTCGCCACAAGATTTACGGCCTGGTTGCTGAGCCAGCCCCGCCGCTGAACCGTCGCTCCCAACAGGCTGTCGAAGAGCATGCCAACAAACCCGGCCGTCACTGGAATCCAAACCTGTGACAGAGAAATCATCCCACCGATGGCCGCCACCGCCGCCATCGCCAGTCCGGCCGCCAATCCCGCGATGCTTCCCGGAACCGTGATGCCTCCGTCGGTTCCCGCCGCAACTCGTGCCCACGTCGTAATCAGGCGCGCGTCGCCGCCCGCCGATTGCCCGATTTCGCTGGCCACGGTGTCGGTTGCCGCTTCGGTCAGGGCGGCCACGGCCGCTACCAGCCAACCCGTGCTCCCAGTGGCTCCGAAAACAAACGAGGCAACTCCGGCCACCGCCAGATTGGCCAGAACCTGCCACGCGGTGCGGCCCTCCCGGCGCTCGGCGACTCCGAGCGCCAGCTTACGCCGGTATCCCAAGCGAGTTGATACCCAGGTCATCACAAAGAGCGCCGCCAACGTAGCGAAGGCCACTGGCCCGATGCCGGCAAAAAGAAGGAAACAGGCGATCCCGCCAGCCAGAGCTCCCGATCGGCTGACGCCGCGCAGGGCGCGAGCCAGCACCGCGAAGCCGAGCGTGACGCCGACGGCGATCGCCAGCCGCTGCGGAGATGAGGCCCAGGCGTGGATTAGAAGAGGAGTTAGCATCGGTGCGGATTAGCTGTCAGCTGTCAGCTCTCAGCTCTTAGTAGAATCTCACGTCCCCGAGATCTGATGATCGCGAACTGAGAACTGATAGTGACTTGGGATAGCCACGACAGGGCCGCTACCATCAGGCCGTAGCGGGAGCTTTGGGCGCAACGAAGGGACGAACAAACGGCGCGAGCTTGTGATATCGCGGGATCGGCCAATTCTCAAGGAGTGTAGACGCCCGAATTCGCCAGTTGACCCGCTAATCCGCAGATTCTGCTGGTAGGGTGTCCGACTCTTGCAGCGTGATCTCGTAGGATTCTTCCGCGCTCAGCAAGGTCAAATGGCACTCCGCGTCCTGCGCGGGGCAGTTCAGAGTTGCGCGGCGAACAATTTCGATCCCTGTCTTCTCCGCGAACTCCGGTGGCAAAAGCAAGCTCTGCAGTCTCCCACTCAATCCGGCCAGAAGAGGGTCACCCGATATCTGGCGAACCTCGATTGTGCGATTGTCTTCCATCTTGAGCAGGAAGTCTCCCGAGCCGGTACGTCTGTTCTCATTGGGAATGGGAAAGGACCGCATATCTTCCAAATCTGTGCGGCCGCGTTGGATCAGTGCTGTTGTGTTAGTGCCGGGAGGAAGGATTCTTGTCAATCTCTCGGAAGCATCCTTGCCAGCTAGCGGGTGCGACGTCATCCGGGTTGGCAAATCCGCGGAAGCCACGGCCATCGCATACGTGCGGACCGCTTCGTCCTTGTGCCCAAGTTTTTCCTGGATCTGACCCAGGTGCTCACCGATTGACGGTATGGGTCGCAGGAACCACGCAGTTTCGACATAGGAACGTGCCCGTTCAGGGTTGCCGCGAGCGAACTCGATCCATCCTCGTGTATCCCAGTAATAGGCGAGACTACTGACCTGGTCCATCTGATTTGCGGTTACGTGCTCGAGTGAGATGTCATGCATCTGGGCGGACAAAGTCGCGACCGCTTTGTCAGACCATTTTTGGGCGCGGTCGAGCTCCAGATTATTGTCTGCCAGCCAGTAGGCGGCCCGATTCCAGTTGCCGGTGTTTGGGGTGCTCGTGGCCTGCTCCATCTCCGCCATGCCTTTGGCCGTATCGCCGGATGCCACAAGGCACTCTCCGTGGGTAAGCAGGGAGAGGGGATTCTTGGACGAAATGGCGAGCGCCTTTTCTGCCTCGGGTAACGATTCGGCACACCTGTGTTCATCCCGCAAAATAACCGCGATCGTTTGATGGGCGTAATGATCCTTGGGATCGATCTCAAGTTGCTTTTGGAATTCCGCCAGCGCCTCCGCGGGCTTGTGCAGTCTCCAATAAACTCGCCCAAGATTGTCATACGCATAGGGGCTCTTCGGTTCGAGCTTGGTCTCTTCTTCCAGCGCAGAAAGGGCTTCGTCGAGTTGATTCATCTGAGTTAAGGAATAAGCGAGCACCAAGCGATTGCGGGGAAAGAATGGAGCGAGTTCGATCAGCCGTCGGGATATGGAAATGGCTGTACGATAATCCCGCCGACCCTGCGCTTGCCACGCGTCGGAGGCCATTTTGTTAAGCTCGTCGCGCGGCGTGAGCGGAGGACACGCCGGAGCAAAGGAAAAAGTCGAATCTACGTTGGCGTGGAATGCAAGGAACGCCCAGTACAACTCGGGAATCGCTATGTCTTGATATGTGGCCGGAGCAAATGTCGCATGCTTCAGTGCATTCAGGAGGCCCGCCGCGACGGAGTCGGCATTGGATCTTACGATCTGAAGCTCACTGACAGAACCATCAGTGTGCACAAGGAATTGGACAATAATCTCACCTTCACGCTGCAGGTGAACGCCTTTAAGGTATCTCTCCATTTCACCATGAAGAATCCGTGGCGGCGTTGCGCATTTATCTTTCAGTAAGATGTTGCAGATTGGAATCTTATTTGTGGATTGAGCAAAGAGCGCACATTGCAGCACGATATAAGTAATCAATAAACGAGGAAGCCACACGGTGAAGGTGCTGCCTTTCCCTGAGAACCCTGGAGGCCACGCTTGCTTAAGGTGTAAACCGATGCTGGTTCCCTAAACGCCTAACCCTGGGGTTCCCTTGTTGAACTCGAGAAACGACTCCATTGTATGCCTCTCTCTTGTTCGTGTTCCTACGCCCGTTTTGTGTCCTCTGCGGTTACGGGTTCTCCGCCGTCGTGGGTAGTGATTCGTAATGGCACGGCTGCCCGATTTTACGACTGTCCCGGTCAATTGGTTGAAAGACCGCCGAGTTCGGTGTCCGATACGCGGAACCTGCCAGCCCTATCCGCAAGGTCGAGTTCAAAACTAATTCAACTGACACCGAATGACTTGGCGACTGATCTTGCGTGTTCCCCGCTTGATAACACCATATTCGGTGTCTCGCCACGGCCGGCCGCGCCAGGTAGTGCTTGGCCTTTGGATTCGCCCGTAATCTGGCGCGCCCAACCTGGCCTCTCTTAGGCTACACTTCTGTACGCTTGTTGCGATTCCGGCATCAGAGCTTGCCGGAACGATTCGCGCTCGGCCAATGGGGTTATCCGAGCCGTATTTGGGGTGAACGAATGGCGTCTTCTGTCTGGTCTGGCTATCTTACCTTCGGATTGATCTCCATGCCCGTGCGTCTATTTTCCGGCGCGCGCTCGAGCGGCATTTCGTTCAACCAGCTTCACCGCACCGACCATGCGCGCGTAAAGCAGCAGCTTATCTGCTCAGCGGACGGCCAGGTCCTCGACCGCAGCGACATCGTCAAAGGCTTCGAGTACCGCAAGGACGAATACGTCATCGTCGAGCCGGAAGAGATCAAGAAGATCGAGCCCAAGACCGCCAAGACCATGGAAATCCTCGAATTCGTGAAGTCGGAAGAGGTGGACCCCGTTTACTTCGAGTCCTCGTATTACATGATGCCCGAGGAAGCTGGCCGGCGTCCCTATGCCCTGCTCACCAAGGCGCTCGAGGAGAGCGAATACGTCGCCATCGCCAAGCTCACCATGCACAATCGCGAGTACACGGTTTTTCTCCGCCCGCACAAAGGGGGAATGATGCTGCACACCATGTACTACGCTGAGGAAGTGCGCGAGGTCGAATCGTTCGGCGCTCCCGATGTCGAAATCAAAGACGCTGAGATCAAAGTCGCCCACCAGCTGATCGAGGCGCTGGCCGACAAGTGGGACCCCGAAAAATATCACGACGACTTCCAGGAAAATCTGAAAAAGCTGATTGAGACCAAGCTCGAAGGCGGCACGATCCAGGCGGTTGAACAGCCCAAGAAGCTGGCCCCGGTCGTCGATCTCATGGCTGCATTGAAAGAAAGCCTGGAAAATGCCAAGAAGCCGGCAGGGTCAGAAAAGCGAGTCGAACGCGAAGCCGAGCCACGCCGCAAACGAGCCCGGGGATAAACCCCCTCGGTCGTTTGACAACTTCTCTTCCATGGATTTCCGCAGATTCTCGCGGATTCGATACCTTACCTCTTTGTTTTTCGAAATCCTCCTTGTTTTTCGAAATCCGCATAGATCCGCGAGAATTCGTGGAGAAGACGTTGCCCATTTCCCCTTCGGCCACAATTCCCGCTACAATATCGGTTTCCGTGGAAACCTATCTGCTCTGATGGAGTCTGAATGAAGCAGTTTCTGTGGCTGGGATCGGTCCTGTTTCTGTTTGTAATCTGCGTGGGATGCGGCCAAACATTCCGTCCCATTATTATTCCCAATCCTGCGCAGTTCCCCAATCCGCAGGCGGCGCACACGGTTGTAACCGTCAGCGATAACGGCGCCGTGTCGGCTGGGTATGCCATGGTCATTGACGTCTCGGGCGATGCCGATGTCAGCCAAAAATCGGCTGGATTGCACCCGGTGCACGCCGTCCAGCAGGCGGCCAACCAGGTGCTGGTCATAAGCCAGGCGGTCGCAGGAGTCCCGCCTCCGCCCAGCGGCTGTGTGGTCACGGTCGGCAACACGCAGGATAACGTCTGCCCCACGCTCACCAAGCTGAACTTCAGCGGCACCGTCATCAGTGCCGTTTCGACGTTGACCTTGCCGCCCAGTTCCGGAGCCAACTTCGTAGCCACTACCGAAACGGGTCAGGCCTACATTTCCCTCCCAACCTACGTGCCCGATCCCGTCAACAACCCGACCGTAATCGTCCCGTCCATCTACGTCGTCAATACGACGGCGAACTCCTTCGTAGCGACAATTCCGGTTGGAACCGGCCCCACCGCCGATCCCTACACCGTGGCCGAGACGCCTGATGGAACCAAGCTCTACGTGGGCAACCACGGCGACGGCACGGTCGACGGATTCAATACCAAAGACCGCTCTTCCCGCACCATCAGCGGTTCGTTCGTCGCGCCCGTCTGGATCTCAGCCCGCAGCGACAATCAGCGCGTTTACGTTCTCAACGGCAACGGCAATGGAGTGCTCAGCACTCTCGACACGCATTTGACCGCCGGACCGGACAGCGTCATCGACTCCAGCATCAATGTTCCGGGCGCGACCTACATGTGGTATGACATGATTCTGAATCGTCTCTACATCCCCTATGGTGGCCAGCTCGCGATCCTCGACGTTTCGCAGTCCGTGCCCGCGCAACTCGTGAACAGCCCCATCACCATCTCCACCTTGTCCCCAGCCCTGCGCTCTTCGACCGACCCATGCGCCACCACTTCGACCGAACTACCGCTAACCGTCGCCTCTGTCACATCTCTTCCGGATGGCAGCCGCGCCTACGTCGGCTCGTACTACATCGATAACGCGGACAACGTCTGCCCGCAGGTAACGGTCATCACTACTTCTAACAACACGGTCAAGACGACCGTTCCCATTCCCGGCTTTCCCGAAGCCACCAACCCGAATACCCTGTACTACGTCCCGGCTTGTACGACTACTCGAGACACTGGCCTGGCCAACGCGAACGGCTTCCGCATGACCATGGGCGCGGCCGGAGACAGCACGCGCGCCTATCTCGCCAGCTGCGACGGCGGCAATGTCAACCTCATCGACACCACGCTCGACGCCTATGTCCTTGACGTCCCCGCTCCCTACAGCGCTCGTGCACCGATTCCACCGAGCGCCGAGAATCCTCCGCAAAGCCCGGTCTTCATGATCGCGGGCCCATAACGCTAATCGTGGAAGCGCGGCCCTTCAGGGCCGCGTAGGTCGCGAAAAATCAGGGCGGGCTTCAGTCCCGGTCGTCTCTCCGAATGCGCACATGGATTTTTCCCCGCAAGCCCCCATGGCAATTTCGACAGGGTCACACAATTCAGGGATGCACCGAGATGGCACCACATTCTCTTGCTAGAATCCCAACAGAACCACCATGCCCGACCACCCTCTCAAACCAGAATCCAGCCGTGAAAAGGCCGAAAACTACTACTACAATGCGCTCGACCTCGTTGGAGAAGGCAAAGACGAGCTGGCCGTCGAGGAATACCGTAAATCCCTGCTCGCCGATCCCTCTTTCAGCGACGCGCTGCACGGACTGAGCCGTGCGCTGCAAAATCTCAATCGCCTCGACGAAGCCATCGAAGTCACCAACCGCCTCGTCGAACTCGATCCCGACGACGTCCTCGCCCACGCCAGCCTCTCCATCATTTACCAGAAAAAAGGAATGATCCCGGAGGCCGAGGCCGAAGCAGCCAAGGCGAGGGTACTGGGATGGAAGCAGCAGTTGAAGGGCAGTAAGTGAAGTAACTGCCAGGTGGACGCTGGCTGCAAAATGTTACACCTTGACAGCTCCTTGTCCGGGAAGGACAATCTCAGCCGTTGGCATTGGCTGTATTCTCTCCCGCACGCCCCGCGGCCAATTCTGCCGCGGAGAGGTCTGTCTCTCGCAATCTTGGCAATTGATCAGGTTTCCAGCTTAAAGAATTACTGGTCGTGGCATAGTTTGCGCGAGACATTCCCCCAGCGGCTAAAGAGGCAACGATTTTGTTGTATTTACGGCACGGCTGAAGCCGTGCCCTTTCAAAACAAATTCAAATTGAGCCGCTACCGATTACTTCGTACCGGCCATAAGCCAAAAAGGGGAAACGATGAGGAAGTCCACGCTGCTCAAAACGGTCGCCATCAACTTTATCTTTGCGTTCTGTTTTGCCGCGTCAGCGCCCTTGCTGGCACAAACATTCACGTCTCTCGTGAGTTTCAATTACAACGACGGCGCTTACCCAACGGGCTTCATACTCGGCCAAGACGGGAATTTTTATGGCACCACCGATAAGGGCGGAGGCTCCGGCTCAAGTTGCAACAAGAGTTGCGGAATAATCTTCGAGCTCTCAGCAGACGGCAAAACACTCACCACGCTGCATGAATTTGATGGCACAGACGGCAACGGCCCGTTCGGGTTGTTGCAAGACACCAGTGGCGTCTTCTACGGAACAACCACCTACGGCGGAGCGTTCAACTGCACGTCCGACGGGTCCACAGGTCCCTGCGGCACGGTTTACAAATTTACGGGCGGCACGCTGACCACGCTCTACAACTTCTGCGCGCAAGCGAACTGCGCCGACGGCGCCATTCCCTCGGCGCCTCTCATACAAGGCAGTGACGGAAATCTCTACGGGACGACCTCGGCGGGAGGCACCGGAACCTGCAGTAATCAGGCGGGTCCGGCGTGCGGCACGGTCTTCGAGATCACCACTGGAGGCACGCTGACCACGCTGCACAGCTTCACCGGCGCCGACGGCGCATACCCGTATGGCGGGTTGCTGCAAGTCGGAACCAACCTGATCGGGACCACCAGCGGGGGTGGAACCAACGGCGACGGCACGGTCTTTGAAATCCCTCTTGGCGGAGGCACACTGACGCCGCTCTACAACTTTGGTGGTTCCGACAGCGCCCCATACTCCGGCTTGATCAAAGTCGGCGGAAACTTCTACGGAACCACCTCCAGTGGATCGCTGGCCAATGGCCCCAGCTGCAGCCCGATCGGGAGCAACTACGGCACGATTTACGAAATCACCCCCTCCGGCACGTTGACCACGCTCCACTCCTTCGACAATACCGATGGCGCACTCCCATTTGGAAGTCTGATCGAGGGCGCAGACAGCAATCTATACGGGAGCACGGCCTGCGGCGGATCGACCGGCCTCAACGAAGGGACCATTTTCCAAATCTCGACGTCCGGTGGCACCCTGAACACGCTGCATACCTTCAGTGGCACCGACGGAGCCTTTCCCTTTGCCGGACCGGTACAAGCCGGCAACGGAACCTTTTATGGAACGACGGTGGGAGGCGGAACCGACAGCTACGGCACAATCTACAGCTTGGCACTGGCACAGGGAGGCCCCGCAGTCACACTCTCGCCAACTTCTCTTACGTTCGCGAAGCAGGTCGTCGGCACAACCAGCGCAGCTAAAACCGTAACGGTGACCAACTCGGGCACAGCCACGCTCGACATCAGCATCGTCACCACCAGCGCGAACTTTGCGGTTTCCAAGAATACGTGCGGAGCCACGCTCGCACCCGGCAAGAACTGCAAAGTGAGTGTGACTTTCACGCCTAGTGAAGTCGGTCAGGTGACTGGCACTCTCACCTTCACCGATAACGCTCCCAACAGCCCGCAGACCGTGGCCTTGTCAGGCACTGGAATTGCGCCGGTGACGCTGACTCCGGCGAGCGCAACATTTGGAAAGCAGAAAGTGGGCACGACGAGCAAGCCGAAGACGTTCACCTTGACCAACAATCAGTCTGAAACGCTGACCGGGATCGCGACTTCGATCACAGGGGATTTCGCCGTGGCGTCAACGACGTGCAAAACAACTCTGGCCGCCAAAGGCAAGTGCACGATCAGCGTCACGTTTACGCCGACACAGACCGGGACGAGGACTGGCGAACTGACGGTGAGCGACAGCGCCAGCAACAGTCCGCAAACGTCAACCTTAACCGGCACCGGAGACTAACGGCCCTGAGCACGACCACTTTTGTCTTTACGGCGTGACTTTGTAGACAACGCCCTGATTATAGGCGCCGCCCGATGAGGTGGTACCGTAGAGGTTCCCGGCGTTGTCGAAGACTAAGGCGCCCGTCGGAACGCCGCCGTCTTGCTCGCCGTTGAAGCTGTACAGCAAAGTTTCGCTCCACTTGTTCTTGGCGCCGGGCGTCAGCCTGTAAACGGTGCCCGCGCCTGCGCCGGTGCCGCCCCACTGAGTGGTGCCATAGAGGTTTCCCGCGCCGTCGAAGATGACTCCTGCCCACGGAGAATACCCGTCAGTACCATGGCTGCTGAAGCCATGCAAAGTCACGATCTTCCAGCCCATACCATTTTGTTTGTACACGGGCGTGAGCTGATAAACAGCGCCGTAGCCACCCACACCTCCGTACGCTGTAGTGCCGTAGACAAGACCGGCATTCAAGGTCAAGTCGCCCATTGGGCTGTAGCCGGCTTTGTCCGACATAGTAAAGGCGTGCATTAATGCTACATTTCCGTCGCCCCCGTACCAAAAGAATAGAGTACCTGCGCCGCCCTTTCCTCCGGTCGAGGCTGTACCGCAAAAGGCGAAACCACAGGCGCTCAAACCTCCCGGCCAGATGCCGCTCGCTTTCAAGAAAGGGTCGACCGAATACTGAGTGCCTGAGGTGTAGATCTCAAAAGCGGCGCCCTGTGCACCGCGGCCACCGTCGGCAGTTGTTCCTTGAACGGTGTCGCCAAAGTTGGGGTCCCTTATGAAATACAAATCGCCTTGTGGGTTGCACCCATCCTTGCCGCCCGTAAAGGCGTGCAGAATGGTGAAAGTCCAGCCGCTTTCCGACGGCGACAGCTTGAAGAGCGTGCCACAGTCGCTAGGGCCGTAAATTGCGGCGGTGCCGTAAAGATTGCCCAACTCGTCGAACACTAAGCCACCCTGCGGTTGAGCGCCATCCGGTGATCCGATGAAGTTGTAAATGACGGTTTCTGTCCATGGGCCGGTCGGTGAAGGCGTGAGTTGATACACCGTCCCCATCCCATAAGCGCCGCCATGTTGCGTAACCCCATACAGATTGCCTGATTGGTCAAAGGTTACTCCCGCGAGATAAGGGGTACCGCCGTCCAGACCGCCGGTGAAGGTGTACAAGACTTGCTGTGTCGACGACCAGCCGCTCGAGATCGAAAACAACAGGAACGCGAGAACGACGATACCTTTCGCTCGCATATTCTGCCTCCTTAGGGTTCTTAGCGCAGAGAGGAAACCCTTGACGGGCGGGTTGAACAGTCTGGCCGCAGAAGTATACCCACGAAACGAGGAGGATTGCAGTGACGTAGTTGTCATGTGCGTGTGACAGCGTTTTCGTCCGGCCTATGCGCTCAAAGCGTCGTCCGCGGGGTAAAATTCCTTCATGCGTGAAATCGTCATTACTTCTTCCGTTCGCACTCCGGTTGGTCGTGCTTACAAAGGAACGCTGCGCGCCACGCGTCCTGATGAACTCGCTGCCGTTGCGATCAAGGGCGCGCTCGCGCGCGTGCCACAACTTGATCCTAAGGAGATCGAAGACGTGATCTTCGGTTGCGCCATGCCCGAAGCCGAGCAAGGAATGAATGTCGCCCGCATCGCTTCCCTACGCGCTGGACTGCCCGTCGAAGTTTCGGCAGTCACCATCAACCGCTTCTGCTCGTCCGGACTGCAAGCCATCGCCATGGCAGCCGAGCGCATCATGGCGGGGGGAGCCGAAGTCATGGTCGCGGGCGGGACCGAATCGATGTCGCTGATTCCGATGGGAGGCAACAAGATCTCGCCCAATCCGTGGCTCGTGGATCACTATCCCGACGCATACCTTTCGATGGGCCTGACCGCCGAGCGAGTCGCCGAGCGCTTCGGCATCACGCGCGAGCAGTGCGACGAGTTCTCGTTGCGCAGCCATCAGAAAGCCTTGGCCGCAATCGCCGCCAACAAATTTGAGTATGAAATCGTCCCTGTACCCGTGAGCTTCACCGTTCCCAATGGATCGAAACCCAAGCGTCAGGAGATGACGTTCAAGGTCGACGAGGGCCCGCGCGCCGATACGTCGCTCGAGGCCTTGAGCGCGCTCAAGCCCGCGTTCCACGTAAAAGGCGTCACCACCGCCGGCAATTCCTCGCAGATGTCCGACGGAGCGGCTGCCGCAATCGTTATGTCCGCTGAGCGCGCGAAGGCGCTGGGCATCACGCCTATGGCCCGTTACGTCTCCTTCGCGACCGCCGGATACAAGCCCGAAGAAATGGGACTCGGCCCGGTCTTCGCCATCCCGAAGGCTCTCAAACTCGCCGGACTCAGGTTGGAAGACATCGACGTGATCGAGCTGAATGAAGCCTTCGCCGCCCAGTCGCTGGCGGTTATCATGGAGGCGAAACTCAACCCAGATCGCGTGAATCCCAACGGCGGCGCAATCGCCCTCGGACATCCCCTGGGCTGCACCGGCGCCAAGCTGACGGCCAGCGTGATCCGCGAGCTCAAGCGCCGCAAAGCCCGCTACGGCATGGTCACCATGTGCGTCGGCGGCGGAATGGGAGCCGCAGGAATCTTCGAGAACCTGAATTGACCTTTTACCGATTCTTTACCAATCAATATGTTCTTTTACATGGTTTTGCGGTAACCTTTGGCCAGCACGAGAACGTCTAAGTAAGTAGAACGACAAGAATTCTAACCAACTGGCTCCAGTTGGCTGAGAGGTCCCTTATGAGACACTCTGTTGTCGTTGCGGCTATCCTGTTCATTTCGGCAAGCCTTCTTCTGGCCCAGCATTCTTCAGGCGGAGGGGGTGGCGGATCAAGCTCAGGCGGCGGCCATTCGGGCGGCGGCTTTTCCGGTGGGTCCAGCAGTGGTTTTCACAGCGGAGGAAGCTCCGGTGTCAGCAGCCCAAGTTCGCACACGAACTCAGCGAATCCATCTTCTCCCAGTTCGAGAAACGTCCAGGGAAAGACGGTTTCGGGCACGCTGCAGTCGAGCCAGAAAACTGAGAATGCTAAGCCTAAAGGGGGAGATCTTGTTTCGTTCCTGCGACACAAGACGCCCGAGGCAAAACCGCACTTCGTTCCGTCGTCATTCGTGCCGCCAGGGCGTTGCAAGAATGGTCAGAACTGTGGAACTTGCCCAGGAGGGGGGATTCGCAACAGCGCGGGCAATTGCATCCAACCAACATCCTGCTCTGTGGGTCAGGCTTGGAACAGCTATGTTTGCGGACCGCAATATTGGTCGAACGGCTGCAACGCGCTGGCCGGTCAGTTGGCGGCACAGGGACGGCATATGCAGAGCACGACTGATCCCGGCGAGAGCTTGATCTATCAATCGCTGCTCGACCGATACCAACAGTGCTTGCAACGTTACGGCTGGGCGTCTTATGGTGTTTACGGGTTCGGCAGCGCTGGCTTGTTCGATATTCCCTAACGCCGCGCGAATTGCTCTGGCGACCCAAGCGCGAGGATACCCATTTGCGCGAATGCCGCGTTAGAATGGCTTTTGTGGGTCGTTTCATCTCCAGGCAACGCTCTTCAATCCAGCAATTTATTTTTTTAGGGGAATAAGAATGGCTACCACTGCACTACCGAAATCCAAGATTCTGGGCGGCGGATTCCTGCTCGAAGAGCGCCAGACGTCCGAGGTCTTCACTCCCGAAGACTTCACCGAGCAGCATCAGATGATCGGCCAGACGACCGAAGAGTTCGCGGTCAAGGAAATTCTTCCCCAGGCCGAAAAAATCGAACACAAGGACTTTTCCATCTCGCGCGATCTGCTGAAAAAAGCGGGCGAACTGGGCCTGAGCGGCGTCGAAATTCCCGAAGCCTACGGCGGCCTCGAGATGGACAAGGTCACCGCCGCAGTGATCGCCGACCGCATCGCCAAGTACGCCGGTTTCTGCACGACCTGGGGCGCGCACAGCGGCATCGGCCTGTTGCCAATTGTTTATTTCGGCACCGAACAACAGAAGCAGAAGTATTTGCCACGAATCGCGGCTGGCGAGATCGTCGGCGCGTATGCCTTGTCGGAAGCCTCTTCGGGCTCCGACGCCATGAACTGCCGCGCCCGTGCCGAGCTTTCTCCGGACGGCAAACATTACATCCTGAACGGCGAAAAGATGTGGATCACCAACGCCGGCTTCGCCGATCTTTTCACCGTGTTTGCGAAGGTGAACGGCGAGAAGTTTTCGGCGTTTCTGGTGGAACGAACTTTCCCTGGATTTTCCGTGGGCGCCGAAGAGCACAAGATGGGCATTCGCGGATCGTCAACCTGCCCGATCATCCTCAACGACTGCCAGGTGCCGGTGGAAAACCTGCTCGGCGAAATCGGCAAAGGGGCGACCATCGCCTTCAATATCCTCAACATCGGCCGCTTCAAACTCGGCGCCATGTGCGTGGGTGGAGCGCGAGTTTCCATCGAGCACGCGGTCGCTTATGCCAAGCAGCGCAAGGCCTTCGGCAAGACAATCGGCGAGTTCGGACTGATACGGGAAAAGATCGCCAACATGGCGACGCTGATCTATGTCGGCGAATCGCTGGTCTATCGCACGGTTGGCATGATGGATGTGCTGCTCGGCGAGATCGACAAGACCGGCTCCGACGCCTCGAAAGAAATGCGCAAGGCGATCGAAGAATATGCGGTCGAGTGCTCGATCCTCAAGGTCTGGGGCTCGGAGATGATCGACTACGTGGTTGACGAGACTATGCAGATATACGCAGGGTATGGTTTCGTCGAGGAGTATCCAGCGGAACGCGCTTATCGCGATGCCCGCATCAATCGCATCTTCGAAGGCACGAACGAAATCAATCGACTGATCATTACGGGGTTCCTGCTGAAACGCGCGATGAGCGGCCAGTTGCCGCTGATGCCGGCGATCAAGAAACTGATGGACGAAGTGCTGAGCGGACCCTCGCTGGGCGATGAAATTGAAGGACCGCTGGCCGAAGAGCGAAAGCAGGTCGCGAACGCCAAGAAGCTCGGCCTGTTTGTCGCCGGGTCTGCCACGCAGAAGTACATGACGACGATTCAGGATCAGCAGGAAGTGATGGGTGCGATTGCCGACATGACAATCGAGATTTACGCCATGGAATCGGCTGTGCTGCGCGCGCAAAAACTGGTCGAGCAGAAAGGCGAAGCCGCGGCGGCGCTGCCCATCGCAATGACGCAGGTCTACATGACGCAGGCGCTCGAAAAGATCGAGGCGGCCGCCAGGAAAGTGATTGCCAACGTAGCCGAGGGCGACATGCTGCGGACGCAACTGGCAATCGTGCGGCGCCTGGCCAAGCACGAACCCTTCAACACCATTCCACTGCGTCAGCAGATTGCGCAGAAGACGATGGAGCGGGGAAAGTACGTCGTAGCGTAGCGGCGGGTGCTTCGAGAGGCTAGACGCGAATCGCCAAGCCAGCGGAGTTCCATGTCCAGCGCGTAGAGGTCGCGCGTGCTTAAATCGCGCAGCCAGAGGATTTCATTCTCGCGCGTGAGGCGAGCGCTAAGTATATCTTCTCTTGCGCTCCCATCTTGGCGGAAGCCTGAAAGACGATCTGAGTGCCGTCGGGAGACCATTGCGGGTTGGCTGCGCGCATGGGAGCAAAGGTAAGTTGCCGCCGCTCGCTGCCGTCCACGCGACTCCTCACCAGCACGCCTTCCGGGTACTCGAGATAAACCATCCATCGCCCGTCGCGAGAGTAAGCCACGTGATCAGGGGAGATTTCCTTGGCATAGGGAACAAACTCCCGCGAGTTGAAAACATGAGCATTGATGGCGATGAAAAGCACTCAAAAGCATCCTTCAGCACCCAAAAATCGGTTTCAGCACCCTCGACAGCACCCTTGGCCTTTGGAACTTGCGGCAGCCGCTTGAATTGCTTTCCGAGATTATGGTCCACGCGGTCAACGAATGCCGCTTGAATTTCCTGAATAGAGCACGTAAAATTGTGCTACACGAGAATATGTGCAAGCATATGAAGACTAATGTCACATTGAAAATTGAAGCCAATCTCCTCAAGGAAGCTCGCGTTCTCGCTGCCGAGGAAGGCACTTCGATCAGCGCCATGCTAGCGGGCCGGTTGGAGCAGGCAGTGCGCGAGCGGAAGGGGTATCACCAAGCGCGCCGACGCGCTCTGGCGCGTCTGCGGACCGGCTTCGACCTGCATTGGACACGCCCTAGCTCACGAGATGAATTGCATGAGCGATAAGCATTTCGTTGATACCAACATCCTGGTATACGCACATGACCGTTCGGCTGGAGTGAAACACCAGCGCGCGCAACTGCTGTTGGAGCAACTCTGGGATTCGGGCCAAGGCGTATTGAGCACGCAGGTTCTACAAGAGCTGTGCATTAACCTTCGCCGCAAGGTTAGCGATCCTCTGCCAATCGAGGAAGTCCGGTTGCTAATCCGCGATTACGCAACCTGGGAAGTCGTGACCAACACTTCAGAGTCAGTCCTCCAGGCACTCGACATCGAGATGCGTTACATGACCTCCTTTTGGGATGCGTTGATTCTCCAGGCGGCTGAGAGTGCTGGCGCGTCGATCCTCTACTCCGAAGATTTGGCGACGGGGCAACACCACGGGTCGATCCAGATTGTGAACCCATTGATTGACCCCGTAGCCCTGTAGCGCGTCAGGAGAAGGTGGAGCTGTCTCTCGCGTCGCCTTGCTTCGGCCAATGTATCAAACTGTTCTTGATACACCAAGATCCATGGCCCCCGGCCACGTGTTGAGATGGTCTGTCCGGGTTGATGCTCCGCGAGTCGAGATAATGGCGCTTGAGCACATCCAATGTAGAACCTGCGGTTGCTTTCACTTTGTAGGATGTAAACGGCAGGCATGATGAAAAACTTGGTGGACCTGGTCGGGATCGAACCGACGACCTCTTCCATGCCATGGAAGCGCGCTCCCAGCTGCGCCACAGGCCCACTTGAAAATCAGGGGGGACTTGGTACCTAATGATTTTCGCCCACCTTTCGCGTTGCGTCAAACTCATCTAGGATATTGGAGGCCAGAAAGAAACACGATTGGGAGCCCCCATGTCGAGATTGCACAGCCATTTTGCTGCGATATTTCGCCGGTCGAGGATGCACCGGCTGAGTGTTCCACGGTTCATCGGCGTCGGGCTGGTCGGCGCGTTGGGGGTTGGATTGGCGGCGACCCCAGCCCCGTCACAAGATGCAGCCGGACAGGCTGCGCCCGCTCCGCCAGTGGCCTACGCGTCGGTTAGCGAACTTAACGGCATCCTGGCGCAGTTGCAGCAGACAACGAAGAACATCCAAAGTGATCTTGAAAAAACGCGCATCGAGAAATGGAAACTCGATTCCTCGACCAAGCGAAAAGCCATCTCGGACTCGGATTCCATCAGGCGCAGCCTTCAGACGGCGATTCCGGACACAATCGCGCAGCTTAATAATTCTCCGGAAGACGTGGGAGTCAGTTTCAAGCTTTACCGCTATCTCGACGCGCTCTATGACGTTTTCGGATCGGTGGCGGAATTGGCGGGCGCTTACGGTTCGAAAGATGAAGCGCAGGATTTAGGGAACGACTTGAACGGACTGCAGGCTGCGCGCCATGCCTTTGGCGACCGGCTGCAGAAACTGGCCGGCGCCAAAGAAGAAGAGCTAGGGCATTTGCGTGCGCAGGTCAAAACGTTGAGCGCAGGTCCGCCGCCTCCGCCGAAGAAGATCATCATTGATGACACGGAGCCCGCGCCGAAGAAGCCGGCAGCCAAAAAGAAGACGACGAAGCCAGCTGCGCCCGCGA
>Ga0187887_10000953_pt1 | contig 26311 bp, 27 predicted proteins | sample June2016WEW_7_10_FD_132977 | JGI IMG/M metagenome (GOLD analysis project Ga0187887, IMG submission 132977) | Peatland microbial communities from SPRUCE experiment site at the Marcell Experimental Forest, Minnesota, USA - June2016WEW_7_10 | ecosystem: Environmental > Terrestrial > Soil >... | reverse complement strand
GAAAAGCTCAGCCCGGGCTGCACCATCACCATCACCCCCGCGGAGGCCGCCTGAAGGCCGGCACCATCCCTGCCCCGTTCCCGCTGATCACGGAGCCGCTGCCACCCGATCTCCAGCGCGCCCGGCCCTCCCTGCTGCCGCGCATATAACGCCTCCCGCGATCCCTCGCCGACATCACGGGCCAGGGTTCGCTGCCGCGCGCCGGGCGTGGGAACCCAGTTCCGTGTCAGAGGTCAGCGGTTCGAGCCCGCTTAGCTCCACTCGAAGTCCCAGGTCAGGGCATGATTTGAGGCCCGTCCGAGTGCGCTCCAAGATCGTCCGACCGTCATCTGACCGTCGTTCTGGGCACCTGCAGTTGGCACTGAGCCGCACGGATTGGTTCCGGATGACAGCTCAGCCTGGCTCGTGCGTAGTGTGCGTTGAACATGCCGGTGACCGCGATGCTGTGGCTGGCATCAGTTACGGCGCCGGCGGCCTGGGCAGGGCGCAGGTGGCGCAGGGCCACGGTGGCGTGCCACGAGGCGATGCGGTGAGAGTTGTCGTTCTTCCTGGGGTCAGCTGTGTCGGAGATCCCGCGGATAACCACCCAGCCGCAGGGGCGGCCAGTGATAACGGAGTGTTCGTAGCATGTGAGGCTGAGTCCTCCGGCTTCCATATCTACCGCGAGGATCTTGTCGTTGAAGGAGGCCAGGTAGGTGAGGATCTCGGCTTGGGCGTCTGCTATCACGGCGTCGCCTGAGCCGATGAGGCCAGAGAGGCTGTTACGTGTCACTCGCCATGACCACGCGGCGTCGTTGATTGTGAGCATGGCTGGGACCGTAATTCTCTGGCTGCCGGCGACAACTTCGTGAGCATCACGCCCGCCAGGCCGGCCCTATGGAAACCTTGAGCCGAGCCAGCGGTAGTTACGAAGAGTGAGCAAACCTGCCTGGGCGGTGGGTTGTCGGCGCGGCAGATCGCCGATGACGCGCTTGGATCAGTGCTGGTCGCCTTCTGGGTCGCTGCGCGCAGATCGCGCCGCTGCTGGTCGTCGGCGTCGCGTCGGTCGCCGCGGCCGGAACTTCCGGCTATCGCACCGTGATGGCGCCTTCACCGCCTTGCTGGTCGGCGGCCTGCGGAGCCGCGATCGAGGTCGACCGGATCGTCAGCAAGGGCGGCGCTGTCCACCTCGCCAGCCGGTACGTCGCAGCCGCGGAGATTCTCGGCGGCCGCAGGGTCTTCATCCGCTTCGAGGAGAAGACCCTGATGTTCTTCGACCCCGGGACCCGCGAGCTGCTGCGCACCTGGCCCAGCCCACTGACCTGGGACCACCCGCAAGCTCCGCGGCGCCCGCCCGGCCGGGCCGCCGCCGCGGCCATCGGCCGGGCCGGTCACCGTGCAACGGGTCGCCAGCAACACCGGCATCATCATGGTCGTCGGCCAGAAGATCGCCCTGGGCCGCATCCGCGCGCGCCGGATCGTCACTGTCCACGTCGCCTGTACCGCTCCAAAATTCGGCGCCCCCTTCGCGGGCTCCCAGCCATCGTTGAACCGGCCCCCGCCCGGGCACCCCGCCAGATCGGGCCGCAGGCCGGGGTGCGGGCGGCGACCTGGACGAGGTAGTGACCGGCAACCTCGGCAGCACCGGCCTCACGCTCGGCACAGGACCAACTCGCGCGGCTGAACCAGGTGAGCACGCCCACTCTCGGCTTCCTCGCGAAGCAGTCGCTGCTGGCGGGCCGCTGACGCCACCCGGCACAGACTGCATTGGCAAACCTATATAGATTAGTCTATACTTATGTCATGACTGGAGACAGTGGCATCGTTGGCGAGGCCCTGTCCGCGCTGGCATCCCTGGCGGTCCGCCGCAGGAACAGGGAGCTGAGCCTGACCGCGGAGTCCACGCTGGCCACCCTGGAACGGACCGGGCCGCAGCGGCTCACGGATCTGGCCAGGAGCGAGGGAGTGACCCAGCCGTCGATGACGTCCGTTGTATCCCAGCTGCAGGACCTCGGCTTCGCCAAGCGCCTTCGCGACCCTGCGGACGGCAGGGTAGTGCGGGTCGCCATCACCCAGGCGGGCCGGCGCCACCTGACCGCGGCGCGCCGCGCCGGCACGGCGGTATTCACGGCCCTGATAGGCAAGCTCACGGAGCAGGAGGCAGCGGCGCTCCGCGCCGCCGTGCCAGCGCTCCGGCGCCTGCGGGACCTTTCGGCGGAAACCCCCGACGGCCAAACGCGCCTCCCGGTCGCTGCAGCAGCGCCCGGGCCGCGCACCGCAGGGGCGCCCTGACCGGGACGCCCGCCGATGTGGAGGTGATCGTATGACCCTGGACACACCCGGGACGCACTCGAAGGACTACCCGGGGCAGGCCGCTGGTGCCACGGCGCACGTCATCGTGGTCGGGCTGGACGGCTCGCCGGCCAGCTGGGACGCCTTCTGCTGGGCGGCCGGCCAGGCCGCCCGCGGTAACGGCAGGCTCATCGCCGTCTACGCCACGCCCGTGGGAGCACCGTTCGCGCCGGCCGGCGTGGCGTTCGACTACGCCGCCGCCGAGCAGGCATGCCGGGAAACGGCCGGGCAGCTGGCGGACGAAGCCGCGCAGCGGGCCAGCGAGATGGGCGTGCCGCTGAGTTTCGTCCGGGAATCAGGCGACGTCATCCGCGCCCTGACCAGCGTCGCACGCTCGGCCGCCGCGGATCTGGTGGTGGTCGGCCGGTCGGCGAAGATAGTGCATCACCTGGCCGGCTCAGCCGCCCGGCGGCTCGTCTCCCGGCGCGACGCGCCGGTGACCGTGGTCGTGCCCTAACTGGGCCCGCAGCCCACAGCGCCAGGAATCAACAGCCGACGCGAGGCAGCGGGCCCGAACACGGGACAGCTCACCTGCTGGGTTCCTGCAGAGCAGGCCACCGGGGAGCGCCAGCGTCGCAGTCCGCCGGCCTGACGGCCGGACGACAAAGCACAGGAAGGAGTACCAGAAATGACAGATCGCCTGCAAGAAACCCTCTACACCGCCGAAGCGGTGGTCGAGGGCAGACGTGACGGGGATGGCAAGACGCCCGGCGGGCACCCCGACGTAGAGCTTTCCGTTCCCAGGGAGACGGGCAGAGAGGGTGACCCTGGCCCCAGCCCAACGATCTGGGATCCGGAGGTGGAGCGGCTGGGCGAGGCCGACTGCTGGCGACTCATCTCGGCGGGCGGTGTCGGCCGGCTCGCATACTCTGGCCGGTTCGGCCTGGCCGTGCTTCCGGTCAGCTACAAGCTGGATGAAGACAGCCTCGTGTTCCGCATCACGCTCGGCAGCCCGACCGATGAGGACCTTCGCACCGGGATACAGGGCGCCGAGTACCGGGTGGCCATCGAGATCGACGACGTCGGCCAAGATGCCCGAGAAGGCTGGTTCGTCTTCATCCAGGGTGCCGCCCACCATCTGGACTCCGACTACGACGGCACATCGGCCGCGGTGCCGGGCGTCCAGTCATCGGCTGGCGGCACCCGGGAGCATTTCGTGAGCATCACGCCTACTCTCATTACTGGCCGACGCCTGCGACACCGCTGAAGTCCCGAAAGCACCGAGGATTCCTGACAGCACGACGGCCGGATCCGCGCAGCAGCATCAGGCCGCCGGAGCGTGTCTGCACACGCAGCGACGCGCAGAACATTCATATCTGGACCCCCCCTGCCACAGCGAGCCATCGCCCGTTCCCGCCCAATAAGGCGGATATCGCGCGGCTCGTCACCGCCGGACCGTGACGGTATGTGACGAAACGTCGGCCCCGGGCAGGCACACCGGGTGCCCCCCAGGCCCAGGTCTCGGTCAAGCAGAAGCGTCACGGTGAGCATGACAGCGTCACCGTGACCATCGCCGAAGGGTTTCGGTCAGCCTCATACAATCTGTCCGTATTCATCAGGAGCGACGTTCGGCACTCATGACGAGTGACGCGCAACAGAGAGCGGGTCTTCGACGGTGAACTCGTCAGTATGTGCCGGGACAGGTCGGGGTCGGCGACTGCCCGGGCGATGGAGATCGCGCCGACGAGGACACTGAGCCTGTTCGGGGTCATCGGTCTCGGCGGTCATCATGTGCACCTGGTTGTAGGCCAGATCGCCGGTGACGGCCGCTGCCAGCGACGGGACATGCAGGACGGTGGGTTGCGCGGTCATGGCTAGCCGCCTTCGCCGCTTGAGACGTGCCACGATGGATCCTCCAGCTGGTGTCGACACCTTGACCAGCCGTCAATGAGCGCGGTGAATCCGCGCTGCCCGCCGAGGTTGCCGGCCGCGATCGTCCATGCGCTGCCCCTGGCTCAGGGCCCGCTGCGCGGCCTCGGCGACGAGGTGCTCTCGTGAGTCGAAGTTCCGGTAGAAACCGCCGTGGGCTTTGCTGAATCGGGCGGCCCGGTGCCGTACACCGCATGAAGGTGCAGCCGCTGCTGCGGCGGATGCTAGCGGATGACCGGCGGCAGCACCTTCATGCGGTGTGGACTTGCTTTCCCGGCGCCTGGGCCTCAGCGCGCAGACAGTTGCTGTCCGTTGGTGGGCGGTGCTGGCGCCGGGGCTCCGGGGGTCAGTTGTTCGGGTGCGGAGAGGCCGGGGCCTGGTGCGGCTGCTTCCCTGGTCCGGCGGTCACCGAACCCGGACGCGAACGCGTCGAGTGCCCTAGTCAGCTCGCTGGGGATGAGCCAGGTGTGGTTGCCGTCGCCGCTGGCTATCTTGGGCAGGGTCTGCAGGTACTGGTAGGCGAGCAGTTCGGGGTCCGGGCGTCCCAGGTGAATCGCTTCGAATACGGTGCCGATGGCCTCGGCCTGTCCCTGGGCGAGGAGTATCTGAGCCTGCCGCTCCCCTTCGGCGGTGAGGATCGCGCCTTGCCTGGCACCCTCGGCGGTAAGGATCGCGCCTTGCTTGGCACCTTCGGCGGTGAGGATTTGTGACTGGCGGGCGCCTTCCGCGGTCAGGATCGCAGCGCGCTTGTCGCGTTCGGCGCGCAGCTGCTTCTCCATCGCGTCGATGATGGAAACGGGGGGATCGATGGCTTTCAGCTCCACGCGGTTGACACGGATCCCCCACTTCCCGGTGGCCTCGTCAAGGACCCCGCGCAGCTCGCCGTTGATCTGCTCCCGGGAGGTGAGGGTGCGCTCCAGGTCCATCCCGCCGATCACGTTGCGCAGTGTGGTGACGGTCAGTTGCTCGATGGCCTGGATGAAGTTCGCGATCTCGTAAGTGGCCGCCCTCGGGTCGGTGACCTGGAAGTACAGGACCGTATCGATGCGGACGACGAGGTTGTCTTCGGTGATGACCGGCTGCGGCGCAAACGACACGACCTGCTCCCGCAGGTCGACACGGGCCCGCACCCGGTCGATAAACGGCACGATGGTGTTGAGGCCGGCGTCCAGTGTCCGGCTGTAGGAGCCCAGCCGCTCGACGACGTAGGCCCGTGCCTGCGGCACGATCCGGACAGTCCGGCTGAAGCCGACCAGCACGGCGCCCACAACGACGATGACGATGATGATTAGTGTGATCATGACCTTTCCTCTGCATGGACCAGCGCGGTTGCGCCGTCGATTTCAAAGACATCGACGACCGTTCCGGCCGGGATGACGTGCCCGGGCGCGAACGCGCGGGCTGACCAGAGCTCACCGCCGATACGCACCCGGCCGTGCTGGCCGTCGACCGGCTCGATGACGAGGGCGCTCCGGCCGACGAGCGCGGCGACCCCGCTGCGGGCGGCGGGACGGGCGGCCCGGCGATGGCGGCGCACCGCGGGCAGCATGACTGCCACCGACACGCCACCGGCGACAGCGAACGCTGCCGCCTGCCCGCCCGCGCCGACCCCCAGCGCCGCGGTCACCGCCGCCGCCACAGCGGCGGCGGCCAGCAGCCCGGCGGCGATCGTGAGAGTGAGAAGCTCGGCGACGCTCAGGACAGCTGCCACGATCATCCAGACGAGCCAGGCAGGCATCCTGTCACACCCCGGCTGGGCTAATGCCCCGCCGCGGCGCGGTGCTCAACGACGCAGCCGTACCGCTGCCCGTTCGGCCAGTCCCAGACATGTCGGTCCTCCCGTATGCGGCTGTCCGCTGGATGGCGCGCCACACCTGGTTTCACGATCCGGTGTTTCCGTTTGTTCATTTGGCCGATCTCGGGCCGCGCCGGCCCCGCCGGAACACGCCGGCGACAACGCCCGGCGTTTCCGGGTCACGGCCAGCCTGCGCCGGGGCGGCCGGACACGCGCCAACGATTCGGCTGGCTGCCCGGCCCAACCTGAGTCGCCTCAGCCGCGCACATGACATTGGCGACTGCGGCTTCCCGCCGCCACGTCGGAGGAGTTGTGCGCGCCCGGGCCTGTCCGGCCGCATGCGCGGCAGCTCGGGATTCGCAGCCCGGCGGCGCGGCGTTGCCAGGCCGGCCAGCTCGTTACGGGTCGCAGTTTCGGTGCCCGGCGGTGAGCAATCGCGCACTCAACCCGTACCCGCCGCCCGCTGTCGTGGGTCGCGGCGCCGCTGAGCGCAGTCATGGCCCTGGAATCATCCGTTCGGCAGTCGTCGGTACTCATATCCTCGCGGCGCTGGCAGGCCGGTCTTGGCCCGGCTCAATGCAGCTGAACGGGGGTTGCCCGGCCGCCCGCGGATGCGGCCGGGCACAATGGCCGGCAGGCCGGCCGGAGGCTGCAGCCTCCGTCTGGCGGGCTACCAGGCCTGGCCTGCGGCGGGAGCTGGGGGGCGGGCGTCGTTCAGCTGGTGTGGCGGGGTGGCTGGCGCGTCGGCCGGGGGAATGGTGCCGCGGAACCCGGGGGAGTAGGCCAGGTGGAACCCGCGGGTGGGCACTGTCGCGCCTAGCTGTGCGAAGAGCCCGGCGGCCGAGAGCGTGGCCCGCCAGACGAGGGCGTATTGCGGGGGCGGTGCCAGCTTGCGCACCGCGGGGGCGAAGCGCGGCGCGGTGAGATGGGCCATGAGGCTGCGCAACCAGGGCCGGGAGTAGGTGAAGCTGTCGGAGGCCGCTGTGGCGGCGATCGGGTGCAGCAACTCGACGATCAGCCGTGGATCGACCTCGGCGTCGGTGGGGAGCGCCCCGACTTGGCGGGCCAGGCTGATCGCTGCCGGCCCGTCGCCGGACAGCACCGCGGCGGCGAGCTGGCCGAACGGCGCTGGGATGCCGCCGGGAGTGGCAGCGACCGCGCCGAAGTCCAGCATGCCGAGCCGGCCGCCCGGGAGCAGGATGAAGTTGCCCGGGTGCAGGTCGGCGTGCATCCAGCCGGTGCACGCTGCGGGCGCGTAGATGGCGTGCCCGAGCAGCCGTGCGGCCAGGTCGGCGGCGTGGCTGTTGTCGAGTTCGCGCCAGCCCGCCGGAAGCAGATCCTTATCCCCATCGAGCAGCGTGGACAGGCTCGCGCCTTCCAGCCAGCCAGTGATGAGCACCCGTGGTGTCGCGGCGTACACGGCCGGGACCGTAACGCTGGTCCGGCCTGGCGGCTCGTGCACCCCCGCGGCGCGGGCTAGGGCGAGCGCCTGCGGGATGGGATGGGTGAACGCGGCCGCCACCTCGGTCTGGACGCGCCCCTCGCGGACATAATCGAGTTCCTCAACGATCCGGCTGGCGAGCTCGTCCGCCAGCCCGGCCACGTTCAGCCGGGTGAGCCGGGCCATAACCCGCGCCAGCAGCCGGGCCTGGCGCAAGTCCGAGCGCAGCGCCTTGCCCACCCCGGGGTACTGGACCTTCACCGCCACCTCGACGATCTGGCCGCCGTCGTCCCGCCATCGTCCGCGGTGAACCTGGCCAATCGAGGCCGCCGCAGCGGGTGTGTCGTCGAATGCCACCAGCCGCTCCGGCCAGCGCGGCCCGTAGGCGACGGCGAGGTCAGCGGCGACAACCCGGCGGGCGACCTCGGCTGGCATGGGCGGCGCCGCGTCGGTCAGCCGTCGCAGCGCTGACCGGTAGGGCGCGGCGACCTCCTCTGGCATCGCCGCCTCGAACACCGACATCGCCTGCCCCAGCTTCGCGGCCCCGCCCTTGAGCTCGCCGAGGGTAGCGAACAGCTGCTCGGCGGTGCGGGCAGCAATCTGGTCAGTAGCGGCCCTGGACAGCCGGCTGGCGGCAGCCGCGCTGCGCGCGGCATGCCGCATCGGCAGCACGGCCAGCCGGCCGGTACGACGGAGCGGGCCAGTCGGCAGGACGGCCCGCTCCCGGGTCCCTACTGTTTCGGATTGCTGCTGGCGCGTGTATCCGTGGGTCATCTCGGCCATCCTCCTGTGCTGCTTCCTGGGTGCCTCGTGGCCTGGCATCCCGCGAGCCTTGAGCTGCTGGCCAGGGCGGGTTATGTAGCTCGCTTGTGGCCGGTGGTCGTTAGCGTTGCCGCCGGGGTGCCTGGCCGTGTCAGCAGCCGGGACTGCCGCCGGCTGAGGCGGCCGGGGGGGTGCCGGCGGGCGAGCCAGCTATCGTGAGGGCAAGGCCGAGGCCGGCGATGATGACTCGTGGGTGTCGCATGGCTAGCTCCTCGCGAGGTCCGACTATCTACTAACACGGATAGTAGAGATGTGGCGTTCACCCGGCAGGCGGGGTATTTCCGGTGGTGAGGCAGTCAGCTGTGCTGCTTGCGCGAGCCGCTCATGGTTTCCCGGTTGAGCAGCGTGGTGGTGAGTTGCTCAAGCCTGCGCGGGCCCGCGCCTCCAGCCTGGGTGAGGCGAGGCTTGCGGTGAGAAACCCGTTCGGCGGCAGCACGGCGCTGGCCGCGGTCTGGCCGCCATCCCGTGCCCCCGGCGTGCAGCGGCCGGCCCCGCGGTCCCGGCGGCGGCGCGGGCACCAGCAGCGGCGGCATTCGGCCAGCGTGTTCCTCATATCGTCTTCCGGCCTCCGGCATGCCTGGGTATGCCTATCTGGCATCACGGGCGTGGCTGGAGGACTGTTCATCGCAGGCCGCAGTGGCTGCGACCACCGGCCTGCGTCCGGGTAGAGCCGGGTCAGCTGGAGCGAACCAGGTGACCTGAGCGCGCGCCAGCGGTGCCCGCGCCGCTGGCGCGCCTGGTCACGCCGTTTGCGTCAGGCGCCTGGAACGCGTCCTAGCGCGAGCGCCAGGACGGCCGGGGCCAGGGCCAGCAGCAGCGGGGTCAGGGCGAGGGCGGCGGCTGCGCCGCGCAGCAGGTGCCGGCGGGCTGGGCTCAGGGGCTGCGCGGGGTCCAGCAGCCGGTGTATCCGCTGCACGGTGTCGGTGGCCGCTGCGGCCAGGGCCGGCGCGGGGCTGGGCGCGTCGCTGGCGGTAGCCAGCAGGACCAGGGCGGTGGCCAGCGGCCTGGGCCCGTGGACTCGCTGGGCCGCATCGTCGGCGTGCAGCTCGACCAGGCGGGCTACCTGGGCGTCGGCATCGCGCAGAAGTGGCAGGAACGGGAGTACCTGGCGGGCGACCCTGGCCATGGCCATCAGGTGATGGTGGTGGCCGGCCAGGTGGGCTCGTTCGTGGGCGAGGACCGCCTCCAGCTGACCGGGATCCAGCACCTGCAGCGTGCCGGTGGTCAGGACCACGGTCGGGCGGCGGCCGGCCACGCAGTAGGCGGCTGGCTGCGGGTGCTCCACCAGCACGGCTCCCAGGGCCGGCTCGGGAACTCCGACCAGCCGGGCGGTTTGCGCGTGCCGGAGTGCCTGCCGCCCGGTGGCGCGCAGCAAGATCGCGGCGCTGACCGTGGTGCGGGCCAGCACGGCGCCCGCGAGGGTGAGACCGAGCCCGGCCACGGTTGCCCCGCCGGGTGTGGCGTAGGTGGCGCGCAGCCGCAGCACGCACGCCCCGATCAGGTGACTCAGCCCCCCGCCGAGGGCGGTCGCATGGACCGCCAGGGTCAGCCCGGCCAGCCCCAGCGCAGCCAGCACCGACCAGCCGGCGGCCAGGTAGGTGACGATGGCCAGCAGCGGCGCCCGCCCCGTCCACCTGGCCCGGCCGAGCACCCGGGAGCCCAGCGTGCCGGTGCAGGCCGCGTAGGCCAGCAGCACTGCCCCGATCGTCACTGCTCTCCGCCGGCCTCAGCCGGGCGGCGCTCCTGGTCAAGCGCTTCGCGTAGCAGCGCAGCATCATGCGGGCTCATCTGCAGCACGAAATGGGCGAGCGCGGTGCGCCGGTCCGCGGTGGTGCCCAGCGCCTCGTTCATCAGCGCCGCGGTGTACCCCGACCGGGACCCGGTGGGCTCATACCGCCACGCCCGGCCGTCCCGCTCCCGCCGCAGCCACCCCTTGCGGTGCAGGTTCTCCATCACCGTCATCACGGTGGTGTAGGCGAGCGGCCGCTCATCGTGCAGATCATCGACCATCTCCCGGACCAGCGCCGGCCTGCCCCACTCCCACAACCGGTCCATGATCACAGCTTCCAGCTCACCCAGCTGACGCACCTTCGACCTCCCGGACACGCGCATGCCGCGGTTACTCCCGCCACTACTTACTAACACGGATAGAACAGCCAGCCGGTTCACCCGGGATGCGGAGTCTCTGCGCGGCAGGCCGCGAAACGGCAGGGCCGTTGCCCCAGGCCGGGTGGCAGGCACGTGTCCTTCCAGCGTGTGCCCGCTGGTCACCGGCCCGGTTGCGGCACCAGACGCCGCCCAGAGCCACCGGATTGCCTCCGGCGCCGCCCGCCGCTTCTGACGCCGCGGCTGAACAAGATACGGCTTACTACTCGTGCTAGTAGGTATGTCTGCCATCCCGCACGTGACCCGCGGCGAGCTCCCCCCCGACGCCGATGCCGCGGTCCGCCTGCTGTACTCGCGTCACGCCGAGGCCCTGCACGCCTACGTCGTACGGTTCTGCCCTGACCGGGCGAGCGCCGACGACATCGTCCAGGAAACATTCATCCGTGCCTGGCGTCACCTGCCGCAGCTGACCGCCGATGACCGGCCAATCCGGCCATGGCTGTTCAAGGTCGCGCGCAACCTGCTGACCGCCGCCGACCGGGCCGCGCGGGCACGGCCTGTCACCGTGCAAGCGCAGCCCGCCGAGGACGTCCGCGACGATACAGGGCTAGACCAGATTCTGGATCGGCAACTCGTCACCGGCGCTCTCCAGCATCTGTCGCCCGCGCACTGGATCGTGCTGGTGGGAACCTTCTACTGCGGCGGCACGACTGCGACCGTCGCCCGCCGGCTAGGGATCCCACCCGGCACAGCCAGATCACGGCTGCACTACGCACTGCAGGCACTCCGCCAGCACCTGCAAGACCACGACGCGACCGCGGCATGATGACCAGCCACCTGCCCAGGGACGTCCCGGGAGCTGACGCTGATCGCGGGACAACGGTACCGGCGGCGGGTCTCCGGCCCGGCCGGCACGTGATCGCTGTGATGCTGCTGACCGCGGCAGCCCTAGACCTGTCCCGGTGCGGCATCGTCATGGCGACCGCGCGGCACGCAGGGCCGGCTGTCGGGCTAGTATCGGCCGGGCTGGCCGCGGCCGCGCTGACCCTGTGGACCGCGCACGGATGCCAAGGCGGCCGCCGCTGGTCAGGCTGGGCCGCGCTGCTCATCGGCGCCGCATCGGCACCCCAAGCCGCCGCGGCTGGCTTCCACGCTGCCTACGCGATCCCCGACACAGCCACCGCCGCCCTCGGGATACTGCTAGCCGTGGCCGTCCTGGCCACCGCCAGGCAGACCGGGCAACCCGAACACGACGCGGGCAACCCGTGCAGCATCGACAGGCCTCTCACCCGGTGACCCGCGCCGCACCCGGCCGTCCCAAGCCGCCGGCGACACAGGCCGCCGCCTCCCCCGGCCGCGGCTCGCTGTCTTCCTGATCACTGCCGCCGCTGGGATTCTCACCAGCCGGCCGGAGCCGCTATGGGGTTTAGGCGGAGTCGCCGTGCGCTCGGCGTACCAGGCCGCCGCCGACGCATTCGCCCTGACCCCGGGCTGCAGGCCCCGACCCCAGCCGTCCTCGCACTCGCGCTACGACGGCTCCCCAGCCGCCTCGCAGACCTGGCCCGGCCGGACGGCCCGCTCCGCCGCACGCCGCGGTCTAGCCGGTCCGGTTCCGCTGCGGGACGCCCGCCATCAGCGTCAGCCCCAGCAGGTGGTAATGAACAACCCTCCAGCCAGCCCCGTGTTGCCGGATATGAGGATCCATCGCCCGAACGGCTTGCCCGGCGCGCCCGCCGGGCGGGAGGACCACACGACAAACATCCTGGCCAAGCTCCAGGTGACCAACCGCAGCGAAGCCGGCGCGATAGCCCGTGACCATGGCAAAGCCCCCGCTGATGGTGAGGTAACCGCGGCCAATGACCGTTCAGGGCGCGGCACGGCTGGTTAGCCCGAAGTTACGTCTGCGAGGTGCGTGAACCCTGTACTGCAGGGGTTTACGGTTCCGGGTGGTTCTGCTGGTGCCTACCCAGGGTGATCGGGATGGCCGCGCCGATGAGCCTGATACCAGCCAGCGCGGGCTGGTTCATGACAGGCCAGCATCCCAACGCCCTGGGGTCGCTCGGCCCGGGGCCTCGCGGCACTGCTGTGGATCCGCCCGCGGCCAGCGCTAGCTGCGAGCCGCCTGGTCGTGCAGAACCTGGCCGATGGCCGTGATGATCACTTTGGCGGATCCGTCGACTGCCTGCGCGACCGGGCTCGATGGGTTGCTGAGCTGGCTGGCGATCTGGGCTGCGGACAGGCCAGCGAGCACCTGCGGGTCGTACTGCGCCCCGGCCAGGATGTAGTGATTGGCGATGTCGAGGAACGGGACGGCCCCGGACTGGTCGACGCTGTTGACGTACGGGGGCACGTCGTAGCTGTCGATGAGCTTGGTGTCCAGCGGGGTCTGGGCCTGCAGGGGCCGCCCGGCGTTGTCCGCCAGCTCGGTCGTCCGCAGCGTTAGCTCGGCGCTGCTGTATTGCGCAGTGCGGAACGACAGTGTGGCCGTGTTCGGGTAAATGTCGGTGGCCGATGACGTGGTGGAGCCGAGGTGGCTCCAGGTGCCGAAGTGGGCCAGCGCGACGGCCAGCGGCCAGCGTTCGGCTGCGCAGAACGGGCAGGACTCTTCGCTGACGAAAACGATCGCTGGCTTGCCGCCGATGGTCAGCGTCGGTCCGGCCGCCTTGACTGTCTGCAGTGGCGTGGCCGCCTGGCCCGGGCTCACCCGCGTGAGCACGCCGGGGGGAACGGTGGTGACCTGCCGGACGACGGCGGAGGAGGCCAGCGACTCGCTGGCGGTCGCAGCGGACACGGGACCTGAGCTCAGCTTGACAGCGACCAGCACCCCGATGATAGCCAGGACGGCGGTGACTGCCGCGATCGGCACCAGGAACCGTCGGCGTGTCTCGGCGCGCTTCTGAGCGGCTCGCTTGGCGGCGATCCGCTCGGGGGCTCGCATCGTGGCCTCAGAGCCTCGCGGCGGCCTGGTTGACTTGCCTCCCCCATGGCCATGACGGGTGTCCGGCACCTGACCTTCCTTCCTCCGGCTGGTGGCACTGGGCCAGCCGATCTGTCGCCCTCGTTGTACTAACACGAGTAGGACTGCTGAGTTGTTCAAGCCGCCAGCCGGGTGAGGTGGGGGGGAGAGCGCCTCATCCTGGGCTGCTGCGTTCTTCCACCGTGGCCAGGAACGTTACGATCGCATCGGCGACCACATCGGGGGCGCGCCGGGGCAGGTGATGACCGGCGCCTTGGACGAGCTGCAGGCGAGCGTCCGGGAGGGTCTGCACGAGCCTGCGGGCGGTGCCGATGGGAACCTGGGTGTCCTCAGGGTCGGCGAGCAGGAGCACCGGAGCCTGGACCGACGGGATGGCGGACTCCAGCTCGCCCAGTTCGCGCAGCAGGGCGCGTTGCTCGGTCAGGAACGTGCGCCATAGCGGGCGGTACTCCGGGCCCGCGTGGCCCCAGACTTGCCAGTTGACGTGCTCGTCCGGGCGTAGCGGGCGGCCGCGCCGCCGCCTGATCCGGGCCAGCCGGGCCCGGGCCATCCAGGGTGTCAGGCGCCACGCCACCAGGGCGCACAGCTGCCCGGCGCCGGGCGCGGCCAGCAGCCTGTCCCAGCCGTTCACGCACCCCGGGCCGATGCCGGCCAGCAGGACCACCGCTGCCACGCGCTCCGGCGCCAGGCTCGCCGCCGACAATGCCACCCCGCCTCCGTAGGAGTGCCCCACCAGTACCGCGTGCCTGACGCCACGCGCGTCCAGGTCATCGAGCAGCGCGCGCGCGTTCGCGGCGAATCCGCCGGCGGCCAGCGGGCTGGAGCCGTATCCCGGCCGGTCCTCCGCGACGGCGTGGAGCTGGGCCGGCAGCCGTTCGGCCAACGGCAGCCAGTCAGCGGGCGAGCCCGGCTGCCCGTGCAGCAGCACCAGCTCATGAGGTCCCAGCTTGCCTGGTACGTGAATCGTTTCGATGTCAGCGGCCATGGCGCTGTCCTGTTCCGGGGGCGGTCGCGTGCGCAATGGCGTGGTTTCGAGCGGTTCCGGAGTCACGCAGGGCGCGTTTGCGGTGTTGCAGCCAGAGCAGGACCAGCCACCCGGCCAGAGCGACCAGCCAGAAACTGGCCAGGCGGTAGAGCAGTACCGCGGCTAGCGCCTGGCTGGCGTGCAGGCCGGTGGCGACCAGGGCCAGGCCGAGGGCTCCCTCGGTGACGCCGAGGCCGCCGGGTGTGATGTTGAGATTTTGCGCGGCGATGCCCGAGCCATAGACCAGCAGGAGGTCGTGCCAGGGCACCGCCGCGCCGGCGGCGTGGATGGCCACGGCGAGGACCGCTGCGTCGGCGAGCCAGTTGGCCAGGGCCAGGCCAGTCACCGTCATCCAGCCCGACGGCGGAAGCTGGAGCGAGCCCAGCCGGCCAGCCCAGGCCCGGATGGTCTGGCGGGGATCGTCGGCGGGTCGGCGCACCAGCCGGGACCCGTGCCGCAGCGCCCAGGCGGCGGGCCGTTCGAGCGCGTCGCGCAGCCCCGGCCGGCGCGTGGCGGCGGCCACCCCGATGAGGGCGGCCAGGGCGAGCACGCCCCCGGGAACGGCGCCCGCCGTAGCCAGGATGTTCCCTGACGCCAGGCCGCCGCCGCCCACGACCAGGACGCCGGCGGCGGTGGAGACCACTCCGCCGACCAGCAGCGACCAGCCGGCCAGCGGCGCGTCGGCACCCTGCCGGGTGAAGCGGCGGTAGGTGAAGGCCGTGGCCAGCTCGGGTCCGGCCAGGGGGACTGAGACCGACAGCGCGTTGGCCGCATAGGCGGTGGCCAGCATGGGCCGGAGGCCTACGCTGGGGGCGCCCGTGGCGAGCAGCCGGCGCAACATGATCGCGAACGCGGCCATGGACGCCGATTCGAGCACGATGGCGGCTGGGATCCAGAGCCAGTGCAGATGACCCAGCACCGCGAATGATGCGGCCACCGCGGCCCGCTCGGTCACCCCGGCGGCTGCCAGCGCCGCCACCGCGACCGCCGCGGCCGCGATGCGGGCCACGCGCCTGCCCCTCCGGGACTCAGGGGCTGCCGTGGTGGCGGGGGCTGCCGCGGTGCCGGGCGTGCCCGCGGTGCCGGCGCGGCATCGTCGGGCCGGCCGTAGCCCGGTCCGGCGCCTGCCGGCGGGTGCGGATCTGGTGACTGTCATGTCTGCCTGTCTGAGGCCGTGCGGCCCCGTGGGCCGGGCGGCCCTGCTGGAGGCCCGCATGGCGCGGGGTGCTGGGTGATTCACTGTTGCGATGGATATGGCCGGAGGCCCGGGCATGGCCGCGGCGACCCCTGCCCGCTGGCCTCCGCCCGAAGGTTCGGAGGCCAGCGGATCGGGTCAGCTGGCAGTGTCAGTAACCGATGCCGCCGGAGGGGGCGGCGGGGGCCGTTCCCGAAGTGGAGGACGTGCTTATCGCGGCCAGGCCGGGGGTGGCCACGAAGAAGTCCTGGACGCCCTGGCCGGTCACTTGGCCGGCGTGGTCGTCAGCGAAGGTGTACAGCGGGTGGCCCTTGTAGGTGACCTGGTCGCCGTGGGAGTCCATGAGCACGGTGACCTTGCCGCTCAGTCCGGCGGCGGCGGGTGCGGCCGAGGTCAGCGGTGGCCATAGCTGGGCCAGGGCGCCGCTGACGAGTGATTTGGCTGCGGTGTCGGGCTTGTAGAAGTACAGCGGCAGGCCGTGGCCGTTGACCAGGATGGTCTCGGGCTTGCCTCCGACGGTGACCGATGCGGTGCGCACGGTCGCTGCGCCGCTGTGGCTGGCCGGGGGAGAGCTGGCTGCCGAGGGAGAGCTGGCTGCCGAGGCGGCGGTGATGCCGCCCACGGCGGCCACGGCGGCCAGGGCGATGCCGGAGATGATGATCTTGGGGTGTCGCATGGTTCACTCCTGTTGGTATTGACTGTCTACACTACTAACACGGATAGTAGAGGCGCGCAGTTCACCCGCCAGGCGGGATTTTCCGGCGGGTGAGTACGGGCAGCCGCGAGGCCCGCCGCCGGCCCAGGGCGGTCGCTCGCGCTCGGCCCGGCCGCGGCCTGTGGTGGGATCCGGCGCCCTGGCGCGGCGCGTCGGCGATGGTGGCCGCGGCGCCCTGACGGGCGCCCTGCGGGCGTGCCCTGGCCGGTGGCGGGGCGGCCTGTGCGGCACCCGGTGCATCCGCTGCGTCCGCTGCGTCCGTTGCATCCTGGTCGGCGCGGGTGTGCAGCGGGATCTCCCTGAGGATCAGCGCGAGCAGGAACGCGGCGGCCAGCAGTGGGATCAGGTAGGCGTAGATGGGCGGGAGCGCGGCGGCGAACGCTGAGGCGATGACGTGCCTCAGGGGGACGGCCAGGTGCGCGAGGCCCTGCGGCGTGATCGCGCTGACCTGCGCCGCGCTGAGGTGGCCGGCCCCTGACGCCGGCAGGCGGGCGGCAAGCTGGCCGTCCAGCCGGTGGATGAACAGCGCCCCGACCAGGGCCACTCCTACGCTGCTGCCGACCTGCCGGGCGAAGTTGACCGATGAGGTTGCCGCGCCCAGGTCGCGATGCGCCGCGGTGTTCTGCGCGATGAGGACCATGACCTGCAGGAACAGGCCGATGCCCAGACCCAGCACCAGCAGGTACAGGCTGGAGGCCAGGTGCGAGGTTCGCACGCCCAGGGTGGACAGCAGGTACAGGCCGACGGCGGCCAGCGCCGTCCCGGCTACTGGGTAAGCCTTATAGTGGCCGGTCCTGGCGATGAGCCTGCCGGAGGTGATGGAGGTGACCAGGAGCCCGCCGATCAGCGGCAAGAGCAGCAGCCCGGAGCCGGTCGCGCTCACGCCGGTGACGATCTGCAGGTAGGTCGGCAGGTAGGCGATCGCGCCGAACATGCCGATTCCGACGACCAGCGAGATCGCGCACGCGATGCGGAAGCTCTGGCTACGGAACAGCCGGAGCGGGATGACCGGGTCGGCCGCGTACCGGGCCGAGACCAGCCAGGCCGTGCCCAGCGCCAGCGTGGCCGCGCCCAGCCCGATGATCACCGGCGATGTCCAGGCATAGGTGGTGCCGCCCCAGCTGGTGAGCAGCACCACGCTGATCACGGAGCCGCCGAGCAGGGCCATGCCCCGGTAGTCGATGCTGGGCCGCTCCAGCGGCTTGGGCAGCCGCAGCACGATGGTGGTGACGATCAGCGCGACGGCGCCGATCGGCAGGTTGATGTAGAAGATCCACCGCCAGGACAGGTTGTCCACGAAGAACCCGCCGAGCAGCGGCCCGACCACCGAGGCCAGCCCGAAGACCGCTCCGATCAGTCCCTGGTACCTGCCCCGCTCCCGCGGGCTGACCACGTCTCCGATAATCGCCTGCGCGCCGATGATCAGGCCGCCTGCGCCCACCCCTTGCACCGCGCGGAACGCGATCAGCTGATCCAGCGAATGCGCCAGGCCTGATGCCGCCGAGCCGATCAGGAAGACCACGATGGCGAACTGGAACACCGGCTTGCGGCCGAAAAGGTCGCCGATCTTCCCGTAGATGGGCATGACGACGGCCACGGCCAGCAGGTAGGCGGTGACCACATAGCCGATGTGGTTCAGCCCGTGCAGGTCGCCGGTGATCGTGGGAAGGGCGGTGGCCACGATCGTCTGATCGAGCGCGGCGAGCAGCATGCCCAGCATCAGGGCGGAGAAGATCAGCCGCACCTGGCGGCGCCCAGGACCGGCTGCCGCGGCATCCGCGGCCCCGGGCGCAGACCGCCCGGCGGGCCCCGGTGACCGGGACATGACCGATCCCACTGGGCGCGCATCACGGAGCCGGCCTGCGGATGTCCTCCAGCTCATGGTTATGACTGGCTGCTTATCGCGGGCGCGGGAGCGGGCCAGGAGCCGGCCGGGAGGGACGCGGGCCGGCCGGCCGGGAGGGACGCAGGCGTGCGGGTCCGAAGGGGAGCGGGGCTGGCGGCCTGGGCGAGGGCGCGGACCTGGTCGCCGCTGACGGTTTCCTGCTCGAGTAGCGCAGCGGTGAGCTGGTTGAGGGCCTCTGTGTGCTCGGTGAGCAGGTCACGGGCTCGGGTTTCCGCGCAGGTCAGCAGGTCGGCGACTTCCTGGTCCACCAGCCACTGGGTGCGCTCGGAGTAGCCGCGCGGGCCGAGGGCGGCGTGCCCGTCGGCCTGGCCGGTGTAGCTGACCGGTCCGAGCTTGTTGCTGAGCCCGAACTCGCGGACCATCTGGGTGGCGAGGGCGGTGGCGGAGGCAAGGTCGTCGGAGGCGCCAGTGGAAGCCTCGCCGCGGATAAGGCGTTCGGCGGCCCGGCCGCCGAGGCGGACGGCCAGGGTGTCGGCGAGGTAGCTCTCCCCGTACAAGCGGCGGTCGTCGGCGGGGAGCATTTCGGTGAGCCCGAGGGCCTGCCCGGCACCCAGCACGGTAACCCGGCTGACCGGGTCGGCGTGCGGGGACAGGGCGGCGACCAGGGCGTGGCCGGCCTCGTGGACGGCGACGGTGGCGAGCTCGCCGGGGGCCAGCGGGCTGGTGTGCCGGGTGCCGAGCAGCACGCGGTCGCGGGCACTGGCGAAGTCGGCGGCGGTGAGCATGGTGCGGCCGGCCCGGACCGCGGTGACGGCGGCCTCGTTGACCAGGTTGGCCAGGTCCGCGCCAGAGAATCCGGGGGTGGCGGCGGCGACCTGGTCGAAGTCGTTGTCTGCGCTGAGGGTCTTGCCGCGGGCGTGGGAGGCCAGGATGGCGCGCCTCTCGGCCCGGTTGGGCAGCGGGACGACGACCTCGCGGTCGAACCGGCCGGGCCGGCGCAGCGCGGGGTCCAGGGCGTCGGGCCGGTTGGTGGCGGCCAGCACCACGACCCCGCCAGAGTCCTCGAAGCCGTCCATCTCGGCGAGCAGCTGGTTGAGGGTCTGCTCCCGCTCGTCGTTGCCGGGCAGGCCGCCGTGGCCGCGGCGGGCGCCGAGGGCGTCGATCTCGTCGATGAACACGATCGCCGGGCCGCGGGTGCGGGCCTGCTCGAACAGGTCCCGGACCCGGGCCGCACCGACCCCGACGAACATCTCCACGAACCCGGAGCCCGAAACGGAGAAGAACGGGACATGAGCTTCGCCGGCGACCGCGCGGGCGAGCAGGGTCTTGCCGGTGCCGGGAGGCCCGGCCATCAGCACGCCGCGCGGCCCGCGCGCCCCGGCCCGGTGGTAGCGGCCGGGGTCACGCAGGTAGTCGACGACCTCGCTGATCTCCGTCTTCACCGCGGGATAGCCGGCCACGTCGCTGAACCGGGTGACCGGCCGCTCGGCGTCGATGACCCGCGCCTTCGCCTTGGTCAGGCTGGTCAGGTGACCCATGCCGCCGCCCATGCCGGCGGCGCGGCGGGCTCTGTGGATGACGAAATAGAGCACGCCGCCGATCAGCAGCAGCGGCAGCAGCCCGATCAGCGCCGACAGCAGCGGCGAAGCCGTAGCCGCGGCGGTGGCGGTGATCTGGACGTGGTGGGCGGCCAGGTCACCGGCCAGGCCGTTGTTACCGAGCGCGACCGGGATGTTGGTCGTGAACGGCTGTCCGCTGGCCAGGCTGCCAGTGACCTGGCCCGCCGGGCCGATGGCCACCGTGCGAACCGTCCCTGCGCCGACATCGGCCAGGAACCGCGTATAGCTCAGCGCCGTGCCCGGGGCTGCACCGCGCGGCAGGGTCAGCAGCGTCAGCAAACCCGCTGCGAAAGCCGCCGGAAGCAGCCACCGTCGCCACGGGGCGGTTGCCTGGCCAGGCGGGCCGGGCTGGGACGTACGCATATTGGTGCTCCTTCCAGGTGCCCGGCAGCACGCCGGGCAGGGTCTAACGGGGGTCTGGCGGCCAGCGCATGATCATCAGGCGTGGCTGTGCTCGGGCACGCGCCGCGCGGCAGGCCGAGCGCTCGCAGCCAGGTACGCGGCGTGGATCCGGGCCTGCCAGGCGCCGGCCGCGACGAGCAGGGCGAGCAGGATGATCACCGACTCCACGCTGAGCGCGGCAATGCCCAGCGGGCAGTGCCAGTTACCGACATCACCGTGATCGCCAAGGAAACCCCCGCGCAGCCCGCGGGTCAGCACGTATCCGCCCATGGCCGAGACCGCCACAGCGGCGGCGGTGGTCCAGGCCAGCCAGTGCGGCCGGGCGATAAGCACCCCGCCGGTCAGGACCGCCCCAGAGATGATGCCGAGATATCCGATGCCGACCAGCGGGGTGGGGCCAAGTGTGCCCGGCAGATCGACCACGTGGATCACCGCGAGCGCGACCAGCGCCAGCGCGCCTATCGCGCGGGCGGTCACCGCCGCGCTCTGATCCGGCTGCCATCGGGCGATGCGCTCAACCATTGCTGTCCTCCTGTTGTTGGCCGTCCCGTTCAAGGGGGGCGGTAGTGACGCGTTCAACTACTATCACGCATAGGAGGCTCGGCCGGTTCAGCGGGAAATGAATCGGCGAGTGCGACTTGGATCACACTCGGCTCGAGGCGGCTGGCGTCACCCGGCACCCGAGAACAGGTCGTGAGTCCGAATCCGACCGCGCAGCTCACGGCGAGGCTCAGCGTCCACGGCATCCGTGGCGCAGCCCGGCCGCGAAGCTCGCGGCCGACGTGGACTATTCGCCCGGCCGCTGCAGCGCACCGCGGCGCAGCGCGGCCGGATCCAGGCTTATGGGTGCGAAGCAGCAAGCCGTCCGAACCCGCCGGGCGGCGGTCGCAGGCTACGGCCCGCACGGTGCGGACGAATCATGACGCCCAGCCGCTCACATGTCCGGTTCGAGAGAAGATGAGCACGTCATCACGATGCGGCGGCTAAGTGCGGGGATCCAGTGGCTGGTTACCCACCTAGAGTCGATTACCCAGCTGGTGGTGATAACGATGCGCGGCCCGTCGCCCGCCTGCGGGTCGCCGACCTGCAGATCGAGCAGACAGGCCAGTTCATGCTCAGTGCCCTTGACCTCCAGGCGGCCGACGGCCCGCCACCCGGCCGGGACCCAGACCAGCCGCTCGGACCGGAAGGTGACCTCCGGGAAGGACCCGGCGTCCAGGAAATCGGGTCCTGTCAGCAGCCGGTCCAGCACCGTTGACCCGGTGCTGACCGCGCTCGTCCTGGCGGCCAGCCTCGCTGTTGAATCCTCGATCGGCTCGGTGATCAGCACCCCGCCGGTCAGGGGAAGGCGTCCTCGCTCAGGCCGGCCCGCGAACCACGCAGTGAACGACGCATGCGACTGGGCCGGATCGAGTCGCCAGCTGCCAGCGGCCAGTCGCGGTTGGCCGCCGGGTCTGGGCTGAATGCGGGGCGTCGTCGTGGTCACGGCCATCTCCTTCGCTTGCCGAGTCAGCCAGCCGACGGCTCCACGGGCCTGGTGTCCTGTCCGCGGGCCCGCAGGCTCCTGCAGGCTCCTGTCTGTTTACTAACACGGATAGTAGACTGGTTTGGTTCACTAGATAGAGCTGACGGACCATCTCCCTGCCGGTAGAGCTGACCGGCCATGCCGGCGCGGCGCCCCCGGGACCGCTGCTAAGTGCGCGGGGAGCATCCAGGTTCGGGCGCAGGCCAGTCACGCCGCGATGGCCTGGTGCCGCGCCCGCCATGCGGCCTCGGCTTGTCCCATCGGCGTGGAAGGCGGTCCCTGGACGAAGGGCCAGATCTCCTCGGCGATGGCGCGCCAGTCGGCGGTCGCGGACAGTTCGCCGAGGACGGCGAACAGCCCCAGGTTGATGCGCTGGAGGATCACATAGGACTGCGGGACGCTGATGTAACCGGCCACTGGGCTGCGCAGGTCGAAGAAGCGGCGCGCGACCGAGGAGGCGTAGTCGCCGGTGATGGTCAGCGGCCCTGGTTCGCGGATGGTGTCGTAGAAGACAGCCAGGTGCTCGACGATCGCCGAGGTGCTGAGCGGCGCGCCGGGCCGCAGGAATCCGGCGTCTTGCAGGCTGCGGCGGAATGCCTCGTGATCGTGCTCGACGCATACGGTGCGGGCCATCTGCAGGAGCGGCTGCAGTTCGGCGGGGGTGAAGTGCTTGACCAGCCCGAAGTCGAGGAAGGTGACCCGGCCGCCGCCGTGGAACAGGTAGTTGCCCGGGTGCGGGTCGCCGTTGAACGCGCGGACTTCGTACAGGCTGCGGAAGACGAAACGGTAGATCGTCTCCGCGGCCAGGTCGCGTTCGTGCTGCGGCCAGCTCGCGAGTTCGGCGAAGCGCGCTCCGCCGGATAGCTCGCTGGTTACCATCCTGCGGGTTGACAGCTCGCTGACGATCCCGGGGATGTGAATCGTGGGATGGCCGTCGTAGTAGGCGGCCAGCAGGCGCTGGTTCCCGGCCTCGCGGCGGTAATCAAGTTCCTCGCCGATCCGGTCCCGTAGCTCGGTCAGCAGCGCGTCGACGTCCTGGGCCGGCGCGGTGAACCGCAGCATCCGGCGCAGCAGCGCGACGTTGCGCAGATCGGCCGCGATGGCCTCGGCGATCCCCGGGTACTGGACCTTGACCGCGACCGCCCGGCCATCTACGGTGACCGCGCGGTGCACCTGCCCGATCGAGGCGGCCGCTATGGGCTGCGGATCCCAGCGGGCGAACGCCTGTTCCGGCGGCGCGCCGAGTTCTTCCCCCACGACCGCCGCGGCCAGCTGCGGGCTCATCGGCGGGACGCTGTCCTGCAAGCGGGACAGGGTGTGGCGGACAGCAGGGGGCAGCCCGCCGTCGACGTAGCTGGCCATCTGGCCAATCTTCATCATGACCCCCTTCATCGCCCCCAGCGTGTCGGCGACGTCCTCGGCGGTCTGCAGGGCCAGGTCCTCCCGCAGCAGTTGGCGCTGCTCGCCGGCGGCCGCGAACATTCGTGGTGCACTGCCCGCATAGCGGATCCCGCCCCGCACGAACAGCCGGAGCGCTGCCAGGCCGCGGTCATACCGCAGCCGTCCGGGCCGCCGGCGCAGCAGGACCAGGGTCAGTGCCGCGGCCGCGCCGCCGGCCATGGCCGCGGCGGCGAGCCTCCAGGCCTTCATGCCGACCTCGCTGCGCGCATCCGCAGGGTGATCCGCTGCCGCGCCTCGAGCACGCCCGGCTCGCTGAGGAACAGGGCATCGAGGACGCCCAGCGACTGCCGGATCTCCGTCCGGCGGCCGGGTGCCAGGGGCGGGGGCTGTGGCGCCGCATACCCGTACATCTCGCGCGCCCACTCCGGGAGCACGGCGATCGCGCCGTCGCGCACATCCTGCCAAAACCCGGCGAGCTCCTGGTCCAGGCCCGGCGGATCGAGCAGGTAGGCCATCGACTCCCTGGCCGCTGGCGTGCAGCGCAGCTCAGGCCGGACCGATGCGACATACCGGTCGAGTTCCGCGACGCTGGCGGGGATCAGGGGCCGGGGCACGCCGACGAGCTCAGCCGCGACCATCATCTCCGCGACGTAGCGATCACTATCGTCCGCCGAGAGCGGCGTGCCGAACGCCTGGCCGGCCGCCAGGCTGGACTGGACCAGGGCTGCGTGCACCCACAGCAGCAGGGCGGGATCGCCTGCCGCGTAAGGGCGGCCGGTGACCGCGTCGACGCCGCGGACATGATCATGGACACGGCGCACCCGGGCCGCGGCCGCCGCGGCTGCGGCCCGCTCGCCGAAGGTGATCGTGGCGAGGTACGCCGACGTGGCGGCGAGCCTGCCGACAGGATCCCGGCGCCAGCCACTGTGCTGATCGACACCGGCCATCGCCAGCGGATGCAGCGCCTGCATCAGGAGGGCCCGTAGCCCCGCCACCGGCGCGGCCAGGTCAGCGCTCACCTGCCAGGCGACGCTGGCAGGCCCGAAAAAGCCATCGTCTGCGGCGTCTTCCGGCACCCCGGACACGAACGCAGCCGCCGAGCGCTCAACAAGACCGGTCGCGATCGCATACAGATCCGCCATGTTAACCAGCTCCTCAGGTTCGCGGCGACACAGTCGTCGTCGCCACTGTCCGGTTGAGCATGTCCGGGCTTCCCCGACGATCCTCAGCCGACTCTTCTACTAACACGGATAGGAGCTAGCAGCCGTTCATCACGGCAGCTGATGATCAGTTACGCGCGGCGGCGGGCGGCAGTCGGTGGCTGCTCCTGCCCGGTGGCTGCTCTGCGCTAGCCGGCCGAGGAGGTCCCCCGCCAGCGCTCCGCCAGGAACGCAAGCCTTTGCAGGGTGGCTTCCGGCGGCTCTCCCGTCGCCTCACACAGCTCGTGCAGCAGCAGCTCGGAGACCACGTGCAAGCCGGCCATGAAGTTGGCCATGCCGTCCGCGTCGTGCGGAGTGAGCGCCTCGACCGCCCATGATTCGAGCGCGAGCGAGTCCAGGCTCGCGGTCAGAAGCCCGATCGCCAGCTGCGTGGCGGCGGCCACAGTCTCGCCGGGTGCGGTCTGCACGGCCGCGGGCTCGCCGCCCGCGGTTTCGCCGAGCGTGATCTCGCCGAGCGTGATCTCGCCGGCCATGATCTGCACCGCCGCGGTCTGGCCCCGGACGGCGGCTGCGCCGGGCCCGGGCCGGGCGTTCCCGCGGTCCTGGCGGCGACGTGGCCGCCAGCGGCGGCGGGCCGGGGTGTCCGTCGGGTGGCCCTGCCGCCCGGTGGGCGCGCTGGGCAGTCCGTTCTGGCGATGGATCCTCATACCTGGCAACACGAGGCCGGCCGGAATGTTGTTCATTGCCGGCTGCCGGGCCGGCGCTGCTGTCGGCCGTCGCAGCGAACAGGACCGGCTGGACGGCGGATGCCACCGGGCGTGGCGGGCCAGGAGTCGTGCTGGACGGCGGGTGCAACCGGGAATGGCGGCCCAGGGTTGTGCTGGCCTGCTATGCAGTCGGGAGCCGGCCTAGCGCGAGGGCGAGCACGGCTGGGGCCAGCGCCAGCAGTACCGGCGTCAGGGCGAGCGCTGGGGCGGTGGTGCGGAGCAGCTGCCGGCGGGCGCGGCCCAATGGCTCGGCGGGGCCCAGCAGACGATGTATCCGCTGCACCGCGTCGGTAGCAGCCGCGGCGAGGGCGGGAGCGGGATTGCCGGCCGTGGCCAGAACGACCAGGGCGGTGGCGAGCGACCGTGGATCGCTGACCCGTGTCGCCGCATCGTGGGCGTGCATCTCAGCAAGCCGCCCTCCTGCGCCTCCGCGTCCTGCATCAGCGGCGGGAACGGAAGCACCTGGCGGCCGATCCGCGCCATGGCGACCAGCCGGTGGTGGTGGTTGGTCAGGTGGGCTCGCTCGTGCGCCAGGACCGCGTCCCGCTGGGCGGGATCAAGCACCTGCACCGCGCCAGTGGTGAGGATCGCGGTCGGATACCGGCCGGCTTCACCGGGCCTCGCCTGCCTCAGGCTCGCGGCCCGCCTGGTCGAGCGCCTCTCGCAGCAGCGCAGCGTCGTGCGGGCTCATCTGGAGCGCGAAATGGGTGAGCGCCGTGCGCCGGTCCGAGCTGGTGGCCAGCGCGTCGTTCATCAGCGCCGCAGTGTAGCCGGACCGGGAGCCGCTGGGCTCGTAGCGCCACGCGCGGCCGTCCCGCTCCCGCCGCAGCCACCCCTTGCGGTACAGGTTGTCCATCACCGTCATCACGGTGGTATAGGCGAGTGCCCGGTCTTCGTGCAGGTCATCAACCATCTCGCGGACCAGCGCCGGCCGGCCCAGTTCCCACAACCGGTCCATGATCACAGCTTCCAGCTCACCGAATCGTCGCATCCCTCACTCCCGGACGCCATCGTGGCGGCACTTCCGCCGCCACCTACTATCACGAATAGAATAAGCCAGTGCTTCAAAGCGGCATGCAGATTCTTTCGGCCAGCAGCCTCGGCCGGCCCAGCCGGTTGCCTCCTCAGCTTTGCGGCGACTTACCCTGCTCAGGATGGGCAGTGCCCGGTCCGGGAAGCCGCCCGCCAGTGCCGGAGTGCCCGACGGCGCCGGCCCGGGACAATCCGGGTTGAACGGATCATACCTACTATCCGTGATAGTAGGTATGTCTGCTATCACGAATGCTCCCTGCGGCCAGCTGCCCTGCGACGCCGAT